>Ga0210407_10000540_pt1 | contig 42180 bp, 34 predicted proteins | sample IncBWC27MmetaG_FD_150860 | JGI IMG/M metagenome (GOLD analysis project Ga0210407, IMG submission 150860) | Forest soil microbial communities from Barre Woods Harvard Forest LTER site, Petersham, Massachusetts, United States - Inc-BW-C-27-M | ecosystem: Environmental > Terrestrial > Soil >...
CCGAAGCCGGTGCACTCGGTGCCACAATCAATCCCCAACACGCGCATGGTCAGAAGTGTACTCGCTGCCGGGGAGATGCGGCGGCGGAAACTTGCGGGGAGTAACGCAAAGGGCACGGCTTCACAACGGGTTCTCGCCATCACAAACCTTGATGAGAGCAGCCCTTCCGCGCCAAGCCGCTCGAATGATAATCTACTTGCTTCCGTTGCCCTGCGGTGCACACGCTGAGAGTGTATCCAGCGCAGGGTTCGAGCGTTTTGCGACGGAAAATTTTGCTACCACGAGGAGCAGGCAATGAAGATTGGCATACTGACCGGCGGCGGGGATTGTCCCGGACTGAACGCGGTCATTCGCGCGGCGGTGCGCAAGGGCACCTTCCACTACGACGACCAGTTTGTCGGATTTCTCGAAGGCTGGCGCGGTCTTATGGAAGATAAAAGTATGCCGCTCGACCTCGAAGCCGTAGCCGGAATTCTGCCCCGTGGCGGCACAATTCTGCGAACATCGCGCACCAATCCTGCAAAGAAGCCGGACGGCCTTGATACTTGCATCGCCACGCTGAAAAGAAGCGGCGTTGATGCACTGATCGCCATCGGGGGCGACGACACGCTTTCCGTCGCCACTAAACTTTTCGATAAAGGCGTGAAGGTGGTCGGCGTGCCGAAAACGATTGACAACGATCTCGCCGGAACTGATTTCACCTTCGGCTTCGACACTGCAGTCAACATCGTCATGGAAGCCATTGACCGCGTCCACACCACCGCCGAAGCGCACAACCGCGTGATGGTGGTTGAGGTCATGGGACGCGACGCCGGTTGGATCGCGATTTACAGCGGCATCGCCGGAGGGGCCGATGTCATCCTCATCCCCGAGCAGCCGTTCGACGTTGATAAAGTGGCCGCCAAACTTCGCATGCGCCACGCCCGCGGAAGGTATTTCAGCATTGTGGTCGTCGCCGAAGGCGCAAAGTTTGCCGCCAGCAAAGATGGTCCAAGCGTAGTAGGCGGCGAGAAAGACGAATTCGGTCACGCGCGGCTGGGCGGAATCGGAAATGCGCTCGCCCAAGAACTGGAACGCCGTACTGGATTCGAAACCCGCACCGTCGTACTGGGTCACATTCAGCGCGGCGGCACGCCGACCGCATTCGACCGCGTGTTGGCCACGCGCTACGGGCTGGGCGCGATCGACATGGTGCACCGCGGAGAGTTTGGCAAAATGGCGGCGCTGCGGGGGAACAAGATTATTTCCATTCCTCTCGCCGAAGCCACGGCCAAGAACCGCACTGTGGATCAAGAGATGATGGACGCGGCTACCGGCATTCTGGAAGATGAGGAGAAAGAGGCAGTCGCGGGTTAGACGAGCGCTCGATGAATGTGGGACAGACGTCCTCGGCTGTCCCTGGGCCGCAAGCCCAGCCAGGTTCTCACCTGCCCGCGGACTTAGAGGTCAAAACCAATCGAACTGCGCTCGATGGACAGCCGAGGGCGGCTATCCCCATGTAGTCAATAACCGTGATCGAAGCCACGCACCATTCCCGCCCTGCCTCGTGGAAAATCCTGCTGGCGTTCGCCATCATTTATCTGGTTTGGGGTTCGACGTACCTGGCGATTCGCGTAGGCGTGCGCGAAATGCCGCCGTTCCTGATGGCCGGAATCCGCTTTACGATCGCGGGCTTGGCGCTATATGGCTGGATGAGGCTCTCCGGAGTTCCCTCCCCGAGTTGGATCGAGTGGCGCGGCGCAACCATCCTGGGCACGCTGATGTTCCTCATTGACTACGCCTGCCTGTTCTGGGCGGAGCAGCGGGTACCGTCTGGAGTAAGCGCGGTCATTTTGGCAACGATTCCAGTTTGCATCACCCTGCTTGAGATTATTTTCCTTCGCACCCAGCGGCTCACCGTGCGTTTGTCTTTGGGTCTGCTGGTCGGGATTGTTGGAGTCGCGGTGCTAATGGACCCGCGGGCATCGCTGGGTGAAGCGCCGCTCGACCGCGGCGGCGCAATCGCGCTGCTGGTGGCCTGTAGCGGATGGTCAGTCGGCACCATCGTCAGCCGGCGGATCGTGCTGCCGCAATCGAAGCCCATGAGCGCCGCCGTGCAAATGCTCTCGGGCGGAGTTCAGTTGTTGATTCTGGCTGCGGTCAGCGGGGAGGTTTCGCATTTCCGTCCGCAGGATATTTCCCGCGTTGCTTGGTTCTCGCTGATCTATCTCATCATCGCCGGCTCAATCGTCGGATACACGGCCTACGTCTGGCTGCTGCATTACGAATCACCGACAAAGGTTGGCACCTACGCATACGTGAATCCAGTGGTGGCGGTGATTGTCGGGGCTGGCATCGGCGGCGAAGTTATCGGCAAGCGCACCATGCTGGGAATGGCGCTGATCCTGGTCAGCGTGGTGGCGATCACGACTGTGAAAGCGAAGCAGCCGATCGCCGAGCCGGTGACAACTGAAGGCGAAGCAAATTCTTAAGCCCGCCGCAGCGATCTGACGACAATGACCCCGCCGAGCACGGCACACACAAAGATCAGGGTAAGCGAAGTTAAGCAGAGGATGCACCAGACGCCCAGAACATGCCATTCGATGTAGGTGAGGCGTAGCGCGAATCCCAGCCCCGCAACCGAGACGATCAGCAACATCGCTGGCGTTTCGGCCTTCTCACGATAGATCGTCGCAAGTGCGAGAATCAGCAAATACCCTAGGATTCCGATCAACGCGACGGGAACTCCCAGCACCGTCGAGTAGGCGCTGCGGTTCACCAAGTCGCAATTGAACGACTGGCCGATATCGCAAAAGGAAGTCTTCGATTTACTGAAGTGGTGATAGAGAGAGACGGAAGAAACCGCGACCCCGGCGAGGGCTACTAAGGCCACTGCGACCATGAGCCGGCGGCGCAGCGTCATGGCAGCTTGCAGCCCGTCTTCTGCGCCAACGTTGCCAGCGGTTGCGTGCCTTCGGTGCGCGAGCCGTCGGGGTATTGCCAGGTGGGATAGCTTTTGACTCCCGCCTGCTTGCAGGTATCGTTCATCGTATGCTCGCCTTCCGGGCTGCACTCCGTGTAGTTCACGTACTGGAAGGCGAAGCCGAACAAATCCTTCTGCTCCTGGCAATGCGGGCACCACCAGGCCCCATACATTTTCGCGCCCTTGGCTTTTAGACACTGCGCGAAACCGTCGAGCACGCTGACCGGTTTTCGGTAATACAGAAAGTAGTAAGCAGCCCACGCGCCGACGATGGCGACAATAACCAGTCCCACCCATAGCCATCGCGGGCCCGGCTTGACCATCGCTTGTTCTTGTCGCTCCTTGCTAAGTTTTGACATGCAGTTGGATTTTTATACCATGACGTTCAACGCGCCGGGCAGCACGTCCAAACTTTGGCAATGCAGGGTGAGAACTTCGCCGTCAACCATCACGTCCACCGGTTCGTCGAGGTGAAAATCAATGCGCCCGACTCTGCGGACTTCTGCCAGCGGATGCTGCACGTGAGTGCCGTCGTAAAGTCGCGGGAGGTTCCGAACTAATCCCACCCGCCCTATCGGTCCCCAGCGGACGAATTCGATCAACCCATCATCCGTCTCAGCCGCAGGCGCGATCATCATGGTGCCGCCGGTGAATTTGCTGTTGCTGAAGGTCAGAAACAGGCAGGGGCGACGATCAACTTGTTGTTCGCCATCAGCGCTAAGAGGAAACGGACGGCGGCGAAAACGCGCCAGGCAAATAAAAATCGACGCCTGATAGCCAATTTCTCCCCAACTGCTGAAACGGCGCATGCGCAGGGTCGCCACGTCGGCGGAGAAGCCAATGCTGAGCAGGTTGATGTAGTGCAGCACGCCATCTTTGTGGCTCAGTCGCAAGGCATCGCATTTGCGCGAGCGTCCGGCAATCAACGATTCCATCGCGTATTCCACGCCCTGGTCGCTGAAATCGCGCAGAAAAGAATTGCCAGTGCCGAGAGGAAGGAAGCCGAGAGTTGGGTGATCGCTTCCCTCGGCGAGCGGAAAAAGGCCGTTCACAATTTCGTAGGAAGTACCGTCGCCGCCGACTGAGATGAATTTGCGATAGCCCTCGCGCCAAGCTTCGCGCGCCAGATTGGCAGCGTGGCCGGAGGCCGAAGTCTCGCGCACTTCGACTTCGAGTCCGGCCGCACGCAAGCGGTCGAGAGCGGGGCCGAGCAGCTTGCGGCTGCGGCCTCCGCCGGCTGCGGGATTGATGATTGCCAGATACTTGCCGGGCAACTCAGAGCTCTTTCACCGCAGGGCTGCGGTCGAGGAATTTGCGAATCTCGTCTGCCAGTTCAGCGCGCTTGATCTTCATCGACGCTGTACGAGGGAAATCTTTGTCCCAGAGCACATATCCTGAAACGCGCTTGTAGTCGGGCAAGCTTCGGTTTCGTGAAGCCGCGTCCTCTCGCGTGGAATCGCCGAACTCCTGATTCAAATCCGGATGCACCACCAGCACCAGCGCCTCCGCGCCAAGTTCTTTCTGCGGCCAGATATAGTTGGCTGCGAAGATGCAATGCTCTTTGACCTCGACGCCCTCGAAGGCAGACTCAATGTCTTCGGGATAAATATTCTTGCCGCCTTCGGTGACAATCATGTTCTTCTTGCGGCCGAATAACTGCAAATGCCCGGAGCCGTTGAAACGCCCCAGGTCGCCGGTGAGCAGCCAGCCGTCAACAATGGTTTCGGCAGTCAACTCGGGGTCGTCGAGGTAATGCGACATCACGGTGGCGCTCTTGGCGGCCACTTCGCCGATGCCGTCCTCATCCGGATTCAGGATGCGCAGTTCAACTCCGGGCAGCGGTTTACCAACCGTGTCTGCGCGAAAGGGCTTGAGGTCATTGACAGTGAGAACCGTTCCCGCCTCGGTCAAGCCGTAGCCGTTGGCCACCGGAATTCCGAGATCGTAAAAAAATTGCGGGGTCGTCGGCTCAATAAAAGCTCCGCCGGTGATCAGGGCTTGCAGGTCGCCGCCAAAGGCCTTGTGCACCTCCGGGAGCAGCTTGCGGCTGAGCTTGACGTTGGGCTGCTTACGGGTCAGGGCTTTGTTGAACGTGATCGTGCGGTTGAGCAGAAACCGCTTCCATGCCGGCAGAGCGTCGAACTTAGCTCGCAACCCACGTTCCAGATTTTTCAAGATCATCGGCACCAGGGTCACATAGGTGATGCGATAGCGCACAAACGCATCGCGCACGAACTCCGGGCGCAGGGTGCGGAGATGGACAACGCAGGCTCCGCACACGAACGGTCCGATGAAGCCAACCATAAAATCGATGGCATGATTGGTGGGCAGGATGCTGAGATAACGCACTCCCGGCCAGAAGGGATACCACGCGGTCAACGCCTTGCACTGCTCCAGATAATTGCCGTGAGTGAGCACGCAACCCTTGGCGCGGCCTCCGGTGCCGGAGGAGTACACGATGCAGGCCGCGTCTTCGCGTCCGCGAGGAATGAAGACTGGATCGCCTTTGCGGCGAAATTCTTCCCAGCGAAATCCGCCGCGCAGGTCGGATGTTGGCGGGGCTTCCGTGACCAAAACAATCTTCAGCTTGTGGTTCTTGAATTCAGGACTCTGGGTGATGGCCCGCCATAAGTGATACTCGACCACCAGGAATTTCGCTTTCGAGTGTGCCAGCAATTGCAGATGCTCCTCCGCGCTGCGCATGAAGTCGAGCGGGACCAGCACTCCTCCGGCATGAAAAACTGCGTACGCCGACACCAGCCACTTCGACTGGTTGGTCATGATGATGGCGGCGCGGTCGCCGGGACGAAATTCAGCGTCCTGCAACGCGCGCGCCAGCGGCAAAGCCGTCAGCTTGAAATCGGAATACGTGAGCCGAGTGCGCTCACGGTCGCGATCCGATTCGATCAGGCAAGTTTCATTCGGCCAGCGATCCAGAGCGTCGCGAAGAGCTTCGCCGAGGCAGGTGTATTGATCGAGATCGAGCATTAAGGGTCTATTTCACCACAGAGACACGGGGGGACGGAGAAAACTTGGCTTGATTCATTCGATTCCCAAGTGGATGTCGCGCCTCTGGATGAATTCTACAGCCTGGATTGGATTCGCTCCGCCAGCGTTCTAAAATCCGATACCCCCTGCAATTCGTAATCGGGCAATTCAACGTTGAAATGTTGCTCCAACCGCGTGAGCATGCTGAGCGCCTGTAGGCTGTCGATGCCGAGTTTCTTGAAAAAATCGTCGTCCGGAGACAGGCTCTCGCGCGGCACTTTAAACTGGGCCGCCGCCAGGTCGAGGATTTCATCTATCGTCTGTTGTTGAGTCGGCATTTTCTCCTCACGGCAAATAGGGCTGTGCGTCAGTGCTCTCGACGAATTTCTTCAGCGCGGCCTGGACGGCAGGACGTCCGTATAGCTCGATCACGATCTCGATCTCGTGCCGCAATTCATCGTAAGGAATCGGCTTGATGAATTTCTTGGCGGCGGCGGCGGTAGTGCGATCAAACTTTCCCAGTTGCGCTGCGGTTGCGCGCGCCGCGCGGTGCGCTTCGCCCTCGGCCACGACCTGGCTTACCAATCCTATCTGCTGAGCTTTGGTGACGTTGAAGCTGCGCCCTGTCAGCAACAGATCACGCACTACGGCGTTGCCCAAATCGCGCTTCAGCCGCGGAATACCGCCAAAACCTGGGATCAGCCCGAGGCGCAGCTCGGGGAAACAAAACCGCGCCGTTTTGTCGGCGATGATCAGATCGCAAGTTAACGCCAGTTCCAACCCGCCGCCAAAAACAATTCCGTGAACCGCGGCAATCGTGGTCAGCGGAGAAGCGTCGAGCACGTTCATGACGTGATGAATGCGCTGGTGAAATTCCCGCACGCCTGCCAGCGCCGCTTGCCTCTCCGTTTCCGCCATTCTGCGCTGGAGCTCACGCAGATCGCCGCCCGCCGAGAACCCGGGAGGCATCGTGCTGTAAATAATCAGCGCATGCGCAGCCTCTTCGAGCTCAGGCAGCACCGACGCCAACTGCTCCAGATCCTGCAGCGACTGGGTCCCGATCTCGTTGGCAGGCTCGCGATGCAGCGCCACTTCAATGACGCCGTCTTTCACCTCCCACGAGAGCGCTTTTCCAGAAAACGTTTGCATTTTCAAAACCCAATGCCAGAAAAATCTAAACCGCCTGCTTCGCCGCATACATTTCTTCAATCTGCGAGCTAAACCGCTGCGCGATCGCATCGCGCTTCAGTTTGCCGTTAGCTGTGAGGAGGCCGTTTTCAATTGTAAAGGGTTCCAGGATGATCCTGAAGCCGCGCACTTGCTTGTAATGCGGCAGGCCTGCGTTCACCGCCTCCAGCGCAGCCTGCACTTCATCGGGACCAACTCCTCCCGCAATCAGTGCGGAAAGATAGCTGCGTCCGTTGCCGACAAGCACGACTTGCTGACCGCCGGGGAGCCGATCAAGAATCTCCTCTTCAATTGGCTCAGGAGCAATGTTGTGGCCGGAATTAAGAATGATGAGGTTCTTGATACGGCCGACAATTTTCCAGTTCCCGGAGGCGTTCACTTCGCCCTGATCGCCGGTATGGAACCAGCCGTCGCGCAAGACTTTCGCAGTCTCCTCTGGACGGTTCCAGTATCCAGGAAAAATGTTGGGCCCACGGACGATGATCTCTTGATTCTCGCCCAACTTCATTTCGATTCCCGTGATCGCGGGCCCCACGCGCCCCGGCTCAACGTGGCGCGGGTCGTCCAGAGTGCAAATGCCGGTGGTTTCGGTTAGTCCATACACCTGCAGCACGGGGATGCCGAGCATCATGAAATACAACTGCGTATACAAGCTCAGCGGCGCGGAGCCGCAGATGAGGGCCTTGAGATTCGCGCCAATCATCTTTTTCCGAATTGCAGGAAATACCAATCCATTGGCCAGCGCAAGCCACATGGAATCCGAGATGCTTGCACGGCCTTCGTGCTTCCGCATGTACGCGGCTTTGGCGCGGCTGTAGATTCCGAAAATCATGCCGCCCGTCTTCCAAAGCTGCTCGTCCACCGCGCGGCGCACGCGTTCTAACAGCGCCGGCACATTCACGAAGTAGTCCGGGGCAACGGTGCGAAGCTCGGTAGCGAGTTTTGAGAGATCGGTGTTCATGGACACGTTACTGCCGCGGAGGAGGCTGGTGAGCAGCGTGATCCAGGCCGCGGCGAAATTCAGCGGCGCCCATTGATAGACGCGGTCCTGTCCAGACTGGTGATTCATTAGAATGTCGAGCTGGCCCGAGGTGCATTGCAGAATGTGTCCGACATTGCCTGCCGTGAGCATGACGCCCTTGGGTTCGCCTGAGGTACCGGAGGTGTAAATGATGGCGACGACGTCGGAGTCGTTGTGCGGCGAGGGCGGCCGCGCGGGCGTGCTCTGCCCGGCATCGATGTCTTCAGGATTTTTTGGGTCGAATATCTCGCCGAACAGAACTTGTTCCGGAGCCTCGGGCCATTCTTTGACGATGGCATCGCGCAACGCAGCGTCTCCGCAGCAGATCAGCGACGGCGAGCAGTCCTTCATCATGCTGACGAGTTCAGCGGATGCCTGACGTGAGTAAAGAGGGACGACGATCAGTCCCTCGGCCATAATGGCTAAATCCATCGCGACCCAGTCAATGCTGTTTGCGGCCAATAGAGCGCAACGATCTCCCTTGCGCAATCCGCGAGAAGAAAGAAAGGCGCGGGCTTGCGCAATCTTTTCTCCCAATTCGCGGGCGGTGGTCGGGACGGGGCCGGATTCGCGCAGCTCAGTTAGGAGCACCTGGTCAAAGGCAGTTTCAAGCCGCGAGGAGATTTCATCCAGAAAGCTCATTGAGATTTTGTAAGCAGAAACAGCCGGCTTAACTATACATTCCGATCAGCCGCTTCAACCCCGTGCCCATCGGAGGCAGATAGTCCTCCCAGCCCCACTGGCCTTTGCGCGTCGGAAATTCGGGATAGCGGCGCTGCACTTCTTCCTCGAAGTAAACGCCCATGCGCGCCATCATCTTCAGATTCTTGACCACCGTGCGGCCGATTCCGTCTGCGATTTTTTCGCCATCGGTTGCCAGCTTCTCCAGCGCAGTCAAAAGTTTCGGTTCGAGGTCGGGGTCGTCCACATTCATCAGCAAATCATCGTGACCGCGCTCGCGCATCAGGTTGCGGATGCGTTCGTCCATGGTGATTCCCGCCGAGGGCACCAGCGCGGGCATCGAAGTCACGATACCGTGAAAGCGCGACGACGCCATCAAATTCCCGGCACGCAGAATGCTCACCATCTGGTACATGTCGTAGTCTTCGGACGTAAAGACAGGGACTGCGCCGCCAAGTTTTTCGGAAATGCGCCGGCAGGCGCGAACATCGAGCGCTTCGGTTGCGACCAGGATTGGGAATACGCGATGCCGTTGGCGAAAAGCGTCCATCGCATTCGCGATCGCGGTTAGATAACGCTCGAAGGCGGCGTCCACGTCGCGGCCTGATTTGTGAAAGTACACGGTACGGAAATGGCTGTCTTTATACGCGCCGGCGATGCGGGCGGCGTATTTCACCAGCGACGGCTTCACCGGCCACCAGAACGGATTGATTGGACACACAACCAAAACCGGCAGCTTGCCGTCCCATCCCGCGTCAGTCAAGGCTTTGCGGCCGTATTCGGGAGGAAGCGGTTCGAAGGTCCACGCGGTGTCGGTGCCAAGTTCGGTGGGGACTCCCAACTTGCGCAAGACGGTCCGCGATTCTTCGTTGCGGGTAATAATCAGAGAGTCCTTGCAGTAGCGGCCACACATTTTTGCGACCAGCGGATCCATATTTCCCGCCTCGGAGCCGTAGCCCACGGCCAGTTTGTTCTGCGCCGCCGCGATTCCTAACGATCCAACAATCATGGTCGTGAGCGCGTTCGCGAACTTGCTTTTGAAAGCCGAGCCTTCGACCACCACCACGCCGTGATGCTTGGGAATTTCGCGAGACAGAAACGGCGGAAAAACATCCGGTAAATGGACCTGCTCGGCGCCGGCAAAATATCCGCGGGTCATTTCGAAGTTCTGCGACATGGCGCTGAAATCGACGTTGTCCGCGCCCAGAATGTGGCGCAATTGGCGCAGAGTCTCCTCGGGGCGCACATCCGACCCAGTGTTGCGGGTTCCGTTGTATCCGGCAAAGAGCAGCTTGAGTTTTTTCCCCGGCTGCCAGCGTTCGCCTTTGCCAAGGATCCATCCGGCTTTGGCGCGCTCGATGTTGCCGCTGACCCAGGCCTCGAGGACAAAATCCATCATGCGGCGGAGCCTCCAGCCTGCGCTGACCACTCGCGGTACGGATAAGTAAAGTTGGTTTCGCGGCTGAACTTCAACAAAGGATAGCTGTACTGCGAGAATGGCACTGGCCTGCGCCCGAGTTCCGTAGTCACGCGGGTGTTATCGAATACTGTATTGAATGTGAGATACGGCATGAACACCTTCATCAGTGCAGCGCCGCGGCCGATCGCGCTCTTGCGATTAGATAGCGCGTTCACCGACGACGTAAAAGGCCTCTGCAGAAATGGCAGATAAATGGGGCCCCGCTTGTCCTGCGCCGCCGCCAGCGATTCGGTTAACTGGCGAAAGGTCTGCGATTCGCGGCCCGAGGAAAGATGATAGGTATCGAACTGGGTCTTCTCTTTCACGTGCAGCGTGGCAATCGCGTCGGCCACGAAATCCACGTTGACAATGTCGACGCGGTCTTTCGAGCGTAGTGGAAGCACGGGCAATCCGGCTAGAAACACAAACGCGCGCACCATATCGAACTGCGTGGTCTCGGCGCGACGGCTATCGCCGAGCACTATGCTGGGACGAAAAATCGTCTTCGGCACTTCCGGCAGAAGCTGGCGAATCATGTGCTCGCAGAATTTCTTGGTGCGGGCATAGGGATCGTAGTCCGAACGGTTCCAGTCGATGGAATTGTCTTCGGTGACAACTTCGTCCTGCCGCTGCCCGGCGACCGCAACCGTGCTGACGTGACTGAAGCGGCGCAATCCGTGGTAATGGTTCACCCGCATTCCGAGATTCAGGACTTCGAGCGTCCCTCGCAGATTCACGTTCATGCAGCTTTTTTCCGACTTGCGATTCAGCGAGGCCGCGCAGTGAATCACAGAATCGGTAGTGTGGACGAGGCGATCGTAGTTGTCTGTCGAAAGGCCGAAACGCTCGCTGGTCAAGTCGCCGCGAAAAATGCGGACGCGCGTCTGCAGGTATTCGTAGAACGCCGGAAAATCCAAATGCAGCTGCAATCCGCGCCACAAGCGCTCTTCGGCCTCATGCGGATCACGGGCCCGCACCAGAAGGTTCAGCGACGCTCCGTGCTCACTCAGCAGATTGGCGGCGACATGCGCGCCGATGTAGCCGGTCGATCCGGTCAGGAATATCGCCACGTTGCTCCGTTCGTTCCAGTCTTTATCGTTTCAGGGTCGTCGCCATTCACCGGCAGCAAGGTTCGCGAGGCGCGCGCCTCCAGCGGCCGCCCTTCGATCAAAGGATACGTCCATCTGCGCAACGCGGGAATGTGAATGTTGATCCAGTAATCCCACCAGTCGAGCGCAGCGGCGTTATAGGCGAAGAGTTCACGCTCTTCCGGAACCAGCGCGTGAGAGAGTTTTTCCACGTTCTCGGCCACAAAGTCATGTTCATTGTGGAGAATGAAAGGCTCGAACAACTCGATGAGTTTTTCGACCCGCTCCAGGCTTCGATCCACACGGGAAAAGGGCGTTTTCTTCAGCGGCAAAGGTGAGGCGATCACTTGAATGGACTTGATAATCGCCCGCTGCGCCGGAGCCGACATCCGTTCGTAGCGCGCCTTTGAAACCGGAATGGCGTCGAAACGAAGCCGCAGCCAATATTCCATTCCCTCTTGTGCGCGGTAATGTTTGCGGTGCGCCAGCGACGTGAGCTCGATGGAACGCCGCATGTCGCAGGGATTCGTGACCGAGGTCGCCAATTGATAGACCGCATCATTCCGGCGCTGCATGATCGCGGCCGCAATCAACGTCATGCCGCGGCAAACCGTGTCGACGGGAACCACATCCAGCCGCTTGCGTTCGTTGGTCGGCAGTTGCCGGAAGAATGTCCCGAGAAGATATGACAGCGATGCCGACGTGTTGATGCCCTCGTTCCATCCCCGAAACGGCTGATCGATCGAGCTCTCAACAATTGCCGGACGAACAATTGCGACGGGAAACCCTGCGCCATTTCTGGTCAGCAAAGACTCGGCCAAGCTCTTGGTCAGAGTGTAAGTGTTGGGCCAGCCGAGTTCGAGGGCGCGGCGCTTCCCTGCTTCGGTCAATTCATTCCGCAGCCAACGCACCCGGTTCTTGCGGACTTGATTTTCCAGCGCCGCGCCGTGCAGGTCTTTGGCGGCGTGCTCTTTGCCCAGCGCCTGCTTGCGCAGTTCCCCGGTGACTTCCGGGCCTTCGGCGCGGCGTTCGGTCTCTTCCACCACGCGATGCAATGCCTTCCATTCGCGCTCGGCGTCGAAGTCAGCAGCGCCGATTGGCGTGTAATCCAGACGCGCAGTCTCAAAGACGCGTCCGTCGCGGGCGCCAGCTACGTAGCAAGTTGAAAGATGCAGCAGCCCGGCGTGATCCGACTGGCGGATGAAATCGACCACGTTCATGGCCGCGTCCACGTTCGTGCTCAGGGCATCGCGCAAATCAGGGTTGAAATCGGTCAGTCCGGAACTGTTGACGATCAGATCAAGCTTTGGCCGCAGCAACTGAACAACTTCGGGGTCCAAACCCAAGTTGGGTTGCGTGACGTCTCCCTCAAGCACCCGCACACGCTGGTTGATGAACTGCAGCAGCTTCTGTCCGTGGCGCTCGTAAAGCGGGTCGAACACCGGAGACTCTTCCACCATCTTTTCGAAACGCTTCTGGCCCGGATTCGATTTCTGCCGCCGGATTAGCAGATAAATGCACACCGTGTCCGGCAAATCCATCAGCGTATTCGCCAGCCAGACTTTGCCGATGAACCCAGTGACCCCGATCAGCAAAACGTGCTTGCCGTTGAAAGCCGCTCGCACCGAGAGCGGCGCGTCCTGCCGGTGCCCGCCGAAATCGACGATCGCGCGTTCTACCCCGGCGACGGCTCGATCGGCGGGAACAACGGCTTTCTCCAGGGTTGCCGGATTTGAAATGCCAAGATCGTAAGCGAGCTTCTCAGGCGACAGCGTCCCGTCCGGCCCAGCGGCACGGATCCGGGCAAAGATTCCTCGCGGGCGAATCACCGGATCGAGCAAGCGGCCGGTGGAAATTCCGTCGCGAAAATCCAGCCGATTAGCGATGATCCACTTCACCCCCAAGTGCCGGGCCAGCGGACGCATGACATGGTCCAGGCCCTGGCTGACCAGGACAACTGGAGCCCCTGAACGCGCCAGCTTGCGCAGTTGCAGGACACCATCCCGCTTCAAGTGAGGTTTCAGTTTGTACTGAAAATATTCCTCGCCCAGCAGGTCAAGCCGGTCACGGCTGATGCCGCGGAGGATCGAGTGCATCAGGCGTGTGGCAAACCGGCGGTTCATTGCGTAAAGAAATGGCCGCAATGCCGCCATCAGCAGCACCGACCCCCGGCGCACCCAGCGCTCGGTGAAGGTCTGCGCGTTCCAGGTGAAGAAGGCCACGGACCGGACGGTGGTCAGCTCCAGCAGGCTGCCTTCGACGCGCCAGTACACAAACCGGGGATTGGATTCAGATTGGCCCAAGTGATTCTCTTGAACGACGGCCTCGAAAACGACTGTTGCGCAAAGTCACAGTCGGGCCTCCGAAAAGGAGGCGAAGTTTCTTATTGTAAAGGATTTGACGGGTCGGGCACAGCCGGTTCGCTCGGGGACTGAACCACCGCCGCCAAACAGGCAGCCAAGGCCAGAAAGCCGGCAATGATGAGCATGCCGCCGCGAAACCCTCCGCCTGAGTTGCGCTTCACGCCAATGATGTAGGGGCCAAAAAATCCGCCCAGGTTTCCGACGGAATTAACCAGCGCAATGCCCGCGGCGGCTGCGGTTCCGCTCAGCAAGGAAGTTAACGTCGCCCAGAATGGCCCCTGCATGGAAAATGTCGCCATCAGCCCCAGACTGACCGCAGCTAACGCGGGCAATATGGAATGCGTGTACGCCGCCAGCAATAGGGCTGCCGACGCCGCCAAAGCTGAACCCGCGAGATGCCAGCGCCGCTCGCCGGTACGGTCGGAGTGCGTTCCCACCAGCACCATGGCGATGGCTGTCGCCGCATAGGGAATCACCGAAATGATGCCAATCCCCAGATTGCTGGCCGTCGAAAGGCTGTGGATGAAACTGGGCAGCCACAGAACTATGCCGTAGCCTGAGGTGGTGAGACCGAAAAGAACGATGCTCAGCAGCCAGATCCGCCAGTTCAAAAACGCCGCCCAGACGTCGCTGCCGGTGATTCTTGCTTGCTGCTGCTGTTCCCGATCGAGGGACGCCGTTAGAAACAACTTTTCCTCGGAGCGAAGCCACCCGGCTTGGCTGGGGTCATCCTTGAGCGTAACCAGAACCACAAGGGCCAGAATTACTGCGGGCAGGCCCTCCAGCACAAACAGCCACTGCCACCCTGCGATTCCAAACCGGTGCAACCCCAGTAGCGCACCCGAGATGGGGCCGCCAATCACTCCCGCGAGCGGGTTAGCGGTCATGAACCACGCCACTGCTCGCGCCCGTGCGCCCGCCGGAAACCAGTTGCGCAGATAAAGAATCATGCCTGGGAAAAACCCCGCTTCTGCGACGCCCAGAAGAAGCCGCAGAGCATAAAATTCCCGCGGGGTGCTCACCAGGGCCATGGAGCAGGAAACGACGCCCCAAGCCACCATGATCACGGCAATCCAGCGCCGCGGCCCCACTCGCGCCAGCACCAGGTTGCTCGGCACTTGAAAGAAAAAATATCCAAGGAAAAAAAATCCGAACGCGGTGCCAAAGATATTGTCATTGAACCCCAGTTGGGTCTGCATCCCAAGCTTGGCGAAGCCTACGTTGATGCGATCAAGAAACGCCACGATGTACAGCAGGAAGAGAAACGGCAGCAACCGCCACAGCAACCGGGAGACGGTCCGCTTCTCCAGTTCGCGACCTGGTGCGGCGGGGGTGACTTCAGGGATCATGGAGGCGCGGACTAGGATACTACCCGTTCGCCTTCAGTTTGGCGATGATTGTAGAAACAATTTCGTCCGGGCGGTGGTCGATCGAGACCGCAACGGTGTCTTCCCGCTCCTCACTGCCCGGTTCTTCCAGCGTTGCCAATTGACTGGCGAGGATTTTTTCATCGGCGAAGTGCCCATGACGCGAGCGCAGTCGCTCCAGGAGCAGCGCGTAATCGCCCTTCAGATAAACAAATCGCACTAGCCCGACGCGGAGTTCGTCGCGATAGCTACGCTTGAGCGCCGAGCACGCTAGCACGATATTTTCACCGGCGGCATTCCATTGCACGATTGCGCTACGTATGGCCGCGAGCCAGGGCGCGCGATCGGCGTCGGTGAGCGCAATGCCTTGGCGGATCTTGTCTTTATTTTCCGCCGGATGAAAATCATCTGCATCGGCAAACTGCCAGCCGAGTTTCTGGGCCAGCAAGACTCCGACGGTGGTCTTGCCGGACCCGGCAACTCCCATGACGATTAAGATCAATCACGCCTCCGGCTGTGCGGAACGGGTATTGTCACACACCGCCTTCATGATGTGGGCTCAACGGGGTAGGTGGTACTATTTTCCGTCGTTTGGAACTCACATGGCACGCTCACTTCAAGAGATCATCTCCGATTTTGATCCCGGCAAGCCCGTCAGCCAGGCTTCGACCATCCCCGGCGCGTGGTACACCGACGAACGGATCGCCGACTTGGAGCGCGAGACGGTCTTCAGCCGTACCTGGCAAATGGTCGGCCGCGCCGAACAGGTCGCCGTGCCGGGGCAGTACATTACCGCTGAAGTCGCGGGAGAACCTGTGCTGGTAGTCCGCGGGCAAGACGGCAAGCTGCGCGGATTCTTTAACGTCTGCCGCCACCACGCCGCGGCTGTGATGACTGAGCCTTGCGGCACCGCCGCGCGCTTGCAATGCCCGTACCACGGCTGGACCTATAGCCTCGATGGATCGCTCAAGGGAGTTCCCGACTTCGAAGGCGTCGAGAATTTTGATCGCAAACAAAATGGCCTGGTTCCGCTCAGCGTTGATGTCTGGGAGAAATTTATCTTCGTGCATCTTGATCCCGACCCACTGCCATTGGCGGAATACCTCGGCGAAATGGTCGAGCAGTTCAAGCCACTGCGTCTTGATCAGCTTCATTTCGCCGGACGCCGCGAATTTGTCATCGACTGCAACTGGAAAGTCTTCGTGGACAACTACCTCGACGGTGGCTACCACGTGCCCTATCTGCACAAGGGCCTGAACAGCATTTTGAATTACGCGAATTACACCATCACCAACGGCGCCCGCTTCTGCCTGCAATCCAGCCCGATTGATGCCGCCGGCGGCGAGGCCATGACCGCCAGCGTGCGGCAGGGCCAAGCACTCTATTACTGGCTCTATCCCAACTTCATGCTCAACTGGTACGAAGGTTATCTGGATACGAATCTGGTGCTGCCGCTGGGTATCGACAAGATGAAAGTGATCTTCGAGTTTTACTTCAGCGATGTCGGCCAAGCGGCAGAAGAGAGAAACCGAAAGAGCATGGACGTCAGCGAACGCATTCAGGACGAAGACCATTCCATCTGCGTATTAGTGCAGCGGGGATTGAAGTCGCGGGCCTATGGGGCGGGAAGGTTATCGGTACGGCGGGAAGCAGGGGAGAATTTGTTTCACAAACTCTTACATGCGGATTTAAGTAACGGGCTCAAAGCTCAGTCATCCTGAGCGAAATTGTCGTCCGCGAAGCGGACGACAATGCAGTCGATGGACCCCTTTGGCGCTTCAATCGGCAGGCTGCTTCAGGGAATTCTCCCCGAGCACGCTCTCCGGGAAATTGCCGCAGCTCACGACCGGCTGAACATTTCGAGAACCGTCGCCGAAACCGCATCGGCGGTGCTCGCGGAAACTGCACCCAGCTTTCGCACCAGATGTTGCCTGTCCACGGCGCGAAGTTGGTCGAGAGCGACTTGACCAGATTTTCCCTGAAAACGAACGTCCACTCTGGTTGGGTACGGACGCGGGGAGGTCGTCATGGGAGCAACAATGACGGTCTGCAAGTAGCGATTCATTTCATCGGGTGAGATGACGAGGCAGGGGCGAGTCTTCTTAATCTCGGCTCCGTGGGTCGGATCCAAGCTCACCAGCCAGACCTCGTCCCGTCCTGGCGGGCGGCTCACCACCGCCATTCCTCGCGGTCGAAGTCGTTCGGTTCGGCCGTCTCGAGGAGAAGCGCATCGTGGCCGGCCTGTCCCGCCGCGCGGAACGCTTCTTCCCATCCCTGCCGTGCGCACCGCTCAGGAGAAATCACCAAGCGCCGATTCTCTACTCTCAGTTCCACCCGTTCACCCAGCCCACACTGCTCGATAACAGGCTTCGGAATGCGAACCCCGCGGGAATTGCCGATGCGGATCAAATCTGCTTTCAAGTTGCAACTCCTGAAATAATTACATTGTAATTACGTAAGACTCTTCGCGCAATTGCCCTTTCCGGCACATCGCGGGGCGTTCTCCCCAAAATCCGCTGCCAAGATTCGCTCACCCGTGCAGATTCGTAAACCCGCCGTCCAGCGGATAATCCACTCCTGTAATGAACCCAGCGGCATCCGAACACAGAAACAGCGCCAGCGACGCCACTTCTTCCGGCTCGCCCATTCGGCCGATAGGCTGGGTTTTCGCCAGCTTGTCATACATTTCCTGTTCGCGGCCAGGGTAAACCTTTCGCAGGAAGCCATCCACGAACGGGGTGTGCACCCGCGCGGGAGAAATGCAATTGCAGCGAATGTTGTAAGCGATGTAGTCGCGCGCGACAGAATACGTCATGGCGATCACCGCGCCCTTGCTGGTGGCGTAGGCGAACCGGTCTGCAAGTCCCGCGGATCCCGCAATCGAAGCCATGTTCAGGATGACGCCGCCGCCGGCCTTCATGTATCCGATGGTGGCGTGAATGCAGTTGTAGATGCCCTTCACGTTGACGCGCAGCACACGGTCGAAATCCTCTTCGCTGGTGCTCTCGGCGTTGCCGATGTGCGAAATTCCGGCGTTATTCACCAGAATGTGAATGCGTCCCTGCCGCGCGATTTCGTTCAAGGTTGAGCGAACTTGCTGTTGGTTGCTCACATCGCAGGCGTGCGCCGACACACTGCCGCCGGCGCTGCCAATTTCCGCAGCCACCGCTGCCGCGTTTTTCTGGCTAATATCCAGGATGCGAACCGTGGCCCCGTTGGCGGCAAACTTTTGCGCAATCGCTCGGCCAATGCCGCTTCCGCCGCCGGTTATTACCGCAACTTTGCCGTCCAGTCGAAACTCGCTTGTGCCTTTCGGCGTGGGTGCGCTCACAAAGAAACTCCTCGCTTCCGCGGAATGCTGGTGCGTGTCAATCCGCGTGGCAGGAAATTTTGAACTAGGTTCCCGGAGAGTAGTTCACAACCTGCTGCCGCGACTCGCCGAGGCCCTCGATGCCCAACTCCACTACATCCCCAGCCTTAAGATACTGCGGCGGTTTCATCCCCAGGCCAACACCCGCCGGAGTTCCCGTACTGATCACATCGCCGGGGAGCAACGTCATGAACTCGGTCAGATAAGAAACCAAAGTCGCAACATCAAAAATCATCTCCGTCGTGGAACTGCTCTGCCGCATTTGGCCGTTCACCTTCAGCCACATCTTCAGTTTGGCCGGATCGGGAATCTCGTCGCGCGTGGCGAGGAACGGGCCCAGCGGGGCAAACGTATCGCAGCTCTTCCCCTTCACCCACTGCCCTCCGCGGTCTTTCTGGAATGCGCGCTCGGAATAATCATTGTGCAGAACGTAGCCTGCAACATAATCGAGCGCCTTATCCTTCGAAACGTAGAGCGCCTGTTTACCGATGACCACCGCCAGTTCCACCTCCCAATCCACTTGCGTAGCATTCTTAGGAATGACCAGATTGTCGTTTGGGCCAACCAGCGCGGTTGTTGATTTGAAAAAAATCACCGGCTCCTTGGGAATCTGGGCGCCGGTTTCTGCGGCATGGTCGCGATAGTTAAGACCGATGCACACAATCTTGCTGGGGCGGCAGACCGCATGGCCCAGGCGCGTCGTTGGCGAAACTCGTGGCGCAGTTGCACCGTTTGCCTTCACCCAGCGTTCCAGCGCAGGCAAGCCTCCCTCGCGAAAAAAGGCTTCGTCGTAGTCCTGGCCGAGTCCGGAAACATCGAGGAACGTGCCATCGCCCAAAAGAACTCCCGGCTTCTCTTTGCCAACTTCACCGTGCCGAATCAATTTCATGCTTCGCTCCCGAAACAGATTTCATCACCGAAAAGAGGAACGAACAGGATACCGGACGAGCCGTCGGTTCGGGAAATGCAGTACCCTTTCATCCGGGCGCACTTGCCATTCCGCTGGCTCGAAGCTAGCATTCTCCACGTCACAGAAAGTAGACCATGACGTCGCATCCCTCACGCCGTGACTTTATTCGTAGCCTGAGCGCGCTCACCGCGTGCAGCTTCGTCGCCTTGCCTCCGACGGCGGCGCCCGCGGGTGATCTCGCAAAATCCCCTTTCCGAATCAGCGTCATCAACGACGAAATCTCGCAGGATTTTGAGCACGTCTGCGAAGTTGCTTCGCACCAGTTTGGCATGAGCTGGATCGAACTTCGCGGCATGTGGAACAAGAACGTGCTGAATCTTGATGCGAACGAAGTCGCCGACGCGCGGCGCATTCTTGAGAAATACAATCTGCGGGTCACCGACATCGCCAGCCCGTTGTTCAAGGTGGACTGGCCCGGAGCGCCGAAATCCAAGTTCAGCCCCAAGCACGATCAGTTCCATGCCGATTTCACTTTTGACCAACAGAATGAAGTGTTGGAAAAAAGTCTTGAGCTGGCGAAAACCTTCGGCACCGACCGCGTCCGCTGCTTCGATTTTTGGAGGCTCGACGACCCCAAGCCCCACCGCCAAGCCATCAACGAGAAACTGCGTGACGCAGCCGAGAAAGCCGCTAAAAAAGGAATTGTGCTGCTGCTGGAGAACGAGCCTGCGTGCAACACCGCTACCGCAGCCGAGGCTGCGGTAGTGTTGCACGCAGTGCGGACTCCTGCGTTCATGCTGAACTGGGATCCCGGAAACGCCGCGTCGCTTGGGGAAAAAGTCTACCCCGACGGATACGCCGCACTTCCCAAAGACCGCATCGGACATTGCCACTGCAAAGATGTCGTGAAGAACGATCATGGCTACGAATGGGCCGCGATGGGACAGGGCCTGATCGACTGGGTCGGACAATTCAAAGCCTTGAAGAGCGACGGTTATCACCACGCTGTGAGCCTGGAAACCCACTGGCGAGGCGCTGGGAGCGCAGAGGATTCGACGATACAAAGCTGGGCCGGAATGAAAGACGAACTGCAGAAAGCGGGAGCATTCTGATGCTTGGCATCACCAGGCGAAAATTTATCCAGTACTCGGCCGTAGCCGCCGTGGCCTCTCCGTTGCTCGGATCCACCGCGAAGGACGAACCATTGCCTATTGGCTTCTCCACTCTGGGATGCCCCGGGTGGGACTGGTACAAAATTCTCGATTTCGCCAAGCAGAATGGATTTTCGGCGGTCGAATTACGCGGACTGCAAGGGACCATGGACTTGCCTTCCCGTCCGGAGTTTGCCCCGGACCGAATTGAGCAGTCCCGGAAAGAAGTTGCAGCACGGGGCTCGCGGATTTCGTGCGTGAGCAGTTCGGCGAACATGCACGACACCGATCCGGAAAAGCACGAGGCGCAATTGGCTGACGCGCGGAAATTCATTGACCTTGCGTCCGCGCTGAGAGTTCCCTACGTTCGCGTTTTCGGAAACAAGATTGTTGGTGATCGCGACACGGCGGTCAAGAATGTGGCGCAGTCGCTTCGTACCCTGGGGGAATACTCCGGGCCGAAGAAAGTCACGGTGGTAATTGAATCTCACGGCGACTTTACGGATTCTCCCACCCTTCGCGCCGTTCTAGAAAGAGCGGATTCGCCGCATGTGGCGCTGCTTTGGGACGCGCATCACACCTTCGTTTCCGGCAAGGAAGACCCAGAGTTCACCGTGGGTCAGCTCGGAAAATATATTCGTCACACTCACCTGAAAGACTCAGTCAAGAAGGGCGACGACGTTCAATACGTGCTGACTGGGCGCGGGCAAGTGCCGGTGAAGCGGCAAGTGGCGGCTCTGGCGGGAATCGGGTATGCCGGGTCTTACTCGTTCGAATGGGAAAAAGTTTGGCACCCCGATCTGGAAGAGCCGGAAATCGCCTTCCCGGACTACGCTCGCGTGATGCGCGAATATTTATCTGCAGCGATCTTGAATCCCGGACACTGATTCCGACAGGAGCATATATGACCGATAGCACACGGCGTGACTTTATTAAGGCAACGGCAGTTGGAGCTGCAGCCCTTCTTGCTTCCCCATCTCGCGTTCTCGGCGCGAGTGATCGGGTGCGTGTGGGCATGATTGGCGTGGGCGCCCGCGGACAAGATTTGCTGAAACAACTGCTCGCGATCCCGAATGCCCAACTGGTGGCCATTGCGGACGTGTACAGCCGCAGTCGCGACCAGGCTAAGCAACTGGCGCCGGGCATTCAAACATTGGATGACCACCGCCGCTTGCTTGAGATGAAAGACCTCGATGGCATCATAGTTGCCAGTCCTTTACACCTTCACGCACACCATTTCCTCGACGTTCTAGCGTCCGGCAAAGACCTCTATTCCGAGAAGACGATGACCTGGTCCATCCCCGAAGCGGAGGAGTGCCTGGCCGCGGCCAACAAATCCGATCGCGTGGTTCAGATCGGATTGCAGCACGAAAGCTCCGGCTCGCTGGCCGACTCGAAGAAATGGATTAAAGACGGAATGCTCGGCAAGATCACGCAGGTGGAATCGTGGATGAGCCGCAATTCGCCTCATGGCCAGGGCCAGTGGGTGAGGCCGGTGCCATCGGATTGCAATCCGCAGAACGTTAACTGGAGCGCATTCCTCAACGGGCGCCATCAGCGGCCTTTCGACCCCAACAAATTCATCAACTGGCGGTTGTTCTGGGAATTTTCCGGAGGCAATGTCACCGAAAACATGGTGCACCAGATGGCCTGGATAATGTCCGCGCTGGAGCTGCCGGTGCCCAGTGCAGCCTACATGTCGGGCGGCGTCTTTTCAGAAAAAGACGGGCGCGAAGTACCCGACACCATCGCCGTCACGCTCGATTTCCCCAACGACCTCGTGGTCACCTGGCAATCCACTTTCAGCAACAACCATTACGGACTGGGCGAACACATTCTCGGCAGCGACGGCAGCATCGAGCACGTGGCCGGAGCGACCGACATGGTGACCGGGCGCACACAGGAGGTCACCCGATGTTTTCCGGAGCCGGCGAATCGGAAAGGCGGCGAGGCGCTTACCTCGGAAACAAAAGACCAGAATCACATGGCGAACTGGATTGATTGCATTCGCAGCCGCAAAACGCCGAACGCGCCGGTAGAGATCGGGTACAGGTCTGCAATCGCTGCGCACATGGCCAACCTCGCCTATCGCCAAAAGCAAAGAGTCACGCTGGAAATGGCGAAGGCGGCGCAACTAGAGTCCTGACGGCATTCATGCGACGCAAACGATTGCCATGCCTGTTAATCAATTGGTCGGGCCTCGATGATCAAACGCAGAGATTTTCTCCGCACCGCTGCAGCCGCAACTGCCGGACTCGCCTTTGCCCGCAGGTTTTCCCCGCTGGCTTCCGCGCAATCAAGTTCCGGCGCGCAAATCGAAATCCTTCTCGATGAAGTACTGGGTACGATCTCTCCCAACATTTATGGGCACTTCACCGAAAACCTCAGCGGCGTGATCTATGACGGAGTCTGGGTGGGCGAGGATTCAAAGGTTCGAAACTACGGCGGAATCCGCAAAGAACTTGTAGACGAAATGCGCAAAATCAAACCCGCGGTCGTGCGTTTTCCCGGCGGCTGCTTCGCCGACAGCTACGACTGGCGCGATGGCATTGGGCCAAGAAACAAGCGCCCACGGCGAACGAACTTCTGGGCGTTCGGCGACAAGCCGCCCGCACCCGCGAGCCATCGCTACGATCCCAACCAGTTCGGCACCAACGAATTCGTGCAATTCTGCCGGCTGATCGGTGGGCAACCCTATCTCGCGGCAAATCTGCGCAGCCTTCCGGCCGAAGAATTCTATCGCTGGGTCGAATACTGCAACTCGCCTGCTGGCAGCACCACACTTGCGGATGAGCGCGCCGCCGCTGGATTCAAGGATCCATTTAACGTGCGCTACTGGGGCGTGGGGAATGAATCCTGGGGATGCGGTGGAAATTTCACAGCGCAGGAATACGCCGTCGAATACCGGCGCTTCACCACCTGGGTGCCGGGATACAACACTGAACTATCGTTCATCGCATCCGGACCGGATGGAGACAATCGCGACTGGACCCGCGACTTTTTCGAGGAGGTTGTCCGCAAGGGAAAAGATCAAGTTCGTGGCATCTACGGCTTTGCTTTGCACCATTACGCCTGGAACCTGAGCCGCGGCAAGACTCAAGACTGGGAAAAGGGTAAAGGAGACGCGGTCAACTTCGATCCCGTGGATTGGTATGAAATCCTGCGCGAGGGTGATCGTGTCGAGTCCATGATCGTAGCGCACTGGCAAATCATGGGCGAGTTCGATCCTGATCATCATGTCAAAATAGCGGTGGACGAATGGGGTCCGTGGTATAAACCGGGCAGCGAACTCACCAAGGGAGATCAGATCGAGCAGTTGCCAACCCTGCGTGACGCCGTGTTCAGCGGCATGACCCTCGACACTTTCAATCGTCATCCGGAAAAGGTAGGCATTGCGTGCTGCGCGCAGTTGATCAACTGCCTGAACAGCCTCTATCTGGCGCATGAGGACCAGTTCTGCGTGACTCCAGTGGGGCACGTGTTTGCCATGTACGCAGCGCACCAGGGAGGCAAGAGCCTGCGCGCGAACTTCACCGCTCCGGAAATCTCATATGATCGCGACGGTAAATCGGCCTCGTTTTGGGGTCTAAAAGGATCGGCTTCGCTGCACGACAAAACGCTCGTGCTCACCTCGGTTAATCCTGACGTGAGCCAGCCAGTTGAAGCGCAAGTTGCAATTCATGGGGCGCAGGCCAAGTTGGCCACCGCAACGGTTCTTACAGCTTCGGATATTCACGCGCATAACACTTTTGAACAGCGGGACGCGGTCGTGCCGAAGACACAGAACGCCGAAATCCGCCGCGGAGGGGTGAATTTCCATTTCCCCGCAGCCTCTGTGGTAAAGCTCGAAATTCAATTAGCGTGAAATCGCCTTAATAACGCACTTGAGGCGGAATCAATCGATGTACGATAGCTGAACATGTCATTGCTAGTACCAGATTTCAAGTGTCCTGCCTGTGGTGGGAAACTGCTGGCTAAGGAGTTCAGAGCAGGCAAACCCTGGACTTGCTCTGCCTGCTCAGGGCAGTTTCGGATTTCGCGAACATACAAGAAAGTCGTCATGTGGAGTTTGATGGCCCTTTTGCTTATCTTCTTCCGGTCTCAGGGGCTTCGCGGCTGGCCGCTCTTGGCTTCCGCGCTGGTGTCCTTGTTCCCCGCCTTTTTGATATCGATGGCCTTCATTTTCCGAATAATTCCTCCCCGGATAGAGCCTTATCAGCCGGTGGGGATGGGCGCCGGTTCGGAAGAAGCTAATACCAGCACCAGTCAGCCTCGGGTTAGGGAGAAAAAGAACCCTCTCGGCGGCTCGGATGATGCTCTACTCTGATCGCGATTCGACGTAGGAAGAATCGAGCTGCGCGACCGATGCGCAACCGAGCAGCCTGAGCGTACGTTCCACATCCTCGCGCAGAATTTCAAGAGCACGGGCCACGCCGTCGTGTCCGGCTGCGGCCAAGCCGTACGCATAAGCGCGGCCAATTAAAACCGCGCGAGCTCCCAGGCAAATGGCTTTGACAATGTCGCTGCCGCGCCGCACACCCCCATCCATCAGCACTTCGACCTGGCCATTTACCGCCGCCACCACTTCCGGCAGAGCGCGGATCGATGCGGAAACGCCGTCTAACTGCCGGCCACCGTGGTTGGAAACTGAAATCGCCGCTGCGCCTAAATCCACGGCGCGGCGCGCGTCGTCTCCGGTGAGGATGCCTTTGATCACCATTGGCCCCGGCCAGATGGTGCGAATCCAGCGAATGTCTTCCCAGGTCACAACCGACTTCCGGAGGGCGGTGCCCACGTCAACCATGGGCATGCCGCCTTGCCCCGGGACGACGACGTTCTCGAGTTTTGGCACTCCGCCATCAAGCAGAAAAGATGCCAGCCATCCCGGATGCGCCAGCAGTTCGGGCAAGAATGGAAGTTTGGCGAAAACACTTCCCGTCATCAGCTCGGCCATGCCGTTGCGTGGATCGCGCTCGCGCATGCCCGCCACCGGAGTATCAATCGTGATCACCAGCGCTGAGAACCCAGCCTTGCGCGCTCGCTCAATGGCCGCTTCCGCGACTTCTCTTCCGCCGACCATGTAAAGCTGATACCAAGCGAATCCCTTGGTGCCGGCCTTCACATCTTCCATTTTGTGACCGGAGATGGTGGAGAGAATATATCCGGTTCCAGCCTCGCCCGCGGCGCGTGCGGCAGCAATTTCGCCGTCGGGATGCATCAGCCGGCTATAGCCAACGGGCGCGAGAATGGCAGGAAATGAGATCTCCGTGCCCAACACTCGCGTCCGCAGATCGCAATCGCTAACCGCCACGGCATGGCGCGGGCGGAACGTAATGGCTTCGAACGCACGGCAATTTTCGCGCAGCGTGACTTCGCCCTCCGCTCCGCCGTCCAGATAATCGAAAACCGCCCTGGGCACACGCCGCTGGGCCATTTGCCGGAGGTCGGCGATGTTCACCACCCGCGAGGGCTTCAGTTTGCGTTTCATCGTCATCGAGCGAGCCGGATCTACTCTGCGGTGCGAGACGTTTGATTATCAGGAAATCGGGGGTTGGCGTCAAAAGAGCGCGGCCAACTGAAGCGGGAATTCTCAAACGACGTGAATCAAGCGTTCCTTCACACCACCGGATGTTTTCGCCGCCTTTGCTATAATCGCAGTTGCCTCTACAGCGTTTTTTCGCGCCCGTGCGGAAGTGGTGGAACTGGCAGACACACCATCTTGAGGGGGTGGCGCCGAAAGGCGTGGGGGTTCAAATCCCCCCTTCCGCACCATAGCTTCGCGCGCGAATGCGCAGCTAACTGAATTTCAGGCAGGGCTGTAAGCCTGCTCTAAAGGGTTTCGATTCTATGATTGCACTGATCACAGTGATTCACGTTATCGTCTGCTTGTTCCTCATCGCGGTGGTGCTGCTGCAAAGCGGCAAGAGCGGCGACATTGCCGCCGCCTTCGGAGGCATGGGCAGCCAGACTGCCTTCGGTCCGCGCGGCGCCGCCACCGTCCTCACTAAGGCCACGACTTGGTGCGCCATTATTTTCATGGTGACCTCGATCACGCTTTCGGTCATGGGCGCACGCAAGGGCGGCGGAACTGGCTCCGTGCTGAAAGACTATAAGTCTTCGCAGAAATCTCCGGCTAAACCCGCGCCGCCTCAGAAATAGCCGTTGGGCGTTCGTCATTGGTCATTGGCCTTATTCGGACAAGGCGTCCGACGTCAACGCCGAACGACCAACGACGTTTTTTTATGATTCACGAAATCCTCCCCGTCGGCCCGCTGCAATGCAATTGTTCGATCATTGGCGATGAAACCACGCACGAAGCCATGGTCATTGATCCCGGCGACGACATCGCCGACATCCTTGCGCTGGTCAGCAAACACAATCTCCAGGTGAAACAGATCGTCATCACCCACGCCCATATCGACCACGTGGGCGGAGCGATGAAGCTGCGCGCTGCAACTGGCGCTTCAATTCTTCTCAATCAGAATGACTCTGCTCTGCTGAAGATGCTCGACATGCAGGCGGCATGGATTGGAATGCCCGCGCCCGGAAAAGTTGAAATTGATCAGAGTATCGGCGAGTCAGACAAGGTGCAGGCCGGCCAGCTGGTCGGACAGGTGCTTCACACTCCGGGGCACAGCGAGGGAAGCATCTGCCTGTATTTTGCGGACGAGAAGAAACTCATCGCAGGCGACACGCTCTTCGCCGGCAGCATCGGACGCACCGACCTTCCCGGCGGCTCGTTCGATAAAATCATCCGCTCGCTGCACGAAAAGGTTCTCGCGCTGCCGGACGACACCGTCGTGGTTCCCGGCCACGGACCGCTGACCAGCATCGGTGAAGAGCGCGAGAATAATCCATTCCTGCGGAAAACCTGACTCCGAGTTTCGTTACTTCCCCACGAATTGCAGCACCCGCGACATTCCCTCGCGAAAATCTTCCTCCGGCGTGATCAAACTGATCACCAGATACCCATCGCGCGGAAAATCGTAGAAGTGCCCGGGATGCACCATCGTCCCTGTGTCACGCAGAAGCGCGATCGCCAGATCTTCATCGGATTGCGTCGCCGGCACGCGTAACACCGCGTACCATCCGCCTTCCAGTTGCAAGCGTGCGCTTGATTTCTGTCTCTCCAGTTGGCGATCAAGCTCCGCCAAGTTCGCCCTTGCGCGCTGCCTCAGCTGCGGCTGGATCTTCTTTCTTTGCTCCAGCAGAGTTCCCGCCGCCAATTGCACCGGCGCATTGAGCGACAAATATGTGTCCGCGATCACCTCAAGCCGCTGCATCGCGGCATCTACACCCACATCCGAAGCCGGACCGCCGACGGCGATCCACGCCAGCTTCATCTGCGGCAACGCGGAAATTTTCGATACCCCGCTGAGGGTGAAGGTCAGCGCTGCGTGATTCGCCACAAAGCTCTTGCGGCGTGAACCGTTGTGCGCGTAGTCGAGGAATACTTCGTCCACGATCATCGCCAGCCCATGCTCGCGGCATAGTTCGTTCAACCGCTCCCGTTCCGCGGCGCTGACGTACGATCCCGTCGGATTATTGGGATGCACGACCACCACCGCCCGTGTGTTTTCGTTCACTGCCGATTCCAGCGACGGCCAATCGATTTGCCATCCATGGTCATACAACAGCGGATAGCCGACCAGTTTCACGTCCTGCAATTCGGCGAGAAAATCAAATAGCGGATAACTCGGCTTCGGCACCAACACTTCGTCCCCGGGATTGGCCAGTAAACGAAAGACATAGGAATATCCCTCGCTGGTGCTGGTGGTCAGCACCAAGTGTTCGGGATCGACGTGCTCGCCGCGGCCCCGGTAGTACTCTGCCACCGCCTGGCGTGCGCTCAACAACCCTTTCGGCTGGGGATCGTAATCGAGCGACTTCAGATTCCTAAGCGAATCTAGAATTGCTGCGCTGTCGAACTCAATTCCCGCCCGCGTCGGATTCGAAACCGTGAGATCAAGAACCTCTTTGCCGGAAGCGCGGGCCTGCTCGACCGCTTCGGTGAAGCGGTTGGGCGTAAGTTTCCAGTCGGTGCGGCGCGAAAACATGCTGACCATGATAGCGGAGTGACGCGATCATCGCGGGCGAGGTCCGAATCGGACAGGTTGGGTGCAGGAACTCTATAATGATGACGATTGCGTGATACTAATTTTTGCCTTTGCGCTCTATTGTTGAAGAAGGAGTAGCCATGGCCACCACCGCAGCTCCCAAGCTCACGGCTTCCGGCGGCAGTTTCCTGTTGGAATCCCGGCATCCCAACGAAGTATTCACCCCGGAAGATTTCAGCGAGCAGCACTCGCTGATCGCGCAAACCGCCGAAGAATATGCGCAAAATGAAATCCTCCCCAACATCGAGAAGATGGAGCACAAGGATTTCTCCGTCAGCCGCGCGCTGCTGAAAAAGGCTGGCGAGCTGGGGTTGAGCGCCGTGGAAATTCCCGAAGCCTACGGCGGGTTGGAGATGGATAAGGTCACCGCTGCGGTGATTGCCGACCGCGTCGCCAAGTACGCGGGCTTTGCGACAACCTGGGGTGCGCATACCGGCATCGGCACCTTGCCGCTGGTGTATTTCGGAACCGAAGCACAGAAGCAGAAATATCTGCCGCGACTCGGGGCTGGAGAGATTGTCGGCGCTTACGCGCTGTCGGAGGCTTCTTCCGGATCCGACGCGCTGAACTGCCGCGCGAGAGCAACGCTTTCGGCAGATGGAAAACACTACATCTTGAACGGCGAAAAGATGTGGATCACCAACGCCGGGTTCGCTGACCTGTTCACCGTGTTCGCGAAAATTGACGGCGAGAAATTCACCGCGTTTCTTGTCGAGCGTACTTTTCCGGGATTTTCCGTGGGATCGGAAGAGCACAAAATGGGCATTCGTGGCTCTTCGACTTGCCCTCTTATCTTGAACGACTGCCAGGTGCCGGTGGAAAACGTGCTCGGCGATATCGGCAAGGGACACGTCATCGCGTTCAACATTCTGAACGTTGGCAGATTCAAGCTCGGCGCGATGTGCGTAGGGGGAGCGCGGACTTCGTTGGATAATGCCATCTCCTACGCCAAGCAGCGGAAGGCTTTCGGCAAGGTCATTGCTGACTTTGGCTTGGTACGCGAGAAACTCGCGAACATGGCAACGCTGATTTATGTCGGCGAGGCAATGGTCTTTCGCACGGTCGCGATGATGGACGGTGCCCTCGAAGCAGTGGACAAATCCGTGCCGGATGCGGCGAAGCAGACGCTAAAAGCCATCGAGGAATACGCCGTCGAGTGCTCAATCATTAAAGTCTGGGCCTCGGAGATGGTGGACTACGTCGTCGATGAAACCGTCCAGATTTACGGCGGCTACGGATTTGTCGAAGAATATCCCGCCGAGCGAGCCTATCGCGATGCCCGCATCAACCGCATTTTCGAAGGCACTAATGAAATCAATCGTCTGATAATCACCGGATTCTTGCTCAAACGCGCCATGAGCGGCCAGTTGCCGCTTATGCCAGCCATCAAGCACTTAATGGATGAAGTTCTCTCCGGCCCGTCTGCGGGAGACGAATTCGAAGGCCCGTTGGCAGAAGAACAGAAACTGGTGGCTTCCGCGAAAAAGCTGGGCTTGTTCGCCGCCGGCGCCGCTACCCAGAAATACATGCAGGCCATTCAGGATCAGCAGGAAGTCATGGGCGCGATCGCCGACATGGTGATCGAGATTTACGCCATGGAGTCAGCGGTATTGCGGACCATGAAGATCGTGGCTAAGAACGGCGAGGCCGCAGCCGCGCTTCCGGTTGCCATGACCCGCGTCTATCTCTCTCAGGCAATGGACAAAATTGAATCGGCGGCGCGCAAGATCATTGCCGCGGTCGCCGATGGCGACATGTTGCGGACCCAATTGGCAATCTTGCGCCGGATCGGAAAACACGATCCCTACAACACCATCGAACTGCGTCAACAGATCGCCCAGAAGATTATTGAGCAGGGAAAGTACGGGCTGGCTTAGAGACGTCGCGGCGGCATTCGCATCCGAAAGTCCATTGGACGAATCCCGCTCCAAAGGGATACCATTCGGGCTTCGCGAACTCCAAAAGAAAAAGCATATTCTGAACCTCCGTCGGGAAAGGGGCCCATGTCCGCACTGCGACTAAAATTCTGTCGTACCGCTTCGCTCTCGACGGCGCTTACAATTTTTCTGCTCGCCACGGCCATCTCCTCACCTGCGCAAACGGCCATCAACAACGACCCTCCTTTTTACGGCCCGTTTAACGGCACATTCCTCCCTGACGGTGACGGCCTTCAGAAAAAGTTGACCGAGCACGACAGCGTGTTGCGAGCGGAGTCGCCCTGGTCGCTCTATTGCTGGATACGCATCGAAGAGGCTCCGAAGACACCAACCTTGGTCGCCGGAGTTGGCGACCCGAACGAAGAGTATCCCCGCTACTTGGGACTGGACGCGGGCAAAGTAACTCTCTGGCTGGGTAAGGAAAATAGCTTGGAAGCCGCTGCGACACTATCCCCGGCGCAATGGCATCTGCTCGCCGCCACTTTTGATGGCAACGAGTTTCATTTGTACAGCGATGGACAACAACTGGCGAGTGGCGCGCGAGAGTTGGGAAGTGTGAGCGCCGTTCTGCAAATGGCCCCGCCTTCATTGCCGTGGCAAAACGGCCAGCACTTCGGCGGTAAGATCGTTGACTTGACCCTCCTGCGCGAGGCACTCAACGCGGACCAGATCAAGCGCATCCACGACCTGCCTCCTGAGTTCTCTTTGATCGAGTTTGAAGAGGGATCGAAACCGTGGCGCGTGCAGACTCGCGGCCAAACGGGATACCGCGGGCCACAAGATCCCTCGACGATGCCGCGAAGCCGCGCGCCGCTTGCCTCTCCCGTAGCTTCACCGGCTCACAAAGAAAACCCGGTGGAGTCCACTGGCGACAACGAGTGGACACTTGGCGATTGGAAACTGGTCGCGGCTCCGGATATTCGCGCAGAAGCCTCTGAACTTTCAAGGCCTGGAATCGACGCCAAGAGCTGGATGCAGGCCACCATCCCCGGCACCGTCCTCACCACAATGGTGGACCGCGGCGTGTATCCCGATCCTGACTACGGATTGAACAATCTGGCGATCCCAGAAACTTTGAATAAACAAGACTATTGGTATCGGACCGAGTTCAAAGCTCCGAAAGAAACCGTTGGCCGCCAGCTTACAATCACCTTTGACGGCATCAACTACAAAGCTGACGTCTGGCTGAACGGGCAATCGCTCGGAACGATCACCGGCGCATTCATCCGTGGCGTGTTTGATGTCACGAAGATTGTGAAGGCTGACAATGTTCTCGCGGTGCGAATTTCCCCGCCGCCGCATCCCGGAATTCCGCAGGAACAATCCATCAAGGGCGGCCCCGGCGAGAACGGCGGAATGATGTGCCTCGATGGCCCGACATTCGTCGCGACCGAGGGCTGGGATTGGATTCCAGCCATCCGCGATCGCGACACCGGAATCTGGCAACCGGTCACGCTGACGGCTTCTGGCGGCGTGAAGATTGGCGACGCGCAGGTCGTTACCAAGTTGCCGCTGCCGGATACCAGCAGTGCGGATGTCACGATTACAGTTCCGCTGGAGAACTCGACGAACGCTGAAGTCCGCGGGACTCTGAGCGCGAGCTTCGATCAGGTCGAGGTCCACAAAGAAATCACGCTGCCTCCGGGGAAAAGTGAAGTGAAAATGACTCCGGCTGAATTCACGCAGCTCACGGTGCAACATCCGCGGCTGTGGTGGCCGAATGGATACGGCAACCAGGAACTGTATCAGGCCAAGCTGACCTTCAGCGAAGGCGGCAAGGATTCGGATGTCAAATCAGTGCGCTTTGGCATTCGCGAGATCACCTACGAACTCAGCCTTTTGGACAGCGCGGGACATCTCCGGCGCCTGGAATATTCGCCCACCGCAGCATTCCTCAAGAACGAGCGCGTCGTCGATGTAAGTCACAACGGCATGCGCGAGCTTCCGCCCGCCGATCCCTTTCCTGCCGAATATCCCAAAGAATGGAAAGACTGGTGGAAGTCCTATGCGGCGTCGCTGGCGCCGGGCGGCGAGTCGTCACCAGCAGTCCGCATGATCGACGACAAAAAGATGGCGCATTATCTCGTCATCAAAGTAAACGGCGTGCGCATCGCCGCCCGCGGCGGTAACTGGGGCATGGACGATTCCCGCAAGCGTGTTTCCCGCGAGCGGCTGGAGCCGTACTTCAAACTGCATCAGCGAGCCAATCTGAACATCATCCGCAACTGGGTTGGACAAAACACCGAAGAAACTTTCTACGATCTCGCCGACGAATACGGAATGCTGGTTTGGAATGATTTCTGGGAGTCTACGCAGGATTACAACGTCGAGGCCGAAGACCCGGCGCTGTTTCTGGCCAATGCTCGCGACACCATTCTACGTTTTCGCAATCATCCTTCGATTGTGATGTGGTGCGGCCGCAACGAAGGCGTGCCGCAGCCGATCATCAACGAAGGCCTCGATGAATTGACTCGTACGCTCGACGGCACGCGCTACTATTCGCCGAGTTCGAATCAGGTGAACCTGCAAAACAGCGGCCCGTACAAGTATCAAGACCCGGCGCTGTATTACACGACGCTGAACCACGGATTCTCGGTGGAAACTGGGACACCGTCATTTTCTACGCTGGAGTCTTTCCGCGCGTCGGTGCCCGCGCCAGATCAGTGGCCGCCCGACGACGTCTGGGCGTATCACGACTGGCATTTCAGCGGGAACGGAGACAACAGTCCGTTCCTGGCGCAAATTCAGACCGAATTCGGCGCCGCAACCAGCCTGGAAGATTTTGAGCGCAAAGCGCAGATGCTGAATTACGTGGACCATCGCGCCATATTCGAAGGCATGAACGCGCACCTGTGGGCCCCTAACAGCGGCCGCATGCTGTGGATGACGCAGCCCGCATGGCCCAGCAACTACTGGCAAATCCTCAGCCACGACTACGACACCCAGGCTTCGTACTACGGTGTGAAGAAAGCCTGCGAGCCGATTCACGTGCAGCTCGATCTTTCCAACTATGGCGTGACTGTGGTCAACACGACGACTGATTCGCTGAAGGGTCTGACGGTCGTGGCAAACGTTTACTCGCTCGACAACAAACTGCTGCTGCACAACGAACAGCCGTTTGACACGCCGGCGGATTCATCTGCGGATGGCACCAAGCTTGACCTCGCGCCACTGTTCTCCAACGGCGTATTACTTGTGAAGCTGGAGTTGAAAGGCAGCGACGGCAAGTTGCTTTCGGATAATTTCTATTGGTTGGCGGCGGATAGCGCTAGCTATCGGCAGTTGAATAGGCTGCCTGCGGCTTCAATCGTGGCAACCGACCTCACAACTTTGGAACTCGGCGGCGCTGTTCACGAGAGTATCCGACTCGAGAATCGTGGAAGTGTGACAGCTCTCGAAACCAAGCTCACGCTTCTCGACGCGACCACCGGGCTGCGAATACTCCCTGCATATTTCAGCGACAACTACATCTCGCTGCTGCCGGGTGAAGCAAAGCAGGTCACCATCGATTACCGCTCTACCCGCGGCCAGGGTGCCGCAAAGCTGGCAATCCGAGGATGGAATATACCTGCCGGGACGCTAACGGTGGTGACCAAGTAGTAGCCTCGCGGCGTAAAGGGGAATCATGGCGCGCATACCACTTAATCTCGCTCTCTCATTTGCCTTGACTGCCGCAGCTCTCGCTCAAACCACTCCTCCTGCCAATCCTGACTCCGCCACTTTCGACTCCGACGGTACCGCGCACATCACGCGGGTTGTGCCCATGCCCTCGACGGTTTCTCCCGAGGCGCAGAAGTGGCTGAAGGAGATCGAAAACCAGCCGGGACAGTCCGCTGATCTCGCTACAGTCCGCGCCGGCACTGATGCCTGGCAAAAATCGCAATCGGCCGTGGCGAAGAAGCTTTTCCCGGTGAACGTCGAAGAAACCAGCACCGCGGGAGTGCGCACCGACATCATCACGCCCCTGGCGATGCCAGAAAAAAACCGCACACGGGTGCTCATCAACCTGCACGGCGGCGGATTCATTTCCGATTCGGGCTCGCTGATCGAGGGAATCCCGATTTGCTATCTGACCAGGATCAAGGTGGTGTCAGTTTATTACCGGCTTGCGCCAGAGAATCCTTTCCCCGCCGCGGTGGATGACGTGATCGCCGTGTACAAAGAGCTGCTGAAGACTTACAAACCGGTGAGCATCGGAATCTTCGGCACCTCTGCGGGAGCGGTCCTGACCGGAGAAGTTGCAGTCAAGCTGAAGCAGTTGGGGCTTCCGCTGCCCGGCGCGCTGGGCATCTTTTCCACGCTGGCGGATTACAGCCGCCCTTCCGACTCCCGCCAGATCTTCGCGCCCAACGGATTTTCGGGAAACATTTCTCCCCGTGATCCGAACCTCCCGCCAGACGATGCCTACCCTGCAAAGACTGATCGCAAAGATCCCGTGCTCTCGCCGATTTTCGCCGATCTGCATGGCCTGCCCCCAACCCTGCTGGTCACCAGCACGCGCGACGCTTTGCTGAGCGACACTTCCCTGCTCCATCTCGCTCTGCTGCGCGCCGGAGTCGATTCGCAGCTTCTGGTGTTCGAGGCGCTGCCGCACGCCTTCTGGTATCACTTCGAGCTTCCGGAAACCACAGAAGCGCTGAATATGATGGCTAACTTTTTCGACGAGAAGCTGGGAAAGTAAAACAAAGCAGGTTGTGGGGCGACGGGCGTCCCCGCCCGTCCCCGGCCTGCACGGGCGAGGACGCCCATGCCCCCATAACCAGAACCTTTACGGCGCGATCAACTGATAACTCACAAACGCCACCGACTTGCTGTCCGGGGACCACGACGGCACGTTGATCGTTCCCTGCCCGCCGAACAGTTTCGTCAGAACTGTAATCTTCCTGTCAGCGAGCGACATCAGCCGCAACATCACGTCTTTGTTTTCGGGGTGGCCGGTCACGTCTTTTTCGTAGGTAAGAAACACCATCCACTTGCCATCCGGCGAAATGTGCGGAAACCAGTTGTTGTAGTCATCGGAAAAAACTTGCTCCTGATCGCTGCCGTCCGCCTTCATGCGCCAGATCTGCATGTGTCCGGTGCGCTCGGAATTGAAATAAATGTACTGCCCGTCAGGCGAGTACTCGGGGCCGTCGTCGAGGCCTTTGGCGGTGGTGAGACGAGTCTCATCGCCTCCGGTAACGGGAATCGTATAGATGTCGAGATCTCCGTTGCGTTGCCCGACAAAGGCCAGCGTCTTTCCATCCGGCGACCAGCCGTGCCAGTACGAAGGAGAATTCTGCGTGATGCGGCGCGCCGTGCCTCCGGCGATCGGCACGATGTACACCAGCGAATCGTGCAAAGGGCTCCCGGTCGGAGATTTCGTTTCCTGTGAGTTGTCACTGACCGCGAGCAGCGTCGCGTCCGGCGAAATGCCGTGGTCGTTGTTCGCGCGACCGGCAACCCCGGTGTCGATGACTTGCGGCGTTCCTCCGGCGACCGGCAACTTCTCGATATGCCCGTTGCGATTGAAAAGAAAATAAGAGCCATCGCGGCTCCAATTCGGGGCTTCGAACCGCCCTTCGGCGTGATACACAACCCGTCGGTTCGTGGATGTAGCGGAAATCGTCTCCAGCGTACTATTAAGCACCGGCTGGCCGGTCGGAGCCCCGAGAGCGCGCAGACTCACATTCGAAAACGTAGCCTTCTCGAGCGCGTCCTTGTCATGGGCGCACACTCCGATGCCGACGTAGATCTCGCCCGTCAGCGACACACGAATCGATTCTCCGTCGTAAGCAGGAACCCCTCCATTCCCCACGAGCGACATGTACACGAAGTCACCGCGCCGGGTAATCCGCATCCGCGCCGGAGCGGAAGTGCTCGACTGAATATCATGGGTCATCCCGCCTTTCTCGTCGCGGAACTGGATTGTAGTGAGACCGCTGGCGTGCAGTGCGACATCGGCATAGACCGAGTCCGTATCGAGTGACTGGCGGATCATCAACACCGCCTTCTTGTGGGGATTCCCGGCAGTTGTGGCGAATGCAACGTCCGCGGTCAGATCAATATCCCCGGAGATTTTTTTCCAGGCGAATTGAAACTCGTCGGTGCCGAGCCACATGTTGTCGCCGCTGCCGATCAAGGTGTAAGTACTTGTGGCCTTATCAAACGTCGCCGAACCAGCGTGAAGCACCGCCCCGACATCGGTGTGATTCTCGAAAATCCCGACTGGTTCCTGCGCTGGCGACGCAGCCGTCATCAGCGACACGACGGCGAAGATCAAAAACAAAACCCGAGGGTGCCCCGTCCTTGTCTCTGCGTTCCTTGCAGAGACAGAGCGAGGATTTTTCGCGCGCAGGACCAAAAAACTCATCGGGATTCCTCCGTTTAGCCAGATCAACTTAGAAGCGTCGGCGGGGATTGTCAAACCGACCGCTTCCGTCCTGAAGCAATATTCTGATAAAAATGAGTGCACTTCATCGTACCGTCCAGGGACCGGCCAATATGTCTAGAAAATTGCTTTTGCTGATCCTTCTCATTTCATCGTTGAGCGCTTTAGCGCTCGCGCAGGACAATGCCGTCTCTAAAGGCCTCGCGCTCACGCCCCCCATGGGATGGAATTCCTGGAACAAATTCGGTTGCAATGTCAGCGACGAACTGGTGCGCGGCATGGCCGACGCAATGGTGAAGTCGGGGATGAAGGACGCCGGCTATCAGTACATTGTCATCGACGACTGCTGGCAGGTCTCGCGCGACGCCAGCGGAAACATTATGGCCGACGCGCAGCACTTCCCAAACGGCATCAAGGCGCTGGCGGATTACGTTCATTCGCTCGGATTGAAGTTTGGAATTTATTCCGACGCCGGCTCGAAAACCTGCGCGGGACGCCCCGGCGGCCTGGGACACGAGTATCAGGACGCGATTATGTACGCGTCCTGGGGCGTGGATTATCTGAAATACGACTGGTGCAACACGACTACGCAGGATGCGAAGTCGTCGTACGCCAATATCCGGCAAGCGCTCGATGCGTCGGGCCGGCCAATCGTGCTCAGCATTTGCGAATGGGGGACGGCGAAGCCGTGGTTGTGGGGCGCACAAGTCGGCGGAAATCTTTGGCGCTCGACAGGAGACATTCAAGACCGCTGGGTGGGTAAGCGCGAGTGGAATCCCGGTAATTGTTGCAGTTACGGCATGCTCGATATCGTTGATCAGGAAGCCGACCTTTATTCGTATGCCGGCCCCGGGCACTGGAATGATCCCGACATGCTCGAAGTCGGCAACGGCGGTATGACGACGACCGAGTATCAGGCGCATTTCAGTCTGTGGGCATTACTGGCAGCGCCGCTCATTGCCGGAAACGATCTCCGCAACATGACCCCGGAGATTCATGACATTCTCAGCAACAAAGAAGTGATCGCGACAGATCAAGACCCGCTCGGCCGCCAAGGACGCCGCGTCTGGAAAGATGGCGACCTCGAAGTCTGGGCAAAGCAGCTACAGAATGGCGATCGCGCGGTAATCTTATTGAACCGAGGAAGCTCGGATCAGCCGATCACTGTGAGCTGGGAACAACTCGGATATCCAGATCATTTAAGCGCGGCGGTGCGGGATTTGTGGGCGCATAAGGACTTGGGGAAGTTCACCGGGAAATTCTCCGCGACGGTGGCGTCGCATGGGGTGATGATGGTGACGGTGCGTCCGTAAGTCTTCTCCGGCCCCGGACGTCTTTTTTCCTGGCTTATGCCAACGTCAAAAAAGCAACACCGTCGTCTTCGACGAGCGCGGGGCGGACGGGGCGTCCAACCCTACAAAATACCTACCGGGAAGCTAACTCGATACTCCCCTCACACCCGCCAAGCGCCCGGTTCTTGGGATAATTGTCTGGCTCTGGCTTTGGGGTCGCGGTGTCTGCGGAAGCGGCACGGTGGCTCCCTTGCGGGCGGGGGTGCCCGCGCCACAATCCACACAACCCTATGAAGTTCATCGCGCGCATTTTTAGTCCGACGAACAACCGGCGGCTGAATGAGCTGCTGGGGTTCCTGTTGTGCGTCTCCGCGCTGCTTCTTTTTCTCGCGTTGGCTTCTTATTCTCCGCTCGATCCTTCGCTGAACAGCGCATCCGTTCTGACGGGCGCGCGGGTTGCCCGAAATTGGATTGGTATTGTCGGCGCCTTCGGCGCGGACCTGCTGCTGCAATTCTTCGGCATTGGCGCGTTCCTGCTGCCGGTGTTCGCGCTCGGGATGGGAGTCCGCTGGTTCCGTTCGCGGAAAGTTATTTCTCCTGTCGCGAAGACGCTGGGTGGAATCTGGCTGCTGATGTTCGTCCCTGCGCTGTTGGCGCTTCTGCCAGGACACATGCGCTGGCTGGGCGCGATCCCGCTGGAAGGCTTGCTGGGAAGGGTTCTCGGCGACGCCCTGATCCACTACTTCAATCTTGCGGGCGCATACATCGTCTCGACCAGCATGCTGGCGGTCGCACTCTACTTCTGTACAGCATTCTCATTTTCGCAAGCCAGAGTATGGGCGGCGACGCGGTTCTCGTTCGTCGTCGCTCTGCGCGATCGCTGGAAAGACTGGCAGGAATCGCGGGTCCGCAGAAAGCTTCAGAAGGAATTAGACAAGCGGCGTGCGGCCAAACCGACAATTCAGACTCAATTGGTTCCCGCACGGGAAACAAGCCATCCTCAGATCGAGCAGCTACGCCCGGAACCAATGCGCACGGGAATTGAGCGCATTGCCGCGGCGGAAGGCGGAGAAGACGCGGCCATCCCAGCACTTCCTTTTCAATCATCAGTCGAAGTCACCGAGCGGGCCGACAGCGGGGAGAAGCCGAAGACCACCATGCCGCGGATTGCCGGAGGCTACAAACTGCCGCCCAGCAGCCTGCTGCATCGTACCGAAGAGCAACAGGCGGTCGACGCCGACGAGCTGAAAATTCTGGCGCAAGTGCTGACCGAAAAATACGCCGAGTTTGAAGTCCACGGCCAAGTGACGCAAATCAATCCTGGCCCGGTGGTGACGACATTCGAGTTCAAGCCCGAGGCCGGCATCAAGTACAGCCGCCTGACCGGACTGACCGATGATCTCTGTCTCGCGCTAAAAGCCGAGAGCATCCTGATCGAGCGCATGGCCGGAAAAAGCACGGTCGGAATTCAGGTGCCCAACCGCGAGCGCGAGATCATCTGGCTGCGAGAAAACATTGAGTCGTCAGAGTTCATCGGTCACAAGTCAAAGCTGGCCCTGGCGTTGGGCAAAGACATCAACGGACGCATCGTGACCGCCGAGCTTTCCGGCATGCCGCACCTGCTGATTGCGGGCTCGACCGGCGCGGGCAAGAGCGTGGCCATCAACGCCATGATCATGTCGATCCTTTATAAGGCGACGCCGGACCAAGTGCGTTTAATTCTGGTTGATCCCAAGCGGCTCGAACTGGGCAACTACGAAGGCGTGCCGCATCTTTACACGCCGATTATTACTGAACCCAAGCTGGCCGCGAATGCTTTGCGTAATGCCGTTCGCGAAATGGAGCGACGACTGAAGTTGTTGGCGGAAAAAGGTGTGCGCAACATTGAGCAGTACAACCGCCTGTTCGACGACGGCGAAACTCCCAGCCTGTTCGGCGATTCCGGCGAGGAGCGCCCGATTCCCTACATCGTGATCATCATTGACGAACTGGCCGACCTGATGATGCTCGACGCCGGCAATGTGGAAGAGTCCATCACTCGCCTCGCGCAAATGGCGCGCGCGGTTGGAATTCATTTGGTGCTGGCTACGCAGCGTCCATCGGTGGACGTGATTACCGGACTGATCAAAGCCAATTTCCCGGCGCGGATTTCGTTCCGCGTGGCGACGAAGGTGGATTCGCGGACCATTCTCGATGCCAATGGCGCCGAAGCTCTGCTCGGACGCGGCGACATGCTTTATCTGCCTTCAGGATCGGCAAGAGTACATCGCTTGCACGCTCCATTTGTCACTGAAAAAGAAATCGCCGCTGTGGTTGAGTTCTGGCGGGCGCAGGGCACCGCAGAGTATGAGCAGAAATTCCTCGAACCTCCGCAAGACGAACGTGAAGGCGCTGCTGGCGGGGCGGACGGAGAAGCGGCTGGCGACGACAACGATCCGCTCTTCAATGATGCCGTGCGCCTGGTGATTGAGTTTGGAAAGGCCTCCACTTCCCTGCTGCAGCGTCGACTGCGCATCGGCTACGGCCGCGCGGCGCATTTGATCGACCTGATGGAGCGTGACGGAATCGTCGGCGCCGCCGATGGACCCAAGCCCCGCGAAGTCCTCAAGCGCCCTAGCTGGATCAGCGAAGTTGAAGAGTCCATGCGCTGACGTCGCGCTGTGGCGCTAATCTTTATTCTTTGTTGCGCAACTCCTTCTCGTTGGCCACCAGAATATCGATCGCTCGGGCGAAAGCTGCACGCATTTTCGGAAAGTCCTCGTCGCGTACACTGCCGGAAAGTTTCAACATTGCAGTCCCGTGGGCCAGGGCCCAGATCGCAAACACTAAGACTGAATGCGCGCCGGGACCCCCGCCCAGCCATTCGGAACTTCGCGCCATAGCAAAGTCCAGATTAGGCCTGGCTTTCGACACTCTTGCGACCAGGTCAGAATTCAGGAGCTCATATTCGCGCTGGCTGCGCAGGGCGAAGTCGAGGTAGGCCTGGCTCAATTCCTGGAGCGAACCGCAGGGTTGTAATACCTTAAAGAGTTCCTGCTGGAAGTGGCCAACCAGAGCGCGCAAGATTTCTTCCCGGTTGCGAAAACGGCGATATACCGCCGGGGTGTTGGTGCCCGCGGCCTTGGCCACCGCCCGCATGCTCAGTGCGCTTTCGCCACCCTTGTGCCACAACTTTCTGGCTGCCTCGAGAATCCGCCCTTCTACCTCGGGATCACTGTGACGTGGCATAGCCCCCCAGAACAGTCCATTCTAAATCGTTTTAATTATGTTGACATCGTTAACATAACAGTGTTAACGTAATGATTGTAAGCCCTCCCCTTGTGGATTTCCAGAGTAAACGCTCGGGAGATCCATCGGCGGCCAGAACGACCGCTTACTTGGGTTCCCTTGCTGGACAGTGCCTTGGGAGTTCCCTCTGCGCTTGTCCTTTCGAATCTCTTGAAAGGTGTTTTTCTTACAATGAATTATCCATCAGAGCCCACCCCGGGCCCTGCGCCTGTGCCCCGTAACGACCCGAAGCCTCAGATCGTAAGGGTCGAATACACAATCTCCACCAAAGCCGACTGCGCATTTGCGTGGAGGCTTTTTTCAGATTGCTCGAACTGGCATCGTTTTTCTGATGCGTATCGCAGCATTGAATGGCAAGGCGCCCCGTGGGTGCCGGGCAGCCGGTTGCAGATTGAAATTGTCCGCCCGGTGGTCGCGACCCAGGACCGCGTGATCACCCTTTGCGAGCCACCCCGGTGCGTAGCCTGGATCAACCATGTGCTCGGATACACCATGGAGCAGTGGGTCCTCTTCGACCCCGAAGCCGGCGGCGGAACCCGCGTGTCCACCTGGATCGAGATTACCGGGGCTGACCTTGAAGGCCGTGACGTCGAGAAGCTGGTCGCGAGATTTCTCGCAGACTGGTTTG
>Ga0210407_10000541_pt1 | contig 42056 bp, 32 predicted proteins | sample IncBWC27MmetaG_FD_150860 | JGI IMG/M metagenome (GOLD analysis project Ga0210407, IMG submission 150860) | Forest soil microbial communities from Barre Woods Harvard Forest LTER site, Petersham, Massachusetts, United States - Inc-BW-C-27-M | ecosystem: Environmental > Terrestrial > Soil >...
CGATCACCGGGACGCCGAGCGCCGGCGCCAGCTTGGCCGAAGAATCAAAAATCGCGGTCGCCAGGCTGCGCTCTTGTTTGGGAAACCAATACCCCGTGGCTTTCGAATTCGCGGGAAACGTGGGCGCTTCGCCAATTCCCAGGAGCAGGCGCGACGCAAACAAGCTCACCGTGCCAGTGGTAACCGCCGCCGCAAACGACGCCGCGCTCCAAATCAACGTGCTGACCCGCCCCACCCACTTCACGCCAAAGCGGTCCAGCAGCAGCCCCGACGGCAATTGCAGCGCCGCGTACGTCCAGCTATACGCGCTCAACAAATACCCGAACATCACGGTGGAAATTCCAAACGAATCGCGCAGCGCGTCTTTCGAAACCGATATATTCACGCGGTCGAGATAATTGACCAGCACGCCCAAACTCAAGAGCCACGCAATGGCCCACCGCCGCCGCGGCACTCCTCCGTTTTCTGTACCGTTCAGCTCTGTTGCCATATTCGCCCAGCGTTTCTATCCGCTTCCAGGCAACTTTGCAACTGTCATCTCCACTCGATCATTAGGTGACCACCAGATGCGGCGCTTCGCAACCAAACGGTCTCGGTAGCGAAGATCAGTACCCCAACACAGGCTCAAAGATAATCACAAGTTTGTGTCCGGCGATTGACTTGCGAAAGCTGGGGCGTGAAGACCCTTTTCGCTCGACGATAGTAATACTCTGTAGTAGTATTACGGGGTGTTAGAGTTTATTGAGTTTCCGGTTTTTACTGCTCGACTGCAGGCAATTGCAAAACACCGCGCCGATGACGTATTGCTGGAAATTCAGAATGACCTCCTGGCTAATCCCAAACGGGGAGCTGTGGTACAGGGAACGGCCGGCGTCAGAAAGGCGCGGGCCGCCGACCCCGCTCGGAGTAAAGGAAAACGCGGCGACTTCCGATATTTGTACTACTACGTCGAACGAGACGGACAGATTTTCCTGCTGATGGTATTTAGCAAAGACGAACAAGATGATCTGACGAAAGGGCAGAAAAACATACTCGCCAGACTTATCCGAGAACTGAAGGAGACAAAATGAACGAAGGTCATTTCAATGACATGGTAGCCGGCTTTGCCGAGGCCAAAAAGTACCGCGCGGGAAAGAAAGCAAACGTTCGCGTATCTCGTCTGGCTTTTCGTGCGATTAAACTCAAGCCCAGGGACATACGCAAGATCCGGACCGATCTAGGACTCAGTCAACCCGAGTTCGCGAGCTTCCTGGGAACCAGCACCGCGACGATTCGAAGCTGGGAGCAAGGCTCCCGCTCGCCTCATAGTGCGGCTCTGCGGCTGCTGGCTATCGCCAAAGAAAGGCCGGCGATTCTTCTGCAAAAAATTGACTAAATAGAAGCAATAGAAATGTTGCTGGGGAAAATTGATACGTAAGTTGGTTCCTGTATCTGCAACCAGCCGCATCTCTGTTGGATTAGTTTAAACGGTGCGGATAATATAGGGGGCGGTTGCGAACCGCGGCACAGATCCTCAAAAACATTATGACCAACCCTCTCTCTGAATTGCTTCCAGACCCTGAAGTTTGGAAATTAGCTCTTAAACGGGTGGTGTTCGTAAGCCTTCTAGCCCTCTTTCTGAGTTGTTTGCTCACAATGCTGGTTAGAACCCAAGCCAAGACGTCGGCCGCTTCGGCTTCACTCAACTCGCTGGCGGAGGACTTTTGGAAGTGGCGAGCGCAGTATCAGCCGTTTTCATCGGATGATATTCCGCGCATCGAGCATCCGGCCGGGCCGCGGGACTGGTCGGCGACTTCCATCGCCAAGCAGAGCGCTGCACTCAGCGATTTCGAGAAACGATGGAAGGAAATGGATACGTCCGGCTGGAGCGTTCCCATGCAGGTGGATTATCGGCTGGTGGGCTCGGCACTGGCGCGGGTGCGTTGGGAACTGGATATCAATCGGCGCTGGCAACGCGATCCATCGTTCTATGTGGAGCAGACGCTCACGGCGCTTGCCGAGGCTCTGACGCAGCCTCCGCCGTTTAATGCTGGGCGCAGCCGGATGATCGTGGCGCGCATGGAGGAAATTCCGGGAATTCTCGATGACGCGCGGAAAAATTTGCGTCCAGTGCGGCCGTTTGCAGAACTGGCCATCGCGGGGTTGAGCGAGATTCGGCCAAAATTGTTGCGGGTTCAGCGAGACGTCGCTCCCATGCTTCGAGAGGGGTCCGACGCTGGCACCGGCGCCGCCGCTCGATTCCAAACCGCAACGGAAAAAGCAAACGTCGCCCTGGAGAGCTTTCGCGCGTGGTTGCAAGCAAACCTGAATGGGATGCCCAACGAAACAGCCGTGGGCCGGCGCGGCTACGAATTTTTTCTGCGCAACGTCGCGATGCTTCCCTACACACCGGAACAACTGCTATCGATGAGCCGCCAGGAATGGGATCGCACGGTTGCTTTTGAAGCTTACGAAAAGCAGCGCAACCGCGGCATTGCAGAACTCAAATTGGCGGCAAGCGCCGACGAAGAAATTGCCCGCGTAACGCGCGACGAACTGGCCATCCGAAAATTCCTGGAAGACAAAGGTATTCTTTCGGTGCCTGCCGATATCCCGGACTACACGTTTAAGCCGCTGCCGGACTACCTGGAAGCGTTGTCTGACTTCACAGAGACCGATGATCTCGCCAGTCTCCCGCGCCCCAACGACGACGGCACGCGCTGGATCCGCCCTCCATCGCCCGATTTAGGATTTTTCCTGCTGGCGACGGCGAAGGACCCGCGTCCGCTGATCGTCCACGAAGGAGTTCCGGGGCACTATTTCCAGTTGTCTGTTTCGCGAAGAAATCCAGATCCCATTCGGCGCCGCTACTACGACTCGGGAGCGAATGAAGGAATCGGATTTTACGCGGAAGAGATGATGATGCAGGCGGGATTGTTCGACGACAGCCCGCGCAGCCGCGAGATTATCTACAACTTCATGCGTTTGCGCGCCCTGCGCGTGGAAGTGGACGTGAAACTTGCACTCGGACAATTCACCCTCAACCAGGCTGCCGAATACCTCGAGCAACACGTTCCGATGGACAAGAAAACTTCGCGGGAGGAAGCGGCCATGTTTGCCACCACGCCCGGCCAAGCCATCAGCTATCAAATCGGAAAGATCCAGATCCTCCGCCTTCTTGCCGATGCCAGGCTAGCGCAGGGTGACAATTTCAGTTTGCAGAAATTCCACGACTTCGTGTGGTTGAATGGAAACGTCCCAATAGCTCTTCAGCGGTGGGAGTATCTCGGAAAAGACGACGACCTCCGGGCCATCGATAAACGAAGACCATCGGCGCCAGCGGCCAACTAACCCGAACGACCAGGCAATAATCCGACTTACGCAGAAAATTCAACCGCGGAGCATGATACGTAGCGCCTCGCTTTACTCAGGCGCCGTAGCGGATCGCTCCTGGCGCACTTCTCGACACCACAAAATTAAAAACTCAACCGCCGATTTCCGCGGACTGCGACCGTTGCAGCATCCTTTCGCTGATCGCTCCAAATTCGGCGACCATTCCCTCGGCGTTCCTTCCGGCCAGCGTCGCTGCATCAATCTCGGTGGTCAACAGGATGGCCGCCGCCAAGTCCGCACTACACTCGAGACAGCAAGCCTCGAATCTTCCGGGCAGTTCGAAGATCTCGGAAATCCGCCCGCATACTCCACATCGCCCGATCAAATCCTGTTCTGTGCCTTTTGGACCAGATAACATAAACCTTCCTTCCGCGACTCTCTGCCACACGCGCGAACCGTTACTTCATCTCCTGCAACAGCCATGTCAAAGGTTATAAAAGCGGTCCCGAGGAAATCCTGAGTACTCCATTAGGAATTCATTAATGCGGGGGGAGAGGCAAAATCTATGGTTTCGCTGGAGTTTCGCCCGGGTTATCGGCGCCTTTCGGCTTGGAGACCGTGGCAAGCGTTTCCACGTTGAATCTTTTGTAGTCGGAGTAGCGCGTTACCGCATTCACCTTGAAGCCCTTCACGAGCAACACGCGCACGCCAACATGGGCCTCGCCGTACGTCGGCAGCCACACCTCGTTGTTCAGATACGCCTGCTCGAAAACAAAGCTTGTGCCCTTTTGCAGATTCGCCAGCAGGCCACCGGCAAACTTCATGTCGCCGGTAAAATATGCTTCGAGCCGGGCGACGTCGTGGGCCTTCTCGTCGATCCAAATGACACCAGCTAACTTCTGCACGACCTTCTCGACCATCTTGTGCGCTTTGAACTCCGGGTTCGGCTCGAAGTCAAAAACCAGCACGTCCTGCCCCCGGAATCTCTCCCGCCGCGGATTCACGAACTGCGACGCGCGCAAAAATACTTCGATGTCCACGTCTTCGTTGTCTTTGTCGTCCTTGCCTTCTTCTTTGGCCTTTTCTTCCTTCGCTTCTTTCTTGGCCTCGCGCTTTTGGAGATTCTCGATCTCCTTCTGCGTCTTTTCGTTTTCTTTCTTTTGCTCGTCCTCGCTCAGCGCTTTCCCGTCCTTCTTCACCAGTGTGGAGACTTCTTCGCCGTTCAAGTAGAAAAACGTGTATTCCTTCTGCTCTTTTTTCTTGATCTTTCCGTCGCTCTCGTACTCCGTCTCTTCTTCGGAGCGCGTGCCCGCGTAGTTTTCCTTGAGCTTGTCGATGGCTTTTTGGTTGGCGTCGATTTCCTGGAAAAGGGCCTTCAGGTCCGGAAGTTGCACCTGCGACTTCTTGGGAAAATCGAAGACCCGCTCGCCGATTACGCCATTCACGGCCGCGCGTGTGACCGCAATCTGATACGTCTCGGTCCCGCGGTGCAGCTCGATCTTATACGGCAGCTTCACTCCATCCATGGCGCGGTAGTCGTCGTACAGCAGTTCTTCGTCAATCCCGCCGACCTGCGCAGCCTCTTTCACAATCAGGTGCGTCTGCGGATCGAAAAATACTTCGCGCTTGATTCCCGAAGCCGTGGTCAGCTCGATTTGCAGCGCGTCTTTCCCGCGCACCTGAGCGTGTCCCGTCAGCGCCGCTCCGGTCTTGTATTTCTTCAAATCCATCAGCCGCGAATTGTAATACTGCGACGCGGCCTCCAACTGCATGCTCTCCGGACCCAGCAACGTCCCAATCTCGCCGTTGGCGTTTTGGTGCCACGCCGATTTCCCGTTGTACGCTTCAACCAAACTCTTGTCGCCCAGCACCAGCTCCGTGTAGTAACGGTTCGGGAGTTTCGTGTCGAAGGTGTACGTCCCCGTTTTCCCGTCCGAGGCGCCGGTGATCGCGCCCTCCAGCGTGAGCGTCCGCACCTTGCGCAGAGTCTTCGCCCCACCCGCCGCCTTCACGTATTGATCGATGATTTTCCCCGCGTCTTGCGCGTACGCAGGAGCAGCCAGGCTCGCCAGAGCCAGCGCAAAACACACCGTAAATGGACGAATACGCATGCGGGCTATCAGTATGAACGCAGATGCGTGGAAAAAGTTTCAGGAAGATTTGTAGAGGGTGAAATGACGGCTAGGATGCTCGATACACGCCACGACCAGGCCCCGACTGTTTTATTCGTATCGCAAAGCCACCATCGGGTCGACCTGAGTTGCCCGCCGCGCCGGGAAGAAACACGCTGCCCCGGCCACAAGGACCAAAATCAGCGCGACGCCGACAAACGTCAATGGATCGAACGAGCTAACCTCAAATAGAAAGCTTTGCAGCATACGCGTCAGCAGCAGAGCTCCTGCAAGCCCAACTCCGACTCCGATCAGCGTGAGCCGCAGTCCCTCCCCGACAACGCTGCGAAAAACATCCACCGGCTGCGCTCCCAACGTCACGCGAATGCCAATCTCGCTGGTGCGTTGCGTCACCGTGTAGGACATGACGCCGTAAACACCGACGGCTGCAAGTACCAGCGCCAGCGCCGCAAAAATCCCGATGAGCCAGGTGCGGAAGCGGGGCTGGGCCACGGACGCTCCCATGTTTTCTTCCATGGTTCGCACCTTTACCAATGGCTGGTTCGGATCGATCTCGGCCAGGGCCGTTCGCAGCGCCGAGGATTCGAGGAGCGGATCGGTGGCTGTCCGCAGGACGAGGGAGAGTTGGAATACGGGCAAAACCTGGTCTGCCTGGCGGTAGGGCAAGTACATTTCGGCCTTGGGCTCCGTGTCGAGGCCCTGGCGGACATCGCCGACGATGCCGACGATTTCCATCGTGGGAACATCGGGCTCGGGAGTTGCGCCAATTTGCATGCGTTTGCCAAGAGGATTCTCGTTCGCAAAGTAGGTTTGCGCCATCGTGGAATTAATGACCACCACGAATGAGCCCTTTTCATTGTCGCGGGCGGTGACGAAGCGGCCCTGCTTCAGGGAGATTCCGAGAGTTTCAAAGTAGCCGGGAGTTACAGTGCGATAGCCGGCGGCGGTGTAGTCATGCGGCGATTTTGGCGGGCGGCCGGAGATGTTGAAATGAATCAATCCTCCGCCGCCGCTGACGGGAAGGAAAGAAGCAGCTCCCGCCGCGCGCACACCGGGAAGAGATTTCGCGCGCTCGACGAGACGATCGAAAAATTCGAAGCGCTGTTCCGGTTTCGAATAGGCAGATTGGGAAAGCGGAATGTCGGCGACCAGCAGATGATCGGCTTGAAAGCCCGGAGGCACATCCTGCAAACGGGAAAAGCTTCGCAGCAAAAGTCCGGCGCCGACCAGGAGCAGCATGGCCATAGCGATTTCCGCGGCGACGAGGACGCTGCGAATGCGGTGATGGCCGGGGCCGCTGGTCGATCCGCGCGAGCCTTCGTTCAACGTTTCGCGAAGATCCATTTTTGTCGTGCGGAGAGCGGGGACTAGTCCAAACACCAGACCCGTGACGAGGGAAACGCCAATAGTGAAAAGCAGCACACCGCGGTCGAGCTCGACGTTGAACGCGGCGGGGATGCTTCCCGCGGAAAGTTTTAAGAGTGGCCCGAGCGCAGCCGAAGCGAGCATGAGTCCCAGAATTCCGCCGCCGAGAGAGAGCAGAACACTTTCCGTGAGCAGTTGCCGGGCAACCCGCCAGCGCGTGGCGCCCATGGACGTTCGAATGGCCACTTCCCTTCCGCGCGAAGCGGCGCGCGCCAACTGGAGATTGGCAACGTTGACGCAGGCGATGAGCAGCACGGCACCTACAGCGCCGAGAATGAGAATGAGCGCAGGACGAACATTTTTCACCAGCGTTTCTTGCAACCCGACGATGTCGGCGCTGATGCCCGTGTTGTAGATCGGATACTGTTCCTCAAGACGTTTGGTGATGCCAACCATTTCGGTGCGGGCTTCTTCGCGCGAAACCCCAGCTTTCAAGCGGCCAACAACGATGATTCCGGGATGCCAGTTGCGGTCATCGGGCAGAGTCTTGGCCCACGGAGCGAAGGGCAGGAAAACGTCGGCGGGCTGCAGCAGTTCGAAACCGCTAGGGAGAACGCCGACGACGGTATATGGCTGCGAATCGAGGGTGATCGATTTTCCGAGGACGTCGCGGGAGCCGGCGAAGCGGCGCTGCCACAAACCGTAATTCAACAGAACGACGGGAGCGCCGCCGGCGCGGTCCTCTTCGGCAAGAAAGGTGCGGCCAAGAATGGCGTTGACGCCAAGCAACGAAAAAAGCGGAGCGGTGGCCATGCGCGCATTCAGACGCTCCGGCTCGCCCGCACCCGTTAAAGTGATGGTGGTCCCTCGCGTGGCCTCGAGAGATTCAAACATATGGCTCTGGTCGCGCCAGTCGAGATAATTCTCGTAAGACGTGGAGATAGTGGGATAGCTGCTCTGCTCCGCCACGAGGACGAGGCGCGAGGGATCGCGAAAACCGAGGGGGCGAAGCAGGACCGCGTTGACCACGGTGAAGATCGCGGTGTTCGCGCCGATGCCGAGGGCCAGCGTAAGAACGGCGACGGCAGTGAATCCGGGACTCTTGGCCAGCAGGCGGAAGGCGTAGCGCAGGTCCAGGAGTAGAGTGGCCATGGATCTCCCTTAATGAAATCTGGTCCAGAGTATATGACGTATGATGCGCGCGATTGTTTCCAGCATTTTGGTGGACGCCGACATCTCTTGATGTGGTTAGTTCGCCGGTTTTGGGCGGTTCGAATACTTCTCAAAGAGCCGCTCGTGCCGATTTTCCGTGGGCGTAAGTTGGCCTTTGATGAAGAGGTAGCGCACATCGGTGGTCAGTTCAAGCGGGTCGCCGTTGGTCACGATCACGTTGGCGATTTTTCCGGTTTGCAGCGTTCCGATCTGGTCGGAGAGTCCAAGAATTTGCGCGGGATAGAGGGTGACGGCCTTGAGCGCATCGTCGTAGGGCAATCCGTAGGCAACCGCGTTGGCGGCATTTTGTCCCAGGCGGCGGGAAAAGGAATTGTCAAAGCTGGCAAAAGCGAATTTCACTCCGGCGAGTGTGAGTTCCGCCGGTTGTGTCAGCAAACGGTCGTAAGGATCGTCTTCCTCCGAGGGTTCGGTAAGCATGGGACGCAAAATTACCGGCACATCCTTCGATCGCAGCAGGTCTTTCACCTTGTAAGCTTCCGCGCCGCCCGCGAGAATCATTTTCAACTTTTGTTTGTCGCAGAACTCCACGGCGCCGCGAATGTCCCGCGCGCGGTCGGCAAAAATCAGCACGGGAAGTTGCCCGCGCACCACGGGAACGAGCGCTTCCAGTTTCAGGTCGCGCACGTAATCCGTCGGAGCGCCGTGTCCCATGGCCTGCGCGTAGTGGCGGGCGCGCTCGATCCAATCGCCAAGCTCGTTAATTTCTTTTTCTTGCTCCTGCTTGGCTTCCGTATACGGCTTTTCTTTCCGCGTGAAGGTGGAAAAATCAAAAGAGCGCGTTTGAATTTCCGGCCAGTTCAATACCATCGCCGCGCTTTTATTGATGAGCATCTCGTTGATGCTCCAGCCCGCCATGTGAATCGCGGAGGCCTGTCCGCTGATCACCCCGCGCGAGCCGCCGGAATCGAACCCGCCGCTGCCCGGGACGGCCAGCACTTCGGTGATGCCGGAAGCGCGAGTGACTGGAAAATGTTCGCTGGACGGGAAAACGGCGGTGGCCGCAACGACGTCCGGGTTGTAATTCCCCGTTTCGGTGGTGTCCACGGTAGAACTGACGGCGCCGATTTCGCGCAAACCCATCTGGGTAACGGCGTCGAAGAGACCGGGATAAACTTGCAGGCCTTTGCCATCAATCACTTTGGCATCCGCGGGGACATCCACCGCGGAACCCACTTCGGCGATTTTGCCGCCGCGAATCACCAGGGTTCCATCTTCGATGGGAGCGCCGGCGAGCGTAAAGATTTTTGCGTGTGTGATGGCGTACGTTGTTGCAGTGGGCGATTGCGCGAGGAGCGATGATGATGGCGCTAGGCAAAGAGTAGCGAATACCACGGCGATTCGGATCATTATGGAAATGTTCTTCACAACGCACCTCCGGAAACCGATTCCGCTTGCGGCGGCTTTGGCTTTTCCTCGGGCTTTTTCTCTTCCAGCTTCTTGTCTTCAGATTTCTTCTCTTCCTCTTTCCTTTCGCCGCGTTTCATTTCACCGGTCTTTTTTTCGTCGGACTTTTTCTCCGCAGTTTTCTTTTCTTTGTCGATCAATGCCTTTTTCTCTTTTTCACGCTCGGGACGCGCGGCGATGTCCTTCTGGCGATCGAAATAAACGCGGCCATCAATCAACGTTTTCTGCACAACGGCATAGGCGCTCAGCGGGTCGTGGTTGTAGATGACCAAGTCGGCGTCTTTGCCAACATCGATGGAGCCGACGCGTTTGTCGATGCCGAGTTGAATCGCGGGATTGATCGTGACGAGCTTGAGGGCTTCGTCATGCGTCAGGCCGCCATATTTAATCGACTTCGCCGCCTCTTGATTGAGGTGCGTGGCTTCTTCCGCATCGTCGGAATTGATCGAGACGATGACGCCGCGGCGCGTCATGATCGCGGCGTTGTACGGGATGGCGTCGTACGCTTCCACCTTGTACGCCCACCAATCGGAAAACGTGGAAGCTCCCGCTTCCGCAGCGGCAATTTCATCGGCTACCTTGTAGCCTTCCAGAACGTGCTGCAGCGTGCGCACTTTGAATCCGAATTCTTTTGCCACGCGCAGCAACATCAGAATTTCATCCTCGCGGTAACAGTGCGAGTGGACGTAACGCTTCCCTTCCAAAACTTCCACCAGAGGTTCGAGGCGCAAATCGCGGCGCGGCGGGATAAGATTTTTTTCTCCGGCGGCGGAACGTTTGTTGTACTCGTCCCAGGTTTTCTTGTAGTCGCGCGCTTCCGCAAAGGCGCCGCGAATGGTCTCTTCCACGCCCATGCGCGTCGCCGGATAGCGCTTGGGCTGGCCCGGGATGCTGAAGTTCGAACGCTTGGGATTCTCACCGAGCGCAAATTTAATCCCCGGCAGCGCGCCTTCGAACGGAAGTTTCGAAGCGGGCTGGCCCCAGCGCAGTTTAATCACCACGGTCTGACCGCCGATGGCATTGGCAGAGCCGTGAAGTACGTTGGCAACCGTGACACCGCCCGCGAGGTCACGATAGATAGCGATGTCATCCGGATTCAGGACGTCAGCGATGTTGACGATCGAGGAGACCGAAATGCTGCCTTCGTTCACGCTTCCATCCACGGCGATATGCGAATGGCAATCGATGATGCCGGGCATCACGTATAATCCCGCCCCGTCGATGACCTGCGCATCTTGCGGAGCTTTAATCGACTCGCCGACTTCGGCGATTTTTCCGTTCTTAATAAGCACCGATCCGTGTTCGATCGTTCCGTGAGAAACGGTGAGGATGGTGGCGTTCTGGATGAGGATGACGGAGGGAGGGTCGGGCGGAGTCGCAGCTGAGGAGAGCGGGATGTAAAGGAGCAAGAGAAAAGAAAAGAGGTAAAGGACTCCGAGAGATGCCGGCGTTAGATGCAATTTGTTCGTTGAATTTTTCACTGCGCGCCCCCAAGAGCCGTAGTTGAAGCTGATGCATGTTGTGTTGGTTTGACGCCGGTGAAATCGATGGAGAAACCTGTGACGCTGAGACTGCCTTTCAACGAAGTGCCGTCAAACGTGCCCGTAAAAATCACGTCGGCGGGCGCGCCATCCAGAAGAATGTTTATGGTGAAACTAAATTTGTCGGCGCTGAGATAGCCGGAGATCACCGACGTTGTGCCGCGCTTCCCCGCGACGGTGCCGGAGATGCTGCCATCTTTCTGCATGTTCAGGTCGGCGGTGGATTCCTCAGCGCCTTCCGGAGTGTTATAGGAAAGTTTCCATCTTCCCGTGATGTCGCCTTTCGGCGGATCTTTGGGCTTATCCGGTTCGTGTGTTTCGAACTTGTGGCCGTCGACGAACACCATCTTGATTTTTGTTTTTTCGGCGAACAGGTCGCCATCGGTGACCACCAGATTGGCGATCTTGCCTTTTTCAATGGAGCCCAGACGGTCGGCGACGCCAAAAATCTCCGCCGGAGAAAGCGTCAGCGCGCGAAGCGCGGCCTCTGGCGCCAGACCCGCATCGATGGATTTTTTTGCGGCCTTGAGAATCTCGTTCGGCGCGGTGATGCCGCCAGAGTAAAAGGCAAACTTCACATTGGCCTTTGCCAGCGCCGCCGGAGAAGAAGGCGCGCGGTCGCGAAACCGCAGCGTTTCCAGAGATGGCTTATCGTCTGGATCGGCATCCTTTTCCCCTTCGGGCCATTTCAAATTAACAAGCACCGGAAGTTTTTTCGCCGCGATTTCCGGCGCGGTTTCATAGGCCATCTGCCCGCCATAAAGAACGCCGTTCACTTTCCAGCGATCGACGAGCTGTTCCACGGCGCGGCGAATCTGCACGCTGTTGTTCGCGGGAATCAAAACGAGCGCGTGATCTTCCAGCGCATCCGCAAGCGCCGCTTCCGTGCGGTCATAATGCGGACGCTCGACGCCGCGCGGATTCTTCTCATACAAAGCCTGCGCCTTCACGCTCCACTCCGTATCCAGCCAAACTTGCCGAACGTACGCCAGCACGCCCATCAGCGAATCGGGAAATCCACTCGCGCGCCCGCTCAACGGCTGCAATCCAACCGGAATGGCGACGGGAGATTTTACGACCAGGTCTCCGGCACGCTCTCCCGCGAGATCGAGAACCGCAGCCTGCCCCGGAAAGATCCCGCCTTTTGGGGCAGAGACCACCGTGGTGAAGCCCGCGTTGCGCCACGTTTCGATCCGCTTATCGGAAAGGCTGGCTTCGTCTGCGGCGCTGAGCCACGGCGTCGACGCGGGACGATCTTCGGGACCTCGCGCAACTTCCTGCGGAGCGGGACCGCGACGGCTTCCGCCTTCCACGCCGGCGGCAGGCGCGGGAGGAATGCCGACGTCGGTCAACGAATCGAACAGCCCGGGATAAACGACGAGCCCTTTGCCGTCAATGATCCAAGCTTCTTCGGGAATGGTGAGATCTTTCCCGACCGCCGTGATCACGCCATGAGCGAGAAGGATAGTGGCGTTTTCCAGCGGCGGGCCGGAAACAGGAACAACTTTCGCGCCGCGAATCGCGAAATACGTCGGCTCCCCGCCTTGCGCACTCGCGGCAGGCGCAACCGCCAGCGCCACCACGGGCGCCGCGAGCAAAGATAGCAGGAGAAACCTCCGGCTCAGGCTGAGACGCATGTTGGACTCCTTTTTCAGACGCGCTGGAGGGATACCGTCACCCCGGCAACCAAGAATGTAGACGGACGAGGCTAGTGGGAAGTTACGGCAGTGTCAAGGAGTTGGGCAAAAAAGGCGAAAGGGCATGCGAAGAAGAAACGAAGAAAACACAGGCGAACGAAAAATAACGTGAAACAAAAAATGAGCTTGCCGCGTTTCTTCTATTGCCTTCCCATAGGGAATGTGGCATGTTCCTATGGGCTTCCCATAGAGATGCCGCAAAGCAACCGAGAGGGGCGGGATGGGCGAGAAAAAAGATGTCTGGCAAGGAACGCTGGCGTTGATGGTTCTGAAAACTCTGGAAGCGCTGGGACCTCTCCACGCTTACGGAATTGCCCGGCGCATCGAGCAGACCAGCGGCGATCTGCTGGCGGTGAACTACGGAACGCTGTATCCCGCGCTGCTGAAACTCGAGCAGGAAGGCTACATCTCCTCCGAGTGGGGACAATCGGACAACAACCGCAAGGCCAAGTATTACAAGCTGACGCGCGCGGGGCGCAAACAATTGGAAAAAGAAGCCCGCGAGTGGGAGCAGACGACGGAAATTCTGGCGAGGTTTCTGGCGCCCGGTAAGGAATCCGTATGAGGCAACTGCGCTCATTTTCCCGGCGGCTCTTAGGAATGTTCGGTAACGACCGCAGCGAACGCGAGTTCGTCGCGGAGATGGAGAGCCATCTCCAAATGCACATCGAGGACAGTCTGCGTACGGGAATGTCGCGGGAGGAAGCCCGCCGTAACGCACTCATCAAACTCGGCGGCCTGCAACAGACAAAAGAAAACTACCACGACAGAAAAGGATTGCCGGTGCTGGAAGTATTTTTCCAGGATTCGCGTTACGGCGTGCGCATGCTGCTGAAAAACTCCGGCTTCACCGCCGTGGCTGTGCTGACGCTCGCGCTGGGAATAGCGGCGAACGTTACGATCTTCAGTTTCGTCAGCGCCGTTCTATTGAAAAAACCCGCGCTCGACGACGTGGACCGCGTGATGAGCGTTTATGCCACGAATTCTGCCAATGGCAGGGGACGCCCGAATCTCTATCCGGTTTCCGCCCCGATTTTCTTTCAATGGAAACGCCAGAATGAAGTTTTCTCCGACATGGCGGCAGCGGACGCGTATGAAAGCGCGAGCCTGACGGGAGACGGCGAGCCGGAACGCGCGAACGCCATTTTTGTGACGGCCAACTATTTTTCCGTTCTCGGAGTACCGGCGGAATTCGGAAGAACGTTCGTCGCTGGAGAAGACACCAACGGACACGAGCACGAAGTCATCCTGAGCCACAAACTCTGGCAGCGGCGTTACGGTTCGGACAAACACTTGTTGGGCAAGCAGATCCGGTTGAACGCCGAGAGCTTTCTTGTCGTGGGCGTGATGCCTGCAAGATTTAACCTGGCGATTTTCCCCGCCGATCTCTGGACGCCCCTCGTGTTGCATCCGGCGGAGGAAAGTTCCACCGTCCGGCAAACGCGCAATCTCTACCCCGTCGCGCGTTTGAAACCTGGCGTGAGCGAAGAGCAAGCGCGCGCGAACCTGACGGCCATCGGCAATCGCATGGAAGCGATCTATCCGGACACGGAAAAAGGCTGGGGCGCAGGCGTTCTCACGCTGCATCAATACCAGATACAGGAATTCAATGCCAACATCGCCATCACGATGTTGCTGACCGCGGTTGGATTTGTGTTGCTGATCGCCTGCGCAAATATTGCCGGGCTCCTGCTGGCAAGAGCCACGGGGCGCGGCAAGGAGATGGCGATTCGGGTGGCTGTCGGCGCGGGCCGCATCCGCGTCATGCGGCAACTGCTGACCGAGGCGCTCCTAATCGCCGTGCTGGGCGGCGCCGCGGGACTCGCTCTTACGCTGGTGACCGGCCAAATGTTGCGATCTGCGCTGGCCTACAACGATGAAGTGAGCGCGCTCGACATGAGTCTGGACTGGCGCGTTCTTGCTTACACTGCCGGCCTCTCGCTGATGGCCGCGATCCTGTTCGGTCTCGCCCCTGCCCTGCACACCGGAACACGCGATATTTTCTCCGTCCTCAAGAGTGAAAGTGCCAGCGCCTCTCCGGGCCGCGTGCGCAGCCGCCTGCGAAGCGTGCTGGTCGCCGGCGAAGTCGCCTTAGCGGTGATTCTGCTGACGGGCGCAGGCTTGCTGATCAAAGGCGTCGTCCAGGAGCTCCACCAAAGCCTCGGGTTCACGACGGAAAACCTCTTGACCGCACAGATCGAACTTCCCGCCTCGCAATATGGGCAAGCAACAAAGAAGCTATTGTTTTACGAAAATCTTCTCAGCAAGCTGAATTCGATCCCAACCGCGGATTCCGCCGCGCTTGTCTCCAGCCTTCCCGCAACCGGAACCGGCGACATCGCTTTTCGCCTGAAAGGGCAGGAACGTGTTCCTGCTAGCGAGCGGACACGCGCCAGATATTACGTCACCAGTCCTGGTTACATGAAGACCGCGGAAATCCCCATCATCAGCGGCCGGGATTTTTCCGAAGCCGATGGTCCAAACGCGCCGCCCGTCGCCATCGTCAGCACCGCGTTTGCGCGCAGATTTTTCCCGAAAGGCGACGCGCTAGGGCAACAAGTCCTCATTGATTCCGGCGACGCCGGAGCGTCGCAATGGCGCGCCATTGTCGCCGTCGTCGGAAACGTAAAAATCTGGCCGATGCAGTCCTCCGAAGATCCGGAAATTTATGAACCTTCCTGGCAAAGGCCCGGCACCGCCATGGCACTCATGGTCCGAACAAAAGGAAATCCCAGCCAACTCACCCCTGCTTTGCGCAGCGCCGTTTGGGCCATCGATAAGGAATTGCCGGTGACCCGTGTCATCACCATGCCTGAATTGGTCAGCAAGCTCACTTCCGGCGACCGCCTCTTCGGCAAGCTGCTCGGAACTTTTGCATGTCTCGCGATGGTGTTGTCCGGAGTAGGGCTTTACGGTCTCGTGGCCTACTCCGTGGGCCAGCGCAAGCAGGAAATTGGCATCCGCGTGGCTCTTGGCGCGGGCAGAGAAGGAATCATGCGGCTCGTCTTGCGCGATGGCATGAAGTTGGCCTTGCTCGGCGCGCTGCTCGGACTCGCTGCAGCTCTGCCGCTGCCGCGCGCGTTCGAAAGCATGCTGCAGGATTTTCACTTTCACAGCGCATGGATCTTCGTGATTGTGACCTCGATGATGATTTTCGTGGCGCTGCTGGCGTGCTACATCCCGGCGCGCCGTGCGGCCCGCGTCGATCCCATCGTCGCGCTGCGTTATGAATAGAGAAGCAGCACTGCGGCGACGCGATTTTCCAGCGTTTGGCAATGATTATGGCTTCTTCTTTTTGCCGAAGAGGCCGCCGAGCGAATTAATCGCATCGGCGGGAGATTGTCCCGCGGCCTTCGTGCCGCCGGTGGCCAGTCCGCCGGCGCAGCCTAATTGCGACTTGAACATGCCCGCGGCGAGTCCGCCAATGTCGGGAATAAATTTTGGATCGGCAGTCGTTCCCTGAATCTGAAACGGAACGGTGGTGCCGCTCTTGCAGTTTCCGCCGCCCCCGGATTTGCCCAGCAAACCTCCCAAATCGGAGACCGGACTGCCCACGCCGCCGAGCGCGCTAGTCAACGTGGCCGTCATTTTGAAATCGAGATTGTTCTTCGAATCGATGGTGCCGCCGCCCGCCAAATTTCCCACGGAGGTGACTACCGCGAGAAAATTTTCCGCCTTGATTCCATCCGGCGCCATGCGCAAATTGCTGGTCATTTTTTCGATTTGCATATCCTTGCCGCTCTTGATTCCCGCGAGCGATGCAATGCCCGACATTTTGGATCCCAGGTCGAAGCCCGCAAGCTTTGCGCTGTAGAGACCGACCGTGCCGGTGGTCACGATTTTATTGGTGGGACCTGTAAGATTCAGATCGGTGTTGAGCGTGCCGGCCTGGAGCGAAGCACCCTTGGGAAGATTGACGCCCAGCGCGGGAAGAAACGCTTCGAGATCTTTTGCGGGCATGTCCTTGGCGTCCACTTTGATGTTCAAGATGGTGGATTCACCTTTCGTTTCGTACGTGCCGGAAAGCCGCGCGGCGGCGCTGCCGATTTTGAGCGTGGAAGGATTCAAGACGCCGGCGTCCTTGCGAAGATTGAATTGTGTGCTGAAATCGACGGTAACGGGAACGCCCGCGGGAGAACCGCCGGCAATCAGCAGCGCCTTAGAGAGTTTTGCGGTGCCTTTGGTTTCCGCTTCGCCACCATTTGAAGAAAGATTGGCTTCGAGGTCCAGCAAGCCGCCAAGACCGGCGGAGGGATCGAGAATTCCCGTGGAACCCAGATTGAGGGAACTGACGGTCAGCTTGGCATCGACCGGAGTTATGGAAGCGTCGGTTTGATCGACGGGGCCAATGGTGCCATCCAATTTGAATTTGCCGCCGCCGGGGAGATCGGCGCTGACGGTGACGGGGAATTTGGAAGCCATGGAAACATCGGAGGCCGTAACGTCGACGTGGTCGTACGTGGTGCGCTTCTGGGAAGTCGTCGATCCGAGAATAATGACGCCATTCTTGAGTTCGAGTTTTTTGACGGAAAAATCAGCGGGCGAGGAAGAGCTCACTGCCGGGGAAGGTTTCGCAGCCGTGCCGCCAATCGTGGAGTAATTCCACTGTCCCGCCGGATTGCGCAGGAGCGTCACTTGCGGAGTATCAATGGTGACACCGGTCACATTGAGTGTCTTCGAAAAAATAAGCGGAAAGATTTCCACTCCCACTTTGAGTGCCTTGGCCGTGAGGAACGGAGTGGGGCTGAATTTCGGATCATCGCCGATGGAAAGATCTACAGCCGAGAGCGAGCCGCCGATGAGCGACAGGCTCAGATCTCCGAGTTGCACTTTTCGGCCCAGTGCCGCAGAAGCTTTTTCTTCGATCGTCGGACGGAACTGATTCACCGGTATCAGAAAGGGTGTTACGAGAACCAGTACGATCAGCACGGCAACAACAATGAGGATGATGCGAAGACTTTTGCTCATTACGGCCTCCGGTGCGGCAGGATTGGCAAGACTTTGAGCGCAGTGTGCGAATAATAACACAGGAAGCGCGGGACCATTGTTCACTATTGAACGAACCCGCGGAGCCCTTCGCCATTCACGGGGCGCAGGCGGCGCTCGTAAATTCTCCCCAGTGATGATTGACAATTCCGCCGCGGCACTTTAGCGTTCGAGTCCGTCAATCGACTGGAGAATGTTCCATGAAACGAAGCATCGCTGTTTGCGCGCGCACGTTGTTTTATATGTTGGTGATTCTCGGATTTTCGGCGGCGGAAATTCCGGGACAGACACCTGGTGGCGCCGTCGGAATTTTTGAGAGCCATCAGGATGTGGGAACGGTGCTGCTTCCGGGAACGGCGGCTTACGACGAATCCAACAAGAGCTACGCGCTTTCGGCCAGCGGCGAAAATATGTGGCTCAAGACGGATGCGTTTCAATTCGCCTGGAAAAAAGTTTCGGGCGACGTTTCGATTAGCGCGGATATATCTTTCATCGGAACGGGCGGCAACCCGCACCGCAAAGCCGTGCTGATGTTTCGCCAGAGCCTGGATGCGGATTCCGTTTACGCGGACATCGCACTGCATGGCGTGGGGATGACCTCGCTTCAATACCGCGACGAAAAAAGCGCGGTGACGCACGAAGTGGTCGCCAACGTTTCCGCGCCAAAAAGGCTGCGATTGGAAAAGCGCGGTGATTATTTCTACATGCTCCTCTCGGAAAACGGGGGAGAACCGGTCCTCTCGGGAGCTTCGATTCGCATTCCGATCTCGGGGACGTTTTATGTAGGCATCGGATTGTGCTCGCACGACAAGGACGTGGTGGAGAAAGCCGTTTTTTCAAATGTGGATTTGAAAATGGGCAGCCCCGGCCAGCCGGCGCTGTTCAGCACGCTCGAGACCGTTGCAATAGCCGGGATGGACCGGCAAGTCGTGTACGCCGCTCGAGGACGATTTGAAGCGCCGAACTGGACGCCCGACGGCGGTTCGCTGCTGTTCAATCGAAACGGGCACATCGAGAGAATATCCGCCAAGGGCGGCAAGCCGGAAACGATCGACACCGGTTTTGCCGACCGCTGCAACAACGACCACGGAATTTCGCCGGACGGCAAAGAGCTGGCCATCAGCGACAACTCGCAGGAGGACCACCAATCGCGGGTCTACCTCGTGCCCATTGGCGGCGGCGCGCCGCGCAAAATTACGCAACGCTCGCCTTCGTATTGGCACGGATGGTCTCCCGACGGAAAAACGCTGGCGTTCGTTGGCCAACGAAACGGCGACTTCGATATCTATTCCATCCCGGTTGCCGGCGGCGAAGAAACGCGATTGACGACCGCGAAGGGACTCGACGATGGGCCGGAATATTCGCCGGACGGAAAGTATATTTATTTCAATTCCGAGCGCACGGGTTCGATGCAACTCTGGCGGATGAAACCGGACGGCAGCGAACAGGAACAGATTACTTCGGACGAATTCAACAATTGGTTTCCGCATATTTCGCCGGACGGAAAGTGGATGGTTTTTCTCACGTACGACAAAAGCGTGAGCGGACATCCGGAAAACAAGGAGGTGATGCTGCGATTGATGTCGCTGGAAAATAAAAAGATCACGGTGCTGGCGAAACTATTTGGGGGCCAGGGAACCATCAACGTGCCTTCCTGGTCGCCGGACAGCAAGCGGCTGGCGTTTGTAAGTTACGAGTTAGTATCGGCCGAAGCGGCGGCGAAACAATAGCGAGAACGCGTTTTCGCGCGAAATTATTTCTGAAACGTTGAGCCCGAACAGAGCGCTGCGCCGCCGGCAATGCCCGCGTCCGCACCATAGTGAGAGGAAACGATGGGGATTTCCGCGCCGCGCGGATTTACGCAATAGGAGCGGAGAAGTTTCCGGATGTCATCGAAAAACGGCTGAAGGATCGGAGCGACTCCGCCGCCAACGATGATGATTTCCGGTTCGAGCAGGTCGATAATATTTCCTAGCCAAAAACTGAGCAAGTCCACCGTGTACTGCAAAACTTCCACTGCGAGCGCGTCGCCGGAGGCATAGGCTTCTCCAACCATTTCGGTGGTGATGGCTTCGAGATTGCCGTCAGCGAGATCGAGAATCGTCGACTGGAGGATGGGATTCGCGGCGAGTCTCGCGCGAGCTTCGCGCGCGATCGCCGGGCCGGCAGCGAGAACTTCGATGCAGCCGCGTTTTCCGCAATTGCAGAACGGTCCGCGGTGGTCGATGCTCAGGTGTCCGCCTTCGGCGGCGAGTCCGGTGCGTCCGTGGTAGATGCGTTCGTTGAGAATAATTCCGGTGCCGATGCCGGTACCGATGGTGACGTAAAAAACGCTGCGATAGCCGAGTCCCGCGCCCCAAAGAGTCTCCGCGAGGGCGGCGGCATTGGCGTCGTTATCCACTTTGACGGGCAGGTGATATTTTTTTGCGATTTCATCGGCCAGGTCGAAATCGCGCCAGCAGGGGACATTGGGCGGGTTGAGGATTCTGCCGAGGAGGGGGTCGAGTGGGCCAGGTGCGCAAAGACCGATACCACCGAGCGCAGATTTCCTGGCGAGGGGAGAGGAGAGTACCTGGTCGATTGCGGAGGTGACGGAGGCCAGACCCTGGGCGGCGGCGCCGGAAGCCTTCATCGGGAATTTGGCGTGCGTGAGGATTTTGCCGGTGGCCGGATCGACGAGGCCTGCGGCAACTTTGGTGCCGCCGATATCGACACCGATGACGAGAGCCTGCTTGCGGGCGTCTCGGGTGGCTGGAGCGGGCTTCTCTAGAGTGCTTGGCAGAGGCATGGTTCGCGGTTCCTATCTAAGTCTGGAGCGAAGCACAAGTTGCAAGATGCGGGTTACAACATCCGCTGGGAGCTGCGGGTCACTGAATTGGAATCATTATATATTGGACCATAGAGAGATGTTGACTATGGTTTAAGATGTTACTCTCCCCCTACCCCCCGTGTTTTTAGTAAGTGTTGCATCTACAGGAGTTAGGTTTGCCGTAAGTCTTTTAAATGCAACACTTGTGAGCACCCGTGTAAGTGTTGCTTCTAAAGGGGTTGCGAGATGCGCTTTTTGTAGCACAGGAAACGCAAAAGCGCTCCGAGAAGGTCGGAGCGCTACAAGAAAAACTAAAGTTTTCCTATTTCGTATGATAGTCGAGTGGTTAGCTTTTGTCAAGGGAGAAAAGGTTACAAAGCTAATTTGGGGCGAGGATTGGTACTAGCTGCGTCCCAAAATGGAACTCGGAGAAACGCGATTTGGTCTGAAGCACTTGTGGAATCCAGCGCGTGTGCGATTGGCGAGGATGAGGTGCCGGGCTTCGATGGTGTCGCGATTTTCGATGGACGCGAAGATGCGTGGAAGGCGGAGCAGGTGTTTCCTTTCCGGAGTGGTGGGTTCGGGAGAACGGTCATCGAGAAAAGGTGGTTTGGAGTGTCTCGCGCAATCCCGGCTGAACGAGTTCCTGCGGCTGACAGGCCCGCGCGGTGAGCAGGCGAGTGGTGATCACCGCGGCGGGGATGAGGTAGACGAGGGTGACGAAGGTCCACATGAGGGCGGCGGCGGCTTGCTGGTCTTGGAGAACGGTGAGGCTGAAAGGACGAGGCGTGGACAGGTAGACCGGATAGACGACGCGGTCGGAGAAGGCGAGAAAGCCGGAGAGGATATCGCACGGAAGGGTGGCGAGAAAAAGGTAAAGAAGGATGGACCAGCGGGGCCAGACGGGGACGCTAGGCCAAGGCTGGATGACGGGCCACCAGAAGAGGAAGCCGGCGAGGAGAAAGCTGGCGTGCTCGACGATGTGCCATGCTTCGGAATGCAATGCGAGGGTGAAGGCGGCGGGAATGTGCCAGCCGAGAAGCGCGGCGGCGGCGGCGAGCCAGCAGACTGCGGGTTGCGAGAGTAGGCGGCCAAGCTGCTGCAGCGGAGGCCAGCGGAACAACGGGCCGAGAACGGGTTGCGCAAAGCGGCGCGGCAAGCCCTGCAACAAACCATGCAAGAGAGGCATGACCGGAGCGCCGAGCAGGATCAAAGGAGGAGCGAAGGTCATAAGGAGCAGATGCTGAACCATATGGACGGTCAAAGATTGCTCGTCGTAGGCGGCGAGGGGCGAGCCGACGGCCAGCCAAATTAAGAAAAGGCCAAGAAGGAAGGTGGCGGCGCGCCAGGCGGGGATGACGTTTAGGCGAGACATACGAAGATGCATCCAGCCGCGGAGATAGAGGAGGGCATCGAGAAGCAGGGCAAGATTTAAAGGGACCGGAGAGGTCCAGGTATCGAGAGCGTTTTGGATGGGGAGTGGCATGAGGGGCTCTACGGTTGCGCGGGAGGGGATTTTTTCTGTTCGTCGCCAAGCAGGGCGTCACGCGAGGCGTCGTGCGCCGGGGCTTGGCCCGCGGGATGAAGGGTTTCGAGAAAAGCGACGAGGGCGGTGGTTTCCGCAGGGCTGAGATTTTTTCCGTAGGCGGGCATGTTGCCGCCGCCTTGAATTACCTGGCGAATAAGCTGGTCCTGGGTGAGGCGAACGGCGACGGAGTCCAGACCAGGGCCGCGCTGGCCGCCGAGTTCGCCGAGGGAATGGCAGTTGCGGCATTGCTTGCCCTGAAAAACGAGGGCGCCCTGGCGTTGCAGCGCAGTGGTGCCGTGAAGAAATTTTTGCGGGATGGGATCGCCGCTCCAAGCGTTCATATGCGGACTCCAGGGGGTGAATCCGGCGAGATGAGTAAATGTACCGAGCGTTATCGCGGTCAGCAGGACGGTTAAGACGGCGATGGGACGGCGGCGCCAGCTTTTTTCACCTTCACCGGAGAGAAATGGGAGAAGAAGCAAGGCGGCGATGACGAGGACAGGACCGATGAGAAGAGCCGGAGTTTCGAGAGATGGAGGAAGAAGCGAGAGCAGAGCGTAAAGCCACAAGAAGAAGTAATCGGGCTTTGGGACGGTTTGGATGATGGTGGGATCCGGGCGGCCGGTGGGACCAAAGGGGCCGAAGTAGACAGCGCAGGCGGCGACGGCCAGAAGGATAAAGGCGGCGAAGAAAAGATCTTTCCAAACGGCGTAGGGAACGAAGGGAGCGCCATCTTTCTTTGTGAGTTCGTGATACTCGGATTCGTAGGTGGCCTTTTTCACCAGACGGCCGGGCATGGGCCATTCGTTAATGCCGAGCTTGAGAACCATTAAAAGATGAAGGCAGACGAAGCCGATGAGCATTCCAGGAATTATGAAGACGTGGAGGGCGAAGAAGCGCGAGAGCGTGGCACCGGCGATGATAGGGCCACCGAGCATAACTTTCACGATTGCGGGGCCGGCAATGGGGACATGGCTGGCGATGGAAGCGCCGATGCCGAGTCCCCAATAGGCGTCCTGATCGAAGCGGAGGACCTGGCCGCTGAAGGCCATGCCGAGAGTCATGAGCAAGAGAAAAACGCCGACGATCCAGGTGAGTTCGCGGGGGAATTTGTAAGCGCCGAAGAGGAAGACCTGCACCATGTGAATGAGGACGACGGCGATCATGAAGTTGGAACCCCAGCCGTGGAGCGCGCGAATGAACCAGCCGAGAGTGACGTCGTGATTGAGAGTTTGGAGACTGTTCCAGGCTTCGGCGGCGGAAGGAACGTAGACGAGCGCGAGCATGATTCCGGTGACGATTTGAAGAATGAAGATGGTGAGCGCGGCGCTGCCGAAGACGTACCACCAGCTCGCGGTGTTGCGCGGGACGGGATGCTCGGACATTTCACGGATGGGAGCGGCGAGCTGCAAGCGCCGGTCGAACCATTCGCCGATTTGGGCGATCAGGCGCATGGCGGCCTCTTTCCCAGAAACGCGGAACAATCTTCGAGCGCGGCACAATCTCCGGCCGAGGAATGTCCCGACAGGGGCGCCCCGGATGTGCGGATGGCAACCAAATCGTTGTTGGTTCTTTTTCGGAGCAGGCTGGCGGTGCTGTCTCCCGGGGTGGGGAGTACGCCGGCTTGAATGGTGACCAAACCGTTCTCCACTTTGTACGGGTAGGTAAAAAGGCCGCGCTCCGGCGGACCGGAAGCACGGGAACCGTCGCGATAGTAGGCGCCGCCGTGGCACGGGCACATGAACAAGCCGGATTGCGGGAACCAGCGGACCGGGCAGCCGAGATGTGCGCAGTTGACGGCAAACACCTGGAACTGTTCGCCTTCGATGCGGCGCACCCAGCAGGAATTGTCGACGGTTTTGCCGTCGGTGGGCCCCACGTTGGGATTGCGGAAAGTGGCGAGACGCGTTTCGCCTTCGGGAAATTGTGAGACGGGGCCTAGAGGGACCCAGGCAAGGTAAGAGCTGCGGCCACGCGTGACCGAGGACAAAAGAAATCTGACGATCGGTACAGCGAGCGCGGCGGCGACGATACCGTTGAACAGAATTCCCACCTTCATCAGAAGGCTGCGGCGGGAGAGTGTGTTTTCATCTGGCATCGAGAAGCTCCTAATGCTGTGGGTAATTCGCAGCGGAAGATGAAGGACCCGGACCTTTTGCGCGAAGCGAGGCGAGCCAGGCGACGACGTCGGTTATTTCCTGTTCGGACATGGGCTTGCCGGGGACGTTGCCGCGCCAGTCTGGCGCGCCCAAATCGGGGCGACCGGTGATGACGATGGTGCGCAGGCCCTGATCGCTGACGAGGGCGAGATAGGAATTGTCGGTGATGGCGCTGGCCTTGGGTCCGCCGCGGCCTTCGGGGCCGTGACAGGAGGCGCAATACGTTTTGTAGGCGAGTTCGCCTTGCTGCGCGTTGCCGGTGGATTTTGAGGCGTAGGAGGGCGGATTGGCGGAGTCGAGAATGCCGCGCTGGCTCCAGCGGGAACGGATTTCGTTGGTGAGGATGTCGATCTGTTTGTCCGTGAGCATTCCGCCAGAGCTTTCGGCGAAGGCCGGCATGGCGGTTCCACGGACGCCATTGGCGATGACTTTGTGCATGGAGGCTTGATCGGCGATGGCCAGATAAACGGGATCGGCGAGGCCAATGGCGGCGCCGCCCTTCCCTTCCGCGCCGTGGCAGCCGGCGCAGTTTTGGGAGTAGAGAGTGGCAAAGTCTGAGATTTCATTGGGCGCGAGCGTTTCGCTGCCAGCGGCGGGCTGGCCGTGCGGAGCAGCGCAACCGAAGAGCAGGAGGGCGCCGAGGGCCGCGGATGCGCAGAGATGACGGAGTGAAATCACGGGCGTGTTTCTCCGCCGCGTTTTGGCGGAATCATGCCGGGAGCTTCGATTCCGGCGCGCAGGGCGAAGGGCATGTTTTCGTGAGTGCGCACGCGGTGCTGACGCAGCACAACGAGACCGGCGACGACGCCGAAGGCGATCTGTGAGGCGATGAACCAATACCAGTCGATGCGTTGCTGAAGCAGGGGATCCAAAATATCGAGAATCGAGTAGAGCAGGCCGGACCACAGTACCGGAGCGATCAAGCCTCCAAGCCAAATCGGGTGGCGGGCGAACATGGGCAGCATGGCGCCATACAAGAGTCCGACCAGGAGAGAGACGGATACGTGCAGCAACACGGCGAGTGCAAAGGTTACGGCATGGAAAGAATTCATTTCCGCGGGGCTCCAGGAGAGCGCGACATCGCTAATGCCGCCGGAAAGAAGATTGATGGGATACCAGATGCTGCCGGTTTTGAAGAGTCCGTAGGCGCACGCCAGTACGGCCATGGCCACACTGCCCGCCATGCCGCCCTTTACACCGGCGGAAATCGGATAGGTCTCCACAGGAAGCCAAGCGCGGGCCTGGTCTTCGGCGAGGGGAAAGCGTTGGACGAGGCGGCGCTGGGTAGAGATCAAAATTTCTTCGTGGACGACAGGTTCAGCTACTTCATGTTCGTGGGGGAAGACTTCGCGAAACCAGCCGACGGAACCGGCGAGGGCGAGAACGGCGCCGAGGACGGTGACGGAGACGCTGGTCAAAAGGCCAGCGAACATTAAGGTGAATCCGAAGGCGAGAACGAAGGGCCACGCGGTGGGGGCGGGGAGTTCAATCTCGCGAGGAGAGCGAGAGGTTTGGTTGAGGTGTTCGGCGGATGTCGGCGTAGTCATAGATTTACCTCGGCGATTTTCCTCAACGGGCGAGAACGTAAACCACAGTGAAAACAACGACCCATACGGCGTCGACAAAATGCCAATAGAGGGAGAGGACTTCGACACGAGCGGACTGCTCGCGGCTGAGGCGTCCGGCAAGGCCGAAGAGAAAAACGATGAGGAGCATGAGAAGGCCGACGGTGACGTGAAAGGCGTGGAGGCCGACGAGCGAGTAATAGGTGGTGCCAAAAAGATTGGTGGAGATGGTGAGACCGTGTTCGTAGATGAGGCGGTGCCATTCCTGGGCGGTGCCGAAGAGAAAGAGAGCGCCGAGTACGATGGTGAGGAACCAGAGCGCGAGGAATACAGATTGTTTGCCGCGTTCGAGAAATTTTCCGGCGAAGTGGATGGTGAGGCTGCTGGATAAAAGACAGATGGTGAAGAAGATGGGGACTTCGAGAACTTCGCGGGGCGTCGGGCCGGTGAGGCTTTTTCCGGCGTAGAAGAGATAGGCGACGACGAAAATGGTGAAGATGGCAGATTCGGCGATGATGAGACAGGCCATGCCGACTGTGCCGCGGTAAGGAAGCTTCCAGACGGCGGGCGGCTGGGCGATCGGAGTGGAGATGGCGCTCATGGATGGCTCCGTTTATTCATAGCGGTTGTCCGGGTCTTCGGGATGTTTGAGGTCCCAGAGCGGGCGGCGGCTGGCGACCGTTGGGATGGTGGCGAAATTGTAGACCGGGGGCGGAGAGCTGATGGACCATTCGAGAGTCCAGGCGTCCCAGGGATCGTTGCCAGCCAGTTTTCCTTTGAAAAAGGAAATGATGAGATTGGCTACGAAGACGATAGTGGCAATGCCCTGGATGAAGGCGCCGATGGAGACGAGGAGGTTTAAGGTGTCCCAGCCGCGGCCAGGTTCGTAGGTGTAAATGCGACGAGGCATACCGAGGATGCCGGGAATGTGCATGAGGTCAAAGGTGAGGTGGAAGCCGATGACGAAGAGCCAAAAGTGGAGCTTGCCGAGGGATTCGTCGAGCATGCGACCGGTCATTTTTGGGAACCAGTAATAAAATGCGGCGAAAAGTGCGAAGAGGATTCCGCCGACGATGACGTAGTGAAAATGCGCGACGACGAAGTAGGAGCCGCTGAGCTGCCAGTTGAAGGGCGCAGAGCCCAACATGATGCCGGTGAGTCCGGCGATCAAAAACTGGAAGAGGAAGCCGATGCAGAAGAGCATGGGAGTTTTGAAGAGGATTTTGCCGCCCCACATGGTGCCGAGCCAATTGAAAATTTTAATGCCCGTGGGCACTGCTATGACCATGGTGGTGAGGACAAAAAAACTGTTGGAATAGGAGTTCATACCGATGGTGAACATGTGATGAGCCCAGACGCTCATGCTCACGAAGGCGATGCACACCGTAGCGCCGACCATGACGGGGTAGCCAAAGATAGGTTTACGCGAAAATACCGGAATGATTTCCGAGGCGAAGGCAAAGGCCGGAATCACTAAGATGTAGACTTCGGGATGTCCGAAGATCCAGAAAAAATGCATCCATAGCGCCGCGGAACCGCCTGCCTGGGTATCGAAAAAATGGCCGCCGAGATAACGATCGACGAGAAGCATGATTTGCGCCGCGGAGAGGGGCGTGAGGGCAATCAGAACGATGGCGCTCATCACCAGATTTAGCCAGGCCAGCAGCGGCATGCGCCCCAGCGTCATCCCCGGACAGCGCAGGGACAAGATCGTGGCGATGATATTGATGGCGGTGCCGATGCTGCCGAAACCGGAGATGAGGAGCGAGACGGTCCAATAGTCGGAACTGTGGCCGGGGGAGAAGGCGCGGGAGGTCAAGGGAGCGTAGGCCCACCAGCCGACGTCAGGGGCGGTGCCGGCGCCGTAGAGGCCGCTGCCGCCGAGGAAACTGAAATACAGAAGAAGTCCTCCGAAGGCAGTGAGCCAAAAGCTGAAGGCATTTAGGCGGGGGAAGGCCATGTCGCGGGCGCCGATCATGAGCGGGACGAGGTAATTGGCAAATCCGAACAGGACCGGCATGGTCACAAAGAAAATCATGGTGGTGCCGTGCATGGTGAACATGCGGTTGAAAACTTGCGGCGAGACAAAACTGCTGTGGGGGAACATCAGCTGGATGCGGATGATAGTGGCTTCGATTCCGGCGATGACGAGAAAGAGCAGGGCGTAGAGAATGTAGAGGATACCGAGACGTTTGTGGTCGACGGTAGTGACCCACTCGTGGAGGATTTCGACCCACGACTGGTCCGCGGCTTCGGCGGTGCGAATGGCCATCACATCCGATGACATGGCAGATCTCCCAAAAGTTTTCGGCTACCGCAGTGTTTCCAGATAGCGGACGAGTGCGTCGAGATCGGTGTCGCTTAATTTCATGGCTGGCATGAGCGAGCCGGGCTTGATGGCGTCGGGGTTCTGGATCCACAGACGCAGGTTGGCGGCGGAGTTTTCGGCGGCGCCGGCGGCGATGGTGGAGCGGCTCATCAAGTGCGTGAGGTCGGGGCCGAAGCGGCCGTTCGTGGCGATGCCGCTGATGGAGTGACAATTTATGCAGGCGGTGGTTTCGAAAACGCGGCGGCCGGCGATTTCTTTTTCATCGTTGATGGCGGGCTGCTTTTGCGTGGTGGCCCAGGCTTCGAAGACTTCGGGCGTGTCGACGGAAACCTGGAGAAGCATCTTGGCATGCTGGGTGCCGCAGTATTGAGCGCACTGGCCGAGAAAGATGCCGGGTTGATGCGGGTCCATCCACATTTCGTTCGGGTGGTTAGGAATGAGGTCAGTTTTGCCGGCGAGCTGAGGAACCCAGAAGCTGTGATCGGTATCGGCGGAGAGCAGCTTCAAGAAGGTGGGAGTTGGATGGGCGGGATCGCTGACGGGAATGTGCAGCTCGTTTGCGGTGACGATGCCGAGCGCGGGGTATCGAAACTCCCACCAGAATTGGTGGCCGATGGCGGTGACCTCGACGGCGGAGGCGGGTTTCGGGGCATCCTGGACCGCGTGAATCACGCGTGCGGTGGCCAGAAATAGAACGACTACAATGAGGATCGGAATGACGGTCCAGGCCAGTTCGATTTGCGTGCTGCCGTACACTTGGGGCGGCTCGCCGCCTGCATCCGCCGAGCGGTTGCGGAATTTTACAAGGGCGTAGGACAAGAGACCGAAGACCACGAGAAAGATCAAGCCCGTGATGGTGAGAACAAAACGGGACAGATGAAGGATGGAGTCCGCGGGCGTTGAGTGGGGCTGGAAAATGCTGGGAACTGGGTTGCCGGACGGCGGGCTCGCGGTGCACAGCCCGGCCGCGAGGAGAATCCCCGCCAGGATAACGAGCACACCAGCGGCTCGAACGATGACCGTTTCGGATTCGGTTTTATGGTTCTTCGCCACGGGTGCCTGTGCTTCCCTCTCGCCGCGCGCCGCCACGTGCTTTAAGCACCTAAAAGGGACGCCAGCTTACTCCCAACAACCGAAGGTCGACAATCGCGTTCTTTGATGTTCTGAAGGCGTCCGCAGACACCGTAATTTTTCGCAGCGACACGGCCTGCATTTGGGGAGAAGCACCTCTGAGTCCAATCGCTCCGCCTTCGCGGTATCAAGCTATCTCCCCTGCGTACAGACGCTTCCGGCTGGGGTGCGGGCCGTTCGTGGGAATTAGATGATCAAAGTACCGTCAGCGGGTTGACGGTCTTGTCAAAAACTTGGCGACGCGAATGTACAATCGCGAGCGTCCACGTCAGTTGTCCGTAAGGTGCAAAGGCCATCCAGGGAAACCACTTGCGGTTCCACAGCGACAGCTGTGCGGACTTCGACGTGGAGGGTTGGAAATCGTACGCGATCCTGGGCCGGCGCTCGTTGGCATGCGTCTTCTTTTGGCGATTTCCGGAGCGCAAGAAGAGAAAGTGCGTATCCACGAGCGCGTTCGAGCAATCTGATGGACTGGACGGCGGAGAATTCCGGAACCGAAAGATGGGTTAGTCACCGGCGGCGCGCCTGGTACAGGGATAGATTGGCCTTTCTTTTTGGAAAGATTCATTCAGGAAAAGAGAGAGCAGGAGGAATGACGTGAAGCAATCGTGGGTGTCCAAGAGCGTGTTGCTTCTGCTGCCGATCATCGCGATTGCCGTACTATGCGGTTATGGCGTCGTCTCGGCCCGGCGCGCCAGCGCACAACCGGAATTGTTGGCAAAGTCTGCTGCGCAGGCTCAAGAGTTGAGCGCAGAGGGCCAAGCTTCGTTGAAAGCTATCATCCGGGCGGGAAACCTTCCGGAGATGCGCTGGCCCAATTTCAGCGACTACGAAAAGCATGTGGAGAAATTCTACGAGTCGTATGGTTATTCCTTGCCGTGGGTGAAAGGCAAGGAGCCGACGGCGCAGGCCCAGCAAATCATCGCGGTGCTATTGAAGGCGGAGCAAAAGGGATTGTCCGCGGAGGATTACGACGGGCCGGGTTGGGCAAACCGGTTAGAGAAGCTCAAACCGGCCACAAGCCGGCCGTCCGAAGCAGATGCGGTGCAATTCGATGCCGCGCTCACCGTTTGCGTCATGAGATACATCTCGGACCTACACATCGGCAAGGTGAATCCGAAACATTTCGATTTTGGTTTGGATGTGGAGAGTAAAAAATACGATTTGCCGGAATTTGTGAGAGACCACGTTGTGGATACTTCCGACGTTGCCGGTACGCTGGAACAAGTGGAACCGCCTTACCCTGGCTACCGGCGCACTATCCAGGCGCTACACAGGTACTTAGAGCTTGCAAAACAATACGACGACCAACCACTTCCTCGGATAGAAAAAACGGTCGCGGCGGGCGGCTCTTATCCGGGCGTCCCTCAGCTGATCCGGTTGCTCCGTTTGGTAGGCGACCTTCCCGCCGACGCGAATGTTCCGGCCGACGGAACGGTATATCAAGGTGCGGTGGTTGAGGCTGTGAAAAGTTTTCAGCGCCGACTAGGCCGGGAACCGGATGGACGAATCAGCGAGCAGACGTTAGCCGAACTGAACGTGCCACTGGCAAGCCGCGTACGGCAAATGCAGTTGACGCTCGAGCGCTGGCGATGGTTGCCGCCCGTTTACCAAGCTTCGCCGGTCATCGCGAATATTCCGGAGTTTCGCCTGCGTGCTTACGACGAAAATTTCAAGATCGCCGTCACCATGAACGTCGTAGTAGGCAAAGCGTACGGCCACAACACGCCGGTGTTCCAGGAGAAAATGGAGTACGTCATCTTCCGGCCCTACTGGAGCGTTCCCTATTCCATCGCCAAAGCGGAATTTTTTGGACACATCGCCAGCGATCCCGATTATTTGGAAGAGAAGGGATTTGAGGTGGTGGATAGCCGACAAGAAGTGGTCGCGTCGGGAACGGTGTCTAGCGACATGCTCCAGCAATTGCGGGCTGGAACCCTGTTCATCCGGGAGAAGCCGGGGCCAAAGAACTCACTCGGACTAGTGAAATTTATTTTCCCAAATAATTACGACGTGTACATGCACGATAGTCCGGCGCGTGAATTATTCTCAAAAGACCGGCGAGATTTCAGCCACGGGTGCATCCGGCTGGAAAGGCCGGCCGATCTGGCGGTCTGGGTGTTGCGCAACAATCCGGGGTGGAATCTGGAGCGCGTCCGGGCGGCCATGGATGGAAACGCAACGCAGCAAGTGAATCTTACGCACGCGATTCCGGTTTTGATTCTGTATGCGACGACCATCGTCACGGAAGACGGAATCGTGCACTTTTACGACGACGTCTACGGGCACGACGCCGCACTCGATAAGGTCCTCGAAAAAGGTTATCCGTATCCGGGCTAATCGCCGGCGAGCAAACTGGCCGGGCAGTCGAAGCACCACTGGCGGACGCGGCCAACATCGACGTGGATGAAATCCGAGTGAGGATAGTAACCCACACCGCCGCTGCGCAGGGCGAGAGCAGCCTTGCGCAGTGAAAGCGTGTCGATACCGGGCATGCGCAGATCGACGGCTTCCGCTTGAATGTGGAGGCTGTTCTTGGCAACACCAGTGGTGTGGGCGCGGAGAGATTCGTTTGTTGACGAGGTGCGGTAGCCACAGATGATGTCGATCTCGCCGCCTGGATGGCCTACAGATGACGTGAGATCGTAAAGGATGTCGTAGAGGCGCGGGTCGAAGTGGCGAACGTCTCCGGTGCGATGATCGCGAAGGAAATAATCGAGCTTCGCCAGGGCCGCCGGGATGAACTGATCGCCGCGGCGGTAAACCATTTCAATACGCTCTCCGGTGTGCGTGTTATAGAGCCGGAGGAGATGTTGCGGGGCCTCATGAGAGGGCGCGTGCAGCTGGGAGACTTCGGACGATTGGGCACGCGCGCTGCCGGGAACAACGAGGAACGGCATTGCGCAGGCAACAATGAAACACCGCGAAAATCTTTTCGAGACTTGCATACATTTCCTTTCAAATTAATTTTAGCATACGCACGCGCTCGGCCTCGGCGCCGGTGGATCAAGCCACACTGGTAGAGGCCGCGATCAACGCTGGAATCCAAGACTCGCTCACAGAGGATCAGCAAGATTCGTTTTAAGATAGAAGACACTTCCGAGAGCAACTAGGGTTGGGCGACTTATATTTGCAGTAGCTTGTTCAAACAGTCCAGCCGCCAAGGCTTTGCCCTCCTGGCTACCATGGTCATGGCCCGGCACTGGCCCCGACAGACAATTCATTTTGTGCAGAATTTCGCCGATTGTCGAAAACCCGACAATTTCATTTGCCTTAACAGACTTGTTTTCAGCAATATACGACTGGAGACGGGATTGCCCATCTTTAGATTAGTCGCCGCGTCGAGCGAGGAAGGATGCTGAAGGTCAATCGAGCAGCAAATGGGGAAGTAGTCTTTACCATGAGCGGTCAGATGCATGCGGAAAACATAGCCGAGCTAAAGGCCATGTTTGAATCGGAATTGAAAAGCGGTCCAGTCGTTTTGGATTTAAAAGATCTAATACTCGTGGATCGCGAAGCCGTGCAGTTTCTCGAGCGTTGCGAAGCGGACAGCATCCAGCTCAAGAATTGTCCGGCATACATTCGCGAATGGATCAAGAGGGAACGACGCGGAAGTTAGGGCTTGATCAGGGCAAGAACGGAATCCTGCGACCGGATGCTTCGCCCGCGCGCGCAGACTTGGGAGGTGTTGCGTGGATTTGAGACAAGTTCGCTACTTCATCGAGGTTGCGGAACAACTCCATTTCTGCCGGGCCGCTCGCAAGTTGAAGATCAGCCAGCCTACGCTGAGCCAGCAGATCAGGGCGCTTGAGAAACGGGTGGGCGCGGAACTCTTTTTGCGCAAGCCAAAAGGCATCGTTCTTTCCCCGGCTGGGACCGCCTTTCTCCACAAAGCGAGGCTCGCCGTGAGCGAGGCCGACGGGGCTATTCAAGACGCTCTGGACGCCAAGAACGGGGTCACCGGACGCCTTAGAATTCTGTGCGGCCCTCTGGCCGAATATGCGGTTTTGAAGGACGTACTGCGTTTGATGCGCCAATCGTCGCCGGGACTTGCGGTGGAGGTCAATTTTCCTTCGAATGCGAATCACCTCGGCAGCATTTCGGATGGCACCTTCCATGCTTCCTTTATGACCTGTCACTTCCCGGCGTCGAATTCCAGATTGGTCTGCGAAACGCTGTACCGGGAAGATTGCGTGGTCATGGTGCCTGAATCTCATCCACTGGCGAGATCCAGATCTCTTACGCTTCAGCAGCTCGCGTCAGAGACCTGGATTATCACGGAGCTTTCGGAATCACTCATGAAGGGAGATCAACTCAGTTCGGCCTGTGGAGCAGCTGGTTTCGAACCGCAACTGCTTCATGCAGCGGACGCGCGCGCGCTCGTTCCGATGGTCGAATCGGGAGTCGGCATCAGTCTGGTTCCCGCCGCTCTCCAATCCATGCACCGGCCGGAGTTGCGGTTCGTGCCTCTTGCTGCCGAGCTGCAGATTCCAGTCAACATGATCGTCCGTGCGCGGCATGATTCACCGCATGTACGACAATTCTGCGAGCACGCCGCTCAAGCGGTCGCGATGCGCGCTTCAACTGCTTTCCAGAAAGTAGCTGCCGTGCTTGCCACGCGGCGGATCACGCCGCGGCACCGCACGAGTTCAACCGGAATATCTCGGCGGGCTAGTGTACGCATGCCTTCCAAGATCATCCCGGTTGCCAAACCTCACAGCCGGGAAAGCGCTACACTGGCCCTCCAGGGCGCAGGATAGGCGCGTCGAATCCGCGAAGGGAGCGGCACTTCTTACCATGGACCTGAGGCAATTCCGTTATTTCATTGAAGTCGCAGATCGCCTCAGTTTCACGAAAGCGGCGAAGCGGCTCCACATCAGCCAACCGACGCTGAGCCAGCAAGTTCGCGCCCTGGAGCAAACGCTGGGCGCCGAACTCCTGGTCCGCGGCAACGAGGGTATCGCGCTCACACAAGCCGGGATTGCTTTTTTGGACCGTGCACGCGTCGCGATCCGGGAAGCGGCCGCGGCCGTCGAAGATGCGCGGGCGGCTTCCGCCGGATTTCTCGGAAGATTGAATATTGCATGCGGACCGCTGGCCGAATACTGCATCTTGCACAACGTGCTGGCGCTGGCCAGAATCAAGTCGCCAAGGCTGCGCATCCGTTTGCGTTTCCTTCCGGAGAACGAACAAATTCTTGGCGTCCTTGCAGGGACCGCCGATATTGGTTTCATGGGATGTTTTTCCGAAACGCCCGATCCGCACTTGAATTATGAGCCTCTGTACCCGGAACGGGGAATCGTGATGTTCCCCTCCGCTCATCGGTTTTCCGCCCGGCGGACCATCGAACTTTCCGAATTGGCAGAGGAGTCTTGGATCATCCCGACCCGCGACCAATCACCCGTGGTCCACGATGTTTTCCTGTTGGAATGCCAGAAAGCCGGATTTTCTCCCAGGATCAATTTTTCCGCGGATTGGTATTCTCGCTTCCCATTGGTGGCTTCGGGAGCAGGGCTCTGCGTGGGCGGGTCCACCCTGCTGAAGTTCCGCCGCCCGAGAATTAAGTTTATTCCAATGGAGCCGACCGTTACGGTGAACATGGGCATGATCACGAAACGCGAAAACCATACTCCCCAACTCAACGAATTCCGAGGCCTGGTGAAGGAAGCTCTGGCAATGCGTGAAGCCGAGATCGATGAGTGAATCCGGCAAGCTAAGCGGATTGCCCAAAATCCACCGCGGATCTTATTAGTCGCCGCCATAGAGGCCTTCTATTGGACGATCTCTGTAGGTTGTGTTTGAGTCGAGAATGTGAACGGTACCTTTGCCCCCTCCAAGGAATTTCACTTTGCAAGCAGAGATGGCTTGCAAATCGCCTGCGCGCGCTGGAACTCTCCGATGGGGTCGCCCGTGTTTCGCATTTTACGGACCTCATTGACTTGCGTTCCTGGTGCATGGCAATGTGCGCCATAGGGGTTCGCTATGAAGGCAATAGCGGTGGCGTCTTTGACGGCCGCGCGAGCGACCTGCTAACTATTCTCTTAGGTTGCCAGCGGCACTCATGCATTCGCCTCGAAGTCCGTGCGCCCGCGGGCAGGCTTGAAATCGCCGGGCACGGCTGTCCCGCGCATAGCTGCGAAACAGATTGCCCGAATCCGACCGTGATTGCCCAAGGAGATGGTCCATGGCTGCAGCTTCGACCCCGGGTCCCGTCACACCGCCGGCCTCCGCTCCCACGGCCCAGCCCGAACACGCTCCGCCGCAGACGAAACCCCACTGGCCTTGGCTCAAATACGCGACGCCCATCATCGTCGTCTTGCTCGCCTTTGCCGTGTTCTTCACCATTACGCGCGATTGGAACACCTGGGAAGGCGGACGAATCGAGCAAGTCACCGACGACGCGATCGTTCGCGGTGATTTGACCCCGCTGAGCACGAAAGTGGCTGGCATCGTCCGAAACGTGAAAGTTACCGACTACCAACGCGTGCACTCGGGCGACTTGCTCGTCGAACTTCAGGACGATGACTACCAGGCGCAACTCGCACAAGCGACTGCCGCGATCGAAGCCGCAAAAGCTGCGATTGTGAATAACCGGAAGCAGCGTGAACTCCAGGATTCGCGGATCGAAAGAGCGCTCGCGGGAATCGATCAGGCCAAAGCACAAATCGCCGCGGCCGACGCCGGCATCAACGCGGTTCACGCCGACGTCGTGCGCACTCGGGCGGAACGCACCCGTCAGGAAGCGCTGCTCGCAACTCAGGCCACGACGCAACAACGCGTGGAGGCGGCGGTCGCCGACGAACAGCGCCTCGCGGCGCAAGCCTCCAGCCGCGAAGCCGACCTCGAGCAGGCAAAGACCGCGCTGCGCAGCAACGAGATTGCCGTGGAGGCCGAACGCCGCACCAAGTCCGTCCTCGAATCTCAGGAGCAGCAACTCTTCGCCGACCTGCACGCCAAAGAGGCGGCGTTCACCGTCGCTCAGGTCAATCTCGGATACACGAAAATCCACGCACCAGGCGACGGCACGGTAGGCGAGCGGCAGGTTCGCCCCGGACAACTGGTCTCTCCCGGAACCCAGGTCCTGACCTTCGTCGCCGAGACCAAGTGGATTCAAGCGAACTATCGCGAAACACAACTCACGCACATGAAAGTCGGCGACCCCGCCGAAATCCGCATCGACGAATACCCGGGAAAAATTGTGCGCGGCAAAGTCCTTGAGATCGCGCCTGCCAGCGGGTCGCAGTTCGCGCTGCTCCCGCCCGATAACGCCACGGGAAATTACACCAAGGTCGTGCAGCGAATTCCTGTGAAGATCGCTCTCGACGATTCCACTCTCGCCGCGCAGTTGCGCCCAGGGCTTTCCGTCACCGCCACCGTGCGGACCACGCACTAATCAGGGCGCGCGATGGCCACCCAATCCGCAGTTCTGCCCTCTCCCTCAAAAGCGCAAATCGCGAACGCGATTGCCGGAGTCTTGCCTTCGGAACTTTCGCAAAGCCCCCTGCTTGGAATTCTAGGCGTCGTCATGGGCGCGGGAATCGTCACGCTCACCGGCCGCATGCTGACACTCGGCACCGCCGACCTCAAAGGCAGCCTGGGGATCGGCTTCGACGACGGCGCCTGGATCGGCAGCGCTTACAACATAGCGCTCATGTTCATCGGCCCATTCAGCGTCTACGTCGGCGGCTTGCTCGGCGCCCGCCGCGTCCTGCTATTTGCAGCCGTCAGCTTTACCGTCATCTGCGCGCTCCTGCCATTCATCCACAGCTACAGCCTCCTCCTAACCGCCCTCGTCCTCGCCGGTGTAACCTCCGGCATTTTCTATCCGCTCACGCTTACCTTCGCCCTCCGAAATATTCCACTCCGCTTCCTTCCCTTCACCCTCGCGCTCTACGCCACCTTCGTCGACGGCGCCGTCAACATCGCTCCTTCCCTCTTCGGCTGGTATCGCGATCATTTTTCTTTTCACTGGATGTTCTGGAATTCCGCCGTCCTTACCCCGATCATGGCCGTCTGCATCTACTACGGAATTCCTGCGCCTCCTCATTCTACGGCCCAAAAGAAAGGCACGCCGCCCAGCTTCGCGGGATTCCTCTACGCCAGCGCCGGTTTCGCACTTCTCTTCGCTGCGCTCGACCAGGGCCAGCGTCTCGATTGGTGGCGCTCCGGCCTCTTCAACGCCCTCTTCTTCAGCGCCATGATTTTTTTGCTCGCCTCGCTCGCACGCCGCTTGCGCAGCCCCAATGCGCTCGTCGATCTCCCCTACCTCCGTCAGTGGAACACCGTGCTTCTCGGAATCGGCCTGATGCTTTTCCGCTTCTGCCTGCTCGCAACTATCATCCTCATTCCCGCATCGCTCGCCATTCATGGCTTCGAAGCCGATCAAATCGCACCGGCAGTCGTCTGGACCGCCGCACCTCAGTTACTCATCGCCTGCATCGCGGCGTTGCTCCTTCTTTATGGAATCGATTCACGGTTCTTAATGGCCGCAGGCTTTGTGTGCATGGCCGCTGCTTCCCTGCTGAATGCCGAATTCACCACCGCATGGTCGGCGTCCAACTACTACCGCTCCGAACTCCTCATGGGCGTCGGCCAGTCTTTCGCTTTCATCGGGCTCGTCTCCACCATCGTCCTTCAAGCTATATTTACTGGAGGACTATCGAAACCACAGGCAGCGCTCACCTTCTCCGCTTTCTTTCACACCATTCGCCTCCTCGGCGGCCAAATAGGCGTCGCCTTCATGACCCACTACATCGCCGTCCGAGAACAACTCCATTCGAACCTTCTCGGCCTCCACGTCCAGCAGGGCAATTGGATCAATGACACCGCGATTCACCAGCTCACGGCCGGGCTATACGCAAAATCTTCCGGTCTCCCCGCTGCAACCAGCCGTGCGGTCGGACTCATCGGCGCGCGCATTCGCCTCCAAGCCTACACGCTGACTTTCATCGACGGATTTCACCTGATCGCCTGGGCTTGCGTTGCGGCTCTCCTCCTGATCGCCCTGCTTAAAAAATCTCCGCTGCACTATGGTGAACTCGGCTTCCCGGAAGAAGACGCCTCCGCAACTCCAAGGAAAAAATCATGAACTTACGCGCCGCGCTCCTTTGCGCTCTCCTTTCAATCTTGTTGGCACAAACTCTCACCTCCCAAGAAGCCAAATCGCCGCCGCCTCGCCACATCACGCTCGAAGAGGCCGTACAGCTTGCGCTCAAACACAATCACGTGGTGCGTATCGCCGCGTACAAAGTCGAAGAAAAAGAACATACCAAAGACATCGCGCGCAGCGCCTACTTCCCTTTGCTCCGCAACGACAGCAACGTCGCACAACTCACCGACACGCAATTCATCGGCATCCCCGCGGGAAGCCTGGGCACCCTGAATGGCGTTCCCCTCCCCGGCCGCAACGATATTCTCAACCAGGGCGGAAAGACGATCGTCACCAGCGGCACCTCGCTCACCCAGCCGCTCACCGAGCTTCTGAAGATCAAACCCGCCAACGACATCGCCCGCGCCGATTTAAACGCTACGCGTGACAAAACCCGCCAAACCGAAAACGAAGTCGCGCTTCGCGTCCACCAGATCTACTACCGCGTTCTAATTGCCCAAGCCCATCGCGACGCCACGCAGGTGAAAATTAAGGCTGCTGAGGACCTCAACGCCGAGCGTGTGGCGCAGGTAAAATTCGGCAGCACCCTCGAAGAAGAAGCCATCGAAAGCCGCGCCCAATCTCTTGAAGCGAAGCAAGATCTTCTCACCACGGAGTTGCAACTCTCGGACCTGACAATGCAGCTCGACGACGCCATCGGCCTGCCTCTCGCGACCCCGCTCACCCTCGACGCCGGCGTCCGCCAGGTCGGCGATTCCTGCGAACGCGAGGAATGCCTGCGCGTGGCATTCGAATCGCACCCCGAAATCGCGGAAGCGCGCGCCGAAATCGAAAGAGCATCCGCCGCCGTGCGTCTCGCCAAACGCCAATATCTGCCCGATGTCGAGGCCTTCGCGCGTTACAGTTACCAGGACAATGTTCCGTTTCTGGCCCGCAATTTCGGCTCTTTCGGCATTCACCTCGGCTACGATCTTTTCGATGGCGGCAGGCGAAACGCGGCCATCGGCGAACACAAAGCGCAGTTGGCGCAAGCGGAAGAAAATCTCGCGCGCATCAAGGAAGAAATCGAACTTCGCGTGCAAACGGCCTACAACAAGCTCGAACGCACGCGCCAAATGGTGAAGGTATCCGAGGAACTTCTGGCTCTCCGCACGGAATCGCGCCGCATCTCCGCTCAGCAATTGGCGCAAGGCGCCGCGCTTCGCTCGCAAGCCGACGCCGCCGCCGCTCACGAACTCGACGCCAGGACCCTGCTCCTGCAATCGCAATTGGATTACATCCAGGCGCGCGATGAAATGACCGAAGCCATGGGGCAGACGCCCGAGTGACAGAAAAATCCTGCGTCGACGCTGGCATACCGCGCCTCCCCGCAAACTCCCTCAAACGCTAAGGACAGGACACGGCGAATCGCGGATCAACGAATATGTGAGATCCCGCATCCGCCCCAGTGCGCCCGCGTGCGGACTTCTTCCAATCACCAGTACGTCCGCGGACAATTCCCGCGCCGCATCCAGCAGGGCTTCTTTCACGGGACCTTTGGCAATGAACACGGCGGCGTCAGAGCCTGCCTGGCTCTGCACTTCAGCCAGCCGCCGCCGCGCCCTCAGCTCTTCTTCGTCGCTCTGTACCGCGTACATCACCGTTAAATTTGCCCCAGTTGCCTCCACTATATCTTTCGCGTACCGAAGCACCCTCTCCGAATTCTCCGACAGTCCGATCGCGCAGACCCATTGCCGGTGCTCCAGCGGCCGCGGCGCAATCGTCTCGGCATGTTCCGTCGTCAACACCGGACACTCCGCATCGTTCAACACTTTCGCCGTCGTCGAGCCCAGCAGCATCCGCCGAAAACGCCCGGCATGCGTGGGCATCACGATCAGATCGATTTTTCTCTTCTTCGCCGTCTCCGCGATCACGCTCGCGGTATCGCCTGCTGAAAGAATCCTCGGATGCTTTGCGAAGGAAAACTCAGCCTCCAGAAAGTGTTCCAGTTTAGTCTTGGCGATATTCCAGTGCTCCTCCGCGATCTCGTTGCTCGGCCGCGCGTAAAGCTCGAACCCGCTATAGCTCGTGAAGTCGCATACGTGAATGACGCTCACCTCCGCGCAAAATATCTCCGCTGCTCGTTTGACGTATGCGGCCATCGCCACGCTCGAAGGCGAGAAGTCCACGGGAAACAGAATTTTTTGGGTCATGCGCATGCGCCTGCGAAGCGTGAGAAGATTCTCGGATTCGTCATAGATGTTTTTCCAGCGCTTCCAACTCCTTGCGGCAGGTATCACTGAATTGTCTTAACGGATCATCGCTCCCCACCGCACGAAACTCGATCTGCTCCGCCGTCAAGTTTGGCTGCGGATACGTCCGCAAAATCGTTTGCACCGTCTCCTCCGCCGCTTCCAGCACGTTGACCGACGAACTCAGCCGGATGCGGCTCAGCAGCGCGTACAGTGGGATCAAATTCTGCGGATCGCTAACGTTGTGCCCCAGCGCGTCCACCATCAACCGAGCGCTCTCCGCGATAAAATCCGAATACAGCGACTCCCGCCGGACAATCTTTTTCGCCAGCAGGTCCCGCACATCATGATGTCTTTGGGTGATCCACGATCCAATGATCGAGCTCAACGAGCCCACGATCGATCCCGTAATAGCCGCAACCGCCGCACTCAGCCCCGCGTTCATCGAGAATTCTCACACCACCAATGGCAAAATCTTGCCTGCTCTGCGGAGCCACAGATCCCCGGCTTTTCCAGGCGCACCGCATCGCCGCACCCGATCCATCGAAACTTCCTTCAAAAGCATTTAACCCGCCAACCGCAGACCGTTCCGGGCTCCTGTAACTTCCTAAGAAAGGGAAGCTTAAACCGGGACATCCCGATTTTCGACCCCCTGCGATCGCGTTGCTGGCATGCCTTCGACTTTGCTGTCAACTCGTTGACGATTTCCGTCCCACTGCTCTCCAAGAATTCTTCTCCCACGCTCCTCGTCCCTTTTCTAGATCAATCCCGGTTGTGTTGGCAGTCTCCACTGAAAATGAGTTCCTCGAGGGATAGCTCCAAATCGAATCCATTTGTACGCAATCGCACCAATTGGCGAACCGTCACCAATCAGTTTTCCTCTAACTAACTCATTTTATTATGCTTGCGAATGGAGCAGGGATTGCTGTCTCTACCGTGGGTCTCGAAATGGGAATTTGCGCGGCGGGCTACAAGGCCAGATTTCGAGCAGGAAAGGTCTCCTTGCGCTGCACGGTCAATTTCACTTTGCGAAAGCACAGGTCTGAGGTTCTATGGGCTTCAAATCTTCGCCCCGGAAGCCAATAAAGCCCATAGCCTCAAGCTATTGGACGAATTTCGTGCTTTGTGTTTGAGTCTATCCAGTGAACGCCATGTGCACTTCCGACCAAGAATCTCGAGCAATGAGCGGGCATCGGGCGATTCCAAACGAAGGGGATGAAACATGGTCTCAATGTCAGATTCCGTTTTACAGGCTAGCGGATATCGGGCAAGTACCCCGATGACCGCCACCCTGGATGGCCCCGATGAATCCATTTTCCGCAAGCCGGAGCGCACGCAACCGGCCTTCATCGAAACCATTGTGGGGCGCCGCGGCGGCCTGCGCGCCGTGCTCTCGCAAGTTGAGGCCGTGGCGCGCACCAACGCCACGGTCTTGATCACCGGAGAGACCGGCACGGGCAAGGAGGTCATCGCCCGCGCCATCCATGAACTCAGCCCGCGCCGCACCCGCAATCTCGTCAAGATC
>Ga0210407_10000542_pt1 | contig 41972 bp, 28 predicted proteins | sample IncBWC27MmetaG_FD_150860 | JGI IMG/M metagenome (GOLD analysis project Ga0210407, IMG submission 150860) | Forest soil microbial communities from Barre Woods Harvard Forest LTER site, Petersham, Massachusetts, United States - Inc-BW-C-27-M | ecosystem: Environmental > Terrestrial > Soil >...
ACCCGCGACAAACTAGACCATGTGAGTGTCGGGCAGTGGTCTAGCTTGCCGCATAACTGCCGGTCGCGACAGCCGTGTATGGGTCCGATCTCTGTCGTAAGTAGATTGGTGATCTCTATGATTAGAAATAAGCTCAATAAAATTATGTAGTATGTGGATTTTATTGATACTTTTTGGCTCCCCGGGACGGAACCGAAATCATGCGGAAAACACCGGGAATTCATGGGGTTTTTGATCAGGCCTGGCAATCGATACCCCCAAAAACACCCCCTTCAAATTGTGGCTGCTACCGGACATTGGCGGATGACATTTTATGTCCCGCTCGCCCTCTTGATCATTGCCTTACCGATTCATGCATATCTCGACCAACAGACCAACATGTTGTCAGCACCGCTTCTTACTAAGGATGGGACACCTTGAGCAAGGTGATTTGTCCGCGGCGGCCGAAGGCTAAAGATCCTCGGACGCGAATGAAAGTGTGCGCGCCGACGATGACCCGTCGTTCGAGACGTACGAGGAGAACATCAGCTGTCGCAAGCAGAGCTTTTTTTTGGGAAGCCATTTCTGCGGAGGCTTCCGCTGGAGGAGGGGAGCCGAGCGGGCCGTCTATTTGAACGGTCGTTCAGTACGGGGGTTGCTCATCACCCAAAGGTCAAAATGAGCCATTCCAGTTGGAGACTATTGTCCTGCGCTCGGCGACATTGCGCACAAAGTCCGCGCTTCCGCCTGAGAGCTCCACGCGGGCTCGAATCGCCTCTAAAGGATTGAGTGCCTTTGACGAAGGGCTCGGCAGCTGTGGCGACTTTTGCGGGGACACGTGGGCGTCCACCGCCATATCGATCGATAGCCGCAGCATTTGGCCGCTGCGCTCGAGTACCCAAGCAACGCGGCACGCCGAGGGATTTTGCGTCGCAAAGTCCAGTGTCATCTGGGCAATGCGTAGGATGACGGGCTTGAGGCCTTCCGGGATGTCCCCCTCTTCGATCAGGGCGCGCGGCTGGATCACCAAGGTGGGGTTAACCGCTCTGGAATCGACCCACAACGAGTTCAGCGTGGCGAGCAGGCCAGCTTCCTGCATTTTCGGTGGCCGCAACTGCATCGCAACGGCGCGAGCATCTTGGATAATCGCCTGTAGCGACGGGATGACCGGCTCCGGGATGCGCTCAGAAAATAGGTACTGACCGCCAGCTGCGACGCGCTGTGTGCTTCTCAGGAGATACATGATGGCGGCGAGCGACTCGCAAACGCCATCGTGCAGACGTACAAACGCTTTCGCCTTCTTGTCCTCTTCCCACTCCATCATGCGGTTTGACAGCCGCCGTACCGATTGCGCGGTTTCGTGCGAACGGCGTATGGACGACCGAAAAGTCAGATATAGCGATAACGCTGCCAGGCTCGTGTAAACCATTAGCCAGAAAGCCTGGCCGAGCGGCACATGCCATCGAGAGTCCCGGCTTAGGGAGAGGGCTGCAAGCTCGCTCAGTCCCGCCGCAAGCGGACGGTCTTCGCCTTTGACTGCGCTGTCGATCTCCTGAATGGTGGCGTGGTTGCTCTGCATGTTGCGCACATCGTAGAGAGCTGATTGATAAGCAGCGAACGCCGGCCGTAGCGCTTCAAGCACCCGCGTCTCATCCGGCTGGAGGGCGCCCTGTGCGCTATACAGAGACACGCTACGTTCGGCGGCCTGGATATGCCGATCAAAGTCATCGCAATAAGAGGTGTCGTCACGCAGGAGGCAATCCTTGAAATCCTGCACCGCGTGCCCTAGTTCTAGCTCTCCGAGCAGCGCGAGCTGTCGCTTCTGTGCCTGAGCTAGCCGTGTGTCGCTCTGGCGATGGAAGTCGCGGGCAACATCGATGCCAGTACCGATGGCGAGTGCGATCAAGAGCGCGGCGATGCCGGCGGTCACTCCGCGAGGCAGCAGCAAACGGGACTTGAGCGTGCTCTCTGCCGTTGGGCCATCGGGAAACTCTTCAAATTTTACAGGCGGGTTGATCATGAGAAGGTGATCTGATGCTCGATCGCGTAGCGCACCAGCTCAGCTACCGTGCGCATATTGAGCTTACGAAGCACATTGAGCTTGTGAGCGCTGACTGTCTTGGCGCTGAGCGTTAAGCGCCGCGCAATATCGTTAATCGTCTTACCATCGGCGATGAGGCTGAAAACCGCCAGTTCACGCCTTGACAATCGGTTGTGCAGAGGCGCGATGTCGTCCTGAAGCGCCAGGCGCAGCGCGAGGCTCTCCGCAACATTAGGGCTGAGAAAGAGAGCGCCGGTGACGACTCGTCGGATGGCATTGATCAGGAGTTCAGGAGTGACGTCCTTGGTCAGATAGCCGTGCGCACCGGCTTTGAGGGCTCGCGCGGCGTATTCGCTCTCCGTATGCATGGTCAAGACCACCGTGTGAGCGTGCGGCTGGACCGTGCGCACGTGCGCGATCAGGTCGAGGCTGTCGCGTCCCGGGGCCGAGACCGGCATCGCGATATCGAAAATCACCACGTCCGCGCGATGCGCTTGCAGTTGCTCGAGAGCCTCTTCATAGGTCCCTGCTTCCGCAACCACGTTGAGATCCGGCTGATTCAGAAGCAGCGCCCGAATGCCCTTGCGAACGAGGACGTGGCTATCGACGATGATGATGTTGATCAAAAGGCGCTCCCGGGGTGCCCCGAGAACCGATTCTAAACTGCTTCCCGGCTACATATCGAGAAATACGCCCGAATTTGCATGGGTGAAACACTGGAGACTAGGTCTTCTATCGGACGCATGTTGCTGCTTATGTCAAGCGAAACAGAGCATTCTCCGTAATGAAGCTCATGCGAATCACCAAGCATATCGGGTATTTCGCTAAAGTTATAGTAGGTAAGTAACCCATATTGATCGAGTCAAATGCCTGACTAGAATCGGGCCTTAGGCTTGATTCTTGACTGGCAGTTAGCCTGGCACTTCTGGAATTGTGCCATCGCCATCGATCAAGAGGGCCGGTCCGGGAGGTCCGACTGCCGACATGAGCGATTACGCGATATCAGTCAAGGTCCGCAACGGTCGCATCAGGCGCAAGATCGCCGAGTGCGGATTCAGCAGCGTCAATGAACTGTGCCGGAAGTCCGGCCTGCCTCCGCACGAGGTGGGTGCGCTGCTCAACTTGAAACTCCCACCCCTGACGGGGGCGGGACGCTGGCGCCGCACAGCTGCCGCGCTGGCGGAGGTGCTCGGATGTACCTGCGAGGAGCTGTTCAGCGAGACGCAGCGAACGCTGGCGCTGCGCGACAACCGCGGCGAGTGCTATATCACTGAAAGCGGATTGCTGAAATGGTCCAGCCGAGCTGAACAACCCTTGCTGGAGAATCCCGAAGAACAACTGATCGAGGATGTTGACGAAGAGACGAAGATCGAGGTGATTCGTCGAGCGTTGGACGGATTGCATCTCGAGCCGCTGGATCGAAGCATTGTCGAAAGCCATTTCGGCATCGGTTGCGAGGAGAGAACGCTAGCCAACCTCGCGTTGGAGCACGACGTTTCCTATCAGTTCGTGCAGAGTCGCTTGAATAAGGTGTTGTGGCGCCTGCGTGGCGACAAAGTCGCAACGCGAGCAACACGTCGATCGCTTCTTCAGGCATATCGACCTGCCGACGCGATGGGGACGGCGGACGAAGCGCGCATCCGGAACGCGCAGAAGCGCGCCGCAGTGCTTCCCACTCATGAGGCGTCTCGCCGAGCACAGCGCGGCAATTAACCTGCATACGCCGGCAAGATCGGCCGAATTCTCGCGCAGTTAATCCAGTTGATCTCTTCATTTGATACTAAGACTAACCTCAGCATGGTAGGTGTTATACCTATATTAAATGAGCATATTTCTGAGATATAAAAAGACATCAGCGCGGTTCGAGAGAGGATGTCACACCATGAGCAGTCGAACGAATCGATCAATGCACAACATGAAGGCGAGCTGGCTCAGCCGGCCGCTCTCTGTCATATGCGGGTTGGCGCTAGTCCTGGCACTCTTCACGGTGCCGGCCGCCGCCCAGAACTTCATGGTCCAGTGCCCGAGCAGCACGCTGTGGCACCCGACTGCGCCGTCCAGCATACAAGGAGAGCCCGCCTACACCGGCCCGGCGCTGTACAGTCCGCCGCCGACGTTGACGAACGGCGTGCCGCTCACGTACGTGAACAACGGCGGCGCCGTCAAATGCCAGCAGATCTCCGGCGGCGACGGTTATATGAGCGAGGCCGACGGCAATCAGACCTTCATGTTCGCGTTCGGGCCTTTGAGCGGTCTGGACAAGATCAAGAACGGCCAGGCCGGAACCGACTACCCGGATGAATTCAACCAGCCCTACTGCGACCCCAGCGGCACCATCGCCAACTACAACAACGGCCAGCCGATTCCATATTCGCCGGGTGGGCCGAATCCGCTGTCTCCCAAGAATACGCTGACGTGCGGCCTTAACGGGGCGGTCGGCTACCTCCCGCCTGACGGGTATCGGCCGGCGGCCGGGCAGGTGATCCTCCTGGGCAACGGGCTGACCTCCCCCGCGCCGACCGGGGTCGAGGCAGTCATAGTGAGCGATATCGCCAACTTTCCGAACGCGACGCCCGGCGCCGGTTATGCATCGCCTCCGCTAGTGACCTTCGGGCCCCCGGATTGCTCCCCCGTCGGCTCGGTAATCAACGGCGTCACCTGCACCCACGTTCAAGCGACCGGGATCGCGGCCATCGGCAGCGGCTCGGTGATCGAGGTCGGTATCACCAATGCGGGAAACGGTTACCTGAACGCTCCGTCAGTGACGTTCACACCCACCTCGGCTGAAAGCACGATCGCGCGTACCGACCCGGCGGCGATCATGAACACCGGCGTGATGAACGGCAACATCCCGGCGCCGGAGATGGCCTTCGACGAGGACGACGAGTTTTTCCTCACGCTGACCAACGTCGGCATGATCATGCGGCCCGACCTGTTCGAGCAGCACACGGTCCACTTCCACGGTTACCCGAACGCCTCCTCTTTCTACGACGGTGTGCCGGATGCTTCGCTGGCGATCAACATCGGCGCGAGCTTCACGTACTACTACCTGGCCCCGGATGCGGGAACTTACTTCTGGCACTGCCACATCACGCCGCCCGAGCACCTGCAGATGGGCATGGTCGGGCAGCTGTACGTGCGGCCGCGCCAGAACCGCGTGCCGGTCGGGACGAACCTGTACTACGCGATGACCGGTACCGGGACGCTCGCCAGTCACGGCACATTCGGAACGGCGACTGGATTGAGCCAACAGAGTGACCTGCGCACTGCGTGCGTTTCGAACGGCCAGAGCAACCTGTATAACGGAACGGCCGGAACGATACCCAGCGCCGACATCCTGTGCTCGGTGCCCTCGCCGGCGGCCAACAACAACGTCACGCACGTGGCGGGCTATAAGTACGTCTACAACGACGGCGACGGCTCGACGCGGTACGACGTCGATGTGCCGATGCAGATGCACGGCTTCGACCCGAACTTCCACTTCGTCGGCATGACCTTCAACCCGGAAGGCTTCGCCGACATGAAGGACAAGTACTTCCTGCTGAACGGCCGCAGTTATCCGGACACGGTGGACGTGGCTACGAGCTCCGTGAACCCGGCTGCTGGTTGGACCGGCGGATTGGCGGACGGCACCGCGAATCCCGACGTCGGGGCGACCGGTGGGTATGGAACCAACTCGATCACTACCCAAGGCTCCGATGGCCAGAGCCGCCCGGAGCAGCCGATATCGACGCTGGTCATTCTGAGCCAGACCGGAGCGGCCGACCATGGACCGCAGCGCGCGGCCCTGCGCTTGGTGAATCTGTCTGTGTCGGAATATCACACCCTCGCCTCGCTCAACATCCCGCTGCATGTGATCGGCTGGAACGCGAAGATGCTTCGTGACCAAGCCGGCAACAACATGGACTATTTCACCAATTCGATCACGATCGGCGGCGGCGAGTCGATGGACGCGCTGCTCGATGCCTGCGCGGTGCGTGGGCCCGCGCCAAACTATACCTGCACGACGCCCGTGCCCGTGGGCACGTACTTCGTCTACTCGCCCAACCTTGATCACCTTTCGAACGACGCTGAGAACTTCGGTGGCCTGATGACCGAAGTGGTCGTCACGCCCTAGGAGACCGAACGATGAGCTACTCCACCAAGAAAAACCGCGGCACGACACCATTCTCGTGGGCTTGGGCGATCGCGTTAGCGGCGCTCGGCTGCGCGGCGGGTACAGCTGCCAACGCGGCGGTGCCCGGCATCACCGGCACCACGTTCACCCTGCAGGCAACCCAAGGCTACAGCTCGCAGCCGGACGGCATGCAGATCTACTCGTGGGGCTACGGGTGCGCGAGCGGATTCACACCGGTATTTGCGCCGGCCGTCTTCAACCCCCCCACCGGTCTCGGATTTTGTCCGGCGATGCAGTTGCCGGGACCGACACTGATTGTGACCGAGGGCCAGATTGTCACCGTGACGCTGACCAACAACCTGCCGCCCGCGGCCGGCAGTACCTCGATCGTCTTCACAGGCTTTACTCCGAGCACGACTACCACCGCGCCGGGTTCCATGACCGCTACCGGCGGCACTCAGGGAGTGCTGGCGATGGAAGCGGCTAACGGCACAACGGTTACCTATACGCTGAACACGACCGGCAAGGCCGGTACTCACGCCTATTACAGCGGTACCCAACCCGATCTGCAGGTCGAGATGGGCATGTACGGCGCGCTGGTGGTATTGCCGTTGCACCCAGGAGTCGCACCCGGCAGCACCGCCGCCTCGCCCTGCGTCGCCTTGGGCCACCGACTCGAAGGAGGTGCGGAGTACCGGCTTGCACCCGCCGCCTATGATCATCCGGCCACCTGCTACGACATCGAGTACCTGTGGCAATGGGGCGAGATCGACCCGGTCATTCATTCCCAGGCCGAGGCGCAGGTGAAGGCGAATGCGAGCTGCACAGCCGCGAGGGGGTGCCTGTCGGTGGTGACGGAGCCGTACCACCCGCGCTATTACGTGATCAATGGGCGCTCGATGCCGGACGACATGGACGCGGACTATGCGCCCAACTACCCGGCGCAGCCGTACAACGGCAATCCGCACATGCACCCGCTGGATCAAGTGCTCATCCGCACGATCGGGCAGGGGCGTTGGGAGCATCCTTTCCATGAGCACGCCAATCATGTGCGCATCCTCGCGCGCGACGGCAACCTGCTCTTAAGCCAGACCGATCAGACCAAGCTCGCTGGGCTGATGATGTTCAACACCGACACTTGGCCCGGTCAGGCGTTTGACGGCATCTTCTACTGGTCGGGCAAGGGATTGAGCTGGGACATTTACGGCCACACGCCGAAGTTAAACGATGGCACCACTCGCCCGGCCTGCACGGCGGCATCCAGCCTGCTGGGCACGTCGTCGGCCTGCGAACCGGAGTGCATACCGGATGCGAACGGCTACTTCACGCACGCCAGCGGCGCGGTTGCTCCGCACTTCTCTGCCACCGGCGTCCTGAGCAATGGCACCGCGGCGTCGCTGAACTACGGCGAGTGGTGCGCGGATCACGAGCACCCGCTCGAGGCCAACCCGGCGGGCCATGTTGGCGTCGGAGGAGCGGCGACCTTGCCCGATCCGCTCGTGGCCACCAACGGTCTGTGGTTCAACGGCACGCCTTACTTGGGTCCTGATGCGGTGGTTCGCAGCCGCGGACCGACGCCGCTGCCACCTGGGGGCGCGCTGCAGAACCCGCTGCCTGAATCGGGAATCTCGTTCATGTGGCACTCGCATAACGAGCGCGAGATCACCACCAACGACGTGTTTCCGGGCGGCATGCTGATGATGATGCTGGTCGATCCGCCGGTCTGGTACATCGACGAAACGCTGTGAGAGTCTGGAGCAGAACATGCGCATAAGTAAGAAATCACTGAGCACCGCGATCCTGACCGGATCGGCTCTTCTCCTGACCTCGGGCATCGCCGTGGCACAGTCGACGGTCAACTTGACCGCGCTGCGGCAGAGGGTCGTAACGCCCGACGGCAACATCATTCCGATGTGGGGCTGGTTGTGCGGCAACCCGGCCGCGACGACTGCCGGGGGTACCGGCACCGCGGCCGCGGCCGGCGGAGCGACCTGCACCCAGACCAACGGCGCGGCGCAGGCGGTGGGAACCACCACCCCCAGCAGCGCCTGGCAGCCGCCGCTGATCAGAGTGCCGTACACGGCAAGCTTGACCGGCGCCAGCACGACGGGACTGACGATCACCCTGACCAACAACCTGCCGGTGCCGACCTCGCTCACCATCGTCGGGCAGCTGCCGAACCTTGGCACTGCGGATCCGAACGGGCCCGGCAACCCGACGCGTGAGAGCGGTCGACCGCAACACACCGCGCAGACCGCGACGACGTGGACCACAGTGGTCACCAGCCAGCCGACGTTCACGCCTCCAACCCAAGGCGCGCGCGCGCAATCCTTCGTGAAGGAGGCCAACGCTTCGGGCGGCACCATCACCTACACCTGGACCTCCCTGACGCCAGGCACGTATCTGATCGAGACAGGGTCCTACCCGTCGATTCAGGGTCCGATGGGTCTGTACGGGGTACTGGTCGTGACTGCAGCACCCGCTGGCGCCGGCACCACTTTCGCGCCCGGCACCGCCTATCCGAGCCCGACCGGTGCCGTGACGACCACCGGAGTTCCCTACGACGCTGACGCCGTGCTGTTGCTCAGCGAAATCGACGCGGTGCAGAACGCGGCGGCCGACACGGCGGTGCTCACGGCCGGGTTTAGCCCGTTTGCCACGTGGAGCCCGGCCTGCTCGCCCACCGGACCGGCGACGACCGCCAACACCTGCTATCCGCCGGCAGTTGACTTTACCCCGACCTATTACATGATCGACGGCCACTCGTTCGACCGCACCAACCCGGCGCTGTCGGCGGTGAATGTCGGTTCGAGTTATTCCAGCGGCAACGTGCTGCTGCGCTTCGTGAACGCGAGCCTGCGGATGCACATGCCCTCGATGGTCGGGTTGCAGATGGACCTGATCGCCGAAGACGGTCACCTGCAGCCGGACGTGCTGCTGTCCCTCTCCAAGGGAACCGCGCTCACCACGTGCCCGAGCGGCAACACCCCCATTGTGGGCGGCTGCCCCAAGGTGCAGAACGACTGGTTCATGCCTGCCGGCAAGGTGCTTGATATCGCCGTCAAGCCTGCGGGTACCGCCGCAGGCGGTTACGCGTCCACTTTCTATCCAGCGTTCGACCGCCAATTGAGCCTCTCGACCAACAACCAGCGCGACGGCGGCATGCAGGCATTCGTCGTGACCAACGGTGGGACGCTGACGGTCAACGCCACCACCGGATTGGCGAGCTTCGCCAACGTGTCCAACGCGTCGCTTGCCGCCGTGGCGGTGCAAGCCAATCCTGACAACTACATCCTGCCGGCCAAGGCCACGTCGTTCTCCGGCAACGTACTGGCCAACGACAACGGTATTGTCAGTGCGACCCTAGTTGGGGCACCAGCCGGCGTCGTGCTGAACCCGAACGGCTTCTTCACCTACACGGGCACCACGGCCACGTCGTTCCAATATTGCGGCAATGGCGGGACCGCACCGAATGCTCAGTTGTGCGCGACGGTCACCATCACCAATGCGGCGGTGGGAGGCGTGCCGACGGCGAACGCCGACGCCTTCGCGAGCAAGGTCGCCACGCTGCTGAACGTTTCGCAGCCTGGTGTGCTGGCCAATGACACGGATCCAACCGGCTACCCGCTCTTTGCCAGTACCAGTAATACGGCCGTGACCGCCGGCAGTCCGTTCACGTCCACTACGGGCGGTTGCACGATCACGCTGCAGTCCAACGGATCGTTTACCGCGCAGTCGCCTTCGGGTCCGAACACCTGCACGTTCCCCTACTATGCAGTCAATTCGCAAGGCACGGCCAGCTCGAGCGCGGCGACCGTTACGCTGACTTTCCCGACGCCGAGCAATTTGCAGGTGGCGGTGGCGGATGCGACCAGCGGCGTCGTGATGAACGATTACAAGTGGATCATCGAGCAGGACCTCACGTTCAAGATCGATCCGGCCTGCCAGCAAAACGGCTCGGGCGGCACCAAACCGACGACCTGCCCGGCTGGCGTTCCGCCGAGTCTGGCGACCACCTTCTTCGGCAGTTACAGCCCGGTGATCGCCAGCGGCTGCACGGGGCCGCAAAGCTGCGAGCGAGGTCAAAGCGTGTTCAACCCCGCCACTGGCGGGCACGTCCCGGCGACTTGCAACCACGGCATTTGCACTGCGTCCACGTCCGGGTCTCTGCCGGTTTCGCTGCCGCGAGACGTTCAGCTGAATGCTTTGGATCCGGACGGGGTCACACCGGCGCGGTACTACATCTCGATCCTGCCGGGCGACGCCGCCAATCCCGCGAACGTAGCGGCCAATGGATATGCCGGCTCCTATACTCAACCCGGCTGCGAAAACCAGCTGCTGGGTGGACCGACGACGGCCACGGGGCAGGCCGTACCGGTCTGCGGGCACACCATGAGCGGCGCACCGATTCCGGCACCGGTTGCCGGGGTGTTTGCTCCGGTCGTCATCAAAGTAGAACCCAATCCGCTACAGACCGCGACTCTCACCATCTTCGTGTTCGAGGATGACTATCCGCTGAACGGCGAGCCCGATACCGGTGGAAACAACAATGAGCAGGGGCTGGGAGCGTTCCAGGTGGAGCTGTGGGACGAGATGTCTCAGGCCGGCGATTTCACGGGCCAGATGACCTACGACATTTTCAACATGCCGCTGTCCAACTCGTTGAACGGAACCATCGACCCGCTGACCGGACACAACGCCTGCCCGGTTGCGGCGACGGCACCCGACGCCGCCGGCAACACCAACCAGGTGGCCGCCGGCATGATCATTGTCTGCCCGCAATACGAGGATGACGGCGTCACCCCGTCGCCACTGGCCGGCAATGCCGTGGTCAAGAATCTAATGCCGGGGCGATTCGGCGTGATCGTGCATCCTTCCGCCGCACGTGAGGCCGCCGGGGAGACGTGGTACCAGACCAATACGCTGGACGGCACCCACTATCTGGACACCTTTGTGAAAGTGGGCGAACCGGCCTACTTCCAGGAATACGGACCGGGCGGGTGGCACGCGTTCATCGGCATGGCGAATCCGGCCGTCATCAACGCGCGCAAGGCATCGTTCTGCACCGGCCCCGCGGCCCTGCCTTGCAACAACACGATCTATGGCCAGGTGAGCAACCTACACGAGTCGCGAGCGCCGGACGAGACGCTCTACGACAGCGGAGTCTTTCCGCGAGGCGATCCTCGAAATTACCAGGCGCTCGCCCATACCACCTGTTGGGCCGCCCTCGGCGACACCGACGGCGCGACCTTCGCCTTCACCAATTGCGATGCCAACGGCAACTACACGTTCACGGGAGTTCCCGATGGCAACTGGTCCATCGTCATTGGCGACCTGTGGGATGACATCATCATCGACGGCTCGTCGCGGCCGGTGAACGTCTGCACCGGACCGGCCTGCGGCGCGAACAGAACACCCAACCCATTTCAGATGGATTTCCCCGTGTTCTTGTGGCAAACGAAGGTGTTGACTAGTACGTTCATGGATTTGAACGGTAACGGCATTCAGGAGGCCGGCGAGCCCGGCCTGCTCCAGGTGCCGAACCGCATCCGGTTCCGCAATGGCCGGTTCAACAATACTCTGTTGACCGACGTCAGCGGCCACGCCAATTTCAACGAGACCTTCCCGTTGTTCAGCTGGTACGTGGCCGAATCGGACAACACGCGCTTCAAGAATACCGGCGTGCACGTGGTGTACGACTTCGGCGGACAGATCGACGGGCCCTCGGGAACCAATTGCCTGGGCGCGCTCTCCGGCGGATCCACAAACCAGGCCAACTCAGGGTCGAATCCCTGCGGCAACGGCAACGGAGGCTCCTACCAGGGATTGCTGAATTCGACGGAGACCGCCTCGCTCCCGAGCAACTTGCGCTACCCCGGCTCGTATTACTGCACCTTTGCCGACTGCTCGGAGATCAATGGCATCGCGGGCTTTCCGGCCGCTGGCGGCGCCGGCGGCTCAACCGGCCGCGTCGACCCCGGCACGGTCGTATCAGAGGGCCTGCAGGGCTTCCTCAGCCAAACCGAGATTCTCGAGTGGGGCAAGCTGCCTTACCTCCCGGGTGAGAACGGCGGTATCCGCGGCCACGTCGTGTACTCATCGACGCGACCGTTCGACGATCCGTCTATTCTGTTCCAGAATCTATGGGAACCGCTGGTACCCAATGTCACCATCAATCTGTACCAGGAGACGGCACAGCCAGACGGAACAGTCGGCCTGAAATTGATCGACACCACCAAGACCAGCAGCTGGGACGCCTATGCCCAGGGCTTCCGTTCGGCGGGCATTCCGAACATGAACTGCCCGGGCCAGCCGACGAGCGACCCGTTCTTCCCCTACACGCTGGCAGGCACTCCGAACTACCTGACCCCCGGCGCCTTGCCGTACAACAGTCAGTACAAGTGCTACGACGGCATGCACAACTTCAACCAGGTGCAGCCGGCTCCGTACGATGGTCTGTACCAGTTCCCGACCGCCAACTGCACCGGATGTATTGCCAATCCCAATGCCGGACAGATGGCATCGCCGGCTACGATCTTGCCGCAGGGCAAGTACGTGGTCGAGGTCATCGTACCGCCAGGCTACGAGTTGGTGAAGGAAGAGGACAAGAACATTCTGATCGGGGACTCCTTCATCGCCTCGGCCACGATATCGGCGCAGTTCGTCGGACTGGGCGACATCTTCATCGTGCCCGACCAGGCGTCGATCAACCAGAACAACATCAACGGGGTATACAACCCGGCGATCAACAGCAACGCCAACAACCCGGCGTATACCGGTCCGAACACCGGAACGAACCCGTACAATTCGAATGGCACCGCGTCCGGCAACAATAGCAATCCGACGGTGGCGATGGGTCGCCAGGAGGTCGGCGGCTTCGGACCGGGCGGACTGACCACGCAGAACTCGCCCTGTGTGGGCGAAGTGCGCATCGTTCCGGACTTCATGAGCATCTCGCCCGAGTCGGGCCAGGTCGCGCCGTTTGCCGGCGCCTCTCGCCCGCTGTGCGACCGCAAGGAGCTGACCCTCGAGGATCAGATGCAGGCGCAGGCCGAATTCTTCGTCTGGACCAAGACGCCGGCCGCCACGCACTACAGCGGGTTCATCCTGGACGACTTCTCGTCCGAGTACAATCAGGCTGCACCCACGTTCGGGGAGAAGTTCGCGCCGCCCAACTTGCCGGTGTCAATCAAGGACTTCAACGGTGTCGAGATTTCCCGCACCTACTCGGATCAGTGGGGTCTTTTCAACGGACTGGCGTACTCGACCTGGGAAGTCAATCCGCCCAACCCGACCGGTTATTCGCCGAACATGTTCATCACCGAGATGAACAGCCCGGGCCCCATCGTCGCACCGATATGCACGACGGCGGCGACCCCCACCACGCCGGCGATACCGCTGGGGTGCGTGACCGCACAGACGACCCCGCCCATCATGATCACCGATCCGTACTTCAACCCGGGCTTGAGCACGTTCGACTACGAGAACCCGTTCATGCCGGGCGACACGGTTTATCTGGATACGCCTGTGGTTCCGGTCATGGCATTTGCCGAGGGCTATAACCCGCCAGATTGCGCATACCCGGATGCCACGCCGGGCATCAAGAGCGTGGTGGCGGTGAATACGGGCACCACGGGAACGGGTGACGGCATTCCGGCCAATACCGCGTCCGGGAGCTCGACCGTCGGCGTTGGACCCTGGGTCAGCGCGGCCGGCCACAACCTGATCATCACCGCCTTGGGCGACCAGGTCGTGCCGAACTCTGCTTACTCGGGACCGGGCGCCGGCACGGCGCCGTTCAACTTGAAGTTCATTACGCGCCACTATGGCTTTGGAACGTCCGCGGGTAGCGTGACGATCGGCGGCGTCAACGCGCCGGTCGTCGGGGGTTCGTGGACCGATCAGTCGATCACCGTCTCCGTGCCCACACTGACCGCCGCCCAGTCGAGCTGCCCCATCCAGCAACATGGCGTGACGGCCGCCACGCGCTGTGGTGAGCTCGTGATCACGACCGCGGCCGGCCAGCGCTCGGTCGACGCCGTGACGGTCACCGTCGGCGGCAAGAGACCCACGTACGTCGCGAAGGAGAATGCAGCAGGCAACGCCCTGCAGAAGGCGGTTGACGCCGCCCTCCCGGGCGATGAGATCGTCATCGGCCCCGGGACGTACACCGAAATGTTGATCATGTGGAAGCCGTTGCGCCTGCAAGGCGTGGCCGCTGCCTCCACCATCATCAATGCGAATACACAGCCGGCCGGCAAGCTCGATCCGTGGCGCCGAGAGATGGACTGCGTGTTCGGCCTGGGTCTGAATGGTCAGATGATCGGCGCGCCCGATCCGATCACCGGTGTACCGAACCCCTACGACTCAACGGGCACCTACACCTGCAACTTCGGCGCGTTCGACCCGAGCCACACCACCCTGGTGCAGGCCGCGGTGGATCCGATCGAGCTCGAGCCGCTCATCGGTTGGGACGCCAATCTGAACGGCAATCTGGCGGAGCTGTTGCAGGAACCGACGCTGTTGGGCGCCTACGAGGGCGCGGCCATTACGGTTGTTGGCAAGGGTCTGGAGAATTACGCATTCAACAGCACCAACACGACTTGCGGCGCGGAAGGTAATGGCGGGTGCATTGTGCTGAACTCGACCAGCGACTGCGCGGCCACGAGCCCATTCTACTCGGGTAACTTCCTGTGCAATCCGTCGCGCATCGATGGCCTCACACTGACCAACAGTTCGCAGGGTGGCGGCGGCCTGCTGGTGCACGGCTGGAACCATTGGCTGGAAATCTCCAACAATCGTATTACTGGAAATGCCGGCACCCTCACCGGTGGCATCGAGATTGGGCTCTCGGAGGTTCCCGACCCGACCCTGAGCGGCACCGACGCGATTCCTCTGGCGATCAACACCCACGTCAACATGCATAACAACTCGGTCACGCAGAACATGTCCTACGGCGACGAGTTGAACTCGAACACGCCCGCGGCCGGCGGCGGTGTGAGCATCACGCCGGGATCCGACAACTACACGTTCTCTCACAACTGGGTGTGCGGCAATCTGAGCTCCGGAGACGGCGGCGGCATGACCCACTTTGGGCTGAGCTTCAACGGGACCATCTCGCACAACGCGTTCCTGTTCAACCAGAGCCAGAACCCGACGCTGACCACCAACGGCGGGGGACTGATCATCGAGGGCAGTGCGCCGGATGGGACGCTTGCTGAAAACAGCCAGATAGACCTCGATGGCAGTCCTTCCCTGTCCGACGGCATCGGTTCGGGTACCGTCGTTGACGCCAACCTGATCATGGGCAACACGGCCGAGAGCGGCGAAGGCGGCGGCCTGCGGCTGCAGAGCATCAACGGCAACGACGTATTCAACAACCCGAGCGCTCCGTCGCATTGGTATTCGATTTCGGTGACCAACAACATCATCGTAAACAACGTTGCCGGCTGGAACGGGGGAGGGGTGTCGATCCAGGATGCGGTGAAGGTCGATTTCAGGAACAACACGGTGGTTTCCAACGATTCGACGGCCTCGGCCGGCGTGCTGTTCGACACGGTGAATGCGCCGAATGCCAATACACCGCCGCCGGGCTGCGACCCTTCGACGGGAGTGGGGTGCACCAACAATGCCATCACCACTTCGACCGCCGAGCCTGCGGGGCTCGTGACCCATGTGCACAGCTTGCTGTTGAGTCCAGCGTTCACCAACCCGGCCGTGGCCTGCCCCACCGGGCACCCGAACTGCACCAAGGTCTCGATCCCGGTGCTGGCCAACGATATCTTCTTTCAGAACCGGACATTCCACATGAGCGCTGCCGGCAGTCCGGCGGTCGTGGTGTTGAGTCCTAATTTGAGCCAGACGGTGACGGGCGCCTGCCCGGTTACGGGTGCGAACGGGAGCACGGGCCCGCAGTACTGGGACATCGGGGTGTACGGAGACACCAGCGCGGTGGGTGGCAATCCGGGCGGATACGCGATGAGTCCGACCTACTCGATACTGACCACCTTGAACGGACCCGGAGGCGGCTATGGTGGGGCGGCGGCGCACAACCAGGCAGGGCCGAGTACGGGTACGGGTAACCTCGTTGTCGGCCAGTACTGCAATGGCTCGCGCGTGCCTCCCGAGATTGCGCCGACCTTGTGCGCGCCCAGTAACGGGGTCAACGGCAACAATCCCGCGCCGGGCTGCACGTACGCTGGAGCGGTCGGCATCACGACGCCGCCGAACGTACCGGACATCAATCCGTTCTACGCCAGTTTCACGCTCACACCGGCGGCCACCGTGGATGAAGGCAACAACGCGATCAGCATGTACTACGGCCCGCTGACGACGGTGAATCCGACGATTCAGAAAGGCTCGGCCGGCTACGGGACCCCCCTTGGCAATTACGCGCCGACTGCGGGCTCCCCGGCCGTCAATGCCGTCCCGACGTCGGTTGCCCATCCGGCATTGGACTTCTTCGGTAACCCGAGACCGGATTCTGGCAACGCGACCCATTTCGACATCGGTGCGGTGGAGCTTCCGGCGAGCCCTGGAACCATCCTACCGGCAGCGCTGCTGGCGCCGGCTGCGGCAGCTTTCGGTAACGTGGCAGTAGGCACGGCGAGCACGCAACGTGTGACGGTGTCAAATCCCGGCACCAAGCCACTGATCATCCATCAGCTAGTGATCGTTGCGCCGGCGGGCATCAATGCGAGTAACTACACGGTGAGCAATGGCAACTGCCCAATCGGTGGCGCGGGCTTGGCGGCTGGTGCAAGTTGCAGCGCCAACGTCACGTTCCGTCCCACGACGGCAGGGGTGGTGGACGCCATCCTGGACGTTACGGTCGCGGCGCAGTAGTGAAAACAGAACATGTATCTCGTGGGAGCGATCCGATCGATCGCTCCCACGCAGGAGCCGCCCCCGGCAGGTGTGTGGCCGTGCTGCTTACCGGTCTGTTGGCGGGCAGCGTGACGGGGGCGGGACAGGCGGCGGCTCCCGGCGCGAGCGCCTCGCCGATCGCCGCTACACCGGCCGCCAAGACTCCGATGTCGCCGCTCGGTGTGCCGCGCAGCCAATTTGCCGAGAGGTACTACGCGCTCCGCTTCGGGGTCAATCAAATGCATGCGCGCTACACGGCCTCGGGTGCTTCGGTGGAGTTTCGTTACCGCGTGGTGAATCCGGATAAGGCCACGGTATTGAGCGACAAGCGGATCACGCCCTACATGATCGACGAGCAGACCGGGATCAGGCTCATGGTGCACACCGCGGAGCAACTCGGCGCGCTGCGTCAGACTTCACCTCCCCAGCAAGGCCGTGAGTATTGGATACTGTTCGCGAATGCCGGCAAAGTGGTCAAGCCGGGGCAGCGAGTCGACGTGTCGATCGGCCCGTTTCAGGTTCGCGGACTGACGGTCGAGTAGCCAACCGGGCAATTCACAGATTCCATCCCATCATGAAGGCTTGTACACCTATGTCGAATCTCTCCTCAGTGTGCGCTCTCGCATTGACGCTAGCGATCTGCGCGTACGCACCGGACGCGTCGGCCGTCAGAGTCGTGCGCGACCCCACGCCGCCAGCGCCCGCGGTGCCGCCGCGGCCGGCAGCTCCTGCTGCTCCAGTGCCCGCCGATCTCCCCAAATTGTCCGTGACTCAAATCGTCGACAAGAACGTAGCGGCGCGCGGCGGCCTTGCAGCGTGGCGCGCAGTGCAATCGATTACTGTATCGGGTAAGTTGGATGCCGGCGGGAAGAAGAACACCTTGCTGCCGTACACCTTGCAGGTGGAGCGGCCCAACAAAAAGCGTCTTGCGATCCAGTTTGGAGGTCACACTGCGCTGCAGGTGTTCGACGGCAAGCTCGGCTGGAAGCTGCGCCCCTATCTCAATCGCCCCGATCCCGAGCCGTTCTCGCCGGAAGAGCTGCGCAAGACTGCTGAGCAGCCGGATCTCGACGGCCCGCTGATCGACTATGCCGCCAAGGGCAACAAGGTGGAGCTGGAAGGCACGGAAATGGTCGAGGGCCATGGGACTTACCGAATTAAGGTGACAACCAAGCAGGGCCACGAGCAGCATATCTGGATCGACGGCAGCACCTTCCTCGAGACAAAGATGGAGGGCAGTCCACGCCACTTCGAGGGTCAGATGCGCAAGGTGGAGACCTACCTGAGTGACTACCGCCAGGTACAGAGCGTGACCCTTCCCTTTGTCGCAGAGACGCGGGTGGACCGCGTAGCTGGCGGGCACAGCATGACCATTGAGAAGGTCATGCTGAACGACCAGCTCGACAAGGCTACGTTCGCAAAACCACGAGCATTGACCACGGCGGAAATGCCGCCGATGCCGAAGATGGTCAATATGCCTGCCATCACGCCACATCCAGCCACGAATTGATCTTAAATGATCCGCCCCCTAATGGGCCCTGGGACCCATGCCTTTCACCGGCGCGGCTGCGGTTGCAGCGCACTCCTGTTGCAGCACCGGCCTGCCGCTGGTACTGCGAGCCGCCGCATACCGCTCAGTTTGGCAGTCGTGAGCCAGTCGGAAGCCCAAGGGCAATGAGCAGGGCGCTGTCGTGTCCGCGCAGTTTGTCGGAAGCCAATTCGCCGACGTAGTCTGTCAATCTGGACTTCTCAGTCCATCACACTGAATCGCGCTCGCTACACTTCGGGCAGCAAATCGCGCCACAGGATTTTCCTAAGCCAAGGTCTCACGGAGAAATTTTTCACATGACGGTTTGGATACAAGCTCCTCAAGACCGCTGCTTACAGCAGATGCGCCGCATTCGTTGCGCTGGCATCGTTGCGCTCCTGTGGGTGGGGTTGGCGGCGTGCGCCAGCGCTGCCGCGGCCGATCAGAGCCAGAGAGCATCGGCGGGCGAGAGCGCAGCGGCGCAAGCCCTGTATCGAAACGGCGTTTTGCCGTCGGGAGCGCCGCTGATCGGCACGCGCGATGGCGGCGCGCAGGTCGAAGGCAAGAACGCGGCCTGCACCAGCTGTCACCGGCGCAGCGGTCTCGGAGTCGCTGAGGGCCGCATCGTGATTCCTCCGATCACCGGCCACTACTTGTTCAATCCCGGCGAGCGTCCGGTGCCGGAGGGTCAATCCAGTGTGCTCGCGGCCGCAGCCTACAATCGCGTGCGTTACACGGATGAGACGCTGGCGCGCGCAATCCGCAGCGGCGTGGGTCCCAGCGGCAAGCCATTGCTGACGCTGATGCCGCACTACGCGCTGGATGATGGCGCCATGTCTTTGCTGATCGATTACCTGCGCACGCTCTCACCCACCGCGGCTCCGGGCGTCGACAACGACACGCTGCACTTCGCCACTATTGTGACGCCGGATGCCGATCCGGATCGCGCTCGCGCCATGCTCGAAGTGTTGAATCATTTCTTCGACAACAAAGATGCCTACTATCGCGGCAAGGCCCCGCCGCTCGACTCGCCGCGGCGGATTCATTACCGCGTCTTGCGTCGTTGGCAGCTGCACGTTTGGACTTTGACCGGTGCGCCGGAGATGTGGGAAGCACAGCTGCGCGCCAAGCTGCGCGCGGAACCCGTAATGGCGGTGATCTCGGGTATCTCCGGACGCACATGGGCGCCGGTGCATCGCTTCTGCGAGCAGGAACAAATTCCCTGCCTGCTGCCGAACGTGGATTTGCCCGTGTTGCGCGACGGTGATTTTTATTCGGTGTATTTCTCGGGCGGCGTGCTGCTCGAAGCCGCGCTGCTGGCTGCGCGATTGCCGGCCGGCACGCAGCGCGCGGTGCAGGTGTACCGCGAAGATGACATCGGCGCGGCCGCCGCACAGTCATTCGCGCGCGCCGTAGCCCACTCGACGAAAGTCGAGAATTTTCCGCTCGGCGCGAGCGCATCCGCGGCGCAGTTCGCCGCTGCGGTCGCGCGCGGCGCGCCCGGCGACGCACTGATTCTGTGGTTGCGTCCCGAGGACCTGGGCCGTTTGCCCGCCGCGGGATCCCCGGCGAGCGTTTGGATTTCGGGACTCATGGGCGGCTTGGAGCACGCGCCGCTGCCCGCCGCATGGCTTGCCAAGACTCATCTGAGTTATCCGTTCGACTTGCCCGAGCAGCGGCGCCTGCGCATGACTTGGCCCCTGACTTGGTTCAAGATCCAGGGAATTAAGGTAACCGACGAACGCACCCAGGTGGACACGTATCTCTCGTGCGTGATCCTGGCGGAATCAGTAGGCGCACTGTGGGGTAATTTCGTGCGCGATTACCTGGTGGAAATGTACGAGAACATGCTGAGCTTCAGGACTCTCAATGGGTACTACCCGCACTTGAGTCTGGGGCCCGGTCAACGCATCGCCTCGAAAGGCGGCTATATTGTGCATTTCGCGGATGCCGCCGGCACCACGGTGGTCAAAGACGGCGAGTGGACCGTTCCTTAAGCCGCTCGCGTTCAGCGCTCCGCGTGTGCGAGCGCTGGAGCGTTCGGCCATTGCTTGCGCTCCGCCAACAGATCGCGGCCGGTAGCGAAGCCGTCAAGGCGCACCCAGGGTTTTCCGGGAGCGGAACGCAGCAGGGTGAGCGGCGCGTGGCTCATCTTGTCGCCGTGGTATGCAGCGAATGCACGTTGCACATTGATGCTGGCGGCCACCGTGCCGGTGTAGTGGTCCCAGCCTCGCTCGGCGTGAAATTGTTGCGCATAGGCATGCAGACGCGCGGGCGTATCCTGTTCGGGATCGGTGGAGATCGACACCAGGTGCACGAGCTCGTGCTTGGCGCCCAAAGCGCGCTGAAATTGCGCGAACACTTGGCTGCTCAACGGGCAGATCGTGCTGCAGCTCGTGTAAATGAAATTAAGCACCACCGGCCGGCCGTCGTCGAGTTCGGCCGGCAGCGACACGGTTTTTCCGTCGTCGCGAACGAGCTCCACTGCCGGAATGACGTACGCGGTTTCCGAGCGCTGCAGGGCGCTGTTGGTGTCCGCGACCGCTGCGGCCGCAATGACGAATCCCACGCAAACACTAGCCTTGAATGGATGCAACAGTCTCATTTCCATGGGTCCCGTTAGCCGGATTTCCGGCGTTGATCAAGTATTCACGATAGACACATTGGCCACGTATAAGTAGAACACCTACCTACGCTTCGATCTGCCGGCGCCGCGTCAACTTTCGTGCGCCAGTTCGATCAGACGTTGGTAGACGCGCATGAAATAAAAGTACGTAACATCGAATCTTGAGCTTACGGAACCAGCCACTCACTTGCTGCGGCGATCGGCGTGCCTGATGGACCGGTGAAGCGCACCAAGTACCCGCCCTTGGACGCAAAGCGTTGGCCCGCTGCTAATCCCAGACGAGAGTAATAGCCCACCACCAACCGCGAGTCGAGCGTGGCCTCGAGCCGCTCCACCAAGTAATCACGTAAGAAGTTGTCGAGCATCAGCCCGAAGGTGTCGGCGACGACGCTGCACGCGATGTAGGTATCGACCTGTGTGCGCGCATCGAGTATCGGAACGTTATGTAGCGTGAACCAGCCGATCGGATAATTTAGCAGCGTCGCCCGCTGCGAAGGCAATTCAAAAGGGAAGGTCATGCGCGCCACGCCCCGCCAGGCTTCAGGCAGAGGCGCGTGCTCGAGTCCGCTCATGATACCGGACAAGAATACGGTGGCGCCGTCGGGCGGCGCTACGCGCAGCTGCGTGAGCTCCTCAGCCCGCAGCCATAACACGATCGCGTCACCCGCAGCCGTTACCTTCAGCGCTGCGGCGATCGCCGCAGCGGTGCTGGCCTGCAAAGGCCTATTTACCGTCGTCAGGCCAGCGGTAGTTGCCAGCGCCTGCAATTCGGCCGCAGCGTCGGCGCCGATGTCGCCGGAGCGAAAGATTTGGATTACTCGACGTGCGCGTTCGGCCGGCGGCGGATCCTCTAACGCGCGGGCAATCAGCTCTGCCTCAAGCAGCACGCCCTTGGAGTAATAAACTGTATAGAAGCCCTGCTGTGAGACGAGCGGCAGATCAACATTCGGGAACAGGCAGGGAATCGATTCGCTCTCGCAGAAGCGATGCACCGGCGCCCAGGTTGAGCCACTAATGCCCGAGATAACAGCGAACACCGGCTCGCGATGCAGCCGTTCGTGCAACTGCGTCTCCCAACTCTCGGGCCCGCCGGCGAGGGTCCAGACGTGAAGCTGCCAGCGGTGCTGGGCACGGGCCTGGGTACGCGAAGGCTGCAGCGGCGGCGACTCGCCGTGGTAGAACGTGTTCTCTCGACCGAAGTATTGTTCGAGAACACTCAGCATGGCCCGACGCTTTACCGGATCCGCGTCCGGCGTGATGATGGTCGCAAACTGCAGCGTATCGACCCCAACTCCAGGAGACGGTCCACGTGACAATTGCCTCAGATATCCGATCAGCAGCGCCATCGTGGTGTCATCGAGAGCGAAGCGCGGCATTAAAAAAGCGAACCGGCGCCCCTCCGGATTCACCCCTTCGCGCAGCGCCCGGGCCAAAGTGACCTGGGTGTAGGCCGCGCGATTCGCCGACTTGGCTTCGGGGTGAGGTAATGCCATTTCCGCATCCCGTCCCTCGCCAACGTGGAAAAGATGCTTGCCGGTGACGGGGGGGACGACCGTTTGCCCCTCAATCATTCCAAGCCCGCTGCGCCTATGGCAGTTGACGCAGGCGGCCACCGCCCCCTCAACCGGTTCCGCGCCGTCTCGCTCGCCACGCAATGGCTTGCCGTCAGGGAGAATGCCCCGGCGATAGATTGCCTCAGCGGCTGCAGCTACCGAGGCGGGCGGCGCAGGCGCCGCTGTGGCATGTCTGCACCAGGCTTTCGGCGAGCCACTGCTGGCCAACACCAATGCCGTAACGAAGGCTGTGAAGGCGCGCAACACGGATTCAACCCTATGCGGTCAATGCGACCCCTTCAAAGAATATCCGTTGACGGTCGACGCGCGCTAGCTGCTTTCAAAACTCTCGCTGTGCAGCTGCTTCTCACGAGCACCGCTGCCGGTCAGTGTCACATGCGCAGTCGAGATTTGCTTATTCGCTGGCGTGTACTTGATGGCAATCGTGCAGCTCTCGCCCGGCGCGATCTCCTTACCTGCGGAGCAACTGCCCCCGGCGATCGTGAACCTACTCCCAGGGGCACCGGAGGTCTTGGTTATGGTGGGCGAGTCCGTCAACTTGAGCGGCCCAGTGCCGGTGACAGAGACGGTGATCGTGGCGTCCTTCACTGCGGTGTTCGCCGGATTTGAAGTCAACGCCGGTGAGGGTTTCGAAAAGGTCACTTTGGCTTCGACCCCCGTACCCGACAGTGGCATCGAAACGACCGAGGTCTTTTGCGCCTGTGCGTGGCCATCATGGTCGCCGTCGTCGCGGTCCCCTGCAAGCGATACAGGAGCGGAAACGCCCTGCAGCAGAACGAGCGCGGACAGCAAGAATGCAGCGCGCGGCCAGTATCGAATCGAGTTCAACACTTGTGGGACAGTTGCAATACGCATCGGGTACCTTGGGGCGGTAGCGCCCGCCAACTATTGTGTGTGCCGATGCTAACCTAGCCGCTCCCACCGACGCTGTGACCTGCCGCGCAATTGGGTGCGCATTATGTCTGAGGCTGGATTTGAAACCGAAATCAGCGGATAGCGTGACGACAATCGCTCAGGAGTGCAACAGCAAAATGATGTTGTCAACAGAAGCAACAGGTGCGGAATTTACGATCTGTGCTTCGGGCAAAATCTCCCACGAGCGTCGTCGCGGCAAAGATGGAACAGCGGTGGCAGGCAGCTCGGGGACCAAAAGCAGACGCTGACGTCATAGCTTCGTCTTCGGCTTAATCCGTGCATGGCGCATGGTGTTGCTACCGCATGGTGAATGCGTGATCAAGTCGCATTTTCCGGATGTCCCGCTGCGGATGTTCGCCGAACAGACGGGCGTACTCACGGCTGAATTGCGAGGCGCTCTCGTATCCCACACGCCCGCCCGCGTTTCCGGCTTCAAGATTCTGATTGAACATCAGTTGCCGCTCTTCCTGCAGGCGTAATTGCTTTTGGTACTGCAGGGGGCTGACACCGGTAATGGCCCGAAAGTGTCAACGTCCATCGGCCGCGCGAAATTCTGCTTCAGCCAAACCACCGTTTTCGCGATCTGCTGGCCCGGGGAGCCAGCAGAAACGAGTTGGCGCAGGTACGATCCGTGCGGGCCCGCCAACAGTCGGATAGTGATTTCTTGCTGGATCAGCGGCGCCAGCTGTTGCAGCAGCGCCGGCTCCTCCAGCAACGCAAGCAGACGTGTCAGCGCATCGAGCAGGGCGGGGTCGAGGATCTCGATAGAGAGGGACCGATAGCCTTCGTCCTTCCGCAAAGGTGACGTTTCGATGTCCGCCGCCAGCTGCACAATGGCGCGCGCGTCGAGCGTGAGCATCATGCCGAGGAAGGGCTCTCGGGCGCTGGCTCGCGTGACATGTGCTACTACCGGGAGATCGATAGTGGTCAGCATGGATTGACCCGGACCGTAGTCCATCACTTCACTGCCGAGCATCAAAGGAAACTTCCCATGACTGACAAGAAGGTTTGGTTCATCACTGGCGCAGGCCGTGGCTTGGGCCTCGACATTGCCAAGGCAGCGCTGGCCGCAGGCCATGCGGTTGTCGCAACCGGTCGCGATCCTGCCAAGGTCACGGCGGCGATCGGCCGCCATGAGGACCTGTTGGCTATCGAGCTCGACGTCACCCGCCTTGAGGACGCACACACCGCGGTCGCACACGCCGTCACCAAATTCGGCCGGATCGACGTCGTGGTCAACAATGCCGGTAATTTCTACGCCGGCTTCTTCGAGGAGCTCAGTCCCGAGCAGACTCGCCATCAGATCGAGACGCTGTTGTTCGGGCCGATGAACGTGACTCGGGCTGCGCTACCGGGAATGCACAAGCAGCGCTCCGGCTGCTCCTCACTCTCTCCTCGACCGCCGGCATCACCGGCCAAATGTTCTGCACAGCTTATGCCGCTGCAAAATTTGGCATCGAAGGATGGATTGAGTCGCTCACTCCGGAGATCGCCCCTTTCGGCATCCGCACCATGCTGGTCGAACCCGGTTTCTTCCGCACCGAGCTGCTGTCCACTCAGTCCACCACTTACGCGAAGCCCTCCATCGACGACTACGCCGAACGCACTAGAGAGACCGTCACAGCATGGGGCGGCATGAACGGCAAACAGGGCGGTGATCCGGCCGAGCTTGCCAACGCGATCGTACAACTCGCCGGACTCAAGGAACCTCCGGTTCGGTTCGCCGCCGGCGCTGACGCAATGCAGACTTTCGAAGGCAAAGCGAAAGCGCTACTCGTCCAGGCCAACGCCTACCGTGATCTGTCCTCCTCCACTCTCGCCTACTCGAACGGCTGAACACGCAAAACGCATCGAACTTCTGTGAGGATGTCGCGGCGTCCGCTTTGACGATCTCGGTTCTAGAAGTAGAGTGGCGAGTTTTGTGACTTGAAATAAGATCAATAATATTATATAGTAATTTGATTTTATTGATATTGTATGGCTCCCCGGGACGGAACCGAAATCATGCAGAAAACACCATGAATTTAAGGGCTTTTTGAATTTGGACTGATCTCGATACCCCCAAAAATACCCCCTCTAAAAGGTGGCTGCTGCCGGACGTTGCCGGCAGCTAATCGATGCCATGCCAGCGGCGATTCGCAGTTCGCAGCCGCGGGTCATGACCGTTTCATCATCAATCACAAAACTAAACACATTTAGCTGTGGTTGAACGGCGGGCAGATCCACTGAGGAACTTCATCTGCTCTCTGGGCTGCCCAAGCCGTCCATGGTCGCCAGGCAGATTTGCGACACCCTAACGGGGATTGCCCTCGCGACGACTTCACACTGCACCTATGGGCCTCGCTCGCAGAGCAGAGCGAAAAATGATCTTGGAGCGCACGAAGGCCGGGTTGAAGCGCTCTTCAAGAACCGCCGCTGATCCAGCCCTGCTCTTGGAAGCGCGTGTTCAGTTGCGCACCGATCTTCTTGGAAATTTGCTGGGCGCGGCCCTCGATCGTGTTGCTACCGCTCAGCTCGCCGTACGACTTCATGCCCGTCGTCAGGATGAAGCCCGCTGGGTTCTTAGTGATTGCCCAGGATGCGATGCCCACCGCCATCCCCGGCGTCTTATTGCCGGTCGATGTCACATCGCCGGAGCCGAGCTTGCGCAGACCCATGGTCGTCATCTGATAGGCTTCGACCGCGACTTTTAGCTCAGACTGTCCGGCCGAGAAACCGATGCTCACACGCTCGGCGGCACTCCCTTGCTGCACGGACAAGAGCGAGCCTTCGAAGACCAGATCGTTGAGTTGCGGCCGGGAGGCTGCCGAGCCGACCGCCGCGGGCATGCCCATGCCGATGATCTCCTGCACGACCTGGGTGGCAATCTGCGCGCCCAGCTTACGCCCTTCGGCGATCTGCTCAGCCGATTGCTGACCTGCAACGACCTCGGGATCGCTCGTCAGCGCCGACTCGGGTCGTAGGTCGGCGGGCGTCGCGGCGAGGGGGTAGACCCAGATCTGACCCGGACGCGGTAGCGGTCCGACCGCCATCTGCTGCTGGTTGCTCACGGAGGTTGAGGCGCACCCGGCCGCTACGGCGAGAGTAACCAGGACCGCCGCGGTTCGTGCGGCATTCGACGTCGTGCGTATGTTCATTAGGATCTCCGTGTTTCGATGGCCGATTCGAATCTGCGTGCACTCGTACATCCGCGCCCAAGCTGAGGCCGTTGCGGCCGACTGCTTAAAGGGAACGTCCGCGTCGAACCTGACAAACACAAACTCGTAGACATGCCGCCTAGTCGAAGAATAGCTTCAAACACAGATTTCACCAGAGTTCGCGCCGGGCCAGCGCGCCGTGCCTGAGATCTTGATTTTCTCTTACCCACCGTTCAACGCCATTGGACTTTCAACTAATGGTGCGTCCCTGGCCATGGTTAAGTACTTTCTTTCCTATCAGAAGTGTGAGTGTTTGTCTATCCGGTTTGGGCCAATCACAAGGGGCTTAGGTCACATGGACGCGGGCACCCATCCTGACTAGGATTATTGTTCGTGCCAGGCGCGATGACGCATTAGAGGTTTGAAGGCAAAAGCACCGCAAGGAGCGCCGGCCGAGCCCATCGTGTGCTGCGACGCTCGGAACGGGCGCATTCCAAAAATAGGGGGTTTCCGATATGACAAGAACCAAATGGCTGTTTCTCGCCGCGCTCGCACTTCCGCTGTGGATTAGCGCGGTACACGCCGCAAAGGTCGATCCAGACAAGCTTCCTCAGGTGGCGTGTTCCGACCTCAAGTTCAGTGCTGCGTTCCTGGCGAAGTATCCAAAGGCCCCCGCCGCATGCCTCGATGGGCGTGTGTACGCCGGCAAACGCTATGCGAAATTCCAAGCCAAGGTTTACATCACTGACCCGGCGTTTATGACTGTGCAGTTGCTGGACGCCACCGGGGCAACCGTGACGACATTTAGCTTCAAGCCGGGGCCGAATCAGGGCGTGCACGTGAATGGCAAGCTTGAGAAATTCCACGATATGTCGGTCGGAGAAATATTAACGATTTGGGTTTCCGAGGACCGCACGGACGCCCAAGAGTTGCCCGGGCCGACCACGAATAAATGGGCGATGCTTCCGCCCCTATGATTCGCGATCCTGTTCTCAGCATCGGCGCGACGCGCGCCGGATGCTCGATGTTTCTTGCAGGCCAAGCGTTCGAGAGCGAACGTCGTGTAGGATTGGCGGCACTGGTGGCCGATCACGCTCGCGGACAATATCGAGCACGCCATGAGCCCCGTTGTCGTCAATTCGCGGCCTATCCGGGTAATTTTAGCGCGCCGTCCGCGAACTCTGGCGTTGTATCTTGGTCGCCGAGTGGAACATCATCGTGGTCAACAGCGCGCGTTCAGTTCACGTAACCCGTTAGGCCAGGGAAGGAAAGCCATGAGCAGTGGCGCGACTGTATTCATAGTGGATGATGCCCAAGAGTCTCGCATGGGGCTATCGCGCCTGTTGGCCGCTGCGGGTTACCAGGTGCGCGCCTTCGAATCGGCGGGGCGTTTCCTGGACGAGCAGGATGCCGAGACCCCGGGATGCTTGCTGTTGGATGTCTGCCTGCAGGACTTAAGTGGGATTGAGTTGCAACGCGCGCTTGAGGGTTCACCGTATGCGCACCCGATCGTGTTCTTGACTGCGAAGGCTGACATTTGCACAGCCGTGCAAGCCATGAAGTCCGGAGCCGTCGACTTTCTGGAGAAACCGATTGAGGATGAACGACTCATCGCAGCAGTCGAGCAAGCGCTTCGACGCGACACGGAGCAGCGTGAGGAGCGTATAACCGGCAGCAGAATCCAACACCGCCTTCAGAGGCTGACGGCGCGCGAGCGACAGGTGATGGATCACATCGTTCGTGGCCTGCTTAACAAACAGATCGCTGCAGATCTGAGCATTGTCGAAAAGACGGTGAAAGTGCACCGGGAGCGCGTGATGAAAAAGACGCGTACGCGCTCTGTTCCAGAGCTTGTGCAGCTCGCCGTGCGCGCGGGCCTGACAAGCCCACTTGTGCTGCGTGACGGCGGCGCTGCCCTACTCCGGGCGAGGGCTGATGTCCATCGGTAGCGCAGACTTAGGATATTTCGGATTTTGAGCAAGCCCCTCCTGTCGCTCATCACACCGAAGAGTCCTTGCCAGCGGGAGATGTATAAAGTCGCGGTCCGCCCGTCACGGAAGCGCATCGACGGCCGCTCGGTGACGCGCGCCGTTGCTAAGCTCCATCGTTCACCTGCCCAACGGGAGAGATTACGACACGTGGCGCGATCTAAAGCATCGCTGAGCACAGCGGCTCCCTCGCAATCGCAACATTGTTCTGATCCGCGAGAGACCCCTAGCTAGAATGATCGGGCAGCTCGACGACCCCTGTTGCTGAGTGCCCGGTGAGAATGCTATGCGCGCTGACGAGGGAGCAATTGGATATGCAGGTTGAGGTCGTGCAGGCAGCGCTTCGATGAAGCCGGTCCGCCCCGTTTCGAGCGACAGCAGAGTCGATGTGCCGTCCGAGTCCTCGATCGTTAAGAATTTTTCATTGGTCCTTGGCGGCCCGTTCTACGCGCTGTTGCGCCGCCTGAAGCTCGTTGAGCCCGCACCCAATATCCGAGGACGAATTGCGATGCTCCTCATCCTGACCTGGGTCCCGCTAGCCTGCCTCTCCGCTCTGGAAGGGGTGCTATTCGGACACAACGTTAGCTTGCCCCTGCTCTACGATTTTTCGATTTACGGCCGCTTCTTCCTCGCACTTCCATTAATCATCATCGCAGAAGTTGTGATAGACCCCAAGATTCGCCACGTTGTCACGACATTCGACGAGTCGGGACTGATCGGTACGGCTGCCCTTGCACGCTACCATTCTGCGCTTGAACGGATTTCGCGCCTGCGAGACTCCGGAATGGCCGAATTGCTTCTGCTCGTGTTCGCGTCATTGCCAATATTCATGCTCGACCAGGAGGAGTGGATCTCTCAGCAATTTACGACATGGCATGGGAATACTTCGGGGGGCTTAAGCGGAGCCGGATATTGGTTCGTCTTTGTGAGCAGTCCGATCCTTCGTTTTTTGCTTCTTCGCTGGCTCTGGCGCTATTTCGTGTGGAGCCTATTGCTGTTCCACGTTATGAAGCTTGATCTTAACTTGACGCCGGCGCATCCCGACTTGCTGGGCGGCTTGGGGTTCGTGCTCGACGCGCAGCGGCATTTCGGAATTCTGTCTGCGGCAATTGGTAGCATCCTTGCGGGCCAGTTTGGAAATTCGGTCGCATATTTTGGCGACACTCTTGGCAGTACGAAGGTACCGATGATTGCATTCGTGCTGATCGCCGTCTTTATTGTCCTCTGTCCACTGACGCTTCTTAGCCCCAAGCTGAGTGCGCTTCGGAGGGCCGGCCTCGCCCGGTACAGCCAATTGGCGCGACAGTTGACCAAGTCGTTCGACGCGAAGTGGACTCAAGACGGAAATGGGACACGAGAAACGATCCTGGGCAGTCCAGATCCATCGTCGGTGGCAGACCTCGTGAGCAGCTACAATGTCGTTCGCGATCTCAAAATTGTCCCTATAGACCGAAAGTTGGTTCTCCAGGTCGCCGCCGAGGCTGCGGCTCCCCTCGCAATCGTTTGGCTTGTCGCGACGCCGGCGGAGCGGATCGTCGCCAACCTGATCAAAATGCTGTTTTAGGTTGCTGAAAACAAGCGAACTGGCCCTGCCATGCGATGTCGACTAATGGGAAAAAATCGGTCATAGCGGTGAGGCTCATGCATCTCGTGGGGCTAATGCTGGCACTCGGGCTGTTGGCCGCTCCTGCGCATGCGGAGAGAACGGACGTGATCGTGCTGGATAACGGCGATCGCATCACCGGCGAAGTGATTCAACTCGCCTCGGGTCAGCTGAAATTCAAGACCAACCATGCGGGCACCCTGTACATCGATTGGACGCATATCGTGTCACTCACGACTACCCAAAACCTCCATATCGAACTCATTGATGGACAACACCTGTCCGGTCCGGCTCCGGAACGTGCATCGAGCGCTGGAGCAATCCGGCTGCTGAGCGGCGTGCCAGGCGAAATGTCCATTCCAATCGATGTGCGGATTGCCGACATCGTCGAGTTGGGACGGATCAAGGGAGGCCCGGACTGGTATGACCGACTCGAAGGCAGCGTGAGCATCGGCTACAGTTATACGTCAGCAAGCGGCATACAAACAGCGGATTTCTCCGGAGTCGTCAGCACCCGCAATCTCAAGAGGCAGTGGAGCGTGGCGCTTGATTCCGAGACTTCCCGCCAAAGTTCGGGCCCATCCACCCAGCGGGACTCGTTAGTCATGTCTTTCAGTGCCTTCCTACCGGATCGCTACTATCGCGAATCAACGCTGCAGTTCGAGCGCAACGAGGAGCTCGGTCTGGACTTGCGCAGTCTCATCGCCCAGACGTTCGGCCGCTACTTCGTGCAGCGCCAAGGATTTGAGTGGCGTGCCGGCGCGGGCCTCGCCGTGTCCACCGAAACCGGATCGAATGGCAGCAAACGGCAGGCGGTCTGGCTGCCTGTTACCACGGACCTGTACATTTTTCGCTGGGATCATCCGAAGACCAATGTGACCGCGAACTTGCAGGTCCTACCGAGTCTCAACGAAGGGGGTCGTGTCCGCAGCGAGGCCTCGCTGAAAGTTCGCAATGAACTGATCAACGATCTTTTCCTCGAAATCACTTTCAACGACAGCTACGATAACAGGCCGGCAGAGACGGCGCGCACCAACGACTGGAACATCGTGACTTCGATCGGCTACTCGTTCTGAAGTCGTGGACTGTTCGCTCGATTAACTCGCCGCCCGTGTGCGCGAGGCACATGGAATTTTCAGCGGAAAATTCCCCTGCTCAAGATCGTGCCCTCCGCGATCGGGCGGCCGAAACTGATCCACACCGTATGAGAGTTGGCAGTGGTCGCCGCGAATCCTAACGTTAGAGGCCCAACGGGCGTGCGCCCCGTAATAAAGACCGACACTGACCCGATCTGCCCATTATTTGTGCCATCGAGAGTTTCATAGGCCTCGAGGTCCTGCAGGCGCAGACCCGCATAGAGTGCCTGACCGCGCAATGCAAAGATGTCCTTGATTTGCCAAAGGTAGCTGCCGCTGAGAGTCCAATAGGCCGCGGCCCGCAGTGCATCGAGTTCGTAGCCCGCAAGACTCACGGGCCCGCCCAACGGGAATAAGCGATCGGCCGGAAGGTTGCTGCTCAAACCGCTGCCGCCTGCTACATCGACCCGCAATACGTTATTGCGAAACGGTACCGCGAATCCGACACCCAACTCAGCACGCTGCCAATCGCGTTGAGCGCCAAAGGCAGTATCGCTCTTAAAATACTCGAGTGACGCTATCACCCCTCGGGTCGGGCTAAATGGCGTGTCCCGCGTGTCATATATTGCAGATACAGCCGGACCTGCGTCGCGGACGTCCACCTGCGGCAACAGGGGCGACCCCGTCTCTATTTCCGCATGGCGAGTTGCTGCCAAATACCCCACGCGCAATTGCGCCGCATTGCCGAAATTCACTCCGAGGTCGAGCCGCCCGCCGAGGTCGGTAAATTGATAGCGCGCTATGTCGTTGCCATAGTAAAAGACGTTCTGCCAGTTTTGATTCCAAAACACTTTTGGTTCAACGAAGTAGCGCTGCGCTACATCGAGCGGCTGATAAAAGCTCGAAGACAGGGTCTGGTTGGTACCCAATAGGATTTCGTTGCGCCATTGCGCCCCGAGACTATTGATCCAAGTGCGTTTGTGCTGAAGATACAGCGCAAATCCCCGATCGTCGCCAGAGGTTGACGCGTACATCCCCAAATCGACCTTAATGAAGTCCGGCCCCCAGCTCTTCTCATAGGGTATCCATTCGAGCGTCGCATGGGCGGGATCGCCTTTCAGTTCATAGCTCACGGAATCGATATCATCGACCGCCGTCATGCGCTCGACACTTTGACTAAGCGCCTCCGTGGTGACGGTGTCGCCGGGTTTGATGCCGGAGAGCTGGTTCAGGTACTGCGGATTGACTCGCTTCAGTTTCGCAAATTGAATCGCGTCCACCTGGGAGTTTATTCCTTGATCCGAAGTCACCTTGCCTCGCCATGCCAGATACTGCTCGGGCGAGACCGCATACCGCGCGAGCTCCGGCGCAGCGCGGCGTGCAGCCGCGACACCGAGCGCGATAGTTTCGGACGTCTGCTCAAAATCTCCGACCCCGATCTCTCCCATGGGGACATCGATTCGTACGTCTTGCGGGGTGAGTGACTGCAATTGCAACTGCTCGTTCGCTTCGATCATCAGTTCCATCGTTCGCCCGAGAAGCTTTCCCGGCCCTCTAAGCTGATCCGCATTGGCAGGCGGCGACACCAGGTTCACGACGATGACGACATCCGCGCAAAGCGCACGAGCCACATCCACCGGGAGGTTTCGCACCAGACCGCCATCCGCGAGGATTTGGTCCCCCATATCTACCGGCGCAAACACGCCGGGGAGCGCCATGCTCGCTCGCATCGCAATCGAGAGGTCACCATGATCGAGCACTACCATCTGCCCGCTCACCATATCCGTGGCCACCGCCCGGAAGGGAATCGGAAGGCGGTCGAAGTTGGATTGTTCGCGGGCTTTGCCGACGAAGCCTCGCAAGAGATCGTCGATGGCACTCGCGTCCACCAGCCCCGGGGCAAAAATGATCTGCGAGTCCTTGATACCGAGTTGCAGTTGGTTGCTGTAAGTGATGCCTTGGCGCTTCTGTTCGATTGGCTCCAGATTGCGCGTTCCCACGCCGCCCACCACGCGCTTCCAATTGATTCCGTCGAGGAAATCCTCCATCTGCTCCGCCGGAAGTCCGGAAGCATATCCGCCTCCAGCCAGCGCGCCCATGCTGGTTCCGGCGATGCAGTCGATCGGCACGTGCAGCTCTTCGAGTACTTTCAGGACGCCAACGTGCGCACCACCCTTGGCGCCTCCGCCGGCGAGCACCAGACCGACACGCGGACGTTGCGGAAAAGAAGACCCTGACAATTCATCTGCTTGACTCGGCGCTGCCGCGATCCAGGTTCCGGAAAACAGCGCAATCATCCCGATCAGTTGCGCGAAAAAACGCGCTGGCCGATTGAGCATTGTCAATTCCCCTGAAAGGCTGCTCGGATCGCCATAGATTCGTGCACCTCGCGGACCCTTCAGGAGACGGTGGTGCAGGCACTCCTGTCCCGTTGCAACTCCGGGCGGGGTGCGCAGCTCTCAGCCAAGAGGCACTATTTTTCCAACTTGGTAATCTTTGAGCCTTGAATGCCGAGGCCGGCCATCAGACCCTTCTGGTCGAAGATGAATGCGTAGACATCGTCCTTTAGGGTAAGTGTTGTCAGTGATTTGGCCTTGCCTGCGTCGACGATGACGATACTGGGTCCAACGCCGAGCTCCCAGCCATCGCTCTTGTCTAGGTACCCGAGTGCCTTGTCATTCATCAGGAACAGCGCGTAACCGAACGCCTGTATGCCGGCCTGCAGGCCGTACGAGGCGGCCACTGAATTGTAGTGGGCGATGAGCTTGCCATTCTCCAGCAATACACCCTCCCCGTATTGGCCGCCGACGATGAAACCCGCCTTGACGATGTTTGGGAAAACCAGGACCGCCTTGGCTTTCTCGCCGATCATCTTTGCCGCCGGCTCGCTCGCATAGAGACTCTTCAAGGCGGCGTTGGCGTCAGCATGGAACGAGTCTTCCGCAAAGGCGGGGCTAATCGATAGGGCCAACATCGCGATGGCCACAACGCCTACAGCTCTCGTATTTCTCATTTTTGCGTTCCTGGAACACTTACGGTTTGGACGACCGCACAACCTCGTCGTCAAATCGATTTTGGCAGACGAAGAACGTTTGGCACACGTAATACTGGAACCTACTATTCTAACGAACGCGACAGCCAGCGAACATTGGACTTTAGGTCCATCTTAGTCTCTCCTCTCCACCCGTTGAAAATCGGTCGCGCGAGGCTGAGCGCAAATCCCCAACTTCACTTCACTAAGCAAGTTGGCAGGGAAAGAAAGCGATGAATACCACAGAGGGAACTGTGTTCATTCGGGACGCCGATCGGGAGGTGCGCGCGGCGCTGTCGCGCCTATTAACCGCCGCGGGGGTATCAGGTGCGCATTCGAATCTCCGGCGCGGCCTGCTGCGTTTACTTCACCAACTCGAACTCACCCGGTTTCCGGGTGTTATCGAACCACGCCTGCTCCGAACCATAGAGACGCAGCAGGACGTTCCAGCCTTTGCTGGGAACGGTCTGTACCCAATTCGCTTCGTGACCCTTCGGCGCGGTCGGGCCGAACCATACATCTACGAACGTGTCGGGGTTGACGACGATGTCCTTCTTCTGGCTGCTGATGCTCGGGAACTGGGCATCCGTCTGCAGCTCCGAGCGCGTCTGGTTGTCGTAAAGGACGAAGGACCAGAAGTTCTTCGCCGGGATGCCCGGCGGCATGTGGATCTTGTAGGTCTTGCTGCCATCGAGCGCCTTGCCCTCTGCATCCACGAATGCCCCGGCATATTGCGAGCCCACGCCGACCATCTTCATCGCCATCGCAGGGGTGATCCCCTGATGCGCAACGGTTACAATGTGATGAGCCTGGCCGATGGGCACTGTCGACCCTCTGCCGCCGGTCGTGAAAGACCGCTTCGAAGCAACCAAAATCGCAAACTTCCGGGAAGATCAATGGAGCCTGCATTGTCATCGCTCGCCGCTGCCCTGACCGCATCGAGCCCGATTCTGCAACCCCGCCGGCGTCAAGATGACCAAGGGCCAATAGCGAAAGTCAAAAGCTCAGCGCGAGTATGAGCCTTCCCCCAGGTCGAGCCAGGCAGGCGATTGAGTAGCGCAAAGGAGAAATTTTGTGGCCAATGAATCCGATAAAGTATCGCGCACAATCCTGCCCATTCCCGATCGTGAGCATGTGGGTCTGACGACCTACGACGCCAAGGACCCGGACACGAAGTTTCCGCCCATCGAGCCGCTGCGCCCGCCGAAGGGTGCGCCCAATGTGCTGATCGTGCTCCTCGACGACGTAGGATTTGCGGCTTCCAGCGCCTTCGGTGGCGTCATCAGCACACCAACCGCGGAACGCTTGGCGAAGGGTGGATTGAAATTCAACCGCTTTCATACGACGGCACTCTGCTCGCCGACACGCCAAGCGATGTTGACGGGGCGCAATCACCATTCGGTGAACATGGGGGGCATCTGCGAGGTCGCTACATCGGCCCCCGGCTACACCTCGGTACTGCCAAAGGACAAGGCGACGTTGGCGATGACGCTCAAGCTCAATGGCTACTCGACCGCGCAATTCGGCAAGTGCCATGAGGTCCCGGTGTGGGAAACGAGCCCGATGGGACCCTACGATCAATGGCCGACAGGCGGCGGCGGCTTTGAATATTTCTACGGCTTCCTTGGAGGGGAGACCAATCAGTTTTACCCCGCCATCTATGAGGGCACGACACCGATCGAGCCCGACAAGACCCCCGAGGAGGGCTATCACTTCACCGAGGACATGACCAACAAGGCGATCAAATGGGTGCGTCAGCAAAAGGCGCTGATGCCGGACAAGCCTTTTTTCATGTACTTTGCGCCGGGCGCGGCCCACGCGCCGCACCACGTGCCCAAGGACTGGGCCGACAAGTACAAGGGCAAGTTCAATCAGGGCTGGGACAAGCTGCGTGAGGAGATCTTCGCCCGCCAGAAGCAGCTGGGGGTCATCCCGGGCGATGCCGAGCTCACCAAGCGACCTGAGGAGATTCCGGCGTGGGACAACATGCCCAAAGATTTGAAGCCGATCCTTGCCCGGGAAATGGAAATCTATGCGGCGTTCCTCGAGCACGTCGACCACCACTTGGGACGGCTCGTCGATGCGATGCAGGACCTGCAGGTACTCGATGACACGCTGGTCTTCTACATCATCGGGGACAATGGCGCCTCGGCCGAAGGAACCCTGAACGGCACCTTCAACGAGGCGGCGATGTTGAACGGTATGGCCGCGGTCGAGACGGTCGAGTTCCTGAAGAGCAAGATCGACGACTTCGGTGGACCGAAGGCCTACAACCATTATGCCGTCGGCTGGGCGCATGCGATGGATACCCCTTATCAGTGGACCAAGCAAGTCGCCTCGCACTGGGGCGGTACGCGCAACGGCACAATCGTGCACTGGCCGAGGGGAATGAAGGCCAAGGGAGAGATTCGTTCGCAATTCCATCACGTCATCGACGTAGCCCCGACGATTTTGGAAGCCGCGGGGCTGCCGGCACCGGTCATCGTCAACAGTGTGCAGCAGGCGCCGCTGGAAGGCTTCAGCATGCTGTATGCCTTCGATAACGCCAAGGCCGCCGAACGACATGAGACCCAGTATTTCGAGATGTTCTGCAACCGCGGCATCTACCACAAGGGATGGACCGCGGTGACCCGGCACAGCACTCCCTGGGATACTACTAAGCCGCTGCCCGCCTTTGACGCCGATGTCTGGGAACTCTACGACACCAACAAGGACTGGACGCAGGCGCGCAACATCGCCAAAGACCATCCGCAGAAATTGCGGGAATTGCAGAGGCTGTTTCTGATCGAGGCCACCAAGTACAGCGTTCTGCCGCTCGATGATCGGCGGATCGAACGCTTAAACCCAGACCTTGCCGGCAGGCCGCAGCTCGTCAAGGGCAATACCCAGATCCTGTTCGGCGGCATGGGCCGGCTCACCGAAAATTCCGTCATCAACATCAAGAACAAGTCCTACTCGGTCACCGCCGAGATCGTCGTCCGGAAGTCCGGGGCCAAAGGCGTCATTGTCGCGCAGGGCGGCAGCTTCAACGGCTGGAGCCTCTACGCCAAGGACGGCAAACTCAAGTATTGCTACAACCTCCTTGGGATCAAGCAGTTCTACGCCGACTCAGACAAGGCGATTCCTGCGGGTCAGCACCAGGTCCGGATGGAGTTCAAATACGATGGCGGTGGCCTGGCCAAGGGCGGCAACGCATTGCTTTACCTTGACGGCAAGAAGATCGGTGAAGGTCGGGTGGAAACGACGGTGCCGATGATATTCTCGGCAGACGAAACATTAGATGTCGGCAAAGGAACCGGCTCGGCCGTTTCGCCGGACTATGACCCGAAACACAATGAGTTCAACGGCGAGGTGAACTGGGTGCAGATCGATCTGGAGAAGGACAGTCACGATCACCTGATCTCTGCAGAAGATCGTTTCACGGTGGCGATGGCGCGGCAATAGATGGGCTGAGCGCTTTGGTGGGATTTAGAGGGCGCCAGCACCTGGCGAGCTCGATAAGGACTTAGTCGTCACCCGCGAACGTCGGCTATATGCCGATCATTCCACATGCTTCTACAGCCGGTTCTGGCCGGGAACTGCCCGTTGAAATCCCTGAAGCGCCCAACTTTAGCTTGAAACGGACTCGCTGATTCAGCATGGGCAGTAACAGGGGCGCAAGATTCCCTGGTCGCATGAAGCTGGCATGGTTGCGCCACGTTGCTAGCATCCTAGACGTACTTCCAATGGGCGCGCTCACGATTTGAACCCACGGCATCCACCGCGCTGTGAGATGACCACGAGGTTGCGGGACTGCTAGGTCGGATGACCCGCTCGTATGGGGCTTACTTTTCTGTCCTCTCGAGCTACGAACCAAGTCGTCACTCGTTCTCGTTCGTTTACGCGATGCACTGGACGAAGGCAGCTCTTGCGCTTACAATATTACTTATCGTAAGGACGGAGTTTGAGAAATGGCCACAGCAACCATAACCAGCAAGGGTCAAACCACGATACCTAAAGAGGTGCGAGCGGCAGCCAATCTAAAGCCAGGCGATAGAATTCATTTTGCGGTGCTGGAGGACGGGACGATTATCGTACGCGTCAAGAATCGAAGCATCAGAGATCTCGCTTTCAAACCGCCCGGTGGCAAGCGAGTTTCGATAGCGCAGATGAATCGCTGACAACTAGATCATGCTCGGACTCGATACGAACGTCGTAATGCGATTGCTCGTCTCCGATGACGCTGTGCAGACTCGACGCGCACGCAAACTGATCGAGCAATCGTTAGCCCGCGAAGAGCCTGTGCTCGTGTCGTTGCTTGTCTTGATCGAATCTGAATGGGTTCTTCGAAGCAGCTACGGATTTAAACGGGATGAGGTGCTCAATTTGTTTCGCGCGCTGCTCGAGGCCAGAGAGCTGTCTTTCGAGGATGAACCGGCCGTCGAGGAGGCTCTGTTTTACTGGAAGGACAGCGCTTGCGGATTCGCTGACTGTTTGATCACCGCGCATAATCGACAACTTGGATGCCGGGCGACGGCTACATTTGATGCCAAGGCGGCTCGACTGCCCGGCACGATGCCGCCTTGAGCGCGCTCGGCGCCCTGAGTTTCTGCAATGCTCTAACTTGGACTAGCAAACCGAAGTTGGCCGGCTGCGGCCCGTTGAGATTTTCCCGCCCAATATCGATCCTACAATGATTGACGCGACCGGCAACCAGGTGGAGGAAGTGAATCGCGATTGGTGCGAGGCGGATGCGCCTGGTCTTAATAACGGATTGTGGTCACGTCCAATATTAGATGTGACGATCCATGGCAAACAAGCACTTGTGCGCCGGGAGACCGGCAAGGAGTAGACGGTGAGAGTCCGTCGCGATGAAGGAGTAGCGATCCGCATTGGCCCCGAGCGGTGCGCAGGTATCCGCGAGGATGTCGGCGAAGCGTCGGCAGGGGAGCGTATAGGCCAGCCATTGAGCCGCGAAAGTGTTTTAGCTTGGGGTGCCGACGCCGTAAGTGTCGCGGAAGGCAACACGGTCGGACGCGCCAGCGCGAGCGCCCGATCGACCCTGCGTGGTCTGAGACCCTGGCATGTACGGAAGCTCCTTGCACGGGAACCGGGAGATCTCCAGCTTGATCACTCGCAGGTTAGGGGTGGTTCGCATCGGGAAGGCGAGGAGCCGTAGCCGATGATGCACGAGCCGGAGAAGTCAGACCCCTCTACAGTAGCGGCGAAGCCGATGAACAAGTCCGACGGATCGGACGCGGAGTCGGTGGAGCGAAGGGAGGGGGCCGAGGGGAACACGAGCAAGGACCGCATGCGCCGGACACCGAGCCGGGAAAGCATGTCTTCGGGACTTGAGCGTGTACGGGAGCGAGCGAAGGCCGAGAAGAAGGAGAAGTTCACGGCGCTGCTGCACCATGTGGATGTTGATTTGCTGCGGGCGGCCTTTTCCTGGCTGAAGCGGGATGCGGCACCTGGAGTGGATGGCATGACGTGGCGGCAGTACGAGCAGAACCTCGAAGGCAACCTGGTTGATTTGCATGCACGCGTTCACCGCGGCGCCTATCGGGCGCAGCCCTCGCGACGCAAGTTCATTCCGAAAGAGGATGGACGAGAGCGGCCGCTGGGGATTGCCTCACTGGAGGACAAGATCGTCCAGCGTGCGGTGGTGGAGGTGTTCAATGCGATTTACGAGGAAGACTTTCTAGGGTTCTCGTATGGGTTCAGGCCCGGGCGCGGTCAGCATGATGCGCTGGACGCACTCGCTGTAGGGATTACCCAGACGCCGGTGAACTGGATTGTAGACCTCGATGTCCGAGCCTTTTTCGACACGGTGAGCCATGAGTGGCTCATCCGTTTCATCGAGCATCGGATCGCCGATCCACGCATGACTCGCCTGATTCGCAAGTGGTTGAAGGCCGGGGTGATGGACGATGGAGAGTGGAGTTCAAGTGAGGCCGGTACCCCGCAAGGGGCAGTGGTTTCCCCGATGCTCGCCAACATTTACCTTCACTATGCCTTTGATCTATGGGCCGAGCGGTGGCGACACCACGAGGCTCACGGCAATGTGAGCTACGTGCGCTACGCTGACGACATCGTCGCTGGTTTTGAGCACGAGAGCGATGCCGTGCGGTTCCTGGCGGAGCTGCGTGAGCGGTTGGAGAAGTTCGCTCTATCGCTGCATCCGAACAAGACGCGCCTCATCGAGTTTGGCCGCCATGCGGCGGGTAACCGAAAGAAACGCGGCCTTGGCAAACCGGAGACGTTCAATTTTCTAGGGTTCACGCACATCTGTGGTCGGTCCCGCCGCGGCCTCTTCTTGCTTCACCGCAAGACGCGCCGTGATCGGATGCGCGTCAAGCTGCGTGCCCTGAAAGCGGAACTCAAGCGCCGAATGCACGAACCGATTCCAAAACAGGGGCGCTGGCTGGCTCAGGTGGTGCGCGGATATTTCGCCTACCACGCGGTGCCGACCAACTACGCACGCCTAGCTGCGTTTCGCTTTCACGTCACCGAACTCTGGCGGCACACACTTCGGTGTCGTAGTCAGAAGGATTGGACGACGTGGGATCGAATCTCGCGGTTGGAAGCGGCGTACCTACCCCTCCCGCGCATCCTTCATCCCTGGCCCGATGCCCGCTTTGTCGTCAAACACCCTAGGTGGGAGCCCGGTGCGCGAATCGCGCCCGCCGGGATCTGTGCGGGGGGCGCTCAGCGATGAGCGTCCCTACCGCGATAGCTCATGTTCGAGGTCTGGTTTAGGGGAGTAAAATTCGCTGGTTCGGGTCGACGGCTTTCCCTCCGGTTTAATATTGGTCTATTCCGTGATTCTCAGGAGGTCGCGTTGGCGGCGCGATACGATCAATCAGGTTTACCCAGCTACTTACCCGTCACGCTTTATCTCGGGCCGTACCGTGGCGCTGCATTGACGCCTACCACAGTGTGAGCACCGCAGCCGCCTTAGCACGTCAACCAGTAAGGCATCCCACCCCGCTAGGGCGGCGAGCGTCTGCGGCTGGGCAATTCGGGTGTGGCCGCACTCGCACTTGAGCGTCAACACATATTGGCCAAAATGATCGGATAGCTTGACGACGGAGAGTGGCGGGCGCGGCGGCATCATCGGGATAATTGTCACGAGCGTCGGGTACCGGCGTCCATCCAGTATGAATGCCGCGCCAATACTGTATGAGTGACTGTCTGGAGGAGGCATGCCCGGGCGAGCCTTGGTGACAGGAACGGGGTCTTCCACGTAAGGCCCAGGGATGTAGCAGGCTCAATTTGAGGTAGGCGGTCCCATCGTCATCGGCACCCCGCGGCTCGATTGCTTGACCCTTGTTTGAGTTTCACTGAAAAAACCGAGAAACGCAGGATAGCCGCCGGCTTACTTGGAGGGCCAAAATGGCCCTGTGGTTTGTACAGAAACATTGAAGGCGCACGTCTCGCCCGAGATCAAATTTCAGGCGAAGGCGGTCGCGGAGCGTGAGTTTCTGTCGGAAGCGGCGTGGCTGAAACGCC
>Ga0210407_10000543_pt1 | contig 41940 bp, 57 predicted proteins | sample IncBWC27MmetaG_FD_150860 | JGI IMG/M metagenome (GOLD analysis project Ga0210407, IMG submission 150860) | Forest soil microbial communities from Barre Woods Harvard Forest LTER site, Petersham, Massachusetts, United States - Inc-BW-C-27-M | ecosystem: Environmental > Terrestrial > Soil >...
CACAAACTTCCCGCGCATCGACTACCACGCTAGCTAATGATCCTGATCTTGCTATTGCTATAGCTGCAGCAGGAACATATGTCATTGAGGTCTTGTTCGGCGCGTATAATACCGCAGGAGCTACTGTCGGTATCTCGTTCAATCTTAATTATAGCGGCACGTTTACTCAGACATCAAGTTTGTTACTTGCGGCGGGATTTACTAATCAAGGTAATTTGATTCAGACGGCTGTCACGACATCTGCATTTTCTGGAAACTGCAACACTGCTAATGGCGCTTATAATGTATTGAAAGCAACACTCGTTGCGACTGGCGCGGGAACGTTAGGTTTTGCGTGGGCGCAGGTCAATACGAACCCGACGGGTACTATCGTTCCAGCAGGTAGCTACATGACAATAACGAAGATCGCCTAATGCATCTCTTCTAGAATTAATATGCTACACAACACACAACACATTTCCTATACTGGCATAGCCACTACAGCCATCTCATTGACGATGACATGGGTCGATAAAGTTGACGAATGGATGCGAATAGGCGCTAGCGCTGTTGCTATCGTTAGCGGTATAGTTGTCATGATTATTGCCATTAGGAATCGCAATAAGAAATAATTAGCCGGTTAGACCCTCCGGGGTCGGGGCCGAGCATTCGACGGTTCCTCTCCCCCGATTCGGGTGTTCGGCCTTTCTATTTGGATTCCTATGGCTGTTAGTTATCAAAGTCCATATGATACGCCGCGACAAGCTAGACAAGATGCGCGCGATAGTGGTATTAACGCAGATTCGACAATCGCTTCGTCAGGGGCTGAGCCGATGGCTACAGCAGCACCACTTACTACGGCAACTGCTGCAGAATTACAAGCTTCTGATGCGACAATTGCTAAATCATTAGGAATCCCATCAACAAATCAATTATCGCCGGAAGCTGTTAGTGCATATCAACAAATAACTGCCGCGCATTCTGGCGGTGTATTAGATAGTACTATAATGCCAATTGTGGATGCAGCTACAATGGCTCTAGCTACGGGTGGTGCTTTTAGTGCTATAGGCGGGGGGTTATCCGCGGCATTAGGCGGCGGAGCAATTGGAAACGCGGCTGGATATGGTACAGTAGGTGCAGGCGAAGGGGCCGCGAAAGCATATGGTACGGGCGGCGATATAGGAAAATCCGCGCTTATTGGTGGCCTAAGTAGCGCATTGGGCGGCGCTATTCAGGCATCAGGTATTAACCAATCAATAAGTAATGCTGCTGGTGGCGGAACTTTGGGTAATGCGCTAAGCAAAGCAGTTACTAATTTAGGAACAAATGAGATTGTAGGCGCCACTAGCAATTTACTTGGCGGTAATACACCAAGTGGGAATGCTCAACAACCTACTACAGCTAATACGCCATCACCAAATGGCGGATCAATTGGAAATAATATGGCTAACGGTCAAGTCAATGACGGCACGATAAGTCCTAATAGTTCGGGTGGCGGTAACTTCTTAGGATTAGGTTCCCTTACCAATTCACAGCTATTGGGTGGTATTGGCTATCTGGGCCAGGCTGGTATGGGTTTGGCCTCCGCCGGTCAGCAAAGCAACATGCAGCAGAACGCGTATACTACAGCTGGGAACGCTGCTAATACGCAACCTTGGAATGTGAGTGGATTAGGTGGCATGGGCGCCACATTTACTAATGGACTCGCTGGTATTACACCAGGAGCTATGAGCGGGACAGCTAACGGGTTTGCGCAGTTTGGCGGCAACCAGACAGGAATGGCGAATAGTTTCGGTAACGGACAGGTGCCTGGTAATGTCACGACAGCCTACAACAATTACAATAATGCCCTCGGTAATTCCTCCGGGTTTAATGGCCTCGGCCAGGGCACAGCTGCTGGAGTTATGGGGATGGGAGCAAATATGCTTGGCTCCAGCAATGCAAATTACAACACAGCGTATCAAAATGCCCTGTCTGCCGGACAAGGTGTTCTTAATCCGATGATACAGCAGCAATCTAATGCGCTGCTTAATAGCAATTTTGAGCGCGGTATGAGCGGTACGAGCGGCGGAGCATTGCAGACACAGGCGCTACAGAACTCATTCAATACAGCAGAATTGCAGAATCAAGGTCAGGCTGTCGGTCAAGCCAACACTGCATTCATGAATACTAATCTTGCTGGTAATCAGATATTCAATAGCGGAGCAGGGCAACTTGGAAACTTCAACTATGCGGGAGCTAACTTTGGCAATCAAGGAATGCAAGCCGGAATGGGTTATAACATGTTCTCGCCACAGCTGGCAGGAGCCTACAACCAGAACGCACTGGGAGCCACCCAAGGATTTGGTAATATCAATACCATGGGGCTACAAAATGCAAATTTCGGCTTAGCAGTAGGCGCTAATCAGGGCAATCAGATGAACCGCGCAGCTATGACACAAGGCTCGATTGCTAACACTTGGAACGGCGGCATGATGGGCGCTGGTAGTACCATAGCTGGCGCGTTTGGTAATATGCTCACCGGAGGCAACACAGGTATGATGTCAGGGATTGGAGGCGCTATAAGTAATTATCTTAATGGCGGTAATTATGGCGTACCTAATGCTGTGATTCCAGGTGTTACGCAAAATGGTGGGATGGGCGGAGGAATAGGAAATATTGTCGGCGATGTTAATGGATCAAATACCGGTTTTATGCCAAGTAGTGGCTATACCGATCCAACAGCCTACTATCCGATGGGGTAATTATGGCACAATCAACACTACAAAGCGATGATTATGGTGGGTATGATATAACTACACCTGAGCAGGTGTATGCGCAGCAACAGGCGAACTATAATCAAGAGATGCAATCGCCCAATGCTACGCAGCGCTCACTGGCTAATATCCGTGCTGGCGTTACTGGCCTGTTTGGTGGTGGTCCGCAGATGGATCAGGCCAAAGCTGTGCGTGATCGCATGCAAAGTATCATGTCACAAGTAGGAACAAGTGATCCTACCGAAGATCCTATTACGCATTCTATCCGCGTAGCGCGTGCGCTAAGTACGGGAATGGTGGATATCTCGCCGCAGATAGCCTCGCAGGCTAATGCGCAATTGGTTAAACTTGAGCAGGCTCAGAAACAGCAGGGACTATTGAGTGCGCAAGCCAATAATCTTAACGCGGAAGCGGCGGCGCGCACTGCGGCAACTCAAGAGTCAAAGTTGCTCAATGGCAATATCGGTATCACTTCGGCTAGTGGCACTGGTAATATCTTTCGTACTATTAACATGTATGATAGTAATGGTAATATTAGACCCGAAGCTGCTCAAGAGATTCAAGCGGGGTTAAATGACGCTAAGCAATCCGGTATTAACGATGCCGTGCCTATGGATCTTAATAAGTATGCTGTCAATAAAGGAATGCTCCAGGCGGAGAAAGATCGCAGTAATGAGTGGATTGCGATGCAGAAGCTGCAAATGCAGCGCGAAATGCTCATGCGGAAAGGCTTGACGCCGTCTAGCGCCGAGTCTACGCAGTACGGCAAGGATGCCGATAGCATGCATCTGTTCGCTACAAGCACCAATGGCATGCTCGATCTATTCAATGGTATGACTGGCCCCGATGGCCAGGTTGTGAGCCCTGGGTCTGCTAAGCAGACATTTCAGACGTGGCTCAGCAACAAAGTTGTGGATTTTAAGACACTGACTGGTAACATGGATACGGATGCGCTCCAGTCTATCAATAATGAAGCTGCTCGCGGTCCAGCATATCAATCACAACTGGCAAGTATGGCGTGGCAGCTAGCGCGCAGCAACTTCACTGGTCGTATCACGAACCAGGAAATTATGCAGGCTAAGACCATTCTCTCAGGTATGGGAGTAGGTGATGAAAAGACGCCAGCTAATCCGAAGCTGGCGCTAGAGAATCTGAGCCAAGTAGTCAGCCAGAAGTATCAGGGATGGGATCAATACGTACAGGATCATCCTAAGATTGCGATGGACCCCATTATGGGGCAATACAATCAGCAATTACATGGTATTCGCGCGCAGGAAGGCACAGCGATCATGGCGCGTATGGACGCGCTGCGTAAGCAGTGGGGCATGCAGCCTATGAACCGCGGTGGCTTAGGAGCGCCCAATAGCTCACCGCAGCCGACAGCAGCTAGTCTGCCAGGGAATGACTATGGTGATGCTGGCGGCAAGCCAGAAGGCTCTACTGGGACTATCGGCAATAAGAAAGTCGTCGTAAAGAACGGCAGGATTGTCGATGCCAACCCCTAATATTCAGTGGGATCAGCCGAATAATCAAGGTGTCCAGTGGGACACACCGCCGAGCAGCGGCCTAGATACAGCGCTTCAATATGCCAAAACGGCGGGTAATGCGCCAGCTACGGCGATTACCAATATACTCGGCGCACCTACGGATTTGACCAATATGCTGCTGCGGGCTAATTCGCGGTTCGCGAATGGCATAAATAGCCTACTAGGGCTACAGCAGCATCCTGCCCCGCAGATACCCATAGGGGGAGCCGATGCCATCCAGAAAGCCGCCTCGCGCCTCTGGGGATTGCCTCAGAATGAGATGTTTGGCGCTAATAATCCGCAATCTGAAGGGCAACAGCTATTATCAGGAGGCCAAACTGCCATCCTGGGCGGCGGTAAGCCTGGCGCTGTCTCTTTTGCGGCGCAACAAGCCGTAGGCGCTCTGGGTGGTAATGAAGATGCACAGGCTATAGCCGCCGTAGCGGCTCCCAGCGCGGCGAGCGGCGTAGCCAACCTACCCAAGCGGGGTATCCAAGCCGCCCTGACGTCGCCTGAATCCGCCAGCCGCGTGGCCACAAATGAGGCTGCCTCTGGCTCCCCTGGTACGCTAGGGATGGTGGGTAATGGGCTGTCGCAGAGTCTTGAGAGTATACTAGCTAAAATGCCCGGCAGCGTCCAGAACGTCTATGACGCCATTAATGCTATTCATGACGGTATCCGGCAGCGCTGGAACGGCATTATGAATAACATTAGCAGCGTTAAGGGGCCAGCTGTGGCTGGTAATAGCGTCGCGGAAGGCGCTTTAGCGCGCAATGAACAAACTAAGGCGCTAACTAGCCAACTCTATGATAATGCCGCGAAGCGCGTAGAACCTGGTACAGAAGTCAATATGCAGCCGCTTATTACGGCAGCGGAAGAGACTACTAAGGCCATACCAGACGCTCCGCGCATGACCGAAGCGCTTAAGGGGACTACACAAAATTGGGTGCAGGCACAACATGGTGCCTTATGGGGAGATATTCTCGATTATGGTATACGCCAATACGAGAAAGAGAATGGTCCGCTAACCGAAGTCACCGCTGCGGATATGACAGGACGCTTAGGTATTAACCCTGATGCGGTGATGGTACAACGTGATCCGACTAACGGCACGAGCATCTATAAGCTTGGCGACAGTCATTATCTGATTGATCCGTCGAATGATGCTGTGCCTATTACTAAGATTACAGGCACTGGCGATGCTAAAGCTATGCTCGCCATGCAGCCGCCTAAGTACACGAAAGACGAAGTAACACAGATACCTGATGGTAGGATCATACCCAATCATGTCTGGGACCCCATAGAAAGCGATATACGACAAAATCCTGTACTTCCATACAATACTGCTGATATCATTCACCGTAAATTAGGACAGGAATTAAATGATCCGTCACTCTTAAGCCGCGGTATTGACGATGGTATTGTCAAGCAGATCTGGGGTGGCTCTAAGGAAGGCATAGACAATGCATTAGAAGGCACGCAGGCTGGACGGCTGTTAGACCTTGCAAATAATTTCTATATGCAAAAAAATGCCGAACGTAAGCTGGTAAATCCCATACTTACTTCGGCGCAGTCTGGCGGTCCAGAAGCAATATTCAATGCAGCGGTCAATGATGCAGGAACATCTGGCAGCGGTACGCGCTTTCGCGAGTTATTTGCTAATGCAGGCGCTGAGGGACGCCCTACGATCGTAGCTACGCTACTCGATCATATGGGCAAGTTTGACGAGAACATGACCACACATACGCAGGATGCCAAGTGGTCGCCATCCACATTTATCACTAACTGGGGTAAACTAAACCCAGACGCTAAGAACGCTGTGGCATCACAGCTAGGACCAGAATACGCTGCTAATCTTGACGCTCTGGATAAGTGGAATAGTGATGTTATACGCGGTCGATCTATGTATGGTAATCCTTCGCAGACAGGTTCTGCGACGGCACATATCGCGACTGCGACGAGTGCGGCCGTAAGCGCTATGAATTTGCTTGCGGGTGTAGGCACAGGCAACCATACGCAGATAGTAGGCGGCGCTACAGGACTTGGCTTAGTTGGCGGGACATTGATTGGTGCTAAGCTTACGGCTAGCCTATTCACTAACCCCAACTTCGTGCGCTGGCTCGTTAGTGCGACGAAAGCGCCGCCGAACGCGCTACCAGCGGTTATTACGCAGCTAGCAGCGATTGGGCGACAGACAGGCAATCAGGATATGATACAGGCTGCGCAGATGATGCAATCGCAACAGCAGGGGCAGAACAATGGGAATACCCAGTAACGTATTAGAGTTATTGCTTCCGCTTGTTAAGCGTTTTGAAGGATGCCCTTTAGTAGCCTATAAAAAAGGCGACGGAGTGTGGACCATCGGGTATGGCCACACGGGACTTGATGTTGTAAATGGCCTGGTATGGACACAGGAGCAGGCTGATACGCAGCTACTGGTTGACATCTCAGCCCATTATAGCCAGCTAATTCAGGATAGCCCCAATCTTGCGGGGGAGACTGATGGGCGACAAGCGGCGCTGACAGACTTTGTGTATAACCTTGGGATTGGCACGTACCGTCACTCGACACTACGAAGCGCCGCAATAGTCGGCGCTTGGGGTAATGTAAAGAATCAACTGATGCTATGGGTTCACTCGGGGGGAATAGTTCTCCCTGGATTGGTAAAACGGCGGCAAGCGGAATGTGAGTTAATTGATTCATAGGAGAGTGTTATGGGAATTGCTGATATAGTCGGCGGTATTTTAAAGCCAATTAGCGATGTAATTGATCATGTAACCGTTAGCGGTGATGATAAGGCCAAGCTTCAGATGGCGCAACTGGCTGCCTCCCTTCAAGGTGCAACGGCTGTCCAGAATTATGAACAGGCGCTTCTTGACGGTCAGCAGAAGATAATTGCTGCGGAAGCATCGAGTTCAAATTGGCTCGCATCTTCGTGGCGGCCAATAACAATGCTGACGTTTCTTGCATTAGTTGTGGCAAACTCGTTTGGCTGGTTGCCGAACGCACTTGCGCCGCAAGCCTGGTCGCTTCTACAGATAGGTATTGGAGGGTACACTGTAGGTAGATCAGCGGAAAAGATCGCTCCAGTGATTGCGAAGGCTCTGTCATCTAAGTAACTCCGATGTGGAATGATACACAAGTTGAAACAATAGCTGGGGATGGCATGTATCCGATAAGCGGCGTAGAAGAGGACGACGATGCTGGACAGATTAATAGATTTTCTAATTCAATTCATAGCGTTATTCAAATTCTGGATAGTTCTACACCCATACGAAGCGGGAGTACAACTACGGTTAGGCAAATTTTACAAAATACTTCAATGTGGATTTCATTGGATACTGCCATTCAAAATAGATTACGTAGTCGTTGAACATATTATCCCCTGCACGCATTCTCTTGGGGACGAATCAATTACAACGGCTGATGGTAAATCCGTAGGTTTTCATGCTGTAGTTACCTATCGTGTGCATAACGTCAAGAAAGCTATTCTCGAAATTGAGGATGTTGATCACGCAGTACGCGACGCGTGTAGCGGAGAAATAGGTCGAGTGCTACGTGAATCGACTTGGGAAGATATTCAATTCCCGAGTATTCTAACTGAATTGACAACAGCCTGCCGTTCTCGCGGATTTCGGTACGGTATTGAGATACTATCGGTTCAACTTGCTGGATTGGCATTATGTAGATCACTCCGAATTATGCAGAAGTAAGAATAAGGCCCCTATTTAGGGGCCTTTTCATTTATAGGCGTGTAGCCGTATTGGTTCCTGCGTTTGGGATAGCTACGGGCGACTGGGATGGCGCGGTTTCACTTATAATACAGTTAGTAGCGTATTCCTTGGCTAGCGACAAATAGCGCTCAAATTCTGTCTCCGTAATAATACACCCATTGCTAGCTGCGCACATTTTATATGCGTTTGATATTCCCACTAACTCTTGACACCGAAGTAGCTGTGTCGATTTGTCCGATGGGTTCGGGGATGCTACGCACCCCACTATCATCACCGCCAATACCACGCAAAGCGGCATCCAATGCTTTCCACTTTTCATAATCTCTCCGTGCCGTGAGTACTTCACGAACAATATCCTGTTGCGCCTGTTCTGCTGCGCGTAGGCGTTCCCGCGCTATATCTAATTGGTCTTCGACGTAATCCGTTGGATTGCTAGACTGTTCTCGTATACTTTGACGGCTTCCTGCCAAAATAGTCGGTTGCTGACGAACATTGACGGCGGCGGATTGCGTGCTATTCGCTTTAGCTGGTTCAATTGCCTCTGGGATAGCCGCGTCATCTTCCATTTGCTCCCGTTGTAGCCTCTTCAATCTCTCTTCCATAGCCGCTTCATTGGCCGCGGTTATTCCAGCGTGCCCCCTAGCAATGATAGCAGATTTAACACCGTCAACCCACCCCCGGAGTACCTGCTTTTTGAAATCCTGGCCCACCCAATCGCTTGTGATAGGGTCTCCACTCTCAGGGATATATACGAATTGAAATTGTCCGTTAGGATTGACGTTCTCCCTAGTTCTGGCGAGAATATCTCCATCGTTAAGATCGCTGTGTTCAATTCCTGGGACACTGGTATCTCCGCTAAGCACAAACTCTTTAAGCGATTCTCTGTCGTTACCGCCAATAGCTGCTGCTAATTTTGTCATACTCGGTACTCCACATTCAGCAGTCGCATAAGTACGGCTTTAGCTTGATTGTATTGATTAATTGCTTCGGTGTATCGCTTATACGCCGTAGCTTGTATCTCTGCTGCTCGATCCATCTCAGGTAAGGTATCCATCACAACAGCTTGCGCGTGCAACACACCATCAAGTGCCTCACTATAAATTGTCATACTAACATACTCCGTCTCTTAGTTGCCGGTAAGAGCATTATTTTCCCACGACTCCAACCATGACACGACTGACATTGGTACCGCTGATACATGCCCTGCTGAAGTGACCGCGTACCACGCGCTTCCAATTTTTTCGATCCACACTTCGGACATTGTGTCGCCAAATCCAATGTATATGCACCGAGATTCGGATGCTGATCTATCCACGGACGCATCTTTAGGTATATCTTCTCGCAATCCTTCGTGTCGTGGATATTGTACGCCTTCATTTTTTTCCATGCTTTCGGCTTGTCTGCCAGACAGCCTATCCAATCCTCCATCTCCATTTTGCCGTTCGCGTATTTGTCACTGTTCGCTAGATACCGCGCTAACCATTCCTGCCTATTGCTGCTAAACGCAAAATGTTTCTTCGCGACTAGCTTCGTGTCTATCACTCGGATTGGTGAATAAGGCCCGAAGCCACTCGTAACTAGTCGCGCATTGATTCTCTTTACATCGAAGGCGGCGCCGTTCTGTGCAACGACAATATCGGCTTCGTCTAATAGATGCCATAGTTGATCTAATAGATTCCAATCGTTGCGAGTCTGCTCGGCTCCCTTCCCGCTCGTATCGGCATACATAATCTTACGCGCGCCGAGCCACTTCGCGGCAAATGACAGGATGGAAGTCTCCGTTTTGATCTGATTCAAGCCAATATTCTGGTCCCATAAACCCCACGTATAGCTCTCAAATGGCGCTGTTTCTATGTCGAGTATTAGTATTTTTGCGCCATTAGATTTGCTCATTATCTTCCTTTAAAATCAACTCAAGACGCGCTAGCGCATTCCACGCCACTTGAGCGGCATGGTATACACCAATCCCACCTGGACCATCATCCTTCGCCTTCGGCTCGTGCAGCAAGTGTCGCGTCAATGCTGCGCCGTAGCGCGTCACGCCATCCGGCACGCTTTCCCATCCCTTCCAACTGTACTTCCGCGCTCCTAGTTCCGATACGTGTGCCACTGCCTTGAGCGCTCGCGGAAAGTATGCTATTGCCCCACGCAGGACGTCCACCTTCCCTGCGTCTAGCTTTGCTCCGCTGACGGAGGGCGACAGCCCCGCGGGATCTGTCTCTGGCGGCTTGAATGCGTTTTTTTGTTCGGCTATATAAGCCGCGCGGACTGGTTGGGGTGAGGATTGCTGTGACTGAAGCAAGAACTCTAGTGCCATCGTTGTCTATCCTATAGTGTTCGTTACGTGAATATTCACTTGCGTGTTCTGGGTTTTCTACGCGGCTGAACTGCTTTAGGCTCTGCCGTAGTGCTTTTGCTAGCTTTGAGTTCATGAATTTCCCACCTTAGCTTTTCGTTTTCGCTTTGCAGATTTACCATTCGTTGATGGTATTGCTGCGCTAGCTGCTCCGCTATCTGCTGTTGGATGATCTGTGATTCTTCGCTTAACGTTCGCACGCGATACTCTTCCACTGGTTTCCAGCCGTACCTTTTTAGTACGCGTAGAAGGAAGTTTTGCAGCGGCGGGCGCAGCTTGTCGCCAATCACTTTCTTTAGGGACATTTCCACTCCATATACAGATTAAAGCCTTCGGAAGAAATTTGTGAAACCAATCAATTATGCTGCTGCGCTTTCCGGTGATTTTGGAGAGTTTTCCGGCTGGATAGGAGCGCTGGAGTAGGTAACGGACAGAAGCATCCGGGTGCGCTTTATAGAAATTACGGAGAAGCGAACGTTCTTTAGCCCGTAAGTAGCCCTTAGCTTCGATGTAATACGTGATGGCGGGATATTCCTTATGATCGGCAGCAACATGTAAATCCGGCGTGTATGTCCGCTGTTGACCGACTTCAGTTGCTCCACAAGCGCCGCACTTTCCCCCTCTAATGGGCAGAATAAAGGCCATCGTATCAATTTTACTGGTGCGCCGGACGGCATATCCTGCGGCTTTGTAGGCGGCGTAGACTGTATACTCATAGCGAGAATCCCATATATTTCCCTCCGGATCAGTCCAGTGCCTATCGCTGCGCTTAGTTCCGGTCTTATGCCCTAGAGATTGGCGTACAGTACGTCTTTTACCCATATTCTATCCAGCGGCGTAATGCCTGCACCTGTGTGATATTGATAGAGATTCTTGCCTCCAAGCAGCGCAACAACCACTTCAAGCTTAGCCCCTTTCGAGTGATGCCAGTTGGGCAGTAGGGCGACTCCGCTAACGCTATCCGCCACAACCTTAACGTCTCTTGCGAGTATCTCTCCCCACGTCTCGCCGCCAATCTTTCCGTCGCTGCCGAATTTCCCATCGGTTGATACCTTAACTGCTGCTTTGATTTCGGGACTATCTAGTTCATGCGGACTAATAACTTCCATTCCCTGCGCCCGCAAGACCGCAGCAGCTTCCTCGAAGGCCGGGAAATTAAATTGTGGATAGCCTGTCATAGGACCGGCGATATAAATAACGTCCATTAACCATCTCCTGTGGGATATACATCACCGTTCACAGCGTTCTTGTAATCTTCATATGGCGCAACCCAACGACGATAAAACTCAAGTTTTGCCCCATCTAAGGCGCCGAGTACGTCATTAATGCCTTGATAGCAATTATTTTGCTTCATGTAGGCTATCATTAGTACGGTGAATTGATAATTCAATTCTCCGGCGCTAGTAGCTACGCCACCTTGGGGCGTGACTGCTAATCGATCAGCTTTAAGAATATATGGCATCTACATCTACCTCGTCGGCGCGTTGCTGCAGTTCTATATCAATAATATTAGCCAGGCGCACTAAATCCTGCGTAGCCCACGCTGTTATAGGATATTGATATCCGCCCAACAACTCATTAAATTCCTCTGCATGTGTGTCACTCATTCGCTTCCTCCATATAGCTCTACATATTGCTTATTAATATCGCTCGCGTGAAGTATATTGCGGTGAATCATAGCTGGAATTTTTGCTAATTCTGCGACAATACATTCTTTGGCAGATAACCCAGTTTTCTTCATCTCAGCGCGCAGCCATTTACGATCAATTTCCAAAGGTAGCGCAGCAAAGCCGCTTAGTGAGGAGAATGGATCAGCTATATTAATTAGCATCGCTATCCGCCTCCAATTGTAAATGCGGCGGGCCATCTGGAATCCATAGTTCCCCCTCTTGCTGTTGTAGATAAACCAATCGCGCTGTCTCTAAGGCAACGGCAGCGGGGTCACGACCCACATACGGACAACCGGCGACTTTTTGGGAATGGGCATATTCTCTGATGATTGATTCCCAAAGTATTCCCTTAGAATGTCCCCAGACTCGTCGTATATGTTCGGCCGCCCTAGTCTCCCCGATCTTCCAGCAGCCGGGGACCCCGTCGGTGAGGTCCCCGGAGAGGCACTGTTGATAGAAAAACTGTTCAGATTCTGCCTCTGACTGCGCGTAGAATACCTGTTTGAGGTAATTGTAGTGCGCACCGGGGATCTGGTCGAGATCCTTATCGATGGTAGCGACGCAGTATCCAGATCCTCCCGCCACACCCAGGGTGATAGGAGATCGTCGTATTGGGACGCTGGCGGAATCGGTTCCAGCTGTGGCGGCTCGGTGCCTTCGTGCCAAGATACTGCATTCGTCATCTGCTTCTCTCCCGTGAACTACGTAGGCTCCCCACTCATTCGTAAGGTAATCACGTATTGTCTGGTACCAATATGGCTTATGCTCAGGGTCTCGATTTCCTTTGTAGGGAAATATGGTTGCAAGTCGCTCGCGATAATTTCCAGGTCCACTAAGTATAATGGTAATGTTGTCGAAACCGTCCACGCCGTAGTGCCGTCGGCATTCCTTCTCGATGGACTGTAGTTGCGTTCTTGTGTCAGCAAGTGCCTGTTCCTTACTATCGGGATGTACGTCGCGCTGCTTATCGAGTATCTCCCATTTGGGATGTTTCTTAACCCAATCGCGCATCTGTGCGCCAGCGTGTTTCTTTGCATTTGGCGTAAAGTGCAATTCGCTAATCTCCCCTCCAGGAGACTCGACTACCAGATGATAGTCGCTGCGCTCCGCGGCGAATCCGCAACGATAAACTATAGGATCAGCATCGATTATGAGATGCATTTTACCGGCACTCCAGCGGCTTTTGCTATTCGCACCATATGGGCTGTACCTTTGCCGCCAGGAAAGGCTACAACAAGATCAGGCTGCAAAGCAAGCATAGCGCGATTACGTATTGGTCCGGCATGAGTACCGTGCCATGACCAATCCGCTGGACAAATCACTTCCTGCACGCCCGATGTTCGCGCCCAATGCCCTGCTAGTGCGTCTGCGCCTTTAGCTCCACCATGTATACAATGTGTAATATCTTCTGCGTCTGGTAAATTATCCAACGTCGATAACACTTTATTAACATCATCATAAGCGCGTCCGCCACAGATTAATATACGCATTACAACACATTCGTAGGGAGGGCAGTTTTGCCCTCCGCACTAGCATAGCCATTCATCTCCCCGCTCAGCACTTTGTCAAACATCTGCTGTTGGTTCTGCATAACCATCACACTTACGGCTAGGGACAATCCACGCGCCTCGATTACATCCGTAATCTTGTTACGCAGACCATACATAGGACTCTGACCAGATGGATGTAACTCATTGATTACATTCTCAATTACTAGCTCGAAATCCTTCGTTGAAGCGTAAGGTAAATCCAATACGCGGCGATCACTATTCGTCGTCGCCTTCGTCGTCCGACTCTTCCTCTTCGTCGCTGTCATCGTCATCCTCCGCGTCGCTGTCATTCGGCAATTGTCCATCCGCCTCTGGCGGCGTACCTTCATCCACCACGCTGTCCAGAATGCGCAGTGTCTCCACGTCATTATAAAAGCGCACAGTCAGCTTGTCGATCAGCGCCATAATTTCGTCATAACGCTTAGCGTCCGCAGCCTTACCCTTAGAGGCAATCAGCGGTAGGGCGCTGTTCTCAAGCAGCAGCTGGATTACATTGACCGCAGTAGTGCGCGAGTTCTGGTAATGAATGCTCTGCTGCGTATTTCCCGGTCCAGCGCCTGCGGTTCCTCTATTAGCATTTTTACTGCCTTTAGAAGCACGTTGCGGCGCGTTCTTGAGCGGCTTAATCTCCGTTGCGTTAAGATAGCCTTCGTTGTTCTCTTGCGCCGTGATTTTAACGTAGTCGCCTTCCTTGACGCTTGGCTTGTCGAAGCCTGCGCTGATCCAGCCGTCGATTTCCGTACCATCGTCATTCTCTAGCTTAATCGAATACACTGTCCACGGACCGCGGCGGCCGCGGCCACTCTTCTCATTGATCTTCGCAATAAATCCTTTAAACACCTGACTCATTTCACCCTCTCCGTTTTGCCGTTGAAATATTCGTACAATTCCTCTTTTCCTTCGCTCCAGTGACTTGCTAGTTTTATCCCAATACCGAGCGGCACAGAATAATCCAGATGGTAGACAGTCCGCAGATAATCATAAGTCCGTATACCAAAGCTATCACAAGCAATGCGTCTAAAATCCTGTGTATGATCTGGATGTACCTCACAAATTAAAGAGTCGTGTACGGTTGAGACTGGTACAATGTAGCTATCCATTCCCTCTGCATGAATTTGATGCCATGCGTACGCAATTGATATGGGAATGATTTCCGCTGTCGCAAGAGCCTGAACAGGATAATTGTAAACAGCAGAGCCCACATTGCAGTATCCGCTAGACGATAGCTTAGCGTGCGGGAAGTAGTAGCGCATTCCCCATTCAGTAATAAGTCGTTTGCTTGCCAAGACTTCGTGTACCCAATCTTCCTGTGCTTTAGCCAACTCAGGATACCGCTCTCGGAAGGCTTTATACCAGCGTTCCTGTTCCTTTGTTCCTTTTGAGCCGCCATAAAGCGGCTTGAAAGTGTCCGGTTTCGCCAATTGCCGAAGGTTAGCGGCCCCTTTATCCCCGGCCAAGTATGCTGCTCGAAGTTCGTCATATGGTTTAACATACATCTCGCTCGCTGTTACGCAGTGGGCATCCCAAGTTCTGTCAGCAATATCTCGTTTAGCTTGACTGTCGGCTCCGAGATGGGCAGCGCCGCGAAACTCTGCTTGGGCTCCGTCAGCTTCTCCAATAAGCCAACCGTCTCGCTTAGCTGTGAATAGACATTTGAAATCTCGCGGTACATTTTGGAGTTGGACGGACTTATCGGAGCATTCTTTAATGCCTGTGCAGCTAAGTCTATGCGTTGCTGTAACGCTCTGATTAAATTCAGCGTGGAAAGTTCCGTTTCGCTCATTGCATATTTCCTCGAAGTACTCTAGATTTTTTGAGAGAGCCGCACTAACTTTTCCGATAGCTCGTTTGAGCGCCAGGAAATTTCTTTGCTCGTCTGTTGTAGCAGTAAGTTTGTCGAGTATCTTCCTATTAGTAAGTCGTTTGCCTTTACTAGTGCGTTTAGGGCGACCATCTCGCCCGCGAGGTTCAGGAAATCCCAATTTGTCATACAGATACTCGCCCACCTGTTTGGGCGATCTAAAGTTGATGCCTCCGGTCGTGGCTGCAAATTCTGTTTCCAGCGCTCTAAGCTGGACTCGATAATCTTCCGTAAATTGACTAACTCGTAGTGCATCAAGGTGCATTCCCTCCGCTTCTATTTCGGCCAATACAGGAGTAAATAAGCAGCGAGTATAGAGAACGCCAAGACGATTGGTCCTAGCCAACCGTGTTCTTTGGTCAAGAAAGACACTATGCGTTGTTTCAACGTCCTGCTTACATCGCATCTCGACCCATCGCTTGGGCATCTCGGAAACTTTAATTCCATGCTGCATCCATAAGTCAATTATTGCATCCTTGGGTCTAAGAGAACGGCGTAAACCGCAATTATCAAGACTAAGAGAGACCCTACGCACACCATTATCTGGATCGCCCGCTGCCAGATTCCCCAAAAGAACGTATTCGGCCAGCTGTGTGTCAAAACACAATAACTTGCTAAGATCCACGCCACAGCGAGCAAGCCAGCCAAGTTCATACTTGATATTGTGTCCAACTATGAAATCCGCGGCTTTGATAGCCGCCACAAGATCAGCCTGATCAAACTCCCCGCCCCAGTGACTACGATAAACACCGCTACTGGTACGCCAACAAGCAAGGCTGAGATGATTACGAACATCGAGAGCGGAACCAAATCGTCCATCGTTTACCTCCGTCTCAAAATCCAATACAAGATAGTTATCCCCAAAATACCTATTAGAATCAGGTCGAGAAACAAACCCAGGGAGTTCCACTGCTGTGGCGTTGTCTGCGCGAACATTATTCTTTATCCGCGGCATGTATCCAATCCGCATACTGCTTCTTGATTGCAGCTACTAGACGCGGATGGCGCCGTTCATAGCAATCAGGAATCTCCAGCGTAACAATCTGTTTGCGCCCAAGATCAATACTGTGCTCAGCAAGATAATTACGGAATTGCTCCGTAATACGCACCTCAACGCATACAATTTCGTCGGCCCATTCGATCAGATATGGGTCAAGCGCTATAAGCGCATATTCTGACGCAACGCCAGCGGCGCGTGTATTGTAATTGTAAGGATCATTGGACAACACCCAAGCAACGGTAGGGCTACGGAGTAGCCCTGCGCTACAAAGCGCTAATACTCGTTTCTGTGGCCCTTGATTGATATTCTTAGTGTTCCATAGGCGATTGTGTGATAACTCAAGTGGCATCGGCTTCCTCCGGTATGCTCTTACCCGTGGCTTTAGCTAACTTGGCGTAGCGTGCGTTCGCCGCAGCAAAGCGGCGATTCGCCAGCGCGGTAGCCCTATCCAATTCTTTGAATTGATCGAGTAGCGTGGCAATAACTTCGCAAAGCTGCGCTTGCGAATAGGGTACATCTGCGAGATGGCCCGCGATACGTTTTGCCCGCGCGCAGTTCTCTGCAATTGCAAGTGCTGCTCCTAATGTTTGTGCGGCCATTAGATGTGCTCGCTCAATCGTAACGCGACATAATCGGGACTGTCGTCACGTAGTGTGACGTTGTAGGCAGCAGCTTCTACCCCAGCCGCCTCTAGCGCCAGATAGACATCATTTGTGCACTGGCCAGGATCGCCGGAGTTGCCGGTAACAACGCGACCAACAACCGCCATGACTGCCTTCGCTTCCTTTGGCCCCATCGTTAATCTATATAATGTCTTACCTGTTTTCACTTTTACACTAGCCATCTGTGACAATACTCCTGGATAAATCGAAACGAACGCAGAGCGGTTCACGGCTCTGCGGCTCACTACTCAACTTGTTCTTGGCAAATGAGATCATCCGCAAGCCGCGGGATAGCATCTCTTGCGTCGCCCCGACGCCAAGCATCAAGTCCGCTGTCCCTGGTAAGCCTACCCTGCTGCTGTCCACGTCGCCCGGTGAAAGGTATAATGGCCCTTGCTGGTTGTGGCCCTGACTCCGGTCCCCCGCCTGTGTTACACTGAGCCCGATTAGATGATTGCGGGACAAAATGGAGCGAAACCGTATAGCGTTGTGTTCCATTTTCTGCGTCATTCCATCCTCGTTCCCAGATAAATTGCGTATCTGGTCCAAGATTAATACACTGGGTGAATGCTTCGCCACTAGGCCCTCTAACTCGGATATTGAACCCGGGCTCATATGAACCATCGTTAAGCGATCCGCCGACAAGTCGTTGAGTAGGCGAATTGCTTTCTTCGGGTGGCTGTCCACCCACGCTTGGCTTTGGTTCAACAACGAAAGGCGCATTCTCGATTTCAGGATATGGATTGAATCCTCGTTGCCTACGTATAAAACTTTCTGGCCAATACGAAGGAACTGCGCCGCTAGTGATATTGTTAAGCATGATTTACCTATTTCGGTGCGACCGAAGATAACAACATGATGGCCAGGAAGTAACCCCCCGCCGATCCGACTGTTAAGAGACCCAGGACTAACAGGTACTCGTTTATGGTTTCCAATTTCGCTATCCAATTCCGCCCAATCTTTCGCATATTCGATTTCACTCGTTTCAGTTAGCTGCGTTTGATCCCAAATCTCATTAAGTTCGCTAAGTAGCACATTAGCTTTCTTGCGGTCATTAGACATAGATGCAGCAGCAAACTCAGCAGACAGATTATACCGGCGTAAATTAAGTACAGACTCAATAATATTGCTTGGAGAGACCACCAATGTTCTGCTAGATTCCAAGGCCGTAAGAATGGCGTCGGAATGCTTAGGATTAGTAATCTTTCCTGCTCCAAGGGAGCGAATTGTTTCGTAATCCGCCGCGGAACATCTCGCGTCGCGTGTATAGTATTCGCGTACCACTCCAAGCCAAAAACCCACCGCTGGAGTACAATCGCTATCCTTGATATAATCTTTCGTGCGGTCGTAAGCATTGCGCTCAGCTATCCATGCACTCAGTATCTGTGTATCGAGCATTCACAGTATCGCCGTCTTGAGCAATTCGATAGCTAATTCATTAATTCCATCACTTCGATAATGATACACTGTGCCTGTTTTAGTCTCCGGCGCGTCTGCCATTTCCAATGGCAATGTCATTGCTCGAAATTCATATGTACATTTGCCATTAGGCAATGTCGCGACATTTCGCGCATCGATGACTGTAATAGGACTGCCGTTTACGCGTATTTCTATGCTCAGCATTAAAGCGCTCCAAGCGTTCCAAGCAATAAAAGACCCTTCATGTCATTGTCTCCTTGTAAAAATCCACGCAACGAATAAAGCGACCGCCCATACGGGTATGACTTGGACGAGCAGGACGACTATCACGGCTTCTCGGCGGCATCAGACTGTGACCATTGCGCGGCCATCGCTGCGGCAATGCCAGGATAGGTGCGGCTGCGAACTTTCCAACGATCCGGCGACGATCTTTGTCATAACGGCAATTCTCCTATTTCTTCGTCTGTACAGTCTTTAATGTCTTTCGATAACACAACGACACGGCATTCGCTGAATGCCTGCCCCCATTTTCTCGCCATTGCAAATGCATGGCCTGTAGCATCACGATCCAGCGCAAACACGACGCGGCTATGGTTAGTTAATGAGCGTTGTATTTCAGCTATTTTGCTAGCATTGAGCCCGGTTCCTAGTAGTGCGACGACTTGCCCGGTGAGACTTCTACTGGAGTGTTCTAACCATTCAGCTAGCCGCAGTGCGCTGATTTGATCTTCGACAAGCACGCAGCCAACATCGATGTCCCTATCCTGCGGTGGTGTATACCACGACATAACCGGAGCATCTGACTCCATATACGTCAGCGCTTTCATCGCATACTGACTATCGTTTCGATTCACTTCCGTATCGGCTGGCGAACCGTCCCATGGGCGCCGCGTTATCCAGCCGCGTGTGCTTCCGTTCGGTGCGTAGATAGGCAGTGCATAACGCGCAACTGTTCGGCGTATCTCTTCGACATATGAGACATTGAAGCGCTGTTTGAGCCATTCAATTTCAACCTTGTTGAGCGGATAAAGATCACCAGTGAGTGGGTTAATATGACCGTTAATTGCGCGTGGATCGATTGTTGCCTTCAATCCAGGCTGCGCGTATGCTGTACCGCTAAAGTTACAGGCGATTCGATGGCAATGATATTTAATTACGCCATTGACTTCGACATTAAGACTCATAGAGCGTTCGCGCGTATGCCCACCACTACAGGAGGGGCATAAAAGATTCGCACGCTGCCCCGGTCCCATCTGCTGCGCCATGACTACAATAGCGCTTCTAGCCTGCTGATCTTCAACTACAGGCAGCCGCGGTTTAAATACATTATCCATCGACGCTAGCGCCTAATTCTGCAAATTTACGCGCGCAGAGTTTGTACGTACATTTATTCACTTTCGCCTCCATTATCAATTTCATCGCTAACAGTCGGATTAGCTCGCGACGTGCGATGTAACATACGCTCGCGCATGCTGCGCTGCGCTCGATTTACGGCCACGGTATCCGGTATACTCTCAATTTCGAGTCTACGCTTAATACCATCCGTACTTAACATATAATCGTAATACTCGGCTAATGCGCCAGCGTGGTCCGCGGCGTCCCTTAACGTATTAAATCGTGTCTGCCAATTCGGATAACAATCAAGAATGTCAAATAGTTCGTGATTTCGGTTCATTGCAAGCAATCCAAGACTCTTCTATCCCCCTGATATCACAGGGTTCCGCGATACCCTCAAGGTATCACCCGAATAACCGTCAATTGGGGTTATCAGGGGTCTAGGTTGAGAATTAGCACTCAGAGCCTAGTATTCCGCTATTCTTTCCGACCAGCGCGGAGTCTGTCGTAGGTTTATGGTAGGAAGTACCGTGTAGGAGCTAGTGAAATACTAACCCCTACATAGTACATAGTCCTAAAACGGACTAAAAACAGCTTCTATGCTGTATGGATATACAGTACTTTGTTATTTGTCGTAGTCAATCCAAGATGCCGCACTTACTCCTAATAGCTTGCGTACGCTGATATTACGCTTATGCGTGGATTGCGCTGAGTCTGCAGGCCGCTGTAGGCCGAGCAGGGCCAGTTCGGCCTCTTGTGCTGCTATAGCTTCCTCTAGCGGGTCACGCATACCATACGGAGCGCTGGCATATGCGCCGGTATCTTCGCTGTCGCCTTCCGTCGGTTCTTCTACCTCTACGGAATGAAATGTATCCGGCAGTTCTGACGGGGGATAGCCGCTACCCGAGCCGTAATCTGTTCCCCCCTTATATTGCGTCCATAGGTAGTCAGTTATAACGTTTCGGCATACCCTGGAGTAATACGTTGACCATTTACCGCGCCTGTTGACAAGCCACGTACGGCCGCTAGCGGCTACATGTAGCGCACACTCCTGTGCTGCGTCTATGTAATCACTATCATCGCATTCTGGTAGCTTACCGGCGCTGCGGAGTTCCTGTGTACAATACACAGCTATCCGCGCGCAATACAACGCGAGCACGCTGCTAGGCATTGCCGTAGTCAATAAAACACTGACTTGTGTATCATCGAGCAATAGCCCGCCGCGCTGAATACCCTTAGCGTAATCATCGAATGAGAGATTAATCATAGGTATCCTTTAGTTCGGTAAGGGTAGTGGCGTGATATCCCATAGCCGCTCGCATGGTGGCTCATATATGGCATTCGGACTCGCCTCAATAGGCATTAGCCCGTACTCGGCAGTCAGCATGGCTTGCGTAGTGCGACGCAATTGTGTCCAAAAGTAGCGCAATACGCGGCGTCCCGTGGGCGTGTCGGATGGAATGGTAACGTCCGACCCAATATTATAGACACGACTACCGCCGCAGTATGCCTGATTTATCGCCGTGGCTTGTGCTTCAGTTAGTATAGTTACTAATGGCATGGTTACGGCCCTCTTGAGTTGTGACGTAAATCATCGCTGAATACCTGTATAGCTGCGCAGCACACAATAGCTAGAACAATCAGCGCAGCTAACATTCCTAATCCGCCGAGTAAGATTCGTAGCATATCAACGCATCTCCGTTTGATAACCGTCTAGCATACCGTCCGACATATCAATAAACCCACATTCCGGGCATTGCTTACCCTCACTGTGAATATGCTCACAGCTTGGGCATATGTCGGTCGGCTCTGTCTGTATGTACCCGCAATCAGGACACTGTCCGCCGATGGGTACAAACTCGCATTGCGCGCATTGCTCCATATCCGCGAAGTGTGCTGCTAGTTCCTTATCCAACCGTTCGTCATCCCGATCATTAGGAATATCACACGCACATGTGCGCTCGTAATACTCTTTACAAGTGAAGCAATACTTATCATGCGTCTGACTGCCATACTTGCGCTCAAGCGCTGCATCAACAATGCGCCCGTAGCCACCATACGCAGCATTCGAGCCGCGATAGACTTCAATAAGCTTGCCTTTCACTGGGTCCCATATATAGCTGACGCCGCCATGCTGCACAGCGCCGATATTGCTATTACCTGTAGTCTGCCAGCCATAACCGGGAAGGCTATAAGTCTGCGAGTACCAAATGCCTGCAATCCAGTCGCCGCTATCCTCATTGACAATACGGAATTGCCCATCATAGGACATTACACATAGTTTGTTATACGAACCAATATGTGCGCCCATCTGGTTCCAATAGTCGGCGTCCGTTACATCAACATTGTTGAGAGTATCAACGAATATCCGCGTATCACTGATAAGGCCATTTGTATCCCTTGGCGTGTACTGCGTGAGAATACCGTTATGCATGATGTATGCAGAACCGTCGCTAACGCGAAACGGATGCGTGTTAGCTAGGCTCTTATAACCATGTGTGGCATAACGGAAGTGAATGGCAAACTCCGCGTTGCGGCTCTGTAATTCCCGCACATAGCGCCATGCGCGCTTATTCTGTTTGCGTCCAACAAACTTCTCGACACCGTCATTCGCAGACATAACACCAATACCATCATTGTTGTCATGTGCAGCGCTGCGAAAATTTTCCTCCGGTAGCTGTTTACCGGCTGGCACATAAGCTATTAGACACATAGGCTAGATCTCCTGCGATGCAACGTGATACTTAGGGGCAATGTTCTTTTGCGTCATGTACTGCTGTTCACAGAGGAACTTAACCAGATTCGGATACGTACCGCGGCGCTTAGATAACCACGCGAGAAAATCGCTGTATGTCTCAATGGCGACCATGCTTGCATCGCGACAATACGTCACTACCGCGTGACAGAACTCGATGTTTTTAAGTATACGGTCAGGGCGTAGATTGCCTTTGAATATCCTAAATTCAATCGTGTGATAACTGACATGGAGCGCATCGTATCTGTCGCTCTCTGTATCCTTGCCGTTTACGATTTTCTTAGGAAATAACCCTGCATAGCCGGATTGACGGCGCTGCGCTATATGCTCAACAAGGCGCCTATTTTCCTCGCTATTAACAAAGGCTAGCATCTTGCCGAGCGTAAGAGCGCTAATAGCTTTGCGGTTCACATGCACATGCATACCGCAATTAATGGTATTGCGTCCGCTCTTGCCGATTGTCGATATGCGGCCCATGAGCGCTTTCCAATTAAACGCCTTTTGATGAAAATCCAGTGTGTATGGGCATGTAATTAATTCCACACCACAGTCATCCAACGAACCGTCTTGCATGAGGATATATGCGCCCTCTACACCAGTGACGCCACCATCGCGCCCGCCAAGCGCCGTCAGCAGCGCAGTCTGTCCGCTGCGTGTGCTGTTATCAACATGTTCCATTTCAAGTTCTACGCCAAAACACAGCGCATTCTTAGGCGTGACGTTTGGCCACCCATGTACCTCAAGTACGTTTGTTTGATGGTAATCCCATATGTCATTGCGCTCCGAATCGTCGCGATTAGCTTCGTATAAGAACCACGCATCTGCTGGCTCGCTGTAATAGCAATGCCTCTCACGCCATGTTGCGCTGACATAACCGCTCGTATCATCAAGAGTACACCGCCGGCTGCGGAGTATCCAACAATCTTGTATATCGCTATAGATATAGGCGCTAGACGGCGAGGTTGGATTAGCGCACGTTTCGCAGATGTCATAGTCACCAGATTCGCGCTCGCGCCATTCGTGCGTATCTTGAGGATATTCACTACCACAATACGCACACGCTTGCGTCGCGGTTGTTGGTATCGGATTCGTAGGCATGTGAATTAACTCCTATTGTGCGTTATTCAATGCATTGCAGATCATAATGGCCCGTTCGCGGGCCAATTCATTAGAAACGGCATCGCCGGAGCAATCACAGATTACAGCGGCGAATGCCTCTATTGACCACACATCGTCCCCTGGTTCGGGGTAGCAGCGCTCGCATACGCTGATTGTCGCTAGGCTCTTATCTAGGCTAATAACAGATGTTCCGCGAGTAGCATATTTCGGGGTACTCATTATCATTAACTCCTATGTTGTAGTGCACAATCAATTAGACCAAATCAGGCACAATACTATCATATATATTACGCCATACATTAAGATTGCATTAAGATTGTTTAATCTAATCTTAATCTATTGCATCGCAATACGGCACGCAACATGCATTGACTAGTTATGACTATGTTAGTGTTATAGTGTTGTATAGCGCTAGCTACTCTAGTGTGCCATGTGTTGAATGGCTGTTCAACGTTCTACCCTCCTACCCTCCCTTCATTACTTGAACGTTCAATCAACGCAGCGCATATTTGATGTTCGATATATCATATCTAATATATCACGCATCGAGTCGTCGATCTTATCGCAGCGCAGCATTTAGTTGCCTAGGCAATGACTGCCTGGGCAGGGGTACCCGGGGTATTCGGCGGCGCTGCGGCTCAGGTGCATATCTCCCTCGCCAAAAGTGAAAAATCGACAAAATATCAAAAAATAACCATCGCAACCGGGCGCCTGTTTGGTTAATTTGCTTTACCTGTTAAATTGCCTGATAATTGCTATAGGTATAGCTTATCAAATATATCAAGATTAGATAGCCAAAACTACTCAAATTGACTAGTAATCTACTATTTGACATATAAACATTAAGTTTTCATTAAGTTTTCGTAATGTTTGTAAAAATGACCACCTGGTGGTCACAATTAGCACCACGCGGTTTACTACAATGTAAAAAAGCTACCATATGGTTAACATTTATACCTAAAATTGAACCCTATACAGCATAAATTAAGATTATTGTTAAATCAAATCGACCTATTAGGCTAGTTAGAAGTTGTTTTTATGTCGTTTTTGGACTATGGTATTGTAGGGTTAAATATTTTATTCTACTCTTACGGCTCTACAGAGACGTAAGAAGAATGAAGATTTAGTAAATCTCTTGAGTAGACTCTCTTAGGAGAGTCTCCCCAAGAGACTCGACTAAAACAAGTTTTAGTCTTTTCCTAAATCTTAGAATAATAGCATTTCCTTAAAATCGTCGCTCCGCTTGGGGCTACGCTCCTCCCAAATTCCATAATCTCACAGTCCGAAGTGAAAAACTTCGTCCTGTGATAGCTGCTATCAGCGTATCCAACTATCCAGAGAGATAGATCATAACATGTCAGATGTAGTACCGTATATGCCGATTAGTGGCACAAAGTCTAAGCGCTTTGATCGCCAGAATAGCGTCTTTAGCCGTGCGCAGTTAGGCGTTACCGCCAATCATAGCAGTGCAATGGAGTCTACGGATCATACGCAGAATGTAGGCCATGAGCAGCAGGATGATCAATTACAGGACGTAGCGCCGCCGCAAGATCCCAATATCTCAGGGACTACTATCACTGAGGATTGTTATACCTTCCAGAGCGGTCCTATGGACGGCTGGTGTGAGAATGACGATTACCGTGAATACTTTGAGAATAGCCGCGGCTGCGACGGTATGCTAGCGGTTGATTGCAATGATGGCGATTATGACGATAATGGTGGAATGCCTACGGCAATAGGGCATAGCCGCGGACAGTTCGGACGCATGCAGGGTGATATTCATAGCAGCGCTGGCGAGTACAGCGGCGGGTTTCCTCTTGGCGTAATTGTGAGGCGCATCTAATGGCTATTAAACAGACGCCTTCGCAGGTTCCTACGCAGCATGGCGGTCCAGATTCAATTGGTATTGGCGAATGGCCTGTAGCGCGCGTAGCGCGCGTTGCCACCACAGGCGTCGGCGATGACGGTATGGTGGGTCATCACAGCAATGATCATGTGAATGTCATGAATGCGCATCCGCATCAGGAACACAGCGCTGGCTATCATACGGACGGTGAGATTGGAACGCATTACGCTACGCATGGTTTCATTGGTGTTAATATCATTCATGGTAAGCGCGATAAGGCTCCAGAGCATCACCCGCCCAAGGGGCTCGCGGAACATGGCGCTATTCAAGCTGGCCAGAGGGTGTTTTAATGGGCAAGGCATATACACCTGAAGTCGCCAGTGGTGCAACTTCTTCACAAGTGCGGACTAACTTTATGAGCCTCAATGGCGCAACCCCCCTTACGACTTTCGGCAGCGGTAACGCGCCATCAGGCAACCGACACGTCAATGCTACGCCTGGTGCGTTCAATAATCCTACGCATGGCGCGAGTTTGATCGGTAACAGCGGTCAACACGTCCAAAACAAAGAAGTGCGCAATGCCACTAATGGTATACCGCATATTTCGATGAAGCCCTAATGGCTATTATCGCTGGCGTTCAGGCGGGCAAAGTTCCGCTACAGATTCAAGGCGCTACTGGTGTAGCACCTATTAGGTTTGGCGCATCTGCAGGTGTAGCTACGCCGACGACGGCGCAGCAAGTCACTTTACCTCTTGATCCCGCTGGTAATGCCTATTCGGCATACCAGGTTACGGCTTCAGGCAGTATGTGGTTCTGTTGGAACACAGGTAGCGGCGCGGCTACTATTGCTGGTGCTAATTGCTATTTGATCACGTTAGGTTCACAAGAGACGCTTGTAGCGCCTCCGGGTGCTACGGGATTAAGCGTTATTTTTGATGGAGCCTCTACAACTGGCTCACTTTGCGTCATTGGTCTATTCTAAACATTCCTGGAGAGGATTATGCAACTTGACTTGACTAAGCCAGTTCTTGATCATAATGATAAACCTATTGTTGAGGCTGAAGTGCCTGTAACGATGGGTACGGCACTCAAGCGTGCACTCATTACGGATGTTCAGGACGCGAAAGAGAAACTTGAGCGTTTTGAATTGTTTCTAAAAGTTAAAGCAGCTACACTAGAGACCGAATTTAGCGCAGCTGAAGTGGCTTTGCTAGACAAAGCAATTGCGTCATTTCCGACGCTAATTTACGGCAGGCTTAGTCATTTTCTTTCACAAAAATTGTGAAACGTACAAAAGCCACTGAGCGGGCTAGATTTCGTGCGCGGTATCATGCCAATAAAGAACGGGAACGAAATCGACGTTTTCAAAAATTATATGGCATAACCGTCGCACAACGCGACGAAATTATACGACAACAAGATGGAAAATGCGCTATTTGTGCTGATTTACTTGCTCTACAACGCGGAACAAACGGTGCAAATGTAGATCATGATCATAGAACAGGGCGAATGCGAGGAATACTTTGCGCGCCTTGTAACAGGTCTCTAGGACAGTTTAAAGACTCAGTGCATATATTAGCGAGTGCACTTAAGTATCTAGAGTATCATAATTCGTTAAACAAACTATAAAGAGGATTGACCTATGGCCGCAGGCCCACTGATTGCTGCCGCTGCGCAGACTACGACTACTACGACTGGTACGGGAACGTTGACGATTGTCAATAGCGTTCCATCCGGCGCTCCAGCAGGTTCTACTACATTCGCAGCGGCGTTCGCTCCGGGTGGTGTGTATCCTGTTGCGAATATTTTTTATACGCTTATTGATGCCTCTGGCAACATTGAAGCAGGTTACGGCACGCTTCTGTCGGCTACTAGTTTTACACGAGATTTCGTGTTCTTCGCTGGTACGGCTAATACTGTTGCTCCGTATGTTCCGCAGTTCATCAGCACGCCCACTGGTTCGTTTACGAACCTGGCAGCGGGCACAGCGAACCTGTATAGCAATCCGTCGCTCAATGCGCAGATTACCCCGTATCAGCAACGCTTCCCCAACTTCACCGGAAACCAGCAGTCATCCTCGCAGGATGGCGGCATCACTGAAGATATCATGCAGGGGTCGTTCACTGGAACGATTACCAATGGCGGCGCCGGTACTCCTGGTACGGTTAACTATAAGGTCTCCAGCAACGGCGAAGTTCAACTCAGCTTTCCTGCGGCGCTAACGAATAGCACTGCCGGTACGACCGTTGTCATGACTGGACTTCCGTCCTATCTGTGCAACGTTACCACGCAGACTGTTCCGGGTGTTGTGGTTTCTAACGGTGTTAACGTTCTTGGCGCATATGTCATTACGGCTGGTGCGACGCCTACGTCAACTGGTACGATTACTGCGCAGCAAACGGCGGCTGGTCTTACTGGCACGTTTACGACTAGCGTTGTGAATGGTATTCCGGCGACTGTTATTTCTTACACGCTGCACTAACCAATGGCGGATACTAAGAAAAGCGGTTCATTTCACGGCAAGAGCAATGCGTTAGGCCATGGAGGCCGCGCTGAGCAACTGCGCGCGCAAGGTGTTCCTGGCGGTGTAATTGGCGCGATAGCTCGCGCCAAGCATGCCGCTCCTGGACAGGCGCATTATTACGGCGGTCATCATTCCGCGGGGTAAGAAAAGCGTAACTACTTGGGTTAAAGGCCAGTCTGGTAATCCAGCTGGCCGACCTAAAGATACGCGCAGTATCGCCGTACTCAAGAATGATCTTGAGTTAGCCGTACGTGAAGAGTTATCTCCGAGCCGTGTGACAGCTGTCGTTAACCGTATGGTTAAGATAGCTACGGAAAGCATTGACGAGAACGCAGCCATAGCTGCTGGTAAAGTAGTGCTTAGCATGGCTATAAGCAAGCCGCACGTACAAGAGCAGCAATCCGGTAAGTCTGGATTCACCATCGTAATTGAAAACGCGACGCTTCAGGCGCTAGCACAACAAAAACCTGAACAAAAACCAATAGAGGCATCTTATGTCGAGTGCAGCGAAAGTAATCAATAGCGGCGGGGATATGACCACGCCCAAAGGCGACGAGGGCGGCGGAGCGCGAGAAGCGCCGTCAGCCAGCGGTCCGTCCGGTAAATATGAAGAGCGCGTGGGGCCATCTCCTGCCACAGGCCGCGGCTGGTCAGGCGGCTACAGTGACACTGATTGGCTGGGTAATCCCGCTAAGATGGCAGATCGTCAATTCGCCTCCAGCGGCGGTACATGTTATTTTGATGATGTGAATATCACGTATCCGCTTAATGAAGTGGAAGCCGATATTTATATGGTTCCTGATTTCCAGGGGCAATCTGGTCAAGGGGCGAATCAGAGTACATTGCGACCTATTGGCAGCGTCTAATGTTTCAGCAACGGCAATTGAATGATGTTTATCAACAGATGGAAGTCAGTGTAACAGCACCGACTACTCCAGGTACTATTACTGGCGGCGCTGGTCAACATATCGCGCCAGTTCCTTGTACGATAGGTAGTTCAGGGAGTCCAGAAGCTGCACAATTTGCGTTAGGTGATGTATTAGAAGTTATCGCAAATACTAACGCAGGAAATATCGCTGGCTTACAGATAGTCGCTTGGCCAACTGCTACTCCTGGTACTTGTATATTAGGTTATCAAAACGCAACTGCTGGAAGCATCACACCGGTCGCCAATTCGACATATACCATTATTGCAAAGCGTATAACAACGCAGTTGATTTAATTATGTTTCAATCACGGCAGATTAACGATATATACAATCTAGTCGAAGTAAGTTTTGTTAATTTTACTTTAACTTCGACTACAGGTGGTACGACTACTACGCAAACAGGGATTGCGCCGACACTGGGCGCGCCAGGATCAAATGCACCGGCTACGTTTCAAGCTGGCGATATAATTGAATTATATCCTTCAGCTGCCGTTGGGCCATTAGCAGCACTTTTACTTGGCGCGTATCCATCTGCACAGGGCATTCTTACAATCGCTATACTTAATAGATCTGCCGCAACTGTGACGCCAAGTGCTGGCGTCTGGACAGTGGTCGCTAAACGTGTAGCCGCTAATACATTTTAGAGGATATACGATGCTTCAACAGCGACAAGTTAATGATATAGAGCAACTCATAGAGATTAGCTTTGGTACAGTTACAGTAGGTAGTATAACACAAGTAACGGCATTATCTGTAACAGTTCCATTTGTTATCGGTAGTCCATCCAGCAGCAGTCCAGCTACCTTTCAAATTGGCGATCAACTTGAAATTGTTGTTCCAGCGGCTGCGTCACCTGTTGCCGGTTTGATAATCTCTGCACAGCCAACATCAACACCGGGCACAGCTATAGTTTCCTTTTGGAATGCTTCAAGCGGCGCTATAGCGCCGACGAGCGCTGTGTATCGTATTATAGCTAAGCGGTTGACGCCGACAGTAATCTAATGCCATCCGTTAGTGAGCGACAAGCACATTATATGGCTGCGCGCGCTCATGGCTGGAATCCAGGCGGCAAACAGGTTCCAATTGGCGTAGCTAAAGAGTTTCATATAGCCGATAAGAAAGTTGGCAAATGGGAACACGCTACGACTGCCAAACACGGTAATAAACAATCCTCAGATCATATGAACGGCTATGCCTAGACATATTACAATTCTATCAGGACCGCGCAGTGGTCAAGACTTTCCAGTTGAAGATACTACTCCGCAAGCGCCTGGTGGCACTAATGCCGAAGGCAAACAAGAAACAGTCAATGAAGCTGTGGAACGGATGGCTGGCAGCGGCGACGCCTCACATAGTTCATTTGAGTCTAGTACGGCAGGGCGCATTGCGCAATCCACAGACCACATGAATCAATATTGAATGAGTATTCAATCATATATTGCAAAGATTGGTGTTAATCCACAATTTATTGCCTTTAATGCCCATGCGTGGTTCGCCTATAGTGTTGTTAAGACATTTCCTTTTGCCGGTGTAGCGGCTGCTGCGGCTGTTTTAGCCGCACTGAAAGAGTTTTGGTTTGACGCGAAGTATGAAGTACCGGCACAAACCTTTACTGATAATTTAGAAGATTTTGCTGGCTATTGCGCTGGAATCCTTCTAGCAAGCTTAACTACATGGGCTATCTGATTAAACAGCCTGGAGAGACTGTTGACACCAACGCTTCGCATAAGCCTGCATCCAGCGCAGGCGGCTATTTACAACTCAAACAAGCGTTTCATAGTCTGCGCAGCGGGCCGCAGATTCGGGAAATCATGGTTCGCGAGCGTCCGTCTAGGAACCAGCGCGCTCGCGGAAACTAACCGCTATGGACATAAACTTACTCCAGAGCAGCCCGTATATTACGTGGCCCCGACTTTTGACCAGGCTGTCCGAACAATGCGTCCGAAACTCATTCGACTTCTTGGATGGGCTAAAGACGGTGGATTCATTACAAATGAAAACATCAACAACGGATGGCTTGAACTCCTAAACGGAGTAAAGATATATCTCAAGGGAGCCGAGAATGACGATGCACTCCGCGGTGAAGGTAATCGTCTTGTTGTCCTGGATGAGTATGCCTCTATGGCTGCTCACGTATGGCCGGAGATTCTCGAACCGACGCTGATGGATGTAGAGGGCGATGCCCTCTTTATTGGTACGCCGAAGGGCAAGAATCACTTCTATCGCTTATTCATGGACGCGCTCACGCATCCAGAAGCCTATTGGGATGATTGGGAAGCTTTTCATTTCAAGTCCAATGACAACCCCTTCCTTAAAGAGCGCGAACTTAAGCGTATTGTTAGTAGGAAACGCGGCACGGAGGGACTGGACCCCAGAGACAGGAATAGACAGGAGATTGAGGCTGATTTCATATCCGGTGGCAGTAAAATACTATCACCAGATAACTTCCCCGTTGTCAAATCCTTCGATTCTCGTACGGCAAGATACTTTGTTACCGTTGACTTAGCTGGTTTCACTAAACAAGATGGGAACAAGATAAGCCGCAGCGACGAGTCAGTCGTAGCAGTTACAGCAGTTAATGAGGATATGTGGACTGTTTTGCGTATACGACACGGTAAGTGGGAAGTACGCGAGACCGCTACGCAGATTCTACTGGCATGCAAAGCGTTTCCTGGTAGTCGCCTAGGCATAGAGGAAGGCGCGCTAGAAGCCGCAGTACGTCCATATCTCGAAGATTTGATGCGGCAATACCAACGCTACATCAATATAGAGCCGCTAAAGCACCATAATGCACGGAAACAAGATCGCATCAGTTGGTCGCTTAGCGGACGTAGCGAACGCGGACTCATTCAACTCCTCACGGACAAGCCAGAGAACTACGAAGGCCCGGCAATCCAGCCTTGGAACAATTGGTTTCTCGACCAATGCGCAGATTTTCCCGACCCCCTTGCCCACGACGACGGACTTGACGCAGTCGCCTACGTCGATCAGCTTAATGAAAGCAGCTACTTTGATTCCTCTGACATAGAGGAATGGATTCCAGTAGACGCCACAGCAGGATATTAGTAAATGCCGGTAATGCCGACACGCGGGAATAGCATATTAGTTGAGACTCCCGAGAGTCTAGCAGCCGACAGGCGATATTTCTCGCAACCATATCAGAAAGCAGCGGCGTTATGCGGCTGGATATACTCTAAAGTTACTATCTGGGAGGATACACGTAATCGTGGATACCAGCAACTTTGGGGCGAATACTGGCGCATGTGGCGCGGTAAATGGTCCATACAAGAAATTAATCGACTCTCCGAGCGGTCTAAGTTACTCATGCCTGCACTTTCGCAGGCTATTGAGCAGACTGTTTCCGAGATTGAAGAAGCCGTATTCTCCAAGGCGGAATGGTTTGATGTTGCTGTGGAGACTGCAAAAGATATGGCTCAGCTGGCTTCAAGAGACCAGCTTCTCAGCGACTTGGATAAAGTCAACGCCGCCGATCAAATTATGGAAGCCGTACTCAATGGCGCCATATTTGGGACGATGGTTGCTAAGGTAAATACAAGCCTAGCAACGCAGCAAACGCCATTCCGCGATCCTGTCTCCTATGAACTGAAGGCTTCATCGAAGAAGCAAGTACAGGTAGCAATTGAGTCCATTCGGCCTGACGAGTTTGTACCTGATCCTACGGGTAAAACTATTGAGCAGATGTTGGGATGTGCTCATCGTGTTCAACGAACGCTCAACTACATACAAGAGCGGTGTGCCGAAGGTATCTATAATCAGAACGCAATAGCGCAAGTATTTCCTACGCGGCGATTGAAAAACTCGGACGTGGATCATGAAGATCCCATGTCCGTAAATACGACTTATGAAAGTGAGCAGGTTGACATTATCGAATACCACGGTAAAGTCCCTGCTCATTTGCTTATGGAGGTTACGGAAGCGCGCACTATTGCGGATGAACTACTGCATTTAGATTTGCAGGATATCGAGCGCAGCGGCGGCAATGGCCCCATGATCGAGGCAATAGTTACTATTGCTAATCAGGGTGTGCTGCTTCGCGCCATTCCTAATCCATTTACGCTCACTGATCGCTGCATAGTTGCTGCTCAGTTCGAGAAAGTTCCAGCACGATTTTGGGGAAGGGGCGTAGCAGAAAAAGGCTACAATCCGCAGAAGGCACTAGACGCAGAAGTTAGATCCAGAATGGACGCATTGGGATATATATCTGCACCCATGTTAGGTGTGGATAGTGGACGTATCCCGCGGGGTTTCAAATTAGAAATCAAGCCTGGTAAAGTGTGGACTACACAAGGCAACCCAGACGAGGTATTGCGTCCCTTCCCCGCTTTGAATTTTAATACGATGACCTTTGAGCAAGCTTCAGAAATGGAGCGCATGGTTCAGATGGGCACAGGAGCGCTCGATGTTGCTTCAGCTATTAAGAATCAGTCACAGAGCGGTGCTAATAGCATGTCGTCTAACAGTATGCTCATGGGGGCTTTTGTTAAGCGATCTAAACGCTCAATTGCGAATATTAGTCGAAACTTCATTGGTCCTCTCCTACAGAAGGTCATCTGGCGCTACATGCAGTTTGACCCTATTAGATATCCGCAGGATTTCGACATTAAGCTTAAGCCAACTCTGGGCATTGTTGCTAGGGAAGTAGAAGCTGGTCAAATGACGCAGTTGATGGGTATGATGCCGCAAGAGTATCATCAGGTTCAATTGCTTCTGGCCAAGGGCGTAATCGAACATACAGCACTCAGCAACAAGGCTGAATTGCTGACAGCGATACAGACTGCACTTAAGCCGCCAGATCCGAAGGCAGTTCAGCAACAGCAGCAATTGCAGCAGTTGGCTATGCAAGTTCAGGTAGCTGGGCTACAGGCACAGCTTGAAGGTTTCCATCTGAATAACCAAAAGACTGCTGCTGAGATTAAGAACATACTAGCGCAGGCCGGTATGCGCGGACATGAGGCAGCTATCAACGAGGCGCGGCTCAATCAGGATTGGAGTCGTATACAGCAGGATCAGCAGGAGCAACAGCAATTTGCCGAGCAGAATCATATAGCTGCTGCTAGATTGCCGATTGAATGGCTCACTGCGCAAGCACGTATGATTTCTGCGAAAGCAGCTGAACACAAGGCAAAGCACCCGCCTAAGAGTGGCGCTAAATAGCACGATAGGAGAGGGTAATGCTAGATTTAAATCAGATCAATTTGCTTCCCAACGACGCCAAGATCAAGTATCTTGCGCTGGAGAAACTATTTGATCATCCAAGTTTCAAGTATCTAGTTGAATGGGCGAAGGCCCAAGTAGAGGATTGCAAGAATCGCGTGCTTAACGCGACTACCTGGGAAGCGCATGTGCACGCTATTGGTGCAGGGCAGGCTTACCAGAACTTCGCAAATATCGAGGATTTCACTGAAAGAGAATTTGCGGCTATCGCAGAAGAAGCAGAAGCCGCCAAGATTGATGAAGAATCAGATCAAGCTAATGTAGACAATGAGTAAACTCATTCTATTTCAGTTTGGCTGTCTCGCCTGCGGCAATTCATTTGAGGAACTTACCAAACCAGGAGATTACTGGAGCAAGTGTCCTAAATGCGGAGCGAACGCAAGGCGGGAAATAACCCCTGTACGGATTGATAAGACTCGTATGGCATGCACAGTTGGTGCAACCGAAACGAGTATTAAGCATTTTGACAGGGTTCATAGACAGAGAAAGGCAATCGAAGAGAAGTCATTCAGGGACCATGGTGATTATGGCAAACCTGCTGGATGCGACTAATCCGATCTTTCTCGCTCAATTGGCTAAGCGCGGCAACGCGACGCTAAGGATGTTACCAATATGGTTAGACTCGTTGATGTTCCCCTAGACGGTGGCGACGCAAATCGCGCTGTCGCTGATATTACCGCGGCGATTACGGAATCCGCCACGGCGTCACAAAATACTCGGACTACGCAGACTACTACGCAGACTCGACAATCGCCGGACGATCCACGTTTCGTGGGTAAATCTGCGGCAGAAATTGTTGAGATGTATCGTAATCTGGAAAGTCACAGCGGCAGACTGGCCTCACAATTGGGTGAGGCACGTAATTCGGTTACCCAACTAATTCTAGGGAAGAGAGAAAACGATCTTCGTGCGGGCAATGGTATTGTAGAACCTGCAAAGATTCTACCCACTGACCTCATGGTTAACCCCACCGAAGCTCTTGATCGGTATCTCACGGCTCGTGCTAACCCAGAAGTTAGCGCCCTGAGAGAGCGCTTAAATCAGCTTGAACAGCAACTTCAGACAACTTCATTTACGCTTCAGCACCCTAAAGCTGAAACTACTACGCAAGATCCTGCATTCGCCGCCTGGGTTCGCCAGACGCCACTGCGGGCACGGCTTGCGCAGAGCGCTGCTAACGGGAACATGCAGGATGCGGATTTGTTGTTGAAAGAATGGGAACACGTACAGACACAGGAAGAAGATCCAGTGACCAATACGCAGAATCGTGCGCAGGCACTCGCTAGAACCGTAACGCTGGAAAGCAGCAATACGTCGAATGAGTCCGGTACGGGGCGGCAGCAGGGTAAAAAGGTCTTTCGTCGGAGTGATCTGATTGCGCTTAGACAGCGCGATCCTGACAAGTACGAGGATCAGGCTTTTCAAAATGAAATTATCAAGGCGTATGTCGAAGGGCGGGTAGTCGATTAAGAAAACAATAACGTTTAGACACTAGAGAACAAGAAATATGGCTACAGCAGTAGTTCTCAGCAATGACATTGCGACAAGTCTAACTGGTGGTCCTGGTAGTCCTAATGACGTCCATGCCGCTAATTTCGTTCCGGCCTTGTGGTCGGACGAAGTTGTCGCAGTATACAAATCGAATTTGGTTCTTGCCAACCTCATTCGTAAGCTGAATCACAGAGGCAAGAAAGGCGATACTATTCACATTCCGACGCCCGCCAGGGGCACGGCTGTGAACAAGGTCGCGCAATCGGTTGTGACACTGCAACCGTTTGTTGATCAAAGCGGTGTTGGTGGTATCACCATCACTATCAACAAGCACAAAGAATATTCTCGTCTGATCGAGGATATCGTTGACGTGCAAGCGTTGGCTTCGCTGCGCCGGTTCTACACCGACGATAGCGGCTATGCCATTGCAAAGCGTGTTGATCGCGATATCTTCTTCCAGCTAGGAAGCGGCACGACCGTGGCTGGTCCTGCCGGTACGTTCATCGAAGATCCTGCTACAGGCAACGTTCTTGCCGCCAGCACGGCTTCGCTGTTTGTTGGTGACGGCCAGACCGTCTACAATCCGGCGTCCAATGCCGGCGCAGGTAATGCTACGGATATTACCGATCTTGGTATTCGCCGTTCCATTCTGAAGTTGGATCAGGTCGATGCGCCGATGGCGGCGCGGTATCTGATTCTGCCTCCGGTTGCCAAAGCTTTGCTTTTGGGCGTTGCGCGTTTCACGCAGCAAGCGTTCACTGGTGAAGCTGGGCCTGGCAATAGCATTCGCAACGGTCTCGTTGGGAATGTGTACGCCGTAGAAGTCTACGTGTCGAATAACCTTCCGAACATCTTCAATAACAATGGCACCATTGGTGGTTCAATCGCATGGTTGATCCAGCGCGATGCTGCTGTTCTTGTCGAACAGATGGGTATTCGTACGCAGCAACAGTACAAACAGGAGTTCCTCGCGGACCTGTTTACTGCTGATATGATCTACGGTACTGGTATGCTTCGTGGCGGCTCCGCTGTCCCGATTGTAACCAATAACCTGCTCGATGCTTAATCCCTAGTGGATTCGTGGGGCAGCAATGCCCCACACCTAATTTATGGCAGCATTCGTACACCCACTGCTTAAGCAGGCGTTCATTACACCGAAACCGGTGACGCAAAATCAAACGCTTACGGGGACGGATTCTGGCAAGGCATTTGTTAATACGAATGCTACAACTGCGGTTACACTCACGCTGCCAAAGGCGTCAGTAGGTCTTTCCGTAGTTACAAGCGGGCTGACTTTTCAATTTCTAGTAGCAGCCGCACACAATATAATTATCACGCCAAAAGTAGGCGATACGATACGCGGATTAGCTGTTTCTGCGTCATTGACATTAAACACTGTTGGACAATTGGTTCAACTCGAATGTATAACAGCTGGATTCTGGGAAGTTTTGTTTGATACGACGAGCGGCCCTCTTAATGTGCTAGCGCCGCCGACGACGACAGTCGCGTCGATTACGACGAATACAACTGTCACGGTACCAAACAGCGTCGCCAATGTGTTCATTGAACGTACGACGACCTATACAGGCGGCATATTAGGGTTTGTTACACCGGCGCTCGAAGTCGTAACTAACGCTGGCGCTAATGATGCTAACGACGAGTGGTCCGGTTTGTTCATAATGAACAACAGTTCATTAGCGACTACTGGATCAGAGAATGTCGCATTATACGCGCAAGGAAACAGACTAACAAATAGCGTCGGTCCTACATGGGCCGCGGTGTTTGAAGTTCGCGATTATAGCGGCGCGGCTAATCCGACAGTAGGATTGGTTGGTATAGAGATTGATGTAGATTGCAATGGCACGGATTCATCTGGAGCAGGTAACCGTGTCGGCTGTGATCTAGTTATACGACAGTATAATACAGGTGGTGCGTTTGCACAGGCAAACTGGGGCTACCGTATACAGAATAATGGAGTCTCTGGTAATAATGTAGGATTTGGTTTTGCTTTTGCTCCGGGGATGATTGCCAATGTAGGCTTTGATACATCGCATGGGACGATGAACTCAGCAGCCTATCAGTTAGCTACCGGACAATCAATCATATTTGACGGTCCTACTAACTTACTTAATAAACTCGAATTTGATGGAACCAATCTAAGCTATCTATCATCGGGTGCAACAGTCTGTTCATTACTAGCCGCTGGTGGTTACTACATGAGCAATGGCACGCATGGCGTCACAGTGACCCCCGCGGTAAATACAGGGACACAGGCACCGGCACTCACAGCGAATAAACCAGGAACACTCGGTACGATTCTTACATGGATTCCATGCAAAGTAGATGGTACGAATGGTTGGATTGCAGTTTGGAATAATTAATGGCTACGCTAACTCTTAGACAAATGCTTGTACGTACGCTTACCAATATTGGTGAGCCGGTGAGCGCAGCTAATGTTCCGGCTGTAGGTCAGGCTATCACTGACTCATATCAGCTGCAAGTCTGTAACTTCATTAATCACATAAAGGAAGAGTGTGAGCAAGAACATCAATGGTCTAGCCGATGGCAGACCTATGTCATGCAATACATCACAGGCAACGTCACACAACAGATTATCGACACAGGCGGCTATTTCCTTCCTGCGGGAGCGTTTCCCAATTCTGGATGCCAAGTTGTGCGCATTCATAATCCCAAATTCAACAGGGAAGTTGCATTGGTGTTTGACATCACCACATTCGGTATTCCGTTTGTCCTAGACGAGATGCCGCTGGCTGATAACACGTATTATCAGACGGTGCTTAACCAGACACCTGTGGCGTATAGTACTAACTTTACTGTGCAGGATTTAGGTAATGATAACGTTCTTCTTAATATGTATCCTGGCGCTAATAGTACACGATATATTCAGATAACACTGTATAACCCACAGAGCTATATAGATCCAACAAATGGTGGAGGTAATCAAACTGATACGTGGGATACGGGGTCAAGTTCTAACGATATACTAACACTCAATAATGCACCGGCATTAGGTGCAACTTCTGGTGGCTTAGTGGCACCGTTTAGCTTTCCTAGCGGTAATTATCCTATTACCTTCAGTGGCCCGAATACAGGTGGCTCTGGCCGTATAAATCAGACGGTAACAGCTACCTTCATAAAGGGTAATACGGCCTTTACGTGGGGCGGCGGTCTCACGTCTAATCTATATGCCCCGAATGTCTTATTGCAGGGACTTACTAGTGGCGGGTTGGGGGCCGATAGCCCCATTATTATGCCTAGCCGCATCATTGAATTAGGCTCCGCGTGGTATTGTCTTGCGGAACGCGGCGAAAGCCTCGGCACTAATAGTATGTTCTCCGAGGATAAGTATCGTCGCGCATTGGACGATCTAGCGACTAAAGACCGAGCGCAGCAGGGCGATCTGGTAATGATCGTGGCGTAGCATGACGATACGCCAGTCGATTACACAAAGCCTTGCGGAGATAATGCCGATTGATCAAGTCCAACCATTGGACTTTGTTACGCCAGGTTTCCGCGGATTAAATACGGTACAAGCTGGTTCCTTGATGGACCCTGGTTACTGTACACAGGCACTCAATGCTGTAATTGACGTGAATGCGCGATTGGCGGCAAGAAACGGTGCTAATCCGCTCACATTTGAATCCACGACGCTTACCTTTACAGCTGCACCTAGTGGAACAAGTGCTACACTAAGCGCTAACTGGACGCCGCCTAGCGGCGTGTATATTGTAACATTTAGCGATATGGAAGTCCGCGCCATTACGTTTACGAACGGGGTAAACACGGCTACATGGACTGGGGCGCTAACCGGAACGCCTACAGCGACATTCAGTGTCACAGGTGGGGCTAATAAGCAATTAACCTTCACAGCGCCGCCATCAGGCGTTAATGGTACATTAACGGCTAACTGGACGCTCGCTACTGGCAATTATACGATTATCTTTAGTGATGGTGAGACACGGATAGCGTTGCTTACGAACGGTAGTACGGCAATAAGTTGGGTTTCTGCGCTTACAGGCGTGCCGCAAGTAACCATATCTGTCATCTTCAGTATTCAAGAAATCTTTGAATATAATCCAGGTGGGGGCGGCGCCTTTCAGACAATATTTTCATGGGCTGGTGGTATAAGTAATACGCCTAACTTTCCTACTAATAATCTTGGCGGAGCGGTCAATGTCTCAAACGGACGATGGTTCTTCCAGAACTTTAATAATAAATGCATTGGCTTCCAGATTGGTCAGAAACCAATTGTCTACACTGGATCGGGAACTTTTACAACGGTTGTCGAGTCAGCTGGTACAGCGCCGACAGGTGGTATCGGGTGTTCCGCCTTCGGTCGCCTCTGGTCTGTTGGAAGTGACCTGCAAACAATTCAATATAGCGGACTCTTAGACGAGACTGATTGGAGTACGACAGATGGAAACGCAGGTGTCATCGACATGCACACCATCTGGTCCGATGGAACAGATCAGGTCACAGCCATCTTTGCCTTTAATGCATCCCTCGTGGTTTGTGGAACCAAACATATCATCTTTTTTACTGACGGACGAGGAAGCATGCTTGGTATGGACCCTACTCAAGCTTACGTCTTTGATATGCTCGTCGGAACTGGATGCTTATCTCAATGGACTGTTGATCACGTTGGAGAAGCCGACGTGTTACTACTCAGTCCAAATGGAATACAATCCCTACAGCGACTCACTACCCATCGAGATAACCCAATAGAGACGTTGAGTAAGTATAATCGAGATACGCTGCTTAATCAGTTACAAGCGGAGAATCTAACCAATATCAGTGGATGCTTTAACAATCTCACAGGATTTTACATACTAGGATTGCCTATAACCGGCGTTACGTGGTGTTTTGATCAACGACGAAACTATCATGACGATATCGGGGCACTCTGCAGCATCACTACGCAATGGACGATGGCTCTCACAGCCTGTTGTTCTCTCGTCACCAATCAGCAACTCTTTCTAGCGCGAGCTAACCAGGGTACGGTCTGTGTATACAGTGGCACGACCGATGAAGGGGCTACTTATCAATTCTCCTATATATCACCATGGATGAATCTAGGGCAACAAGTCGCACAGCGACTTAAGATGTTAAAGCGGCTAACGCTACTTCTCTTTACTGGCGGCGGGCCATTCACAGCGGCGTGGGCAGTTGATTTCAATGCACAAAGTGGATCGACTATACAAACAGTATCAAGTAGTGGTAGCGCTTCGTATTATGGATTAGGTATGTATGGCGCATCGCTATATGGCGGCGGCGGTACAATTTATAACTGGAAGTATGCGGCGCACATCAAAGGGCAATATTTCCAACTGAGTGTTAATACAATCGTGACAGGTATTTTCGCGCTACAGCAAGCGCAATTTGCTGTGAAAATAGGTAGGGTGGCATAAGTGTCCAATTACGTTCAAACAACTTTCTTCACCCCCAAGGATTCGCTCCCCGTAGGTAATCCTGCGAAAGTTATCTATGGCGCGGCCTATGACGTGGAATTTGGGAATATTTCTACAGCTATAGCTAGTAAGTATGATAGTTTATCACTACCGAGCGCAGCTGTAACAGCACTTACTGGTACAGCGAATCAAATTATTGCGTCGGCATCGGTCGGCGCTATAACACTAAGTTTGGCGCCTAATGTTATTATACCAGCGCCTGGTAGTGGTAGTGCACTTACGCTTAGCGGCGCTGCTAATTCATACGGCGAACAGATTACTGGATCAGCAACTACTGGACAAAGTTACGGCGTACGTATTTTAGCTGGAACTAACTCAGCAGATAATGCCTTATATGTAACTAACGAGGTTAACAGCGTAGCATTTCTGCAGTTAAGCGGCGATGGCCATGGGCTCATAGGTCCTATAACATGGACAGCTGGCGGCGCAGTTAGCATTCCTGCGCCAACATCTGGTAATTCACTAACTATATCTGGTGGCGCCGCAGGCGCGTATTCTGTAATAGTTCAAGCTAATTCTGGAGCTAGCGTTTCGTTTGGTCAGCAAATACAGGCTGGTACTAATAACGCAGATATGAGTTTTAGTATAACCAATCAGGCGGCTAGTACATTCTATTTTAGAGTATTTGGTGATGGCGGTATTGCCGTTGGTGCGCCTACGGGCGGTGACCAGGGCATCGGTACGCTCAATACGACTGGGCTAT
>Ga0210407_10000544_pt1 | contig 41896 bp, 39 predicted proteins | sample IncBWC27MmetaG_FD_150860 | JGI IMG/M metagenome (GOLD analysis project Ga0210407, IMG submission 150860) | Forest soil microbial communities from Barre Woods Harvard Forest LTER site, Petersham, Massachusetts, United States - Inc-BW-C-27-M | ecosystem: Environmental > Terrestrial > Soil >...
CAGTTGGTTAGAACGCTGCCCTGTCACGGCAGAGGACGCGGGTTCGAGTCCCGTCGTCCCCGCCATTCTTTCCAGAAGAGTCAGGCGGATTTCATTGCGATCATCAAGAACGCAGGAAGGGCACGTTTGTCGCTCGGTCTGCGCCCTTTTCTGCGAACCTTTAATTCCGACCAGCTAGCAGCGCCTACTGGAGAAGTGAAGTCCTAGCGCGCCACATGCCGCGTAGCGCGACACCTGGATCCATCTTCAGTTGAAGATCGGGTTCGGTCGAATGGTTCACTTCCCCGTTGGTTCAGTCGAAAACCGTTGAACTCTGTGCGACTCTTCGGCATCCTACACAGCAATCAGGCCAATTCCGTTCAAGATGACCGCAATGTAGGAGGAATCATGAGCTCCTCTCCACACCTGGCAAGCGAGTCGCCGGAGCCGAAAAAAGCTCTTTTCATCGATGCTGACCCAGAAGTTCGCGCGATGCTCGTCAACATTCTTGATCCGTTGGTGTGGAGCGTGCGGCATGCACCCGACAACAAGGCTGCGCTCGCCCTTGCTCAGGCTGCACATTTCGATTTTATCCTTACGAGTGAGAAGACATCCGGCGAGGAAGATGTGGAGCTGCTGCGCAGGATTCGCTGCATACGCCCGCACACCCGGCTTATCATTCTTACTGAGGAAGGTACGCCGGCCGAGGTCATTGTGGCCATGCGTGAACACGCCTTTAGTTACTTTTCAAAACCGTTCTCGCTCTCCTCGCTTGCGGACATGGTGCACGCTGCCTCTGAGGGACCTTGCTGGGATGACGGTATCGAGGTCTTGTCGGCAACGCCCGAGTGGATTCGTCTTGCGGCTAGTTGCGATATGAAGACCGCGGACCGACTAATCCAGTTCATGCACGAGATCGCTGACTTGCCCGAGCCCGAAGCCGACGCCGTTGCAATGGCTTTTCGCGAACTTCTGATGAACGCGATCGAGCACGGTGGGAACTTTCGTCCGGACCAATATGTCGAAATCTCGTACGTCCGAGCCAAGCATATGGTGATGTGCCGAGTTAGAGATCCCGGTGAGGGGTTTACGCTCGACGAAATCGATCATGCTGCCGTTGCCAATCCGCAGGACGACCCAGCTCGCCACATTGCATATCGCGAAGCTAAAGGGATGCGTCCGGGCGGCTATGGCGTTTTGCTGGCCCAAAAACTCGTTGATGAACTGATATACGACCAGAAGGGTAACGAAGTTATGCTTGTTAAGTATCTCGATGTGACACGCTTAGAGCATTTATAAGATCGGCGCCGGTGCCTGGTCCACTTTGTGATCAGCTGCAGTACCTGATAAACGCGTACCGGTAGAGTGGCTTCTCGTACCGAAGTGTCCGGTTACGCGCGCCAGCTCAACCGGTCGATGCAACACCATTCAGTGCGTTGCTGCGGCAATGCTTCCGCGGGAGAACTACCTGTTTGGCTGTACTCGGTCAGAACCCAGCCAGATCAGTGTTCCGGCTGGTCTAACTCTAGCAAGCGATTTTGGCTCTTGTTTTCAGTGCCAGGCGGGTTCTAGCTTAGTGTTGCGTCGACCCATTGAGATCACCGCGTTATCTCTAACACGCCGGCCGTTTCAAGAGATTTCTTTCTTCGTTTTTCTTCATAACGGCACACCTTTCCCGTGGCACGCGAATCGCGTCTCGGTGGCCGTGTTGTTTCACTTGTGTCACCCTAACCAGCTCGGGCCGCTTCCGCTTCATCCATTCGGTGTTGCCCACCAAACATCTCTTCGGTCACGATCGACCATGACGAGTTATGCGAACTCCCCATAGGGAGGCGGGTCGCCTAATCAATCAGACGGTGACTCTTCGCACCATAACGCGGTCCAGGCATTCCCGCACAGGCACCACCACTTCTCTGTTGCATCTGTCCACGACGACAGAACTCTTGGTAATCAATCTGATCTCGCAACATGATCCACAACCGAATCCCCAGTTTCCGTGCGGCAGCAACGCGGGCTTTTCCCAGACCCTTCTGCACTAATTTGCGCCGATAGAACCGACGCAGTTCCGGATCCCGGCGCACCGCATGTGCCGCCGCCTCACACCAGAGAAAGCGCAACAGCGGATTACCTTGTTTGGTCAGTCCTCCCAACTTCTGTCGCCCGCCGCTGGAGTGTTCTCTGGGAATGATGCCGATGTAACTCGCCAGCGCCTTGCCATCGCGAAACCGTTTCGGATCGCCCAGAAAAACATCGGTCGCTAGTGCCGTGATCGGTCCCACCCCGGGATGAGTCATCAGCAGTCCTGCCGTGGGTCGTTGACCTGCTTGCTCTAGAACTCGCTGATTCAGTCGTTCGATCTCCACTTCGAACCTGGCGTACATCGCTTGCAACTCACTGCGCCGCTGAGCGGTATGGGTGGCCAGTGGTAGCGACGCGATGGCCCGTTGTCCGCTTTGGCTCCAAAGCGAACTTCCGCGCCTTAAACCATGCGCCAGCGCGATGGCCTGCAACGCATTCTGTATCCGCGTCCGCAGGCGCACCCACTGATGACGGTGTAAGAGCAACCCTCGCAGATCCAGCAGTTCCTGCGACGGCTGCCAGATCGACCGAAAACGGTTTTCTACCAGCAGCCTTAGAAGTAACTCGGCATCGCGCTGGTCATGTTTCTGTCGGCGGGGTTCGGCCGCTCGAATCGTCGCCGGATGACCTACCTGACAGTCGATTCCCAGCTCTTCCATCAGCTGCAAAAATCACTTCATCGACCCGGTCGCTTCGATGCCTACGCGCACCGGGCTGGGAAGCGTGGAATAAAACTCCCGCACACTTTCGCCTTCGTGCGGGAGAGTCTTGTGCACAACTTCTCCCGTCGCGGTGTCTAGCATCGCCAACGTTTGCTGGCGAGCATGCAAGTCACATCCTATAATCCGCATCTCGGCCTCCTTCGATCCGAGCACTGTTGGGGTGAACACCGAACAGTCTACTCGGGCCGTCGCGAGGCCGACATCGTTATGACATCAATCGGGACCTCGGGGAAGCTTGAGACCTGATCTCCGGATTCGGAGGTTAGCGATGATTGGCTTTTTGGTTTGTGCGAAAACTTGGCTACGCGGTATGCACTCCGTCTAATCGCACGCGAAATGCTTTTGCCCAAGAGCGGAACGCGGCCTCAACGTCGCCCCATTTCTTGAACGAATTAAGGCCACTGAACCACCTCCGTCCACTCTTACCGGTCACGAACGCTACCAACCGCTCGCCCGACTGTGAATCGAGAATTTCCCCTTCGATATTGACCTTGCCCACGCTCAACCTGGGAACCAACAAACTTGCGCCGGGTGCTACTCCCACAGTTGCAGCAGTCGCAGCTCCCTTTACCGCCGCATTCTTCCCGCCGCCCGTGGGCTCCACATTCGTGATTGCCACTCGCAGCTCGGCTACGTCCGGACCTGGGGCCGTCACGATTTGATAGGTTCCGGATTTCGCAAGTTCGTCCTTCACGGCCTGCTGGAAATATTTAGCCAGGCGCTCCAGATCGTCCGGGTCAATACCGCGGTCTCGAGCCTCTGGAAGCAAATAGATGGTAATCGGGTCAAAAATGAACTTGTTGTATTTCTTAAGGACCGTTGGGTCCTTCTCATAGAGAAGTAAGTCGCCGTTCTTCGCATCTGGAACAAGCCCAGCATAGTCGCCCAAGAACGGGTCCGACGTTTGCTGTTGGTCAGCGGCGTCCTGCGCGCGCACAGCGGACCCGATGACGAGGACTGCGATAGCGAGCAGGCTCAGAAAAGCCAAAGACGAGAGCAGTGTTGCGCGACTCATTCGAAACTCCTGGGGTCGAGGGCCGATTCCATTATTCGCGAACGTTGTTTGATTCTGCATATAAGCCTCCAAGTGTGAGATTCCTTACAGTAGGGTTGCTTTGCTGTCTGTTCGGTCCAACTGCATGAAAGCAGTACAGGTCAGTCTTCATCCAGAAAGGCTGCATCCTCGGCATCAGCGACAGCCTTTTGATCAGCGGCGCTGAGCCCAGAAGGCGAAATGTCGATCGTCACTTTCGTGATCGTTCCGGTGAACTTGTTGTCCCCTTCCTTGTAATCGTCGGACACCGGCGTTTCGGCGTCTATTCCTACGTCCGCCCCCTCGTCTCCAGAAAAGGCGAACGGCACGGTCTTCGGAATGTATCCTTGCGCCACCTGCTTCCCGTCCACGAACAGCGTGCACTTCCCGCCGGTTCCGGGCCTTGGCGCATCGGGGATGAACTCGTACTTGATGACATGCTTGCCAACAGAAAGTGTCGAGGAATCGGCGATGTTCGTTCGCTCGACGCCAAAAAAGTTGTACTCGTGATGCACCTTCCCGTCTTTCATGTAGATCGTCCAGCCAGCGAACCTGCCACCTTGCGCGATGATCACGCCATTGGTGTTGTCGTCGAGCAGTTCCACGAGCGCGGTGATGGTGAAATGACGGTTCTTCACGTTGATGAACGCGTTCTCCATCATGCCCACCATGCCGGGATACACCGTCAACTCCGTGCGATTTCCCATGAGGTCCGGCCGTCCCGCGATCGCGGGATTGAATCGCTCCGATCGGCGGTCGTCGATGGGCAACACGTGATTTTGGATCGCCACCTTGATGAAGAGGTCTTGCATCTCTTTCAGCTTCGAGGGTTCTTTAGAAGCAAGGTTATGAGCTTCGCTGAAATCGTCAGCAGTGTGGTACAGCTCCCAAACGTCCTGGGTGAGCGGAGGATTTTGCACCTGGATCCAGGGGATGGAGTGGCGCGTTGCTGCGATCCATCCTTCGTGATAGATGCCCCGGTTGCCGAACATCTCGAAGTACTGCGTGGTGTGGGTTTCCTTGGCTTTGGGATTGGCGAAGCTGTAGATCATTGATGTTCCATCAAACGGCAGCTGCACCGTCCCGTCCACGCTCTTGGGAAACGGCAGGCCTGCTGCTTCCAGCACGGTCGGCGCAATGTCGGTCACATGCGTGAATTGAGAACGAAATTCCCCTTTGTCCTTGATCCGCGCTGGCCAATGAATCACCAATCCGTTGGTAGTTCCGCCGTAGTGCGAAGCGATCTGCTTGGTCCATTGGAAAGGAGTGTCACCGGCCCATGCCCAACCGATCGCATAATGGGGGAATGTACTGGGGCCGCCCCAATCCGCCAAGTGCGGCATGTTGATTTTCGCGTCCTGGCCGATTCCGTTGAGCGCCATCATCTCGTTATAGGCTCCCAACGGACCACCTTCCGCGCTGGCGCCGTTGTCTCCGACGATGTAAATGAATACGGTATTGTCCATCACCCCCATCTCGTTCAGCGTGTCTACCAGTCGTCCGATCTGCTCGTCGGTGTGCTCGCCAAATCCGGCGAAGGTTTCCATCTGGCGCGCCTCTAGGGTTCTTTCTTCTGGCGTTTGCGAACCCCAGGACGGAATCTCTTTGGGGCGCGGGGTCAAATCCGCATTTGCCGGAATGACTCCCATCTGTTTCTGGCGAGCGTAAGTCTCCTGGTTCAGCTCGTCCCATCCCTGATCGAATTTGCCTTTGTAACGATCGATGTATTCCTTGAAGACATGGTGCGGTCCGTGAACTGCGCCGGGCGCGAAGTAGACGAAGAACGGCCTGTCTGGCGTCAAAGCATGTTGCGCCCGCATCCAGTTGATCGCCTGATTGGTCATGTCCACAGTGAAGTGGTAATGGGGATCATGGGGCGGTTCCACGCGGACCGTGCCATCAAAGATTGCGGGCGCCCACTGATTCGTCTCTCCGCCGATAAAACCATAGAACTTGTCGAAGCCCGAGTGGGTCGGCCATCGGTCGTACGGCCCGGAGACGGAAACTTCCCACGGCGGTGTCTCATGATATTTGCCAAATGCCGCGGTACTGTAGCCATTGAGGCGCAGCATTTCCGCCAAGGGCGCCACGTTGAGCGGGCGAATGCCAGTATTGCCAGGGAAGGATGTGGCGAGTTCCGCGATAGCTCCCGAGTTAGCGACGTGGTGATTGCGGCCGGTCAGCAGCGCGTTGCGTGTGGGCGAACAGAGCGCTGTGGTGTGAAAGTTGTTATACCGCAGTCCTGCGGCCGCCAACATATCGAGCGTGGGCATGTGGATGGGTCCGCCAAACGCACTGGATTGCCCAAAGCCCATGTCGTCCAGCAGCACTATCACAAAATTCGGAGCACCGTTCGGGGCCGTGACTCTGAAAGGCGGCGGCGCCTTGGCGTTGCGGGCATCGAGTTCAGTGAACACCTGAGGTTGTGGTTCTGGAATAGGCAGCACCGTACGGTCTAAGGTATCCTGCGACCAGGCCGGCGCGGCAACAGCGAAAATGATCACGAGTTGCAAGATTGACCGTAGAGGCCTCATTGAACCGCTACCCCGCTGAAAGTGATCCCGTATCATCTTTTCCGTCTCCGTTCGTCAAACTCGGACCGCGCAAACCCTCCGATCGCTCCAACGTGGAATCGCGTCGGATACTCCACGCTGGCGTCGTTCCCGTCTATTGGCAAAACTGACAAGTCCTAGAGGGATGGGGTGTCTAGCGCGGCTAGCTCCTGATGAGTTGTGCCGGTTCAAACGGTCGACGCCACACTAAGCTTGAACCCACCTAGCATTGAAAACAGAAGCCAAAATCGCTCGTTAGGGTTGGACCGGCAGGAACGCTGCTCTGACTGGGTTTTGACCGAGTACAGTCAAACAGATGCTTCTCCCGCGCAAGCATTGTCGAATCACCGCACCGGATGGTGTTGCATCGACCGCTTGAGCTGGCAACGGTTACCTATTCCGATTTTGACTGCGTAGAAACGCCGCAATCCCCTTCCATTCGTTGACCTAGTACAAGCGTGAAACGTAGGATTTGCGGCTCCATTCATGAAAGCCAGGCATTCAGGCCTATTGGCTGGTTAAGAATGTACGTAGTGGGGAGTATTCTCTGATTTCATGATTAGTGAAGTGTGCCTGCGGGAAGAAACCAATATGCGAAGCCGGGTGGGGGTGCTTTTCACGACGACGTTTCTGATCATTCTTGTGCTGGTTGCTTCCGGAACGCTCAAGGATTCAGAAGAAAACGACAACAAGGCGGCCATAAATTTAGTTCTGTTGCACGAACAAGAATGCCCAACGTGCGATTCCGACAAGTTGGATTCTCTGCATAAGCCGGATTCGCGTGGGATCGAGGAGTCCTATCCGCACCCATTCGAACCTGACGAACGCCGAGGCCATCAAGCCTACCAGGAGGCTCGCACGCGCCTGACTACCCGTGGTCTGCGCCAAGCAATAAAAACATGCGGTTGTGTCAGTTTTGACAATGGACCTTCGCCCGTCTCTGGGGTTAATAGCTAACTCTGGGAGCGATCCTGTGGATGCACGACACGAGGTGCCTTTGATGAACAAGACGACTGAGGTGCGAAAAATGAAAAATGCGATGCCAAGGATTCACATGCTGGTTCTCGCCACTTTGTTGACAGCCGGACTGCTTACGATCGGAAGCTCGCCTGCATTGTGCCAAAAGGCGGAGACGATTGAGGCCACGGCGATGGGGACTGGTACTCAACTGGGTCAGAATGTTGAGATACGCCTGATCATTAGCGATTACTCCACCATGGAGGAGAGGCAGGTTCTGGTGGACGCATTCGCGAAAGGTCAAAACCAAGGGTTGGTCACCGCGCTGCAAAAGATGAGAGCAGTGGGTCGCATTTCGCTCACTGGCACGGTAGGGTACGACGTTAGCTTCATTCGCATGATTCCGACGGCGACGGGCCGAAAACTCCGCTTTATCACCAATCGCCCGATCCGATTCGGCGAGGCTTGGACGGACTCCCAGTCCCAGTCCTTTGACTTGAGCGGCGGAGAGATAGATGTCAACGACTCCGACAAGAGCAAGAGTACCGGCGTCTTGTTTCCGCGAGCCCAACTGGTCATCGACAAGCAGGGGCAGCTGCAAATTGAGTTGTCTCAAAACTCATGGAAGTTGGTGGACGTGCTCGACTGGAAAGGAACACCCGGGGTCAATTAACCGTAAGCGGCGTGGAGGCGCACAGCGCGCCTTCACCGCTTGCACCGAAATGCAATATTGCCCGATTCGGAATCTTCGTTGCGGCATTGAATCGTGAAACGTCGATGTTCGCCGGCGAGGCAATAATGAGTTCCCTCGAAATCAGCTTGGTTACGACGGCGGTCGTTTTCGGAGGTGCGTTGCTGGGCATCGCCCTGCGCGCCGTTTTGCCTCAGAGTCAGTTGGGTGGTGAATCGAGGGAAGTTGTAAAGCTTGGCGTGGGCCTGATCGCGACGATGGCCGCTCTGGTTCTTGGTTTGCTAATCGCTTCCGCCAAGTCATCGTTTGACACACAGAGTGTCGAACTTACGGATATGTCAAGCAAGATTGTGCTGCTGGACAGTATCCTCGCCCACTATGGACCTGACGCAAAAGAAGCGCGCGCTGTGCTACGCGGTTCCGTTGTTGGCGCTCTCGATTCACTATCTACCGAGCCTATTGCCGTTCGTTCTCAATCCGGCTCGTCCTCCAATGGCGAAGTTCTGTACGACCAAATCCAGGGGCTATCGCCGAAGGACGATGCACAGCGTTCGATGCAGGTACAAGCGTTGAGCATCATGGTGGGCGTGGGGCAAACGCGGCGGTTGCTCGCTGCGCAAAAGGGTAATTCGGTTTCCGGCGCGATTTTCTTGATCCTGGAGTTGTACTCTCCTTATGCGGGACTGATTCACGTTTCGGGAGCCCCGCTACGTGCGGCCCTGGCACATCTGGGTCAGTAGTGAATGAGGTGATTTGCGCGAGGCAGAATGGCCACTGAATTAAGCGCTCCCTGCCTGCGACGACCGAGGCCCGCTGTAATGGCCTCGATGTGGTACATGTGTGCTGCTTGGACTCTGATGGCGATCGTTTTCTTGAGCCTTGCATTTCGTCCCAGCGGTTCCCAACCGATCCATGAGCTACGTGTTTGGGTAGATTCTCACGGTGCGGGCCGCCATCTCTGATTGATTTACTTGTGCTAGAGAACTTGATACGTTGGCAGTATTCTAGATTCCAGCCGACGATTAGTCTCTGACAAGGCTTGAGCTTGAGCGTGTGGTGCGGTCTCAGCCCTCTCCACCAGTCCCCGCAGAACAAGTTCCGGCATGCCACCGAGGGAGATTACAAAGATGAGTCTATTTAATCCAAGCTATTTTCTGCACACCGCAAACATCCTGCTGTTGGTAGCGTACAGCGTTCGCGACATTCTTTGGCTGAGGTTGTTTGCGGTGGCGGCCTCGCTGATCTCGCTGCCTTATTTCATACTGCAGCCGGAACCGCTGTGGGAGCCAATCATATGGAGTAGCATCTTTGCTGCGATCAATTCGATCCAGTCTTGGCGTCTTTTTGTCGAGCGACGTCCCGTTAAATTAACGCCTGAAGAGGAGGAAATTCGCCGGCTCGTCTTTGCGGAATTGCCGTCTCGGAAAGTCCTGCAGATTCTGAGTATCGGAGCGTGGGCAACCCTGGAAATTGGTGAGCAAATGCTGGAGCGTGGCAAAAGTGTTGGGGCAATTTCGGTCATTGTTCGAGGGAAAGTGCGGGTCACGAGAGATGATCGAGTCTTCGGGGAACTCGTCTCGGGCCAGATTGTGGGCTCAGCTCTTCTCCTGACTGGCGTTACAGCCGATGTAGATGCCGTGGTGGTAGAGCCTGTCCGGTGCATGCGATGGGAGGTTGAGCCTCTCGACCGTTACCTGGCCGCCAATCCCGAGACACGGATTGTTTTGCAAAAGTACCTCACTCGTGATCTGGCGGGAAAATTGTTAGCCGCTGGCAAACTCTAGACTCAACTCGAGGCTACCAGCTAGCTTTTTGATAAATCGCATATTCTCATCGACGAAGCACAGTCTACTCGGATCGAAGCAGCCACCGTTGTCATGCAGTCATGTCTAATGATCCGCCGAATCCGAGATTCGCGTGCGGTTGCGAAATTGACCTAGACAAGTCGCCGCGATTTTCATATCTCGCAATATAACGTTCTTTCATGTTCCTATCCGGACTCTGGCGCTCCACTGGTACTTTTGACAATTCCACACCGCGCTTCAACCTGTCATAAGAAAACCTGTCGAGTGGAGTTTGAAATGAGTCTCTACATTGTCCAGGAATTTCTTGGAGTGCTGCTCGTGATTGCAGGTCTGACCGGGACACTGCTTTTTTTCGGGATTGCCGGCATCTTGTTTCGGGAAGGGATACGTCGGGCCCTGCGAGGTGCGAAAACCCGCGTCATACCGATTGCAGGGTTGAGCGCTAAAAACCAGCGGCTCCAACGCGTCGGGGTAGGTCGGGCCTCCGCCGAAGGGGTCCAAATTCGACTTGCACGATTAAAATGATTCGTCGGAACAAACGGAGAGTTCTGGCGTGGCCGAAAATTCACAAAGAGCTGGTGCGTATCTGACGTTTGGTGGCGGCGGGACTAGGAACCTGAATCGCATACGTCTAAGCCGGTTCTGCCTTGCTCTCGCTTCCTGGAGTTGTGTTGAACTTAGCGTGATTCTCGCGCCTCCACCAAACGCGCGGGAGGTCCTACCCTTCCCGCCCACACCGTCGGCCTCGTATCGCTCGACTATTTCGACCAGGCATCGTTCGCCTTCAATGGGAAAATCATCACGACCAAGATCACGTCTCCGAAGAAGTAGGCTCAGATTGCTCGAGTCGCATGGACGACGCACGCCCCAGTTCTGATTAGGATCTTGCCGTAAACCAGCTTCAAAACCCACGGCGCCTTGCTAAATCTGACAGCAGTCAGTCGGTGATCAAAAGGAGCCACAATTTATGGCACAGATCTCTCGTCCCGCATCCCCTGCTGCGGGTAGAAGTGACGGAAGCAAGATCCGAAATTTGATACTGCTGGACGTGGCGCCTGGCGAACGCGATGCAGTAACCAAGTAACAGGAGTTTGTGGAGTCAAAGAGAACGAGGATTCAAGGTTTCAGGCAAACGATATTTTTTCTGAGCGCGCTGTTTGCAGTAATTTTGAGGATGCCTGCGCGCGCGATGGGCCAGGACTCCAACGCGTCAGGCGGGAACGATGAACAGCAGCCCTCCGCGCAACGGCCAACCACCAAGCAGCCGGCTTGCATTCAATCACAACAGAATTCGTGCCAGGCCGGATTGACCGAGAAGGAACAGCAAAACGCCCAGCACGAGAACGAAACTGGGATCTCCAAAGACCGGATTTTCTGGACCATGCCGAACTTTCTCACAATGGAGAGTGCGGACAATATTCCTCCTCTCACTGCGGGACAGAAATTCAAAGTGGTGGGCCGCTCGCTAATCGACCCGTCTGAGTTTGTTCTCATCGGGGTCGTAGCCGGACAGGGCCAGGCCAGCGATAGCAATCCAACGTACGGGCAGGGCGCCCAGGGTTACGCGAAGCGGTATGGAACGGCATACGCCGATAACGCAATTGAGAATTTCATGGCCAGCGCTGTGGTGCCTTCACTGCTGCACCAGGATCCGCACTACTACCAGCTGGGCCACGGCAGCTTTGTGCGGCGAGCCGGCCACGCACTGGCGCGCGTTGTGATCACACGCACCGACTCTGGAAAGAAGCAGTTCAATTATTCTGAAGTTTTCGGCGCAGGAATTGCTGCCACCATTTCGACCTACAGCTACCATCCAGAGTCCGAGCGAAGTTTTGGCAACGTGGCAGGCGTATGGTCCACGCAAATCGGGTGGGACGTCGCGAGCTACATGATCAAGGAATTCTGGCCCGACCTTCGCAAGAAACACCATAAATAATACTCTGCCGCAGCGAAAAGATTTTTTACCTCGAGTTCGATTTCACGCAAGTAGAGCCGTGGTTCCGAGTTCACCCATCACTACTTTACTTTGGTGGCCAGTAACCGAGCTGGTGACAGGCATCGGACCTTCGGGCCCGCATGCTCGATCGCCATTGGCAAGGATATTTCGGGGGTGATCCACATTCCGAGCAGGATCGGGGAGTGACACTCTTAGAAGTCCCCTGAACGCGGAATTGTCAGAACAGACAGTGTGAGCCGTACAAGGCGAGCTTGTACTCCATTTAGTCTTATTTTGGCTGGCCTATCCAGGAATATTGCCATGCTACCGAGACGCTTTGATAGTTTCCGCCGAAGCGCACATATGTGCCATCGCTATAGCTGGCCTTGATGGATTGGTGTTTGTTGATGGGGATGGAAGCAGTCGCCCCAATTCGCGAACCGGTTTGCTTGGTCTGCAAATTCCTTATGCCGCTCAAGCTGGTGATGCCGCCGTCCCAGAAATTTCCGTCCAGCGACATCCACAAGCGCGGCTTGAAATCGTAACTGAGATGGCTTTCGAGAGCGGCTATGGGTGTTTCCGTCTGCGGGGCGACGACGGGCCCGGCAAATGACGCCGGGTTCCTGGTGTAGAACCAAACCCCCGCATATGCGTCAAGCACCCAGTGGCCCCATCTTTCCGAAAATCCAACTTCCGGCTTAAATGCCCAGCGATTGCTGCCCCAATTTACTAGTTTCGTCGGGGTGTATTGTCCTGTCGGCGCCACCATTTTCAGACTTACTCCCAGCAACCTCTTTTGCTTCCAGCTTCGGAACTCTTTCGGCTGCATGGCGCGGGCGCCAATCAGGTTCACGGAAAATCGAAAGACAGAGTCCAGGAGGCCCGAGCGGTATATGGATTGTGTTTGCCCTGAGACGTCGCCTTTGAAATTTCCCACGCCGTAGGGCAATGAAGCAGTGACGTTTGCCGACCGCCCGAAGAAACTCAGCGAGTGATAGTAGGTGAGACTCGGAACGTAGTACGTTCCAGTGGCGTTGGCGATAGGTACGGTGCCATTGAAGTTCACGCCTCCGTCGAAGAAGCTCCAGGTGATCGTGACTGCGTTGGAATGCAATGGCGTTATTACGTAGGCGCGCGGAGCCAAATCCTGCGCGGCGAGTTGCGCAGCCCCTGCGGCAAATGAGGCGAGTGCTGTGAGGAAAAAGCGAAGGCGCATAGTCGGCAAGAAATCGAATTCAGATTGGAGGGTAGCCTATCGGAGCGAGCGGTAACGGTTCAATTGTCAGAACGTACAGTACGCGCGTCGTGGCGGTGCCTGACACCAAGACTACGTGCCAGCGGTGTAGGTCGCAACGTCCGATAACGGAGGTAATTCGGAGACATGCCGCTTGCACTGTCAATTCTGACAGTTCCATGTTTGGCTGACTTATGAAAGCATTGCGCTGCTATTCCTCTGCATACGAAGGGAATATCCCCTCAGGGAGCAACAGCTGTGGCGTCTTCGAGAATCGCTGCCGTATCCACGGGTTGGATATCGAGCTTTTTCGATGGTCTAGCCTCGCAGGACCGCAAGAAAATCCTAGCCGCTGCAAAGCCTCGCCGCTTCGCTGCCAATTCCGTGATCACTAATCAGGGGCACCCTGCAGACAATTTGTTCTTGGTTACGAAGGGCCGCGCCCGCTATTTCTTCGACGAGCTGGGGGGACAACACATCTTGCTTCACTGGCTTGCGGCGGGCGACCTCATCGGAGGAAAGGCGTTGTTGGCAAAGCCTGCTTCGTATCTTCTTGGCTCGGAAACGGTGAGAGAGTGCAGCGTGTTGGTGTGGGACCGAGCCACCATCCGAGGTTTCGTGGCCGAATATCCGAGCCTTTTGGAGAATGCCTTGTTTACCGCCTCGGACTATTTGGGGTGGTATCTTGCGGCGCATGTCGCGCTCACTTGCCACTCTGCTGAACAACGATTGGCCGGTGTACTAAATAATTTGGCCAGCGTGATGGGGCAAACTGTGCCCGGTGGCGTCGAAATCGACGTCACCAACGAGGAATTGGCGAATGCCGCGAGCGTGACTGCCTTCACTGCCAGCCGTCTGCTGAATGGGTGGCAACGCCGCGGCGTAGTACGAAAGAGCCGCGGTAAAATCTTGCTCCGCCAACCTGCACAAATCTTGCCGCACTGACTCATAGCTCCGTTCCGCTCGGCTTTCTCCACTGTGCGTTTAGTCACCTGATTGCGCAAAAGCAAGTTACGGCTTGCTTCAGGACAACGACACACTTTCTCCAGCATGGGATGCTTGCCGGCGGTCATATGTTCATCACCACCAGCCCGCGCCTATGAGCGTGAACTCAAAATTGGAGAGAGCTATCAGCGAACAATCGTTTGTCCGCGTTCTGGTTGTAGAAGATTTCGGCGGTTGGCGAGACTATATCGCCGAGAAGCTCCGCGAAAATCAAAGCTTGCGCGTAGTTGACTTTGCGGGGGATGGCCTTGAAGCAGTTCGGAAGGCGCTAGAAGTAAGACCAGACCTGATTTTGTTGGACATCGGACTTCCAAGCTTGAGCGGAATCGAAGCCGCGAGACAAATTCGCAAGCTTGTGCCGGAATCTAAAATCATCTACTTGACCGCAGAAACCTCCGCGAGAGTTGCGGAAGTGGCGCTCAGTACAGGCGTTGAAGGCTACGTCTTGAAAATAAATGTTGACCGCGATCTCTTGCTGGCGGTGGAAGCAGTTATGTCAGGTAATCGGTTTTTCAGTCGACATTTGACCGAATGATGGCGTCGCCCTCTCGCCTAAAGCGCTCTCGTGCGAATTCGGGCGAGAGCGCCAGAGCGCTACCGTAACGGATTCATTCGCTCTCCCCGCCGCTGAACGGGCGCACCAGACATTGCCTCGGCTCATTTCTTTTGGTGTGACGCTCCGTAATTGCGCTTGAGCAAGTTCCAGGTTGCTCTGTCGCCACGACATAGTCATCTCCGCATGTGAAACTTCGGCTTCCGAAATTGGTTCCGCATTAGCGGTGTGTCAATTCGGTCTAGAACTCAGAACAAACACGTCTACCGGCCCTTCCAGGAGTTGCAGATGGTCGAAGGTCAATGGCGGGACTTATACAGAGCCGCAATTCTTGAGTTTGATCCGAAGCAACTTCAGGCTCGAGTGAAAGCAGCTGAGGACGCCATCCATGTGCGTGCCGCATGTGAGGCCCGGGTATCTCGCGACGAGCGACGAGAGATGAACGACGCGTTGTCCACCCCGCGAATTTTGAAACGCAAGCAGTCTTAGCGGTCCGCGGTCGAGGTGGAAGAGGTTTGCAGCAACTGACGGACTCAACTCTTTCGTTGCATCCGGCCTTGGCATCCCCGTTGCGGACTCATCCACAATAGCCGCGACGCCGAAAACCCGCAGAATTGCTATCGCAAGGTTCGTTCCCCTCCCGAACACTGTTTCTGGTTTCCCGCCCTCGACTTCGGCTGCGTTTGAATTTGCCGACAGATTGAGAAGGCTGTGCAGTTCGGAGGGTGTGCAACGTCGGCCGCGGCAACTTGCTCTGCCAGCACGACTTGGGCGGATCGGTACTGATTTGAGCGCATTCGATCGCGGTGCTGTTTTCGGTTAACCTGAGGAGAACGGCATGCCGCCAAGACGGCGAGCTGCCGATTAGGACAGACCAATGCTAGAATTGGGCCGCGGAGGAGGCTCTATGTCTTGCAAGAAGTGCGGATCCAGCAACGAACGGAGCTTCAAATCGGAAATGACACTTGCTTTCCGCGAACTTGAAAATGTGGATCAAGCTCCGCTCTACGTCAGCCAAGATATTTCAGTGTGTTTGGATTGTGGCCACATAGAACTAACCTTGCCTTCGGCGAAATTAGAGCAGCTCAAACTCGAAGCGTTGAAGCTGCATAAACAGCGCCGCTCAGCTAAGTAGGCTCCCGCGGCTCGCGATTCAGCGAGAATCTCCCGAACGGCCAAAGGATATCCCGATCAGTTTCGATTGCGCGCGCGACCTGCCGCGCAAGTTAAATGATTTTTTCCTTCTCCAATTGCTGAACGATAAGTTTCGCAATTGCATCGATAGCCTTCAGCGGTGACTGAGGATTAACCGTATCGCTGGTTCCGGTCCAAATGAGCTCCCCATCTGGCTTAGCCGCTGAATAAAAATTCGTTTCTATTTGCGCGGTCTTGTCCACGCGAAGATAGTCGGGGGAATAGACCACCGGGTAAATGGCGCTGTAATAGCCGTAAAACGTACCGTAGTACGGATACGGCACGTAAGCCTGCCCCGGGATGTATGTGACGGTCTTGTTTACCTTTATCAGCCTGGAGGCTACGATGGCATCAATATTTTGTCCGCGAACGACGTCCCTCAATTGATTCATATCGATTGGCGTCGACTCAGGTCTGGGAAGAAGCGAATAGCTTGGAATGGCTTGAATCCCCGGCCGGGTTATCGCCGCTGAGAGTTGGTCTTCAAACTCCGCTCGATTTTCTACTTTGCCGTTTATGCCAAGCACCAGAATATTCTGGAAATGCGCGCCGGAATAACTGGGGTTCTTCCAAGTGAACACGAACTTCGAAGATTTGCCATTCACAAATGTCAGCCCTGCGAGCGCCGCTAGAATGAGGACCGCGTGTTTTCTCAATTTGCTTCTCCTGTGGCGGGCACATTCTATGCGATTCTGCGCGGACCGCCGGACCTCATCGAGCGTAAGGCCAGCGTCGGCACCATGCCGCTCCGTAGCCTAGAAAGACCAACCAATTCCGGAGCTCACTCCCAGCTCATTTCGCTTGGCGGTCGCGGGGGGTCTACTATCGAAGTTATCCCAGAACGTGAACGCCAGATGAAAGTTATTTCTAAGCTTGATCGTGAGTGCATTATTCGTTGTCACGCGAATGCGGCCGGTGTCGGTCAAACCCGGAAATGTCAACAACTGCGAATCGAATTCCCCGAAATTGAAGCGAATCATGCTGTACTGCAATCCGACCAGAGCCTCGGCGCTCTGGTTCGTGGGTTGTGCCGCAGTGACGTCAAAGGACTCGTTAACGAAGACAACGCCTGCAATCCATGAAAGGTTGGTATTGGTGGTCCGTTTCAAGTAACGCCCGTAGCCGCCACCGAGAGTCGTGCGTAAGGTCAGGTCTTGGCGGCTGCTGTGCAGAAAATCGGACAGAGCTAGAAGGTAGGAATTTCTGTTCAGATACTTGGCGAATGTCGTCTGAAAATCTTGACGATTTGTCTTGGACGCTCCCGCCTGACCGCCGAACGTGGAGTCGTACGCGGTCGTGACCTCCCAGCCCGCGGTCCGATATGCGGCGTTCGTGTTGACGTCCAATGCCGTTTGGCTATTGCCACTGGAGTAGCTGTAGCCAAGATCCATCGATCCCTGCAATTGTCTCCAGAAAGTAGGCTTTTTCGTTTCCATGCTCACTATTTCTGCCGAGGGTATTTGTACCTCTTCCGTCGCTTCACGAATCAGGAAATCCGTCTCCTTGGCATTTTCACGTGAGACCTTCTCGATTTTTCCTTCTATTCTCTTGCCGTTGTTTAACACAATCCGGTAAGTAGCAGTGCTCTGGACCGACTCCACCTGATTCCAATCAAGCGCGATAGTACCGGATACGTAATCCGTCTCCAGGATGAGTAATCCGTTTTGCAGTCGCTTTACTTGTCCCGTGAAATGATCTCCGTTGTTCATCACGACGACGTCGTTTCGTTTCGCCTGAGCCGAAGAACATAGAAACGCTACAAGCATCGTTAAAAATAAAATGCGAGTAGTCTGTGGGAAATTAAGCAATCGAACGATCATTTTTCGACTCCTGCAGCCACACGAGGTCGGGGATAAGTCCAAAGTCGCGAGCAAACGCGGCTGCCCTGTCCGGCGATCGCTTGGGGCAGGTGCTACCTTGGGCATCGTTCGATCGCCTCACGTGAATTCGGCCCAGCCAACCCTAAGAAAACCCCGGCACAGCGATGGCATCTGATTGCGTCAGAACGCCTCGCCAACGCCCATGCCGAACGTGTGACCATCCCTGCCCTGCGCGATGTCGGCTCGCAGATTGACGTGGTACTTTTGACTTAGCGCAAATCGCAACCCCCCACCGCCGCTCGGCAGGAATTTGCCGCTTTGCACCCTTTGTAGCAGTTGACTGCCGCCGGGAATCGTTCCACCAAGGCCGCCAAACACGACTAATCCGAACCTCTTGGGCAAGACCAGGCGATACTCCAATTGTGTTGACGCGGTCTCGCGAGTGAAATATTTCCCCGCGATATAGCCTCGCAATTGATTGTTGGTTCCGTAGATGCAATTCCCGTAGAAGGGTGGTGCGCCGCTGGTCGCGCAGAAAACGGCGTCGTAGGCCAGGACTTGACGCGGGCTCAGACTCCAAAATTCGGAGAACTCAGTTTTGAAGGACTGGTACGAATACTTGCTGCCTAATCCCTGAGAAAAGAAATCAGATGTGAAGGTGAAAAAGGTTCCGCCGAGCGGATAAAAGTGGTTGGGCCGGGTGTCCCTGGTCAGCCGTGCGCCGAGGGAAGTGAGATTGCTGTGCAACCCAACTTCCGGCGGAATCGGAACGCTGCTGTTGCTATTGGGCGCGACAGTAACAAATGACCGTCCTGTTATAAATCGAGGGCCCACAAAAAATTTCCATCCGACACGGCGCAGGACCTCGCCAAAGAACGCCTCGCCGGTTTGTACGAGAGGAAGCTTAAGGTTCGAGGCAATGCCAGTGCCGTAAATGTTGTAGTCCACGTTGCCATGGACGAAACCCGATGTGATCTCCCAGGTATTTTCCTTCAGGAAGAGTTGTCCGCCGACGGCGAAGCCGCGAGTGCCATTGTCGGTAATCAGACCGGCTGCGCCAATGGTAGATGGCGGGGAAACTTTGTCCTTCGTGCTGAACGGAAAGATGTAGCCAAGCACCGGAATAATTCCCGAACCGACAGCCGGGCTCGATATTGGAAGAGGTGCGACAACAATCGCTCCTCGTTCCTCGATCTTGTTCTTTTTTTTCGGCGGTTTCTCGAGCTTCGCAGGCGCTGTCGACTGCGCGTCTTGCGCTGCTGCCTTCGGCGCATTCTCCTGTGACGCTGTAGGAGCCGATGACTGCTCGACTCGCGTATTCTCTTGAGCAAGACAGGGCATGCTGATTGCGAGATATCCCAGGCAGGCGAGCAAAACGCTCAGATAACGTTTGGGCCAAGTCGTCGATCTGGGGCCGACCTCGGATTTTAGTGGTGTGCTGCTAGCGATTTCCATGTGATCGGCTTTATCGGCACAAACGGGCGTTTCCTGGAACTATGCCTCAGTTCCAAGTTAGAGCTTCTAACGCGCGGCACCGTGCGCTTTGCAGCCCTCACGTAAATCGCGACGCGAAGGGCAGTGATCAGGTGACGAGCGGGTATTCCGATCTTTGCAGCCATTACTCCGCAAGGCGCGACCGACTCAGCTCGCTAATCGGGTTCCTCAGGCGTAAGAGGTAGATGTCCCTCAGTAAATGCAGAGGCACACGCACCCTGAAGCGACCCGCATCGAAGCACCTCGTACTGGACGCACGCAACCCGCTGCAAGCTAATGGTTACAGGTAGATAGTCGGAGACAAAAGGCACCGTTGAACATTGTCAGAACTACCAGTTCGATGTGAAGGAACAACAGGATTGATTCCGACACCGCGGGTTCGGGAGATTGACATCTGGCCCGGTCCACAGATCTGGAAGAAACGCAGTTTGAATTGGGTATCGGCTGTTTGCCGTGACCTGTAAGTTTTGACAATTGAGCCATCGTGACCCCCGACTTATCTTAGGAGGGATTTCGACGCAATTCGCTGCAAGCTCGGACGTTGTGCTCAAGCGCCCGGCGACCTTTGGCCAGAGCATTCGTTGTGAGCTGAAACGCGGCCAAGTTAGTGGTGGAGAAAACAATGAATCGGAAGATTGCAATGCTAGGGCTGGTGCTGTTGGCGTTTTCGCTGGAAGCGGGAGCTCAAGAACAAAGCGCGCCTTCCCAGCCCAACCAGTCGATTTACCATGTCACGATGGTAGGCAAGACGGTAACGGCAATCAATTACCAGCACCGGAGCGGCTCTACGATGATCGACTTCCGGGGCACACCGCTGCTGCCTATGTCAAAGGGTCAGGCAAAGATCGACAGCAAAAAAGGGTCAATCACGATTGACGCGAAATTCGACAATTTACAGCCGGCACAAATGTTCGGCCGCGAATATCTGACCTATGTGTTGTGGGCGATTACGCCCGACGGTAAGCCCACCAACCTGGGCGAGGTAATGTTGAATGGAACGGACAGCAAGCTTTTTGCGACGACTCCGTTGCAATCGTTCGGACTGATCGTGACCGCCGAGCCATACTTTGCCGTCAACATGCCCAGTGACGTGGTGGTACTCGAAAACATCGCTCGCGCTGACACGAAGGGAACCACTCAGGACGTAACCGCGAACTACGAATTGCTGCGTCGGGGCCAGTACACCTACACGGTATCCGGTGTAACGGAACCGATCACGAATTTTTCACCGAACGTGCCGTTGGAGGTCTACCAGGCGCGCAACGCGATCCAGATTGCGGTGCAAGCCGGCGCCGATAAGTACGCGGCCGACTCCTTAAACAAAGCAGAAGGTTCCTTAAATCAGGCGGAACGGCTTCTGAAAAGCAAGGGGAATAAGAAGGAAGTGATAGCTGCGGCGCGCGACGCCGTACAGACAGCAGCCGATGCGCGGCAGATTTCGATGAAACGAGCCGAAGCCGAGCGGCTCGCTACCCAGCACGCGGAAGCGCAAAGCGCTACGGCAGCGGCGCAGGCGGCCGCCGCAGCGGCCGAAGCGAAACAAAGACAGGAAGAAGCGGCGCGTCAGCAAGCAGAAATTCAGAAGCTGCAAGCAGAGCGCGATGCGGCGCAACAAGCAGCATCCGCTGCCCGGGCGAATGCGGCAAGTCAAGCCGCTCTGCAAAGTGAAAAAGAAGCGCAAGCAGTCGCCTCTCGTGCGGAATTGGAGAAGCAGCAACTGCGCGCCAGTTTGCTTGAACAATTCAATCGCGTGCTTCCAACAACGGATACGTCGCGCGGATTGAAAGTGAACATGGCCGATGTCCTGTTTGCGACGGCCAAGTACGATCTCCAACCTCCGGCACGCGAAGCACTCGCAAAACTTTCCGGCATCGTACTCGGTCACCCTGGGTTGCGCCTGTCGATCGAGGGCTATACGGATAGCACTGGAACGGAAGCATTTAACCAGACGCTTTCGGACCAGCGCGCCAATTCAGTGAGAGATTACTTGATTCAGCAGAGTCTTGACGCGAGCGCGGTGACAGCGACGGGATTTGGCGAGGCAAATCCAGCGGCCAGCAACGACACCGTCGCTGGACGTCAATCAAACAGGCGCGTTGAGATCATAATTTCAGGCGAAGTGATTGGCACAAAGATCGGCGGGGCGAATTCGATGTAGTGAAATTGGAAGCGTGGGAGTTCGGCTTGCGGAAATAGGCAGCGGCGACGGTCGTTCGCTTATGACAAGTCTAAACTCGAAGGAGAGAACATTTGAGGTTTCTTGCCAATTCAAAATCGAGCACGAAGCGAGCCAAACAGGGGATCGCCCCAAGTGATCTCCGCTATCCGAATTCCACTGTTGAAACGCGCATACCCGATCAGAATTGCTCAAGGCGGGGATTTCTGCAGACGGCCGCGGGCGGAACGCTGGTCGGCTTGCTCACCGCGGCTGGGATGGAGTGCGCCGCACCGGATTCTGTCCAGGCTCAGAGCGTGCTTAGCCCGGACGCTGCGCTCCAGGAACTAATGAATGGCAATCAACGCTTCACGTCGGACCACCTGACTTCGTTCGAGGCAGACCTTCGGATCCTGAAACAAAATACGGAAGAAAAGCAGGAGCCATTTGCGGCAGTGCTTTCGTGTGCAGATTCCCGCGTGCCCGTTGAGTTGATTTTCGACCAAACCATAGGACATATCTTTGTTGCACGGGTCGCCGGCAACGTCGCCACTTCCGAGATTATCGCCAGCCTCGAGTATGGAGTCGCGGTGTTAGGTACAAAGGTGATCTTGGTGATGGGACACGGCAACTGCGGAGCGGTGAAGGGGACCATTCAAGCGAAGGAAGTCCCCGGACAGATCAGCGCCCTGTTTCCACACATTCAGCCAGCCGTGGACCAGGCGGGATCGAATCTTGAGGCAGCAACCAAGGCCAATGCCAAGATCCATGCCGCTCTATTGCGGCAAGCATCTACCGTCATTGCAGGGTTGGTGAAAGAAGGCAAGCTAAAGGTTGTCGCAGCGTATTACGACATCGTGAGTGGCAGTGTGACCTTATTGGAGTAGACGGACACACAGCCACTCTGGGACGGGCATTTTAGGCACTTCAAAAGAGAGGAAAAACTATGAATCCAAGAAAAGCAATCTGCGGTGTGATTCTATCGCTCGGATGTATCGCGATCGCCAGCACCTCCTATGCGCAGGGAGCAAGCGACAATGCCAGCGTCACCGGGCAGTTGACCGATGCCAAGGCGATCGTAGTCAAGATCAAGAAGGATGCGCTGCAGATGCAGTCTTACGCGCAAGCCACTGGGCTGAGTTGGCAAACCCACTCCACGGCGCTTGAGAAAATCAAGGCTGACGTCAATGCACTGCAGCAGAATATGCGGGGCTTGCAATCGCACCGGACTGTGGCCAGTCCTTGGCAACAAGACGCAATTGATCGTATTACCGGGTTTGCGAACGACCTCGCAACCAATATGAACGCCACTATCGATCGGCTTAACAAGAGCAAGAGCCGTCCGACCGCGCCGCCCTATCCTGAGTATCTGAAGGCAAATACGCGAATCGTCAGCGACCTGGCAGATGAGATCGATGCAACGATCGATTACGGGCAGAACAAAGCGAAACTGGACTCCCTTGGACAACAGTTAGATTCTTCCGCGAAATAATGTCGTGAGAAACTTCTGAGCTTGGTCGGCTCCCGAAGGTCGAAACGGGTTGCCCACGAGGCATCGCTGATAGAGTCTGCTCGTAGAGTAATATCGTTTTCTGAGCGATCGATTGTGATCCTGGTCCGGGAGTGGCACGTCACGCGCCAGCGTCGCGAGCCGTTTGCGCAGTCCGACTCGGAGCATCCCTAGAGATGTGCCGCTAGATCCAAGGTAACCGGCGCAGGAAGCACGGCCAAACGGGGCGCAGAATCAGATGATACCGCCAGTTCTTGTTCTCACACTTTCGTTCGTCGTGCTATGGCTCTCGGAGCGGGTCGGTGTCGCGCTTCACCAGCAACGGCCTCCGGACGAAAACATGAGCCATGACCTCGATGTTCTCGTGGCTGCTACGCTGACGCTGCTCGGCTTGATCATCGGATTCAGCTTTTCAATGGCCACCAACCGGTACGATCAGCGCAAAAACTGCGAGGAGGCGGAAGCCAACGCGATTGGCACGGAATATGTCCGGGCAGACCTGCTGCCTACTGCCGAGGCGGCGCGGGTGCGTGCCTTGCTGGTTAACTACCTCGACCTACGTGTGCTGTTCTACAAAACCCCGGATGGGGATCAGCTTCGACAGATCAACAATGCTACTGGTCAGCTGGAGACTAATTTGTGGTCCGCTGTGCTGGCTCCGGAGGTTGTGCCGCAGGATGCGCCCTTGCACTCCTTGGCCGTTTCAGGGATGAACGACGTTTTGAACTCGTTAGGATACACACAGGCCGCCTGGTGGAATCGACTTCCGACGGCGGCATGGGTTTTGATGATCCTGATCGCAATTTGCGCCAACGTTGTGTTCGGCTATGGTGGGCGTCGCTGTAAAGTGGGAGCCATCCATGTAGTTCTACCGCTCGTTCTGTCCATTGCCTTGTTTCTCATAGCGGACATCGACAGCCCACGCAGAGGCGTCATTCGCGTGATTCCGCAAAATCTAGTAAGCCTCGCTGAGTCCCTGCACGCGCGCTAGTCGGAAAAATCCTGCAATGTTATGGGCTGCTTTCATGCGGCGATAATGTCAGGCGTCGGGAGAAACCTTCACGCTGGCAGTCAGCGCTGGAAGAGCTGCTTGCTTTGTGATCGGTGGTCTTCACACCCGCCGCGAAACGCTCGGAACCACGATCGCGAACGAAATTCTACGCATGCTGCATAAATCAAGAAGCGGCCGGCAAGGATCCGGGCTGCTGCAGTCGAAATTCGAGAAGAGTTTCGCTTGGTATCGTTAGCTGCTGGCCCTTTTTGGAGGCAGCGACGGCTGTACCGGCGCCAGCGCCGGCAAGCGCACCGATGCCAGCACCTTTTCCGCCTCCTGCGATTCCGCCAATCAGCGCCCCTAGTCCGGCGCCGCCGACGACTTTCTTGGCCGTGTTCCCGCCTTCGCCTTTCCCCTTGACGTCGTAAGTACTCGTGAGTAGCGGATAGGCGGTCCCTCTGAGCACGATATCGGTCAATTCGAGCGACAGTTCGGAGCTGCCTTTCATCCTGCCCGCCGATTCAGCAGATACCAGGCGGCCGTACACCGTGGCTCCCCTGGGTGCCACCACTATATTGTCAACCACGAGATTCGTTTCCAGGCTCGCGGTGAAGCGATCTCCGGCCTTTTGTTTGGTCGAGTCTACGGAGTCAATCATGCGGATCAAAATGCGCGTCCCAGCGGGCACGTAGATTTTCTTCGCACTTTGCGCTGCAGCAGCCGCAGCGTTGGCGGGGGCCGTCCTCAGGGCTGCTGGCGAGACCTTGGCGAAGGAATCGCCCTGTATGGATACAATTCCGAGCAGAACGGCCAAAGTACAAACAGACGCCTTTCGCATATCTTTTCTCTCCTTCGTTGCGCTCACGAGCCTTCTCCGACAATCGGCAGAGAAGAAGCAATCTGAAGATCAATGATCAAAAGCAATTGGTCCTCGACTTGCGCGAACCGTGCGGCAGTGACCGCTCCCAACGCATCCTTCACCTTGCCATAGTATTTTGCAAGCAGCTCGGAACGCTGCTTCCGGAAGGTCATCGCGTTCTGAATAAGTTCGTCCGCCTTTTCATCGGTCATTTGCGAGTAATTGGCTGCATACTCCTTGATATTTGCGACTCGCAAGTCATTGACCTTTGATAATTCGGTGTCGTACTCGCTGTAGATCGGCCAGAATTTTGCGGCATCGGCTGCGTTCAATTCCATGACGGAGCCCATGATCTCGGCCTTCTGGTCACGCACATTCGCCCGCATTAGGTCGATGTAAGCCTGAATGTTCTTCTTCTGCGTGTCAGTGGCCGACGACTTCGCGGACTGGCTCTTCGTTCCAGGCGACTGCGGCGTAGCCTGCGCCAGAGCCGCAGGACCGGCGGCGAAGAGCATGAGAAGTGGAAGCCACACTGCAATTCGTTTCTTCATCTTAATTCCTCCTATCAGGGTCACGTCACTGCGGCGAAGCCGGCTGGGCGCTTACGGAAGCCGCAATTCGCTGCAACGAACGTGGGGGTCCGAATTTGGCCAAGGAACCGGGACTCTATCGCTCCTGTACGTTAACAAGGTTCCACGGTCCCGAACCATAGCTTTCAAAAACCAACTGATTGTCTTTATCTACCTTGACGCGCAGTCCAACGATCAAACTTCCCGAACTCTTCGACTTGTCATTGTTCAGGTTAAATTCGAGGGCGGACAGGTCGTAGTCCGTGGAGCGCCCGTTTTCGCGGGCTTCCGCTATGTTAATCGGGCGGTCGGTGATTAGGCGTATTTTGCGGCCGTCTGCGGTCGGGAACGCCCTTACGTAGCCAATGTCATAGCCCAGTGTTCCGGTGATCGCTACGCGACCCTTGGTTTTCATTTTCGAGAGAATTTTTGAAAGTGCCGCCTGACCGCCCATAGCGAAAGCATCAAGGAGCGCCTTCTGATCGTCAGGCGTCGAGTAAGACTCTATTGAGACGGTCACGTTGAAATTCTTGCCCGCAGCCCTGTTCTGACCCATGGCTTGCGCTTGAATGGTTTCCCGTTTGGGCTTGTCCTGTGCGCCAGTTTTAAAGGCTGCTATGGCCAGGATGACTACAATCAGTGTACTGACTACCCACTTACAGTCGAATCGATGAATCCTCATGGTTATAGCGCCACCAGCGCTCGAGCAAACTGCCATAAGTCCCTAAATTTTCTAATTGTCAAAACTAACAGGTGGTAGAGATTCCGGCCCCAATCCCAGACAGGCCCAGAATCGTGAAATTCCCCGACCGGACGATCCTTATTTGCTTGATCTCGGACTCACCCGAAACCTCGGATAATCCACAACCCGAGTGGCCGCTCAATGACGTTCCACTTCACGATCATTCGGTCCCTTTACCCGGTCCGACCACCCCGGCGGGTGCTCCAGATGTTCGCCGTCATTGCTTTGGCGGCCGCTCTTGATTCATCTGCTTCAGTTTTTGCTCGAGCAACGCCTTCTCCTGCTCCTTTGTCAGCTTGGGAAACAGCAATACAAACTGTAATCGCAGACCCCACGGCGAAACTCCCGGCGGATGGACCGCATTTCCGTACAACTGTGCGGTGATGTTCACCGGCTGGAACCCGACCTTCATGATTCTTCCCACTCCGCCGCCAAAGGGCACTGTCCACACGCTTCCGCTCGGCGCTCTCCAGTTGGCGGTGATAATGGGCGACGTGGTGAGATACCAGCCCTTTTTCATGTTGTAATTGACGAACCACTGGAGCAGGAACTGGTTCACCGGAGGCTTATCGACATTGGCATGGCCTGCGACAGACCAGATATTGTTTGCAAGAAACCCAATCGTCCATGGTTTAGGTTGCACCAACACAACCACCGAGGGCCCCAAGCTGAATTTTCCCTGCCCCAGGTAAGTCGTGTTGGTTGCTGTAGGCAATACCAAACTCGGGCCGATTCCCCAGATCACCTTGCTCTGCTTCGGGACCAAGAAAAATGAAGGGTTCATGTCTCCCAGCCCAGAGACGCCGGTGGTTTGCGCGGGCGGGCCGGACGCCTCGGGTATCGGAAGCGGTTGGTAGATGATCGGAGTAATCCAGCGGACGATCAGATTCCAGTTCTTCGACAGGCTGAGCGGAATCACCGGCTGAATGTTCAGAACATTCTGGGTGCGGTCGCCCGGGCTATTGTTGAAGTTGAAGTTATCCTGGATGGGAACGCTGATGAGGCTGGCCACCGGATTCTGCGCCGCATTTCGCAGCGCGTCAGTATTTACTGCCGCAGCCGGAGTTTCGTCCGTCGCAACCTGAGTACCCTCCGGGCCAACGGGTGTATCTTGCGCAAACAGCGACATGCCTGAAAGCAGAAAAACTCCGAGCGCAATCAGGCCGTGACTTTTTAGCACGCGTGATACCTCCGTTTGGCGTATTGCCAGGCAGGACGATCCGTTCAAGTCTTGTGGAGTTTGCCTTTGTTCACCATTGGACGGAATTGGCAAAAGTGACAGTCGAGCTATTTTTCGAAGACGTAGATGTGCTTCCAGTCGTTCTTCATGCTGATTACGATCCAGCCGCTCGTATTCGATTTAGTCATTCGCGCGTCGGAAAAAGTGCCAAACGTGAGTGTCCGGAACAAGTCGGTACGCGTATCCGCGCTTCGTAACGTCGTGACGGACGAGCGTTGTGAACACCAGAAAACCTGGCGGAGACCATCAATCGGTCTGCGTTCGCATCTGGTCCAGGATCAGCTGAATGTTGAACGATGCGGATTTCTGACGCTGTGGGAATTCCTTGAAGGTCTGGAGAAACTGTCCCACGATTACCTGCGCGGGCACCATGATCCATAGCTTGTCGCCATACCAGGCGCCGTACAGCTGAGAGTCCGGCGTCACCTCGAACGGGTCTTGCCGCAGGTTAACGACGAGCGGCACGGTTCGCGGCTTCGCAACATCGGCCCACCAGGAATCCTTGGTAGCGAAGGTGATTTTCCAATCGCCGTAGCGAAGTGCATTGAGGCTGCCCGAGTCGTCGAAATAGAAAATCTCCTTGCGCTGGCCGGGTCCTTTGCCAGAGAGAAGTGCTGTCATGTCGTAGCCGTCGAGGTGAACTTTGAATGTTTTATCACCGGAGCTATATCCTTTAAGGAGCTGCTCCTTCACGTCCGGCACGCCAGCTGCGGCGAGGAACGTCGGTGTCCAGTCCTCGTGCGAGGCGATGTCGTTGACGATGGTGTTTGGCTTGATGACGCCGGGCCAGCGAGCCACGCAAGGCACGCGGAATCCTCCCTCCCAAGTGGTGCCCTTTTCTCCACGGAAAGGCTCGGTACCGCCGTCCGGCCAAGTGAACTTTTCGGCGCCATTGTCCGACGTCAGAACAACGATGGTGTTGTCCGCGATCCCCAGGTCGTCAAGCTTCTTCAGGAGTTGGCCGACCACCCAATCGAGCTCCATCATCCCGTCCGCGTATAAACCGTATCCGCTCTTGTCTTTCCACTGCGGGCTCAGGCGGGTCCAGACGTGCATACGCGTGGTGTTGTGCCATAGGAAGAAGGGTTTTCCGCTTTTCACGGACTTGTCCATGAAATCGAGTGAGACCTGCAGTAAGTCTTCTTCGACCGTCTCCATGCGCTGGCGAGTGAGGGGGCCGGTATCTTCGCACTTTTGTTTTCCCCAAGCGCCGAAACGCGGTTCGGCGGACGCCGGATTGTCAGAAGTCAAAGCGACGCAACGGAGCACGCCGCGGGGACCAAACTTCTCGTGAAAGGCGGGATTCTTCGGGTAGTCCGGGTCTTCCGGCTCTTCTTCGGCGTTGAGGTGATAGAGGTTTCCGTAAAATTCATCGAAGCCGTGTACCGTGGGCAGGAATTCGTTTCGGTCGCCGAGGTGGTTCTTGCCGATTTGTGCGCTAGCGTATCCCAGCGGCTTGAGCAGATCGGCGATTGTGGGGTCTTCCTTCTGGACTCCCAGAGGCGAACCCGGCATACCGACGGTCAAAAGGCCGGTGCGAAAGGGATGCTGCCCTAGGATGAACGCCGCGCGTCCTGCCGTACAGCTCTGCTGGGCGTAGTAATCGGTGAACAGCGCGCCTTCATTGGCGATGCGGTCAATGTTGGGGGTCCGGCCGCCCATCAAGCCGCGATGGTAGGCGCTGATATTCCAAACGCCGACGTCATCGGTCATGATAACGACGATGTTCGGTTTTTTCTGCTGGGCGTTGACGCGGACCGCCGTCACCGACACTAAGGGCAAAATAATCGAGGCTATGCGGATTATGCGTATCATCTTTTGTTTAACCTTTCTCGATGTTCTGAGCGTGCTATTTCATCTCGGCAGTGCGGTAGCGCGCGCCCGATCCCAAAGACTTTTTCGCAGTGTGATCGCAGCAACAGAGCTGCGACCCTTTTTTACCGAGTCAGCCTGACTACTCCTTGAAGACCACGGGAGGGCCACTGACTCGCTTGCCCTTGAGGTCAACGATTACCTCGACGCGGTCCGCGATCTTGATGAACGGAATGCCGCTGTTCATCCCGTAGTCCTTACGGTCGAACGCCATCGTGCCGGTAATCTGGCCCTCACCCGTCCCCTTGCCGGTAATTGTGAAAGTCAACTTTTCGGGCTTGGTCACGCCACGAATTGTGAAGTCGCCATCGAGCTCAACCGTGTTGGGGCCGGTCTGTATGACCTTTGTGGAATGAAAAGTGATTAGTGGATCGTGTTCAGAATCGAAGAAGTCTTTGCTTCTCAGCTTGCCGTCCTTCATTCCACTTCCGGTATTCACGCTGGCCGATTGAATCTTGATGTCCAATACGGCTGTGGACAAGTCGGGCGAAGTGAATACAAGAGTGGCTTCCGTCTTCTCGAAGTTACCCGCTATGGGTACCGACGCCTTTACGTTGAACTTAATTGAGCTGTCCGCCTTGATGATCTCGAAAACTGGAACACCCTGTGCTGGGGTTGATGATGCCGCCAAGCCCAGCGCTGCGACAGCCACCGCGACGACGGTAGTTCTTGCCAGCCAGTTCATAGATTTGCTCCTCTTCGAATTCCGGCCTTAACCGAAAAACCCTGTCGGAGATCGCTTCGCGCAAGCGCGCGTACACCTTCACAGGTTTGGTGATGCTAGGCGTCTACAACCGTATTGGTAATTGTCAGAACTGACAGTCGAGGTCGCGGCGTTAAAGAACGACGTGGCTCGATCCAACGACGACAGGCAAGTCGCAAGCGCTCCGAACAGCAGAGTTCCAGACAGTCATCCGAAGATTTCCGGATGAATCAGTGCTGCGCTAGCTCCCAAGAACTGTCAGGATCGTAGGCAGTGGTTTTGGATGCAAGGTCGCCGGTTTGGTCTCCCAGATCCTGCTGATATATGACGCCATCTTGATTAACGATGAAAGTCATGACGCCGCTATAGTGATATTGCGCCGGGAACGCGATGAGAGCGAAGCCGCCCGTGAGCTTTCCATCCACAATATAGCTTTTCGCTCCGCCGGACGCGTCTGGCCCCTGCTCGGTGAGAATCTTGTACAGATAGCCGTAATAAGGGGCCGGCGCAGCCGCGGACTGCCGCAGAGATTTCTCGATTGCAGCACTCGCGACCAATGGACCCATCGGGCTCTCGTGCTCGCCTTTGGAAACCGGCCAGTAGAGGCCGTTCTGTTTGCCTGGGTCGCTGAGAAATTGCTGCGCATAGCTGCCGCTGGGATTGCCATCACGTCCTTTGGAACCATATTCGATCTGGCTTTGGACGTAACCTTCGCACACGGCGATGGCGCCGAGTTCGTTGCGGCCAATCCGGCGATCAAGAATTTCCTGATTGCCCCGGTCCACATCGAAATACCAGGCTTTGCCGTCGCGAACGAGCGGAAAAGGAAACGGCCAGTCGGACGAACCCACTTGCAGATATTCGACACCTTGGGCCTCAACCGAAAGCGAATGTTTTTCACCATAGGCTTTGACGAAGCCTGCGAGCAGTTCCTTTGCGGCACCCGCTTCGCTCGAAGCAATCAGCTGCGGCGCTTGCGGACCGAGCAGTGGTTCAAGTTGCGCAGGATCTCCCGTACGCGCCGCGTCCACCAGAGCGTGCACCGCTTCCAGCGGAGAGGAGAAAGTTTTTTGTCCGCTGACTGCTTGCGCATTCAGTGGCGTCACGGTCATCAAATAGATAACGCCCGCGACCAAAAGAAGTGGCTGTAGATGAATCGAACGTTGAGTTCTCATTGGCCTCCCCTTCGGGCTTGCGTGCTCGCCGCTCCACGCTGGCTTGCAGTTTTCTCGGCTTTACCGCTATTTCCAGCTCCTTCGAATGCCCCGGCCGGTTTAGTTTGTGCAGCTGGCTTGGAGGTCGGACGCGCTTGCGATGAAGTCGCGGCGCCAGAGGAATAGCCACGATCCGGCTTCACAGCCTGCGTAGTAGCCAGCTTGGCAGGATAGGTGGGCTTAGCGTTCGGTGTGGATGGATTCCTGGAGGCGCTGTTGGTCGGACTGCCACTAGTCTTGTTCCCGCCGTTGTAGGTAGATTGCCCTTTCCAACTCTGATTGGATTGAGTGTTACCGGCCTTCACTGCTGTGCTTCCCGTTTTGTTGACCTGATTGCCGGTATTGATCGTGACGTTATTCCCGCTGACGTTGCGGTTGATTGTGTTATTGCTCTTGTTTTGATTGTTGGTGTTGCCGCGGTAATTGTTGTAGTAGTTGTTCGAATTGTAGTGGGTGTTTCCCGGATATGGCCGGTTATACGCGTAGGCATAATTCGGCGGGCGATGGTACAAAGTCGCGCGGTGATAGTTGGGACCATACACCGGGCGATAAGCATAGTGATGGACCACCCACGGACCGCCCCGGTAGTACACTCCACCGCCGTATCCCCAGTGCGGGTAATAGTAATTATTGCTGCTGAACATGGATCCGACCGCCATGCCGACTCCAAATGCGATGAGCGCACCCGCGACCGCCGTCTCGGTACTCACCCCGGAACTCTGCGGCGCAGGCGCAGGCGGAACGTAGACTTGTACCGGATTGTATTGCGGCACGTAAACGATCTGGGGATTGGTGGGCTGGATCACGATTACCTGCTGAGTGCCGGCTTGCTGCGTCACCACAGTCTGCTGCGGAGTAGTTTGCAGATTTCCGGCCTGTTTCGCCTGAAGCCGAAGCCGCTGGACCGAATCCAGCACCGCACTCTGGCTCGCGGTGAACGCTTCGCCCAACTGCTTGGTCCAGTCAATTTCGGAGCACATCATGTCCACGACTTGGGGAAAATGAAACAGCGCCATCATCGCGGCGCCAAATCCCGCCGCTTTTGCGGCGCTGTCGAGTTTATCTCCCTCAAGGCCTTTGTTCTGAAGCAGCCAGTTGCCTCCATCCAAGACTTCCTGGGAGTTTACGGAAGCTGCCAAGACCTGCATGAGCAGGGCGTCCGGATATAGCGCGACGGGGGCCAAGAGTTGATCGAGCTGGTCCGGCGTCGTGGCGGAAGAGTTTCCGGCCTGGGAGTAACCCGCAACTCCAGTTGCCAGACTCAGGTTCATGCAAACCGCGAGAAGTACCGCCATGAACTGTTGTACTAGCGAGCCGCGTCTTTCCATACTGGCCTCCTGGGCGATTGCGACACGGCGACTCGCTTAACGCGAGGATGAAGTCAAATGCCGGCGAGTGTTTGGATCTCTGCCCGTTTTCACCCTTGATAAACGGAACGATGCGGCCGTAAATGAACTGAGTGCCGCGACGCAATGTCGCAGATACAAGGATGATGCTCTCAGCGATGAAGCGATGAAAGTGTCAAAACTAACAATCGACCGCACTTGGCTAAAAATGCTAAATAATGGCTGGCGGTAATCCGCGCTTCAATTGCACGAACCATCGTCTACAAACTTACCACTCGCGGCCATAGACCCGAGCGAGTGCCCGCAGGCCACGACGCGTTGGTTCAGATCATCGTTCTGAAGCGCGTCGGGCGAAACGTAGGTCAGGTTATTGCGCGCGGCGATGTAATTGTCGGCCAATTTCGCCATGTTCTGAAACTCGTTGGTCAACAACTGAAAGGCTCTGCGATCGGAATTCGTTTGGATTGCGACCGAAGCCAAACGCAGATTGGTAGCCGCCTGATTGCGATACGGCGCGAGCCAATTTGCCGCGACAGGAATTCCATTCTGAATAGCAGCCGCGAGCGCCGTATGCCATTCCCGGACGGTGGCCATTTGCTCTATGCCAGCCGTCAAGAACGCTTGCGAAAATCCCGGATTCGAAGCTGGGGCCGTGGCAGGTGCGGCCGCTGAAGTTGGGTTCGTGTTGGTGGGCGAGTTGGCGGGTGAGCCGGGCAAGGTCAACGCAATCTGGTTTCCAGAAAGGCTGAGCGAGCCATTTGCCGCGCGTGTTAGAGCTTCCAAATCAACGTAGGAGCGTCCGTTGACCTGGATTACGGCCACGCTCACGGGCTGGCCATTTACGATGAGATTGCGGTTCTGGTTTGCGTCTTGTGCGACCACGATGCCAGAGACGGCCAGAAGCACTACCGCCAGCATCCACGCAAACGTTTGTCTAGTTCGCATCGCCCGACTCCTGCGACTCCGGATTCCCGAATTAATTCCCAAGGCAATTAAAAACCTTAGCCGTAATAAAAGATCGGGCGAACGTCTTGGCTTGGCTAACGATAAGATTCGCTCGCGGCGGCTTAGTAGCCGCCGAGCTTCTGGTAATTCGAGTTGGTAGTGGTCACAACCAACTCTTTGGCGGTCGCGTTAAGAATCGTCTGCTGCGCGTAGCTGGTTCCATCGGGCAGAGGAGCCATCTGCACCTGCAACGTCACCGCATCTTTCGCCTGACCCATGTATGTGTTCACGCTCAAGGAAATGATCTTTTTGATTGCAGGGTCAAAAACCAGCGTCATGCGATCGCCGGGCTGGGCGTAGTCTGTGAAGATTAAATTTATGACATTGCCGGCGGGATTCAGCGAGAGTTTGCCGGCTTGATAGGCAAGTTGCATTTTGTCGGGGTCGGGCGGAACGTACATGCTCAGGACGCCCTTCACGTCGTCCATGTACTCCGCCATCTCCGCTTTTTTCCGTTCAATGATTCTCTGCTTCAATCTGCCACCACTGGGTTGTTCCGGTGGAGGACCGATCGGAGTCTTCTGAACCTGCCCGTCGGGCCCGTATTGGCACAACTTTTCTGTTGCAGGTTTCGGATCTCCCTTCAACGTGATCTGTGTTGTTTCGGTCCATTGATACTGGCGAAGTCGCTGCTTATTTTCAGCGGCAGCTTGCTTCGCGGCTGCAAGCTTCTGCTGCAGTTCACCATTCTGCGCAACGGTGGCGACGCTGGCGAGAAGCGCGATAGCCGCGATCATTACCAAGCGCATGGTCGTCGGAAGAACAAAACCGCTTACGGACTGTTTTCTACAGCTATTCGCAGGTCCATGACTCATTCGGCTGCTCCCATAAACTATCGGACAACACATGCGTTAACTCAGGTGCGCTGCGCCAGACAGGACGCCATCGCGAACGGATTCTCCAGAGGCCGCCACTGAATTTGGCCCTAGCTTGAGTGTTTGGAGGACCCGGAAAGGAGTCTTGAGAGAGGCGTTGGGGGCCCGTCTCAAGAATGGAGCGTGGGGTTGTCTCAGCCCGGGTCCTCCACCCTAACCAACGAGAGAATACGATCCGCGCGGACCAGACGGTATTGTCAAGATTGACAGGTTTCGCAAGTAAGCGTGGGTGAAGGGACGCGTCATAATTCCTCAGTGGAAGAATGATGGCGTGCGCGGCTTGATCGGCCGACAACTTGCGCTTCGACAGAGAAAGTAGGCGCTGTTTGTAGGAGCGTGAATTCCCCACCGCCAGAGCAACCGGAATATTTCAAAAACCTCTTTGCTTCTTTGAGGATGATGCTCACGCCAAACAGCACCCCGGAAGTCGCGACGTCCAAGTATGTGCCGGAGCCGCGACGCCGGCCAAAGCAGAGATAACGGTAACCGGCTTTCAGCGCCAGCGCAGGTTTGATCCGGTAACCGAGAATACCAAAAATCTGGTAATTCATTTGGGATCCGACGCCCCAGTCGCCCACGCCACCACCAAGCGTAACTTCCGCTTTGGCGGTCAGAATTCCAGTGATGCGTCCGCCTACCAGCGGGTCCACCTAATTCTACGACGCAGAGAAATTCAGAGTGTTACTAGCAGACGATAGACTCTGCCCGAAGTTATAATTTTTCGACACCAGCGGACAGGCGGATCTGGCCATTTTCGCGATAAGAAGATAGGAGAAGACCACTAGGTTGGAATCAGTCCGGTTCGGCAGTTTCCGGCGAAAAGTGACCACGCTTTGATCGTTCTAGATTTTTGAAGTCGATCACCAAGAGAGTTATATCATCCTGTTGACCTACTCCTTTGGGATGTCCTGACCAGCGCGACAACTCATCCAGCAACGAATCTGCGAGTTGGCCCGCTCCGACGTCGTGGTTGTCTTCCACAAACCGCTTGAAACGGTCCACTCCCAACATCTCCTGCGACGGGTCGCTGGTTTCCAGAATCCCATCCGTGTAAAGGATGGCCTTATCGTCCGGTTCCACAGGGATTTGCACTGACGAGTAGATTTCCTTGGGGAAATGCCCAAGTAACAGGCCGTTCTTAGAGACCTCCGAGGCACTTCCGGTTGACCCGTGCCGCAGTAGAAGTGGCGGATGTCCCGCGCCAGCGTAGCTCATGGAGTTCATTTCCATGTCGACAAACACGTAAGCGGCGGTGACAAAATGACGCGTGAACTTCCCGCACAGGGCATGATTCAAACCGGCAAGCACCCGCCCCGGATCTGAGGCGTGAGCGAATTGAGCGGCGAGCGAGACCTGAAGCATGGACGCGATCAGAGCAGCTGGCAGTCCGTGCCCGGATACGTCTGCGATCAGAATGCCGACGTGTTTTTCGTCCACGATGATGAAATCATAAAAATCACCCGCCACCGAGCTCATCGGAAGGTAGCGGGCTGCAATATCCAGACCTCTAAGGTTGGGGGTTTCGTGCGGAAGAATGGACAACTGAATCTGTCGCGCCATTTCCAGCTCATTGTTGATCTCCAGCAGTTGCCGGGCTAGTTGCTCGCCGGTTGCGCGGAGGGTCAGGTGGGTCCGGACTCGCGCCTTCACTACCATGGGCGAAAAGGGTTTGTGAACGTAGTCCACTGCTCCCACTTCGAAGCCTCTGGTTTCGTCTTCGGATTCTGTCTTCCCCGTAAGAAATATCACCGGAATATCCCGCGTCTGCGCGTTGGCCTTCAACTGGTGACATACCTCGTATCCGTCCATGCCAGGCATCTCGATATCCAGCAGGACGAGCGCGGGCATCGGCTCGGTTTTCATCAACTCCAGAGCCTTTGCGCCACTGGTGGCCACACGGATTCTAAACTCGTCCTTGAGAATGGCCTGCGCGATATGAATATTGGCAGGGGTATCGTCCACTAATAGGATCACTTGTTTGTTCGCGTCACTGCTCATCGTGATATTCACCATGAAAGTACAGGCGTTCGATTTCGCTCAGTTTCAAGAGCGCCGATGCAAAGTCGAAGTTGCTTATGTCTACTCCCAGCGCGTCCAGTCGAAGTTTGTCCAGGGTGTTGGGCGCCGCATCGCTGAGAGCGGAGAACGCTTCCGTGGCGTCGCCGTCGCTCGCCTCGAGTAATACCCGAAGGCGTGCGGCTGCGGACGCAGCTCTACGAGTCTCGAAGTCTTGATTCGCTTTGCTTCTCGCGCGATGGGGAACGACATCCGGCAGCGCTTGCTGGATGACCTGAACTTGATGGTCGAGGAGAGAACGGAACGCTGTCAGTAGCGCCGGCACCGCAGAATCCCGCTTGCGAATTGCCGTTTCCAACTGGTCAGCCGAAAAATAAATTTTGCTGATGCTCATGTTGCCGGCGACTCCCTTCACAGTATGCGCAATGTGTTCGGCTTGCTTTGGATCTCCGCTCTCGAGTGCGGCTGCTATCTGTGCACCCACGTCACGATGGTCATTTGCGAACCTGATCAGCAGGTCTCGATACAGCCGCCGATTGCCGGCGGCGCGCGCCAGACCCTCTCTCACATCAACTCCGTCAATTTCGGGAATGACGACCGCGGCCGCTCTTGCCGGTCTAGCTTCGGTGCTGGCAGTCGGCACCCGCCGTGGCTTGGCCCAGCGTGTCAGTGTGGCAAACAGCGCGTCGGGGTCAATGGGTTTACTTACGTGGTCGTTCATCCCCACGTCGAGGCAATGTTGACGCTCCTCCACCAGTGCGTGCGCAGTCATCGCGATAATCGGTACATCCTGAAGCCGGGGCTGGGTCCGAATATGCCGGGTGGCAGTGAAACCATCCATGTCGGGCATCTGCAGGTCCATAAATACAACGTCGAACGACGGGTGCCCTTCGCCTTCGGTAAGGATTTTCACGGCCTCCACGCCGTCGTTGGCGATCCTTACGGTGGCTCCCACGCTCTCCAGAAGTTCAGTCGCGACTTGCTGATTTACCTCGTTGTCTTCGACCAGAAGAATCCGAGTGCCAGTGAAGTCGGGCGAACCAGTGTTCGCTCTCTTGTGCTGCGAGCGGCCCCGCTTCGGCTCCACAACTCCCAAGATCTCCAACAAGGTATCGTAGAGCAGCGACGCGCTTACCGGCTTCAATAGATAGCCGTCGATCCCTATCTCTTCTGCCTGGGTCTGCAGGTCCTCTCGCCCAAAAGCAGTCACCATCACGATCTTGGGCAAACCCTTCGAACGCTTGCCGCGCATGATTTCGCGGCTGGCCTGCAGCCCATTCATGCCAGGCATCTGCCAGTCCATCAAGACCACGCGATAAGGATCCTGCGAGTCGGCAGACGCTACTTTTTGTATTGCCTCCTCACCGGATGAGGCCGAGTCTGCTCGCAGGGAAAATCCGCGAAGCACATTTGACAGGATCTCCCGGGCTTGCTCATTGTCATCCACCACCAAGACGCGAACGCCCATCAAGTCCGGGATCAGGCGCTTGCGCTTCGGCTCGCCCGGCCCGAGGCCAAACCAAGCGGTGAATCGAAACGTGCTACCCGCGCCACGATTGCTTTCAACCCAGATCTCCCCTGCCATCATTTCTACGAGCCGCTTGGAGATCGAGAGACCCAGTCCAGTGCCGCCGTACTTTCGAGTGGTGGACGTGTCGGCCTGAGTAAATGGTTGGAATAGACGGGCGGTCTGCTCCGGAGTCATCCCTATCCCGCTGTCGCGCACTGAGAACTTCAGCTTGATCCGGCCCGAAACTCGTTCTTCCAACGCGACAGTCACTACCACCTCGCCATGGTCGGTAAATTTCACCGCATTATTGACGAGGTTGATCAGGATCTGACCAAGTCGCAACGCATCGCCGAAAATATTTACCGGCAGCTCGTGCGGTGCGGCGATGAGCAATTCCAGATTCTTGTCATGAGCTTTCTGGCTGACGACGGAGGACAAGTTCTCCAGCACATCGTCGAGGCGGAAATTCGCATTTTCCATGTCCAGCTTGCCGGCCTCGATTTTTGAGAAGTCGAGAATGTCGTTGATGATGCCGAGCAAGGCCTGGGCGGCAACCTTTGTCTTGGTCAGGTAGTCGCTCTGTTTTGGCGTTAGCTCCGTCTTCAGAGCGAGATGCGTCATACCGAGGATGGCGTTCATCGGTGTGCGGATCTCGTGGCTCATGTTGGCGAGGAAGTCGGACTTCATTTTGGTGGCTTCCTCGGCCAACTCCTTAGCCTGCCGCAGCGCGCGTTCGGCTAGTTTGCGCTCGGTGATGTCCACAAGCGTGAGCTGAAATTGCTTTCTGCCGTGGTGCGTGAAAGTTGTCAGATGCACTTCGGCGTCCCAAGTGGCTCCATCCGGACGTTGGTGGCGCCATTCGAAAACCGAGTGGCCTGTTTCCTGGCCGATCTTGCTCCGCTTCAGGGCTGCGGATTGCGAGTCGGAACCGTCGTACTGGGTGGGCGCGGACACGTCGAGAGTGGTCTTGCCCAATATCTCTTCGCGGCGGGAATAGCCGTTTATCAGAACCGCCGCCCGATTGCAATCCACGTATCGCCGGGTCTCACAGTCCAACACGAGCATCGGAATGATCGACTCTTGGAAGAGGAGCTTGTTGTAAGCTTCGCTCTCGCGCAGCGCATCCTCTGTTCGCCGGCGTTCCGTGATGTCTTCCTGCAAGGAGGCCACGTACTGTGGTCTGCCCGCCGTGCCTCGGAGCAAAGAGAATCTCACGCTCGTAACGACGATGCGGCCGTCTCGGCGAACCAAGCGTTGTTCCCATTCGTCCTTTTCGCGCTTCCCCTGAACAAGTTCGGCATATCGTTTAGCGTCCGAAGCGCTCTCATCAGGAGGGGTGATCTTGTCCCACGTCTCCAGGCGGCTTAACTCCTTCTCGGAGTAACCGAGCATTTCTTGCAACGCGCGGTTTGGACTAAGCTCCTGTTTGTCGATATTGAAAACACCGATCCCTATTTGGGCATTTTCGAAAATCGACCGGAAGAGCTGCTCGCTCTCCCGTACCTTTTCCTCGGCGCGCTTCCGCTCCGTGATATCAACAACGGTGACGACCGCCCCAGTGATCTTCCCGCCCTCAAGAATTGGAAACGAGGAATATTCAACCGGAACCGGAGTCCCATCCCGTCGCCAGATCACTTCCGTGTCCACGCGGCAACCCTCTCCTTTTTTGAACGCGCGGAAGACGGGACATTGATCTACAGGATAAACGGAGCCATCCGGCTTATGGTGATGGACCAGATCATGCATATTCCGACCCAAGGCCTCTCCAGGTCGGTGGCCAATCATTTCGCAAGTAGCCCGATTGATGAATGTGCAGTTCCCTTGCAGGTCGATCCCGTAGATGCCTTGGCCGGTCGATTCCAGCAACACTTGCATTTGTTGTGCGACGCGGTTTCGTTCCTGTTCCGCCCGTTTGCGCTCCGTGATGTCTTCCGTCAAGGAGGCCACGTACCGCGGCTTTCCTGAAGCGTCCCTGACCACCGAGAACCGCGCGTTCGCAACGACGATGCGACCGTCGCGGCGAACCAAGCGTTGTTCCCATTCATCCTTTTCACGATTGCCGAGGATGAGCTCCGCATATCGTTTTGCCCCTTGAGCACGTTCATCCGGATGAATGATGGCGTCCCATTTATCTAAATCGCCAAGTTCTTTCTGGTTGTAACCAAGCATTTCTTGGAACGCTCGGTTGGTGAAAACCGCATTGCCATCAACGCTGAAGAAGCTGATACCGATCTGGGCATTCTCGAAAATCGAATGGAAGAGCTGCTCGTCTTCACGCAGCTTTTCCTCGGCCCGCTTGTGGCCGGCGAATTCGGGAATACTCGGTATCTCTCGCTCGTTCATCTCAGCCGTTTCCTAAGGAGGCAGGACGCACAAGGGCAATCTCTCGAAGAAAACCAAGTCCAAAATGAAGGTACCCTAACGGAAATTGCGGGCTATTGTCAGTAATGACAGGATGGCACCAGTACCCTCGTTGCGAAGGGCGCGCCGCTTCAACGGATTCACCATCCGCGAATGATCGGGCACTCCGCATCTCGTGCGCCGCACGAACAGGAGTTGCGCCGCTGCGTGCGCCCATCAACGAAAGTGCAACCTCCCTCATTCTGTTCAGCTCTGGATCAGGCCGATGCTTATTGGCGAGGCTGTTAGTTTTGACAATTGTGAGCCGGAAGCGTGAGGCGCAGTATCGTCACTCTTGTCGCTTTTCAGCCAGCGAAAAGAAGGTGGAGGGAAAGTAGGCTCACTCGGCGCGCATGATGACGTCGGCCTGTCGAAACAAAGCTCATCATAACCTGCAACCAGGAGAAGCCAAGCTCGACGGCTTTTCGTGCATGGAGAGAAGAAAATGACCAGGATTTTCCTTAAACAGCTTTTGTCAGCGATGCTATCCGTGCTGCTACTTGTCGGCGCTGTGCCACTCGAAGTCGGAGCTCAAACGGGTCAACCAGGGTATTCGGGACAAGGCGTGCCACTTACACCGGACGAGTTGCAACAGCTGTCAGCGCCCATCGCCCTCTATCCGGACGCCTTGGTAGCGCAGGTCCTTGCGGCTGCGACCTTTCCGGATCAGATTGCGGCAGCTGAAGGCTGGTATCAGTACCACAGCAATCTGACCGGCTCAGCCCTGATGGCGGCCGTAGACCAGCAGCCGTGGGATCCCGCCGTGAAGGCGCTCTGCCAATTTCCCTCCGTGCTCGGTAACTTAGCGTCCAACCTCACCTGGACGTCGTCGCTGGGAGAGGCGTATCACACGCAGTCAGGCGATGTGATGACGGCCATACAGGTGTTGCGCGCGAAAGCTTACGCTGCGGGCAACTTGAAATCGAGTACGCAACTTGCTGTGGTGCAACAGTCGCCGCAAGTGATCGTGATTCAACCGGTGAACCCGCAGGTGGTTTACGTTCCCATGTACAACCCCGCAGTGGTGTACGGCTATCCCTACGTGGTTCCCGCATACCTTTACGTCCCACCTCCCGCCGGTGCCGCGGTCGTGGCGTTCGGAGTCGGCATTGCGGTCGGGGCCATGATGGCGGGCGGCTCGTACGGCTGGGGATACAGCAGTTGGAACTGTGGATGGCACGGCAGCACGGCAGTGGTGTATCACGGCGGCGCATATTACGGAAACAGTGCCTGGCATGGCGGGTACTACGGCTCTAGCGCCTCTGCCTACAACGGCTACGGCGGCAGCGCTCACGCATCAAATGGCTACAACCCGTCCACCGGGACTTACGCGCGTGGCGGCACCGTCTCAAATGGTTACGGCAGCGTAAGTGGCGCTCAAGCGTACAACCCACGTACCGGGGCCTCTGCCTCGACGGTTCAAGGGTCCAATGCGTATGGCAGCTATGGGGCCTCAACCGCTTCGAAAAATGGCACCACCGTTGACAGCCAGCACCAAACCAACGCTAACGGAACCACTGGCCAAATGCACAGCTCGAACGGTGCCTCGGCTTATGGCGCGACAGGCAAGAACGGCAACAGCGCCGCCGTGGGCCAAACCGCCAATGGCGACAAATATGCTGCGGCAAACGGCAAAACCTACAGCAATACTGGCAGCGGTTGGGACCAGAAGAGTGGAAGCCCGTCCAGCTACAACAAATCCAGCTCCAGCGGCTGGGGCGGCCAGGAACACAGCGGCGGCTCATCGGCCATGAGCAGTGGCGGCGGCGGATGGAATTCGAGGGCTTCCAGTGCTCGCGGTTCGTCAAGCTACGGCGGTCGTCGCAGGTGAT
>Ga0210407_10000545_pt1 | contig 41875 bp, 38 predicted proteins | sample IncBWC27MmetaG_FD_150860 | JGI IMG/M metagenome (GOLD analysis project Ga0210407, IMG submission 150860) | Forest soil microbial communities from Barre Woods Harvard Forest LTER site, Petersham, Massachusetts, United States - Inc-BW-C-27-M | ecosystem: Environmental > Terrestrial > Soil >...
GATCGACGTGCTGTTCAACTGCGCGGGCTTCGTCCATCACGGCACGGTCCTCGACGCCACCGACGAGCAATGGCGCTTCGCCTTCGATCTCAACGTGCGCAGCATGTTCTGGACGATCCAGGCCTTGCTGCCCGGCATGCTGGGCAAGGGCTCTGGCTCGATCATCAACATGTCGTCGGCGGCCTCTTCGGTGAAGGGGGCGGCGCTGCGCTTCATCTACGGCACCACCAAAGCCGCCGTGATCGGCCTGACCAAGTCGGTGGCGGTCGACTATGTGAGCAAGGGCATCCGCTGCAATGCGATCTGCCCCGGCACGGTACAGACGCCGTCGCTCGACGAGCGCATTTCCTCGCTGGGCGGCGGCGCCGACGCCCGGCAGTTCTTCCTGCAGCGCCAGCCGACCGGCCGCTTCGGCTCGGCCGAGGAGATCGCCGCCCTCGCGCTCTACCTGGCCAGCGACGAGTCGGCCTTCACCACCGGGACGGTGAACGTGATCGACGGTGGCTGGAGCGTCTGACGGTGGATATCTCGGCGATCGCCAACCTGGCGCCGGTCGTGGCGTTGCCCGATGCCGTGATTGGCGCAGGAACCGTGCTGCAACCCCGGCAGTTCGAGGATGTCAGGCGGGCGGCGACCGGTTCGCCGTCGGCCCGGGATGTACGCCCACGCTTGTCACAGCCGCCCGGGCCGCAGGATTGCCATTCTTGCCCGGTATCCAGACGGTATCGGAGGCGATGGTCTTGGCCGAGCAGGGTTTTGGGCTGCTGAAATTCTTCCCGGCCGACGCAGCGGGCGGCTTGGCCTGGCTGAAGGCGGTCGGCTCGCCGCCGCAGCCGCCCGACTCAAACGGCTCTAGCGTTGCGACCGGAAAGATGCTTCAACGTCAGCTTGGGAGTTCGACCTGCCTTGATGAATAGAGTGGCGATTGCGGCGACGGCGCTCGCACTGGCTGTTGGCGGTGCCGCGCGTGCCGATTCGGTCCTGGTCCTGAACTCCGAAGACGCCTCCTACAGCATCCTGAGCCGCAGCGGACGCATCGAGCTGGTGCGCCTGCCGATCGGCCGCGAGCCGCATCACCTGATGCCCACGCCGGACGGCAAGGAAGTGCTGGTCGGCTCGACGGCGACCAACGAGCTGCTCGTGCTCGACGCCAAGACCGGTGAGAAGCGTCGCGTCGTGCGCGACATCATCGATCCCTACCAGCTGGGCTTCAGCCCGGACGGCAAGTGGTTCGTCACCGTCGCCTATCGGCTCGACCATGTCGACATCTACCATGCCGACGGCTTCAAGCTCGCCGGCCGCATCTTCATCGACGGCCTGCCGAGCCACATGGCGTTCGACACCGATTCGAAGACGGTGTTCGTGAGCCTGCAGCAGACCGGCCGCGTCGTCGCTTTCGACCTCGAGACCCAGGCCATCAAGTGGAACGTCGAGGTCGGCAAGGCGCCGGCCGGCGTGCTCATGTTGCCCGACAACAAGCGCCTGCTCGTGGCCTTGACCGGCGAGGACGGCCTGGTGTCCGTCGATCCCAAGGACGGCTCGGTCGGGGGCCGCCTGCAGACTGGCAAGGGTGCGCATAATTTCTGGCCGAAGGGCGATGGCCGGCACTGGTTCGTGAGCAATCGGGTCGAAGGCACGATCTCGCTGGTCGACACCCAGGACATGAAGGTCGTTGGCAGCATCAAGGTGCCGGGCGGTCCGGACGACATGGACATCACGCCCGACGGCAAGGAGCTTTGGGTCACCCAGCGCTTCCTGCGCCGCATCGCCGTGGTCGACCTCGAGCAGATGCGGGTGGTCGCCTCGATTCCGGTCGGCAAGTCGCCGCACGGCGTCTTGATGCTGAAGTCCGGCACGACGGGACCGGGAGGGGGACCGGTTCGCGCGGCGTCGACGGCGGACGAACAGAAGTAGCCGGGCGCGCCGATGCGCGACCTCATCGACATCTGGGTGGGCGTCCAGGCCTGGCTGTTCGAGACCCTGGTCAGCCCGCTGCTGTTCCGGTTCGGCCTGATGGAATGGTTCGAGCCGGCCTTCAACGCCGTCGAGATCGTGATGCTCGGGATCGTCCAGATCCTGGTCATCGCGCTGGGCATGCGCTTCTTCGAAAAACGCTGGCCGCTCGAGAGGACCGACAACGACCGTCTCGTCGCCGTCGACCGTGTCTACACGGTGCTGAACAAGCTCGGCATCATCCCGCTCGTCGTCTTCATGGTGAGCTATCCGATCACCAACGAGATCGACTACCTGGTGCGCGCGTGGGGCTTCGTACCGCCGCGGCTCGAGCAGCTCCTGCCGGGACTGCATGACAGCGCGCTCGGCTCCTTCCTGGTCTATTTCGCGCTCTACGATTTCGCCGCCTACTGGCTGCACCGCGCCCAGCACAAATTCTCCTGGTGGTGGGCGCTGCACAGCCTGCATCACAGCCAGCGTCAGGTGACGGTGTGGAGCGACGACCGCAACCACATCGTCGACAACCTGCTGACAACCCTGGCATTGGTCGTCTTCGCCCAGTTCGTGGGCGTCCAGCCGGACGACTACATCCTGATCCTGATGATCGGCCGTCTGATCGAGAGCTGGTCGCACGCTAATGTCGACATGAGCTTCGGCCGGGTGGGCGAGCGCCTGATCGTCGGGCCGCGTTTCCACCGCATTCACCATGCGCGGGCGAACGCCGACGAGCCGCGCGTCCACGACCACAATTTCGCGCCGGTGTTTCCGATCTGGGACATGCTGTTCGGTACGGCGATCTACGACGGCAAGCGCCGCCCGACCGGCGTCGACAATCCCCTGATCGATGCCGACAATGGCCGCGGCTGGATCGTCCAGCAGGTGACGGTGTTCGGCCGCTTCCTGCGCGCGCTCGCCCCGCGCTTCAGCCGCGCGCCAATTCAGCCAGGACTTCGGCCGCCCGCGGAATAGGCGTGACCGCGCCGTAGCCCCGCGTGGAGAGCGCGGCCGCGACATTGGCGTAGCGCCCGGCCGTCTCGAGATCGTCACCGGCCATCAGCCGCGTCAGGAAGGCGCCGTCGAAGGTGTCGCCGGCCCCGGTGGCGTCGACCGCCACGACGCGAGGCGCGGCAAGGCGAAAGCGCTTCTGCGGCGTGGCGATCAGGGCGCCGGCGGCCGCCATTTTCAGCGCCACCAGCGGCGCGCCGAGCTTGAGATAATGATCGGCGATGGCGTCGGGCTCGGAAAGGCCGGTGAGCTGCTGCGAATCGTCGAGGCTCGGCAGGGCGACATCGCAGCGCGCCAGGGTGGCATCGATCGTCCGGCGCGCGGTATCGAGCTCCCACAGCCGCAGGCGAAGGTTGGTGTCGTAGGAAACTTTTACGCCGGCTGAGCGGGCGATCGCGATCGCGGCCTCGCAGGTCTGCCGGGCGCTGTCGCTGATCGCCTGGCCGATGGCCGAGAGGTGAAAGAACCGGGCGCCGGCGATGTAGTCCTTTGGCAGGCCGTCCGGAGTCATGAGGGAAGCCGCGGAATTCTTGCGCAGGTAGTCGAACTTGTGGCCGGCAGCGCTGTGAGTGACGAAGCTGACGCCGGTCGGTGCGCTGGGATGACGGCTCACGCGGGATGCATCGACGCCTTCGGATTGCCACAGCTCGAGGAAGGCGTCGCCCATCCAATCCTGGCCGAGGCTGGTGAGGTAGCCGGCCGCCGCACCCTGGCGGGCGGCCGCGATCGCGACATTCTGCGAATCGCCGCCGAAGCCTTGCAGCCAGGTTCGACCGTCGCCCTCGCGCGGCCGGTTGAACTCGATCAGGGGCTCGCCGAGGCAGACGAGAGCGGGGGAGGTGGACATGGCCTCCGTGGTTTCCCATGCTCCCTACTGGCGCTCAAGGAGAACAAAATGGCCGACGATCAAGCCAAGCCCAGCGGGCCCGATCTGACCAAGGGCATTGCTTTCGCAGAACTCGCCGACGGCGGCATGCTGGCCGGTCATGTCGGCGAGGAGCAGGTGCTGCTGGCCCGCGTCGGCCAGGAGGTCTTCGCGACAGCGGCCCACTGCAGCCACTATCACGGCCCGCTCGCCGACGGCCTCGTCGTCGACGATACCGTGCGCTGTCCCTGGCACCATGCCTGCTTCAGCCTGCGGACAGGCGAAGCGCTGCACGCGCCGGCCTTGAGTCCGATCGACTGCTGGTCGGTCGAACAGCGCGACGGCAAGGTCTTCGTGACGCAAAAGCGCAGCGACGTGAAGCCCGCGCCGCGCGGCAAGCCCGCAGGGGCGCCGCCGCGAAGGATCGTGATCGTGGGTGGCGGCGCTGCCGGCTTCGCGGCGGCGGAGATGCTGCGGCGGCAGGACTACAAGGGCGGCATCGTCATGCTGAGCAACGACGATGCTGCACCCGTCGACCGTCCGAACCTCTCCAAGGACTACCTCGCCGGCACCGCGCCCGAGGAATGGATTCCGCTGCGCGGCGACGATTTCTATGCCGACAACGCCATCGAGCTCCGTCTCAAGGCCAACGTCACGGCCGTCGACCTTCGCGCCCGTGAGGTCTCGCTCGCCGGTGGCGGCAAGGTTCCCTATGACCGCCTGCTGCTGGCCACTGGCGCCGAGCCCGTCTGCCTGCCGATCCCGGGCGCCGAGCTGCCGCATGTCCACACGCTGCGCAGCCTGGCCGACAGCCGGGCCATCGTCGAGCTCGCCAAGACGGCACGCCGCGCGGTCGTGATCGGCGCGAGTTTCATCGGCCTCGAGGCCGCCGCCGCCCTGCGCGCCCGCGCGATCGAGGTCCATGTCGTGGCGCCCGAGAAGCGGCCGATGGAACGCGTCCTCGGACCCTCGATGGGCGATTTCGTGCGCGCCCTGCACGAGGAGCACGGCGTCGTCTTCCATCTCGAGGACACCGTGATCGCCATCGACGGCAAACAGGTGAAGCTGAAAAGCGGCGGCACCCTCGAAGCCGACCTCGTGGTCGTTGGCGTGGGCGTACGCCCGCGGCTCGATCTGGCCGAGAAAGCGGGGCTCACCCTCGATCGCGGGGTCATGGTCGATGCGCTTCTCCAGACCAGCGCGCCCGGCGTCTCCGCGGCCGGCGACATTGCCCGCTGGCCCGATCCGCACAGCGGCCAGGCCATCCGCGTCGAGCATTGGGTGGTCGCCGAACGCCAGGGACAGACGGCGGCGCTGAACATGCTGGGGCTGCGCGCGAAGTTCGAGGCGGTGCCGTTCTTCTGGAGCCAGCACTACGACATCCAGATCAACTATGTCGGTCACGCCGAGAAATGGGACGAGCTCGCCGTCGAGGGCGATATCGCCGGCAAGGACTGCCTGCTGCGCTACAAGCTCGGCGGTCGCACGCTCGCCGTCGCCTCGATCTTCCGCGACGTCGCCAGCCTGCAGGCCGAGCTGGCGATGGAGCGGGACATGGCGGCCTAGCCGCAGGCGGGCTAGGCTCGCGCCAACAATCTGGAGGAACGATGATGGCCAACAAGAAGGGCGCCAACGGCAAAAATGGTGCGCGCCGGCTGCGCAGCCGCGACTGGTTCGATGCTCCGGGCGACCCGACCATGGCGGCGCTCTATCTCGAGCGCTACATGAATTTCGGCCTGACCCTGGCCGAGCTGCACAGCGGCCGGCCGATCATCGGCATCGCCCAGACCGGCAGCGATCTGTCGCCCTGCAACCGCCATCACCTGGATCTCGCGGTCCGCGTGCGCGACGGCATCCGCGATGCCGGCGGCATCCCCATCGAGTTTCCCGTCCATCCGATCCAGGAGACGGGCAAGCGGCCGACCGCGGCGCTCGACCGCAACCTCGCCTATCTCAGCCTGGTCGAGTGCCTCTACGGCTATTTCTTCGACGGCGTCGTGCTGACGACGGGCTGCGACAAGACCACCCCGGCCATGATCATGGGCGCGGCCACGGTCAACATCCCGGCCATCGTGCTGTCGGGCGGACCGATGCTCGACGGTCATTTCGCCGGCGGCCTGGCGGGCTCCGGCACCATCGTCTGGTACGCCCGCCAGGAGCTGGCGGCAGGCCGCATCGATCTGCAGAAGTTCCTCGAAATGGTGGCTTCGAGCGCGCCCAGCGTCGGGCACTGCAACACCATGGGCACGGCGCTGTCGATGAACAGCATGGCCGAGGCGCTCGGCATGTCGTTGACCGGCTGCGCCGCCATTCCCGGACCGTACCGGGAGCGCGGGCAGATCGCCTACGAGACCGGCAAGCGTATCGTCGACATGGTGTGGGAAGACCTCAAGCCGTCCGACATCCTGACGCGCAAGGCCTTCGAGAACGCCATCGTGGCGGCAAGCGCGCTCGGCGCCTCGACCAACTGCCCGCCGCATATCAACGCGATCGCCCGCCACATCGGCGTCAAGCTCGACAACGCCGACTGGGACAGGATCGGCTACGACATCCCGCTGCTGGTGAACTGCATGCCGGCCGGCAAGTATCTCGGCGAGGCCTTCCATCGCGCCGGCGGCGTGCCGACGGTGATGCGCGAGCTGCTCGCCAAGAAGAAGATCCATGGCGATGCGCTCACCGTCAGCGGCAGGACGATGGCGCAGAACCTCAAGGATGCGAAGCCGGCCGACGGCAACGTGATCATGACCTACGACAAGCCGATGCTGGGGCAGGCGGGCTTCGCCGTCCTGACCGGCAACCTCTTCGATTCGGCGATCATGAAGACCTCGGTCATTTCGCCCGAATTCCGCAAGAAATACCTGGAGCGCAAGGGCGACAAGGACGCCTTCGAAGGCACCGCCATCGTGTTCGAGGGGCCCGAGGATTATCACCACCGCATCAACGACCCCAAGCTGCCGATCGACGAGAACAGCATCCTGTTCATCCGCAACACGGGCCCCGTCGGCTACCCCGGCGCCGCCGAGGTTGTGAACATGCTGCCGCCGGACCGGCTGGTGAAAGGCGGCGTGCTGCTGCTGCCCTGTGTCGGTGACGGCCGGCAAAGCGGCACGTCGGCCAGCCCATCGATCCTCAATGCCTCGCCCGAGGCCGCGGTCGGCGGCGGCCTGGCGCTGCTCAAGACCGGCGACAAGGTCAGGGTCGATATCGGCAAACGGCGCGCCGACATCCTGATTTCCGACGCCGAGCTCGCCAAGCGCAAGGCGGCGTGGAAGCCCAACGTCAAGGAGAGCCAGACGCCCTGGCAGGAGCTGCAGCGCAAGTTCATCGGCCAGCTTGCGAGCGGCGCCTGCCTCGACTTTGCGGTGAATTATCAGAAGATCGCGGAGACCAAGGGCGTGCCGCGGCACTCCCATTGATCGCCGTCGCTAAGGAAAAACGCCGGCTAGCGGAAGAGGCGCTGCTCGACGGAGATCGGCAGGTCGGCGCGATTGATCAGGACGATGGCCCACGGCGAGGTGGGCTGTCCGACAGGCCGGGCGGGAACCGCGGACGGCGCGAGCGAGGCGCCGGTGCCGGGCGGGGCGAAGCCCGCGGCGGGTCCGCCGAATCCGCCGCCGCCCGCGATCGGGCGAGGCGCCGGGCTGGCGCGCTGCGCCATCATGATGTCGGGCGGCATGCGCTCCTCGAACACGACGACGATGCGATCGCGCCGTCGGGTGGTCGACAGGACGTTGACCGAATAGCCTTCGCTGGCGCGGCGTCCGAGGAAGATGCCGACCGCGTTCATGCGGCCCGGCTCGAACACGTCGGGCGGCGCCGCGCCGACCCGGCTCCACAGGCTGCGCCATTCCGCTTGCGTGTTGGCCACCAGGTGTTCGGGCTGGCGGGTCATGGCCACGGTACCCTGCCAGTGGCGCGACTCGATGGTCTGCGCCGATACCTCCTCGAACGTCAGCGCCAACGCAGCCGTGCCCACCACGCCAAGAGTCACAAGCCGCCGTCGCGGCAGGCTGAGGGGCGTGTGGGAAACTACGTTGGTGCCGAACCGCACGATTGGATCTCTGGAACCCGGGCTGAACAAGTTAAGTGTCTGTAATCACCATGACACTTTGGCTCAATTGCGGCCGGCTCAGGCCATGGTTGCCCGCCTTTGGTATCAATCGTGACGCGATGTTGCATTCGTGCAACACAGCCGGCGCGGGCTTGCTGGTGCCGTGCAAGTTGCGTTGCAAAAAAGCGGTTGAATCGGGCTCAAGCGTGGCGGCTGCGGTTTCTTTTGTCGCCCGGAGCGGCGGGCGTATGCTTGGCGGAAAGGCGGGCAGGGGAATGGCAGGAATGAAAGCGGCGATGGATGACCAGTCCGTGGCGCAGCGCGTCCTCGATCACATCGCCAATGGCACGACGGATGTCGGGCAAGAGGTGTGGCGCGAACCGGTCGCGAACTATCGGTCGCAAGAGCGGCTGGCGGCCGAGATCGAACGCATCCTGCGGCGCTCGCCCGCGCCGTTCTGCCCGTCGGCCGCGCTGCCCGAGGCGGGCTCGTACGTCGCCCGCGAAGCGGCCGGCACGCCGATCGTCGCGGTGCGCGGGTCCGATGGCACGGTGCGGGCCTTCCGCAACGCCTGCCGGCATCGCGGCATGCAGGTGGCGAGCGGCGCGGGATGCGCGCGCGCCTTGGTCTGCCGCTATCACGGCTGGACCTACAATCTCGAGGGACGGCTGCGTCACATCCCGCACGAGGAAGGCTTTCCCGGCTTCGACAAGGCGGCGCATCCGCTGGTTCCGGTGATCGCCAGCGAATGTCTCGGACTGGTGTTCGTGACCCAGGACTCGCCGGCGCTCGATGACGATTCGCTGGGCGGGCTTGCCCGGCTGATCGCGCCCGATCAGCGCCTGTTCGCCACGGCCGAGCGCGAGTTCGAGGTCAACTGGAAGATCCTGCTGGAAGGCTTCATCGAGGGCTATCACATCAAGTCGACGCATCCCGAGAGCTTCCTGCCCTACGGCTTCGACAACCTGAACGTCATCGACCTGTTCGGCCGCCACAGCCGCGTGACCTATCCGTTCCAGCGCATCAAGAAGCTCGCCAAGGTGCCGGCGCAGGAGCGGCGGGTCGAAGGCCTGCTGACCTACGTCTATCACCTGTTCCCCAACGTGCTGATCACCGTGCTGTCGCGTCACACCAACGTGGTGATCCTCGAGCCGCTCGCCATCGACCGCACGCGGCAGATCACCTACACGCTGACCAACGGTGGCGGCGACGACCCCGAGGCGCTGGCCGAAGCCCGGCGCGACGCCGAGTTCGTCGGCACGACCGGCGCGGCGGAGGACCGTGCCGTGGTCCAGGCGATCCAGCGCGGCCTGGGCAGCGGCGCCAACGAGGCCTTCACCTTCGGCAAGTTCGAGAGCGCCATCGTGCACTTCCACAAGACGCTGACAGCGGCGCTGGGCTAGCTAGGAGCGCTTGGCCTTGTCGGCGGCGTTGGCCGACTGGATCTGTTCGCGGATGCGCCGCCAGTCGTCGTCGCTGTAGGCCATCATGTTGGCGAAGGTGCCGTTGCCCATGATGCCCATGGCGCCGTCGATGGCGATCACCTCGCCGTTGATGTACTCGACCTCCTCGCTCATCAGGAACGCCGCCATGTTGGCGAGCTCGCCGGGGCGGCCGACCCTGCCCATCGGATTGCGCGCCTTGTAGCGGTTGTCGTCGCCCTCCTTGAGCGGGTTGAGCCGCGCCCACGCGCCCTCGGTCGGGAAGGGGCCGGGCGCGATGGCGTTCAGGCGGATGCCATGGCGCGCCCATTCGACGGCGAGGCTCTGGGTCATCACGGCGATGCCCGCCTTGGACATGGCCGAGGGCACGACGAAGGGACTGCCGGTCCACACCCAGGTCGTCAGGATGCTCAAGACGCTCGCCTTGCGCTTGTCGGCGATCCAGCGCTTGCCGCAGGCGTTGGTCGTGTAGAACGTGCCGTGCAGGACGATATTGGCGATGGCGTCGAAGGCGCGCGGGCTCAGATCCTTGGTCTGGGAAATGAAATTTCCGGCAGCATTGTTGACCAATCCGTCGAGCGGTCCGCTCGCCCAGATGCCCGCGATCATCTCCTCGACCGCCGTGGCCACCCGGATGTCGACGGCGTGCGTGTCGATCCGGCGGCCGGGGTATTTGGCCATGACTTGGCGGGCGGTCTCCTCCAGGACGCTGCCGCGCCGGCCGCAGATCACGCAGTCGGCGCCCAACTCGACGAACTTCTCCATCATGATCCGGCCGAGGCCCGTCCCGCCGCCGGTGACGAGAAAGCGCTTCCCCTTGAACAGGTCGGTCCGGAACATCGAGCTACCCCGCTGATTGCATTAGCTGTGTGGTCTAGCGGCCGGCATTACAAGGCCTGTTGCGCCCGCCCCCCGGGGTGATAGGATTTCTGCATAACAACATGGGATCGTTGAATGACGACCCAACAGGGAGAGATGGGCGGGGACGTCGATACGGTTGAGCTGCGTGGTAAGGTCAAGTGGTTCAACGCCGTCAAAGGGTATGGGTTCTTGGCCCTCGACAGCGACAATAGCGACGCGTTCCTGCATGTGACGACACTTCGCCAGGCCGGGCACGAGGATCTCAAGCCCGGGGCAACGGTTGTGTGCGCCGGCGTGCGCGGTCCGAAGGGCTGGCAGGTCATGAAGGTGCTCGACGTCGATCAATCGACGGCGGTCGCCGTTGCGCCCAAGCCGCCGGCGGTGCCCGACGGCATCGCGATGGGCGAATACATCACCGCGCTGGTCAAGTGGTACAACAACGAACGCGGCTACGGCTTCGTCACCCGCGAGGCCGCCGACGGCGACATCTTCGTGCATGCCGCCGTGCTGCGCCGGCACGGCATGGAATCGCTGGCGCCCGGCCAGAAGGTGATGATCCGCATCGCCGAGGGCCAGAAGGGCCTGCAGGTCGTCGAAATCCGCGCGGCCTGACGTCTCAGGAACCGTCACGCAGACGTCTTGAGTTTGACGAAATCCGTCGGCACGTTTTATTCCATGGCCATGGCAATCATCAGTTCCAGGACGCGGCTCGGCCGGCGCCTGTTCCTCGGCAGCCCGTTCGTCCTGGCGGCCGGCTCGGCACTGGCGCAAAGCGCCGAGATCAAGTTCGGTCACTCGTCGCTGGTCGTCGCGACCGGGGCACGCGAGATCAAGTTCGATGTCGAGCTGGCGCTGAACGACGCCGAGCGGGCGCGCGGGCTGATGTTCCGCGACAAGCTCGGGCCCTACAACGGCATGCTGTTCGACTTCTACCAGGAGGCGCCGGTCAGCTTCTGGATGAAGAACACGCTGATCCCGCTCGACATGGTGTTCATCGCCGGCGACGGCACGGTGAAGCACATCCACGCCAACGCGGTGCCCCTGTCGACCGATCCCATTCCGAGCGAGTTTCCGGTGCGGGCGGTGCTCGAAATCAACGGCGGCAGCGCCAAGCTTTTGGGCATCAAGGCGGGCGACAAGGTCAAGCATCCGATCTTCGGCAACGTCGGCTAGCGCGTCCGAACGAGCCCAGCCCCGATACCGCACGATCAGGCCGGTGAGGCGATGGCTTATCTCCACATGAAAGTGGAAGCGGCCGTTGTCGGCCGTTTCGTAGGCGACGGCGCATGGGCCCAGCCACATCGGCAGCGGGATGGCGAAGGCGCTCCAGTGGCGCAGGGCAAGCGATAGCCGGCCGCCTTCCAGAGCGAGAGTCATGTCGCGGATCTCGGCTGGGAGGCGGTCCCAGACAACGCCCAGAAGGCGTGCGTGGAGCGCCGTCATCCAACGAACCGATCCGCGTCTTGCGGATCGGGCAGGAAGCACGTCGCTCGCCGACCGAACCAGCGCAGCCGATTGCGGGCGACGACATCGTAAAGCCGATCGCGCAGGCTTCGCGGCAAGACTTTGCCCATGACGGCCAGCGACCAGGGAAAGCCCAGGCCCACGAAGATGCGGATCGAACCGTCGGACTTCAGCCAGACCCGGCCATCCTCGAGCAGGATGTTCGTTCGATAATCGTCGTCGAAAAGCCCGTAATGCTCGTATAGCGCCGCGCCCAGCGGCGTCTGTGCGGCCAGGAGGCGAAACCGGCGCCGACGATCGACACGCAGGATGAACTGCGCAAAGCCCGAACAGAGCACGCAATGGCCGTCGAAGATGACGATCGGCCGGTCGTCGGCAAACGCGGGTACGGCCGGATCGCTTCGATAGCTGCGGGCTTCCGCCACCGACGCTATCTCTTCAGCGCGCAGGTCATGCCGTCGCCCACGGCGAAGAGGGCGAGATCGACCCGCTGGTCGGCTTCGAGCTTGGCATTGAGCGCGCGGATCGCCTCCGTATCGGCGTCCTTGTCGGCGAGATTGGCGACCGAACCGCCCCACAGCACGTTGTCGATCAGCACGATCCCGCCCGCGCGCACGAGTTTCAGGCAGCGTTCGTAGTAGGCGTCGTAGCCGTCCTTGTTGGCGTCGATGAAGGCGAGGTCGAGCTGGCCCGCGAGGCCCTGCGCCAGGAGGCCGTCGAGCGTCTCGAGCGCGGGCGCGATGGTGAGCTCGATGCGGCTCTCGACGCCCGCCTCCTTCCAGTAGCGACGGGCGATTGCGGTCCATTGCGCGCTCACATCGCAGCACCAGAGCTTGCCGTCGGCCGGCAGCGCCTCGGCGATGCTGAGCGAGGAGTAGCCGGTGAAGGTGCCGACCTCGACGGCGCGGCGGGCGCCCACGGCGCGGGCAAGCCAGGCGATCTGCTGGCCCTGATGGGCCGAGATCTGCATCCCCGCCTGCGGCAGCTTCGCCGTCTCTTCGCGCAACCGGCGCTTCAGCGGACTTTCGCGCAGCCAGTTCGCGTCGACATAGTCGGCCAGCGCGCCATCGATCCTCGGCCAGCTTTTCATGACCTCTCCTCCGATTACCTCGCAGGTTATCGACCTCGCGCGCGCGCCGCACCATGTCCGCGCCATGAGCAACCTGCAAACCTTCGTCCAGAACTACATCGCCGTGTGGAACGAGCCCGACGCCGAGCGGCGCCGCGCCTTGATCCGCACCCTTTGGCAGGAAGACGCCAGCCATCTCGCGCGCACCCTCGAAGCGATCGGCCATGCCGGCATCGAGAAACGCGTGACCGACGCCTATGACAAGTGGGTGAAGGAGAAGGCCAACGTCTTTCGCCTGCGCGACGGCGTCGACGGCCATCACGGCACGGTCAAGCTGCGCTGGGAGATGCTGCCAGCATCCGGCGGCCCGGTGATCTCGATCGGCTTCGACTTCCTGGTGCTGGGCGGCGACGGCCGCATCCGCACCGGCTACCAGTTCATTGAAGCCTGACGGCGTACTTCTTGAGCTCGGCGAGCGGCACGACGTGCAGCGTGACCGCGTGGGTGGCTTCGAGCACGACCTGCGGCGCCGCGCCGGCGTCGAGCGCCTCCTTCCAGCGGCTGGCGCACAGGCACCAGCGATCGCCGGGCTTGAGGCCGGCGAAGCCGTATTGCGGCATCGGCGTGATGAGGTCGTTGCCCCGCGCCCTGGAGAAGTCCAGGAACGGCGCCGTCACGACGACACAGACCGTGTGCAGGCCGACATCCTCGCGGCCGGTGTTGCAGCAGCCGTCGCGGTAGAAGCCGGTCGGCGGCTGATGGGAGCAGGGCTGCAACGCGCCGCCCAGGACATTGATCGAGGGCGCGCGCCCGGGCCGGCCTTCCTCGGGGGTTTGGTCGAACATAGCCCACCTTACCACCTGGAAATTGAGCTTTCGAGCGGCCCGGCGCGCTGCTAGAAAGCCCGGCGCCTAAAAGACCGTGCGGCGGGGCGTAGCGCAGTCTGGTAGCGCGTCTGCCTTGGGCGCAGAAGGTCGTCGGTTCAAATCCGGCCGCCCCGACCACGCCCCCCGCCAGTGGAGTATCGGAGTTCATGCAGGTTCGCATCTACAAGCCGGCCAAGACGGCGATGCAGTCGGGTCAGCGCAACACCAAGGAATGGGTGCTCGAAACCGAGCCGGCGCCCAAGGAGATCGACCCGCTGATGGGCTGGACCAGCTCGCGGGACACCATGCAGCAGGTCAAGCTGCAGTTCCTGACCCTGGAGGAGGCGACGAGCTACGCCAAGAAGAACGGCTGGCGCTACACCGTCGAGCTCCCCAACGCCCGGCATGTGAGACCCAAGGCCTACGCCGACAACTTCGCCTTCAACCGCGTCGGGCGCTGGACGCACTGACGGCCCGGCGGCCCTCGGCCGCCGCCCCGAGCCTTTGCGAGGGGTCTCGTCCAACCGCTACATGCTATCCTGCAACCGGGCGCCCGTAGCTCAGGGGATTAGAGCAACCGCCTTCTAAGCGGTAGGTCGCTGGTTCGAATCCAGCCGGACGCGCCACTCTCTCGCCAGTACGCCAGGGTCTCGGGCACAGCCGTCTTGATCAGCTCGGCCGCCTTGCCGAGCCTCATGCCGTCGCGAGCAGCCTTGCTGGTCTCATGACGCGCGCCGGAAAGACAATTTGATTTCCGATCCTCGGGTGGTACCGTAATTCACTTTCAATTTCGGATCGAAATAAGGAATCTTGCGAAAGGGCCATCGACAACGAACAACGAAGGGTGAGGAGGAAACCATGAGAAGAAGCACGTTGTTGGGAATCCTGGCGGCCGCTGTCTTCGCGCTCGCCGGCAAATCCGTTCTGGCGGCCGATACCCTCACCATTCTGTGGGCCGAATGGGATCCCGCCAACTATCTCCAGGAGTTGGTCAAGGACTACGAGAAGCAGACCGGCGTGAAAGTCGTCGTCGAGACCGTGCCCTGGCCGGATTTTCAGACCAAGGCGTTCACCGAGTTCAACGCCAAGGGCGACGCTTACGATCTCGTGGTCGGTGACTCGCAATGGCTGGGCGCGGGATCGACCGGCGGCCACTACGTGGATCTCACGGATTTCTTCGCCAAGTACGGCGTCGCCAAGTCGATGGCGGCGGCCACCGTCGCGGGCTACGCCGAATATCCACCCGGCAGCAAGAAATACTGGGCCATCCCGCTCGAAGGCGACGCCAACGGCTGGGCTTATCGCAAGGACTGGTTCGAGGATCCCAAGGAGAAGGCGGCGTTCAAGGCCAAGTACCACTACGACCTCGACGTGCCGAAGGACTACACGCAGCTGCGCGATATCGCCGAGTTCTTCTACCGTCCCAACGAGAAGCGCTATGGTGTGGCGCTGTACACCGACAACACCTACGACGCGCTGGCGATGGGGATCGAACAGACGATCTTCAGCTTCGGCGGTGAGCTGGGCAACTACTCCAGCTACAAGGTGCGCGACATCATCAACTCAAAGCAGAATGTCGAGGCGCTGAAGTGGTACAGGGACCTCTACAAGTTCGCGCCGCCCGGCTGGGGCAAGGCGTTTTTCCTGGAGGACAACCAGGCCATAACCGAGGGCGTGGCGGCGATGAGCATGAACTTCTTCGCCTTCTTCCCGGCGCTCGCCAATCCGGCGACTAACAAGAATGCCGCGGGCACGGGGTTCTTCGCCAACCCGGCCGGCCCGGGCGGCAAGCCGCGCTTCGCCGCGCTGGGCGGGCAGGGCGTTTCGGTCGTGAGCTATTCGAAGAAGCGTGAGCAGGCCTTGAAGTTCCTCGAGTGGTTCGTCCGCGACGACGTCCAGCAACGCTGGGCCGAGTTGGGCGGCTACACCTGCAACGAGAAGGTGCTGAGCTCGGAGAAGTTCCGCAAGGCCACGCCTTACAACGAAGCCTTCTATCAGAGCATGTTGATGGTCAAGGACTTCTGGGCCACGCCCGAGTACGCGACGCTGCTCGAGCAGATGAACAAGCGTGTCTATCCCTTCGTCGTGGGCAACAAGGGCACCGCCGACGAAGCGCTCAACGGTCTGGCCGACGATTGGGAAAAGACCTTCAAGCAGAACAAGCGCTATTGAGTCGTCGTCCGGGGCAGCGGGGAAGGCTTGCCTTCCCCGCGGGCTCGCGCAGGAGGAGGGCGTAGGTGTTCAGCAGACTCGATTCCCGCTCGCCGGCCGCGCGGCGGGGTCTCAGCGATCTCAGCATCCGCAATCTGTTCATCATCCCGACGATTGCGTTCCTGATCGTCTTCAACATCTTTCCGCTGATCTACTCGCTCGGATACTCGTTCACCGATTTTAGTGCGTCGTCCAACGCGCCGGCGGCCTTCGTCGGGCTGCAGAACTACCGCGACCTGCTGGCTGACGACCATGTCTGGAACAACTTCAGCGTCACGGCGCGCTACGTGCTCCTGTCGGTCGGCGGCCAGGTGCTGCTGGGCTTCGGCGTGGCCCTGCTGCTCAATCGCCGGATTCCCTTCAAGGGCCTGTTCACGACGCTGCTGCTGGTGCCCATGATGATGTCGCCGGTCGTGGTCGGGCTGTTCTGGGAGCTGCTCTACAGCCCGTCCTGGGGGATCATCAACTACGCCCTGGGGCTCGGTGATTTTGCCTGGCTCTCCGACCCCGACGTGGCGCTCTACGCGATCGCCATCACCGACATCTGGATGTGGTCGCCCTTCGTGATGCTGCTGTGCCTGGCCGGCCTGTCGGCGATTCCGCAGCACCTCTACGAGGCGGCGGCGATCGACCGCGCCGGCCGCTGGTTCACCTTCACGCGGATCACGCTGCCGCTGGTGGCGCCGCTGCTGCTGATCGCCGTCATCTTTCGGACCATGGAGGCCTTCAAGACCTTCGACCTGGCCTTCATCATGAGCAGCCAGGAAACCACCGAGTTGATCGCGATCAAGCTCTATCGGCTGGCGTTCCAGGAGTGGCAGACCGGACCATCCTGCGCGCTGGCCTACATGGTCCTGATCATGGTGCTGGCGATCACCAACATCTACGTGAAGTACCTCAACCGCGCCCGGGATCGCTGACCGGCATGGCGGCCGTTCAGTCTCCTCGCCAGAAGGTCTTGAATCGCGCGGCGGTCGCGGTCGTCGTGCTGCTGACGCTGGTCTATCTGGTGCCGATCTACTGGATCACCTCGACGGCGTTCAAGCCGCGCAGCCTGGCGACGACGGTGCCGCCCACCGTATTGTTCGAGCCCGAAGTGACGGCCTTCATCAAGCTGTTCACCAAGCGCGTGCAGATGCTTGGCAAGGCGAGCCCGGAGGTCTACGAGAAGGCGCCGTGGTGGGAGAAGCGGATCTACGACCTGGGCGAGCGCATCATCAAGGACTCCAACGGCACCAGCGAACTCTCGGCCTATCCGAGTCGTTTCCTCAACAGCCTGATCGTCGCGGTGAGCAGCACGCTTCTGGCGGTCGCCATGGGCACATTGACGGCCTACGGGTTCTCGCGCTTTCGCATGCCGGGCGAGCAGGATTGGCTGTTCTTCATCCTGAGCACGAGGATGTTGCCGCCGGTGGTGGTGGCGATCCCGATGTTCCTGATGTACCGCGCCGTCGGGCTGGTGGACACGCACGCGGGATTGATCATCCTGTACACCGCGTTCAACCTGTCGTTCGCGGTGTGGCTGATGAAGGGCTTCATCGACGAGATCCCCAAGGAATACGAAGAGGCGGCGCTGGTCGACGGCTACACCCGCATGGAGGCGTTCTTCAGGATCGTGCTGCCGCAGTCGGCGACCGGAATCGCGGCGACCGCCGTGTTCTGCTTCATAACCGCCTGGAACGAATACGCCTTCGCCCTGATGATGACCAACCGTCGCGCGCAGACCGCGCCGCCTTATATACCCTCGCAGCTCGGATCGGGGATCACGGACTGGACCGCGATCGCGGCCGGCACTTTGCTGTTCCTTCTGCCCGTCGCGGTCTTCACCTTCCTGTTGCGCCGGCACCTGCTGCGCGGCGTGACCTTCGGGGCGATCAGAAAGTGAAGCAATGACATTCCGACAACTGAGCGCACGATACCTGGAGCCCGGCAGCATATGGTTGATGGTGCTGGGCATCGTCTTCCTGTGCCAGCCGTGGAGCCGCTTTCTCCACGTCTACGGTCTCAGCGTCACGCTCGCTGGACTGGTCGGGTACTCGATCTTCTCCAAGATCAAGCCGCTGCCCGAGGACGACCAGGAGCGCGCCTGAGCATGGCACTGGCGGCACCCCACGGGTCCGGTCTGTCCTGATGGCCAGCATCGTGCTCAGGGACGTCGAGAAGTATTTCGGCGACAACTACATCGTCCGCAAGCTCAACCTCGAGATCCGCCACCGCGAGTTTCTCGTGCTGCTGGGGCCGTCCGGCTGCGGCAAGACCACGACGCTGCGCGCCATCGCCGGCCTGGAGGAAATCGACAGCGGCGAGATTCTGATCGACGGACAGCCGGTGCAGAGCCGTCAGGCGGCCGACCGCGATATAGCCTTCGTGTTCCAGCTGTTCGCCCTCTATCCGCATTTGACCGCCTACGGGAACATCGCCTTCCCGCTGCGCGCCACGAACGAGAAGAGGGACGTCGTGGATCGGCGCGTGCGCGGGGTCGCCAAGGCGCTGCGCATCGATGGTCTGCTCGACAAGCGGCCCTCGGCCCTGTCCGGCGGCGACATGCAACGCGTCGCCATCGGGCGGGCGCTCGTGCGCCGGCCCAAGGCCCTGCTGATGGACGAGCCGATGGGCGCGCTCGATGCCAAGCTGCGCGAGGAGATGCGGGCCGAGCTCAAGCATATTCACATCGAGAATGAGGCCACCACCGTCTACGTCACCCACGACCAGGTCGAGGCCATGGCCATGGCCGACCGGATCGCCATCATGAACGACGGCGTCCTGCAGCAGGTCGGGTTGCCCGCCGAGGTCTATCGATATCCCGCCAACCTGTTCGTGGCGCAGTTCGTCGGCAGCCCGATCATGAACGTCGCGAACGGAGCGATCCGCCCCGGTGACGGTTGCACGAACGTGGTGCTGGGCGCGAACGATGCGGTGCAGCGCTTCCCCGTCGAGCTCTTCCACAGAATCGCCGAAGGGCGCCAGGGCGAAGACACGCTCGCCATCGGCGTTCGACCGGAGGCGGTGCTGGTGGCGCACCAACCCACGGACGGCTATTTCCCGGCGGAGGCGCACATCATCGAGCGGCTGGGTCCCCACGACATCGTCGATCTCAAGTTCGGCGCGCAGCTCTTTCGCTCACGCACCGCCAGCGGCTACGTCAGGAAGGCGGGGGACGCGGTATGGGCTCGCCTCGACGAAAAGCAGACCCACTTCTTCGACCGCCGCACCGGCGAATCGCTGCAGATCAGGCTGTAAGCAGCCATGGCCCAGGTCGAGCTGCGCAACATCCACAAGAAGTTCCGCCGCCACACGGCGCTCGACGACCTCAGCCTGGACGTCGGAGACGGCGAGTTCTTTGTCCTGCTGGGCCCCACCGGCGCCGGCAAGACCACGACCTTGCGACTGATCGCGGGGCTCGACGCGCCGGACTCGGGCTCCATCCTGATCGCCGGCGAGGATGTCGGGCAATGGAGCGCGGCGGAGCGCGACGTGGCGCTCGTGTTCCAGTACTACTCACTCTATCCGCACTACACGGTGCGGCAGAACCTGGAGTTTCCGCTCAAGTCCAGGCATCGCCGCATCGCCGCCGCGGAAGTGGCGGCCCGTGTGGCCCGCGCGGCACAGACCTTGCGCATCGAGCACCTGCTGGAGCGCAAGACCGACCGGCTTTCCGGCGGCGAGATGCAGCGCGTTTCCCTCGGCCGCGCGATCGTGCGGCAGCCGCGGGTTTTCCTCATGGACGAGCCGCTGTCCAACCTCGACGCCAAGTTGCGCGAGATCCTGCGCGCCGAGCTCAAGGATCTGCAGATGAAGTTCCGCGCCACCTTCCTCTACGTCACCCACGATCAGGTCGAGGCCATGAGCATGGGCGACAGGATCGGCGTGCTGAATGGCGGCCGGCTCGTCCAGATCGGCACCCCGCACGAGATCTACAACAGTCCGCGCGATACTTTCGTGGCGACCTTTGTCGGCTCGCCGGCCATGAACCTGCTGTCCGGCGCCTTTCGCGACGGCAAGGTGACGGTGGCGGCCGGCAAGCTCGAGATAGCGGTGCCGGCCGAAGTCGCAAGCCGGCTGCCGCCCGGGCTCGACCGCCTGACGCTCGGCGTGCGCGCCGAGGACATCGTGGTGGGGCCGGGCGGGGGGCTTGAAGGCCGGGTCTACGGGGTAGAGAATCACGGCGTGGAGAAGATCGTCACCCTCAAGGTGGATGAGCACTCCTTGAAGGCGACGGTGCCGGCGCACGTGGCGATCGAGGTCGACAGCGCGATCGCGTTTGCCATCGATCCGGCAAAGCTGAAATTTTTCGCAACGCAGACCGGGGTCAACCTGGTTCCGATGAAGGAGGAGACAAACCATGGCTAAAGTCCTGTTCAGGAATGTCACCGTGCTCGACTGCACCGGTGCGCCGCCGTTCACCGGCCAGGTGCTGGTGGAAGGCAACCGCATCAAGGCCGTTGCCCCGCAGGGCACGCCGCTTGCCTCCGACGGAGCCCATGTGGTGGACGGCGGCGGCGCCACGTTGATGCCGGGGCTGGTCGAGGCGCACTCGCACCTGACCTTCCTCGACACCGCGGACCTCGAAAGCCTGGGCTTCGTGCCGCCCGAGGAGCACACGCTGCGCACGGCCAAGAACGCCAGGAAACTCCTGGAGCAGGGGTTCACCGCGTGCAACAGCGCGGCGTCGGCCAAGGCGCGCCTCGATGTCGTGATCCGCAACGCCATCGATGCCGGCGACATTCCGGGACCGCGCACGCGGGCGGCCAGTCCCGAGCTGGCGACGACGGCCGGGCTGGGCGATGTGCGCCTGCGCCACATGCATCGGGAAACCTTCGCCATCGTCTGCGACGGCCCCGAGGAGTTCCGCAAGACCGCGCGCGAGATGGTCCGCGAGGGCGTCGATACGCTCAAGATCAACCCGTCGGGCGACGAGTTCGTGCCGCACAGCCGGGCCCACCAGACGGTGATGACGGAGGCGGAGATCGAGGCGGTATGCGAAGTCGGACGGATGCATGACAAACGCGTGGCGGCCCACGCGCGCAGCGCCGAGTCGGTGAAGCTCAGCCTCAAGCACGGCGTCGATGTCATCTATCATGCCACGCTCGTCGACGACGAGGCCTGCGCCCAGCTCGAGGCCGCCAAGGACCGTGTGTTCGTCGCGCCCACGCTCGGCATCAGCTACACGACGCTGAACGAAGCCGCCAAGTGGGGCATCACCACCGAGGTGGCGGAAAGCCTGGGTATGCGGCGGGAACTGGAAATCGCCATCGGCAACATGAAGGAACTGAAGAAGCGCGGGGTCCGCGTCCTGCCGGGCGGCGACTATGGCTTCGCCTGGAACCCCAACGGAACCAACGCCCGCGACATCGAGCATTTCGTCAACCTGCTGGGTTTCTCGCCGATGGATGCGATCCTGTCGGCCACCAAGCTGGGCGGCGAGATCATGATGATGGGCAAGGAACTCGGCCAGATCAGGCCCGGCTTCCTCGCCGACATCCTGTTGGTCGACGGCAATCCGCTGGCCAACGTGAAGATCCTGCAGGATGCGGACAAGCTGCTCGCCATCATGAAGGATGGCCAGTTTCACAAGCAGCCCGACATTGCAGGAGCGGCACAGCGCCAGGTCGCTTGAACCGGCGGGAGCACGTCCGGACAAGGCAGACTCATGTCTCGCCGGAGCGCGGACCTCAGCGGGTCGGGGGTTACCCCGGCCGCGTCCGCTCCTGTCATCGTATCGACGATGAAGATGCGGGCCTGGAGGTCCGCGCTCCGGCGCCGAGCTGGCGCGAAAGTTCTGCGTGCTGGGCGCTAGCAACGAAGATCTGGCCAAATGCTTCGCGGTTTCTTCGTGAACGATGTGGTCGTGTTCTAGGCCGGGAAAGGCACACGTTCGGCCTCAGACCAGCGTCGTTTCGACGGCGATGTTCCCGTGCGTTGCTCGCGAATAGGGACACACCTGATGGGCCGCCTCGACGAGGCGCTGCGCCGTCGCGCGCTCCATCCCCGGCAGGCTCACGTAGAGGCGAGCCGCCAGGCTGAAGGCGCCCCCTTCGGGACCGAGATCGATCTCGGCGTCGACCGCGTGATCGGCCGGCAGCGGGATCTTCATGTTGCGCGCGGCGAACTCCATCGCCGACTCGAAGCACGCGGACCAGCCGGCCGCGAAGAGCTGCTCCGGGTTGGTGCCGGTGCCCGGGCTGCCGGGCCGCGACAGCTGGACCTCGAGGCGGCCGTCGGAGCTGCGCGACGTGCCAGTGCGCCCGCCCGTGGTGTGGGCCTTCGCGGTGTACAGCACTTTCTCGAGTCGGTTCATAACGTCCTCCTTCATGGGACAGAGATTCAGTGGCCCGCACTCTGGCCGCCATCGACGTGAATGGTCTCTCCCGTCACGAAGCCCGCCGATTCGAGATAGAGGATCGCGTCGACGATCTCCGAGATCTCGCCCATCCGGCCAAGCGGGTGCAGCTTGGCGAGCTGAGCATGTGTTTCGACGGGATGCATCGGCGTCTTGATGACGCCGGGCGCAACCGCATTCACTCTGATGCCGCGATTTGCATACTCGATCGCCAGCGATTTGGTCGCGGCACTCAAGCCTCCCTTCGTCAGCGAGGCGAGCACGGACGGCACATTGGAGTTCGCGTGCTCGACCAGGCTCGTCGTGATCTGCACGATGTGGCCGCTTTGCCGCTTCTCCATCTCCGCAATGGCGAGCTGCGTGATGTGAAAGAAGCCCGTTAGGTTGACGCCCAGCATGGCCGCGTAATCAGCCTCGGTGTACTGGGTGAACGGCTTGGCGATGAATATGCCAGCGTTGTTGATGAGCGTATCGATGCGTCCGAACCGGGCGACGCCCCCGGAAATCGCCCGCTCGGCCGTCTTGCGGTCGGCAATGTCGCCCGGCACCACCAGGATCTGGTCATCGTTGCTTGGCCTGATCGACCGTGCCGTCGCGACCACCGCGTAGTCGCGACCGCGATAAGCTTCGACAAGGGCTGCGCCCATGCCCTGCGAGGCGCCGGTGATGACGGCAACTTTCCTGTCGCTGTTCATGATCTTCTCCTTCATGCTTTTCGCTCACGTATGTTCCGGTGCCATGGAATCAAGGTGGACATTTCCATTCGAACGCAGCAGCCGGCGAAGATGATTTTCAGTTATCCGTCGGCGCCGTGAGCGATCGCCGATTGCGCCCACGACGAGGTCAACGGCCAGCGCATTCACCGTGAGTGGGCAATATCATCCTTGATGCTCTCGACGCCGGCTTGGGCGCAGGCCTCATCCTTGTCGCCGCCCGGCGAACCTCCGACGCCGAGCGCAGCGACGATTTCGTCTCCGACCTTGATCGCGACCCCACCGGGAAGCAGTGCAATGTCGGGCAGCGTCGCGAGCGCTGCACCACTCGGATTTTTGGCCGCAAGCGCTGCGAACGTGCTCGAAGCGTCGAACCGAAAGATCGGTCCGAAAGTCACGACTGTGTATGCCTTGCGGAAGGCAGACGTAGTGGTGAGGATGGTCGAGTGGTCGCCCTTGGCTTCGAGCTTGATGACTCCAGAGGGGTCAACGACGACGGCTGAAACCGGATAACCGTTGCTTGCGCAGGTTGCGATCGCTTTGGTGGCGGCTTTCACCGCGAGTGCCAGTGGCAGGGAGTAGCCACTTTGGCCAACCTGAGCGAGCGCGCTCCCGAGAGGAAGCACCGCCGAGGCTGCCACAAAGGCCAGTGAGAACTTGAGCCGCATCTCTGATCTCCATGCTGCCGAGAGTCCGCGCTGCCTGATATCAGGGGCGCGCCGGCGTTCGGCGATGGAGATCGACTTTTCCATTTGACTTCTGTAGTCAGCCAAAATGGCTTTCAGTTATCCGCCCACGCTATGAGTGACCGCCTGTTCGCACTGCGGCTGTTCGCTCGGGTCGCCCGCAAGGGAAGCTTTTCCGCGGCCGGTCGTGAGCTCAACGTTCCGCAATCGACCGCGTCTCGGACGATCGCGACGCTGGAGCGCGAAATTGGCGTGGCGCTGTTCGTCCGGACTACGCGCGCTGTAACGCTGACCGACGCCGGCCTGGATTTCCTGGCTCGCATCGAGCCTGTCCTGGCCCAGCTCGACGAGGCGGAACACGCTGCGCGCGGAACAGGAGAGCTGCGCGGAGTGTTGCGTATCGGTCTTGGAACGAACTTTGCCGTGCGCGAGGTGATCCCCCGGCTTTCGGACTTCATGAGCCGGCATCCGGCGCTACGGATCGACCTGATGATGGCAGACCGGCGCGAAGACCTCGTGGCCGAAGGCGTGGACGTCGCGCTTCGGTTTGGTCCTCTTTCCGACTCGACGGCGACGGTACGGAGAATTCTCGCATGGCCGCGGGTCCTCGCCGCGTCGCGAGCTTACCTCCACAGGGCCGGGGCCCCCCTTGCTCCGGCGGATTTGGCCCAGCATGCGATCATTCTTGGGCCGGCAAGCCTTGGCGGCCACTGGTCCTTTCGCAAGGGCGATGCTGCGACCTCGTTCCAGGTCGAGGGCAAGTTGACGATAAGGACAAGCCTGGGCGCTATCGCAGCGGCCGTCGAAGGATTGGGCATCGTCATGACTCCGCTGGGCGCTTGCCGTCGGGAATTGGAGAGAGGAGAGCTCGTTCGGCTGTTGCCGGAATGGGACGCGGGAACGGTCGAGCTCAACGCCGTCTATGCGAGCGGCCGAGCCGCCAAGCCATCGGCGCGAGCCTTTGTCGACTACTTGATCGCAGCGCTTCACGAGGCGGACGCGACAGGGCGAGCCGACACCCAGCTCTCGCCGGAGGCAGGCCAGGAACTTGACGGACCGCGATCACCGCCGGCTCCGGCCTAAGGTGGGGGCGGACATGGCTCAGCCACGACGCACCGCTTCGCCCTTTACGCCGCCGGCGATCGTTGCCAGGAGCGCCCGCGCGGCAGCGCCAAGATAGCCGTTCCGCCGATGGACGATGCTCACGGGAATGGCCGCCTTGAGCGCCGGAACTTTGATTACGCTCAGCGTGCCAAGGCGCAGCTCTTCCTCGATGCCACTTTCCGCCAGCAGCGCGATGCCGAAGCCCGCTTCGACGAGGCGCTTTTGGGCCGACAGGCTGTCGATCGGGACGATTTCATGGCTCTCGATGCCGGCCGCGGTCAGCCGGCGCTCGAGGAAATCCACCATCGACTCGCGCGACCTGCGCGCGGGGAACGCGACCCATCGTTCGCCGGCAAGCGCGCGCGGCTCGTGCTTGCGGCCGTTGGCCAGTCGGTGCCCGGCGCAGGCGACGACGACGAGCGCTTCCTGGGCGATGGTCTGCGACACCAGATCAGGATTGTCATCACCGAGGTAGCGCAGGCCCATGGTGGCATCGCCCCGTCGCACCAACTCGCCGACCTCTCGGCTTGTGGCGGTCTGCAGGACGAGGCGCACCTTGGGAAAGCGGCGGGTGAAGGTGCGAAGCACGTCCGTCAGTTTGGCATTGGCGAGCGTGCCCACGAGGGCAAACGAAATAGTCCCGGTGTCGCCGGCTTGCAGGTCGCGCACCGACGCCGCGCCATCCTTTGCGTTGGCCAGCATCGCCTCGGCATAGGGCAACAAGGCCGATCCGGCATCGGTCAGCACGGCGCCCGCGCGCAGGCGCTCGAACAGCTTGGCGCCCAATTCGCTCTCCAGCAGTTCGATACGGCGGCTGATGGCCGGCTGCGAGCGGCCGAGCGTGCCGGCGGCGCCGCTGAAGCTTCGTTCGCGGGCGATCGTCACGAAAGTGCGGATTTCGTCGAGGTCCATAAGGGATCACCATCCAAATTACTGATGGGAACAGAAAGCACTATGCATTGGACAAATGTTCGGCGCGAGCCAATTTTGCCGCGTGATCGCATCCAGCTTCACCCGACGCAATGCCATCCAGGTCTCCACAGGAGCGCTGATCCTGGGTGCCTCCCGATCGTCCGGTCGAGCCCATGCAGGAGACCCGCCCATGAACATCGAGCGTTATGAAACGACCGAGCCGACCAGTGCCGCCCCGCTCGGCATTGTTGCCCCGATCATCAACCAGGTGACTGCCCACGGTGGCATTGTCTACGTGAGCGGCGTAACCGCCCATCCCGCGCGTCTCGGCGACGTCAAGCAACAAACGACCGAGGTTCTTGTCCGCATCGACGCGCTGCTGGCCAAAGCCGGCACGTCAAAGGCCAATCTGCTTGCGGCACAGGTCTGGCTGACCGACATGAGCCTCTTCACCGCCCACAACGAAGCGTGGAACGCCTGGGTCGATCCCAAGAATGCGCCGGTTCGCGCCTGTCTGCTGTCGCCCCGTCTGTGGTACCCGGGGATACTGGTGGAGATCATGGTGACAGCGGCAAAGTGAACCCGCCGCTTGGCTCTCAGGTCTCGCCGTACCAGTTCTGGCGCGGCTGATTGATCGAGGTTTGCCGGACGCGCTTGCCTGCTCGAAGGTCTGCTTCTGGCACTTTTGCGACAAGGCGAGGGACGCAGGCCAAGTTCGTCTTAACCACGGAAGCGGACATCCATACGCTGGTTCGCGGCCTTGAACTGAGGCGGTTTCGCCCGAAAAAATCGTTTGAGTTCAAGACGCCGAAGGCCTCGACCCCCGCCACTGGTGCTTACTTATTCCAGGCCGTCGACCGGTTCTGCAGTCGGCCGGTAAAAGTAATACTTGACTATAGTGTAAGTAACACTTATATCGGCCCTCGGTTCTACCCCAACGGAGAAAAGAGGCCATGTCCACGCGCGGTCGTCCCACCCTCTACAAAGCCGAAAATGCCGAGCTGGCGCGAAAGTTCTGCATGCTGGGCGCCACCAACGAAGATCTGGCCAGATGCTTCGAGGTCTCGCGCAGCACGATCGACCACTGGATCGACACCATCCCGGAGTTCGCTGAGGGCATCCGGGAGGGCCGCGATCTCGCCGACGCGGCCGTCACCCAGAAGCTCTATTCGCGCGCCATGGGCTTCACCACCGAGATCAAGAAGCACGTGATCTATCGCGGCGAGCTGCGGGAGATCCCGATGACCCTCTACTACCCGCCCGACATCCAGGCCTGCATCTTCTGGCTGCGCAATCGGCGGCGCCGCGATTGGCATGAAAAGGGCAAGGCCGCGCAGGACGACGGCCCGACCATCAGCGAGCTCGAGGCCGCCTCCGAGCGGGTACGGCTGGCTTCGACCAGGGCCGCCGACGGCGCCGACGGCCATGAGTGAGAACAACGGCGACATGCAGCGTGATATCGGCAATTTCCGCCGCGACCCGCTGGGCTTCGTTCGCTACGCCTTCCCCTGGGGGCAGGCCGGCACGGCGCTGGCCCACGAAGCCGGGCCGGAACCGTGGCAATGCGAGGTGCTGGAGCAACTCGGGCAGGGGCTGACCTCGCCCGCGGAGGCGACCCGGCTCGCCGTCGCCTCCGGTCACGGCATCGGCAAGTCCGCGCTGGTCGCCTGGATCATCCTGTGGGCGATGTCCACGGTCGAGGATACGCGTGGCGTGGTCACCGCCAACACCGACGGGCAGCTCCGCACCAAGACCTGGCCCGAGCTCGCCAAGTGGCACCGGCTGGCGATCAACAAGCAGTGGTTCAGCTACACCGCCACCGCGCTGTTCTCGGCGTGGCCGGGGCGCAGCCGCGTGTGGCGCGTCGATGCCATCACCTGGTCGGAGAACAACACCGAGGCGATTGCCGGCCTGCACAACAAGGGGCGGCGCGCCTTCGCCATCTTCGACGAGGCGTCTGCCATCCCCGATGCGATATGGGAAACCATCGAGGGCGCCCTGACCGACCGCGACACCGAGCTGTTGTGGACCGTGTTCGGCAATCCCACGCGTTCGAGCGGGCGCTTTCGCGAATGCTTCGCCGGCGGCCGCTTCGCCCATCGTTGGCATCCGCGCCAGATCGATTCGCGCTCGGTGTCGATGACCAACAAGACGCAGATCGCCACCTGGGTGAAGGACTACGGCGAGGATTCGGATTTCGTGCGGGTGCGCGTGCGCGGCATGTTCCCGCGCGCGGGCTCCATGCAGTTCATCGACAGCGAGCGCATCGGCGAGGCGGTCAGCCGGCCGCTGATCACCGATCCGACGGCGGCGCTTGTCATGGGCGTCGACATCGCCCGGCATGGCGAGGACCAGACCGTCATTCGTTTCCGCCGCGGGCTCGATGCGCGCTCGATCCCGGCGCTGAAGTTCCGCATCCCCGACCTCATGCTGGTGGCGAGCCGCATCATCGAGCAGGTCAACAGCCACAATCCCGAAGCCGTATTCGTCGACGCCACCGGCATCGGCTGGGGCGTGTGCGACCGGCTCGCCCAGCTCGGCTGCTCGCGCGCGGTCGGCATCAATTTCGGCGGTCGAGCCGAGCGCACGGATGGCGGCGAGGCGGCGGCACGCTACGCCAACAAGCGGGCCGAGATGTGGGGCTTCATGAAGGACTGGCTGCGGTCGGGCTGCCTGCCCGACGACGCCGACCTGGTCGCCGATCTGGGCAACGTCGAATACGGCTACGACGGCTCCGACGCGCTCCTGCTGGAGCGCAAGGACGACATGCGCCGCCGCGGGCTCGCCTCGCCCGACGACGGCGATGCGCTGGCGCTCACCTTCGCCTATCCGGTGGCCAAGCGCGACTGGGCCGAGGAACGCCGCTTCGAGGAGGGCCTGGCGAGGCTGAGGCGATGGGTGGTTTGAGACATCCATGCCTCCCTGCGCGCAAGCGCGGGGAGGTGCCCGCGACGCGGGCGGAGGGGTCATGAACCTCAGTATTGTTGCTCATGACCCCTCCGGCCCTCTGGGCCACCTCCCCAGCTTCGCTGGGAGGAAAGGCATGAGCTCCCAGCGCCTAGTCCAGGCCGGCGCGGCGGAAGCCTTCCAGATAGTGCTCCCGGTCGGCGTCATGCTTGAACGGCATCTGCTCGGTGATCCAGGCGAGCGAGATGTTGGGCTGCGCCCGGCGCAACTCCCGCAGTGCCGCCCCCGCGACCTCGGCCTGTCCCGCCATACCGGCCGCCGAGGCGAGCACGCGATAGCCGCCGACGAAGTCGCTGTGCAGGCGGATGGCGGTCCGCGCCAGCCGCATCGCCTCGTCGTAGTTGCAGCCGACATACTGGGCGTAGGAGGCGACGCCGTAGTAGATCGCCGAGAACGGATCGCGCGGGCTCAATCGCAGCGCGCGCCGGGCGGTCTCGTCGGCCTCCGCCCAGCGGCCGCAATAGGCGAGCGCCAGGCCGTAATAGCCCTGGGCCAGCGAGAAGTTCGGGTTGAGGCGCAACGCCTGCTCGAATTCGGCCAGCGCCTCGTCGAAGCGCCGGGCAAACAGGTGCGTGCAACCGAGGGCGTGGTGCGCCCACGGGTCCTCGCCGTCGGCGCGCAGCGCCGCCAGCGCCGCGCGCTCGGCGACCGGCGCCACCACCGCCTTGTCGGCCCAGCCCATGTGCACGCTGAACATGTGACTGGTGGCGAGCAGGCCGAGCGCCTGGCCGTAATTCGGGTCGATGGCGATCGCCCGCTCGAGCAGCGCCTGGGCGTCGGCATTGTCCTGTCGCGTCACCCGCCAGTAGTGGGGGAGGGCGCGCATCAGGAGGTCCCAGGCATCGAGCCGCTCCGGCGGCTTGCGCAGGGTGCGGAAATTCTCCGCGGCATAGATTTCGGGTTCGATCGCCGCCACGATCGCCTCGGTGATCTCGTCCTGCACGGCGAACACGTCGGCGATATCGCGATCGTAGCGCTCCGCCCAGACGTGGCTGCCGGTCAGCACGTCGTTGAGCTGGGCCGTGATGCGCACCTGGTCGCCCAGCCGGCGCACGCTGCCCTCGACCACGTAGTCGACGCCGAGCTCCTCGGCGACCTGCTTCATGTGGACGGCCTTGCCTTTGTAGATGAACGACGAGTTGCGGGCGATCACCAGAAAACGGCGCAATTTGGATAGCGCCGTGATGAGATCTTCGCTGATGCCGTCCGAAAAATACTCCTGTGCCGGATCGCCGCACATGTTGTCGAACGGCAGCACGGCAATGGCGGGTCGCTCGGAATGCGGCGAGGTCCGCTGCGAGGGCTTCCGCCCATCCACCATCGGCGCCTCGCTCGGCGCCGCCGCTTCGTGGCCATTCACCTGGGTCGACACGTCGACCTGGGTCGACACGTCGGCCACGAAGCGCAGGCCCTTGCGCGCGATGGTGCGGATCAGCTTCTGGCCATGACCATCGTCGCCGACCGCCTTGCGCGCGGCATAGATGCGGCTGGTCAGCGTGGCGTCCGACACGATGCGGCCGCCCCAGATCGACGCGATGAGATCGTCTTTTGTGACGACGCGATTGCGGTTCTGCACAACGTAGATCAACAGGTCGAGTACCTGCGGCTCCACTGCAATAGCTTCGGAGCCGCGGCGCAACTCGCGCCGTTCGATATCAAGCGTATGGTCGGCAAAGACGAATTGCACGTTGCTGCCCCCACCGGACTGCCGGGTCACCGTCAGTATCGATCTCGAAATCGGCGAAACGGGGACGTTTGTGCGGTTCCCGTTTGCGCCGCGGGCCTTGTGCACGGGTCGATAGCGAAGCGCAAGGCGCACTCGCGCAGAAAAAATTCAGGATATCTCCAGAAAAAATCCATGTCGTCCGCAGTGCGGCTTCAAGCCCGTCATTCGGTTCGGGCCTATGCGTTGGGCTACCTGCCGACCCTCGTCTTCGCGGCGGGCAAACCCTCGAAAGGACCAACCATGGCTATCAAGGCTAGCTTTTCCCCGAGCGCCGGCCTGCTGTCAGTCTTCGGCGACAGCCTCGACGATATGATCACGGTCAGCCGCAACGCGGCCGGACAAATCCTGATCAACGGCGGTGCGATCCCCGTCATGGGGGGCCAGGCGACGGTCGCCAACACGACTCTGATCCAGGTGTTCGGCCAGGCCGGCAACGACACCATCTCGCTCGACGAAAGCAACGGCGCCCTCCCGGCAGCCCAGCTGTTCGGCGGCAACGGCAACGACACGCTCACCGGCGGATCGGGCAACGACATGCTGTTCGGCCAGGCCGGCAACGACACGCTCCTGGGCAAAGGCGGCAACGACTTTCTGTTCGGCGGCGCCGGCAACGACACGCTGATCGGCGGCGCGGGCGACGATCAGGTGTTCGGCGAGGCCGGCAACGACCTCATGATCTGGAACCCGGGCGACGGCACCGACCTGTTCGAGGGCGGCGATGGTACCGATACCGCCCAGGTCAATGGCGGCAACGGCTCCGAAGTCTTCACGATCACGGCCAACGGCAGCCGCGTGCGCTTCGACCGCCTGAGCCCCGCCCCGTTCAGCCTCGACATCGGCACCACCGAGAACCTCGTCCTCAACGCCAATGGCGGTGACGACGTCATCACCGCCGGCAACGGCCTCGCCAACCTCATCCACCTCACCATCGACGGCGGCGCCGGCAACGACCAGATCACCGGCGGCGACGGCAACGACACGCTGCTGGGCGGCGACGGCAACGACGTCATCATCGGCGGCCGCGGCAACGACCAGCTGTTCGGCGGCACCGGCGACGACACGTTCATCTGGAACCCGGGCGACGGCAGCGACACGGTCGACGGCGGGGACGGCAACGACACGCTGCTGTTCAACGGCGCCAACGTCAACGAGAAGATCGACATCTCGGCGGCCAATGGCGGGCACGCCCGGTTCACCCGCGACGTCGCCAACATCGTCATGGACCTCGACAATGTCGAGCAGATCCAGTTCAACGCCCTGGGCGGCGCCGACACCATCACCGTCAACAATCTTGCCGCCACCGACGTCAAGCAGGTCTCGATCAACCTGGCGGCGGCGGGCGGCGGCGGCGACGGCGCGGCCGACACGGTGATCGTCAACGGCACCGGCGGCAGCGACCAGATCAACGTGGTCGGGGCCGGCACCAGCGTTTCGGTGACCGGGCTCAGCGCGCAGGTCAACATCGACGGTGCGGAGGCGGCCAACGACGTCCTGACGATCAATGCCGGCAACGGCAACGACACGATCAATGCGTCCGCCCTGCCGGCCGGCGTCATCGGTCTCACCATCGACGGCGGGGCCGGCAACGACACCATCATCGGCAGCCAGGGCGCCGACACGTTGATCGGCGGCGACGGCAACGACACCGTGACCGGCGGCCGCGGCAACGACGTGGCCTTCCTCGGCGCCGGCAACGACACGTTCATCTGGAACCCGGGCGACGGCAGCGACATCGTCGAGGGCCAGGACGGCACCGATACGCTGCTGTTCAACGGCTCCAATGTTGCCGAGAACATGGACATCTCGGCCAATGGCAGCCGGGTGAGGCTGTTCCGCGATGTCGGCAACGTCACCATGGACTTGAACGGCGTCGAGAACATCAAGGTGAACGCCCTCGGCGGCGCCGATACCATCACGGTCAACGATCTCACTGGAACCAACGCCACGCAGGTCAACCTCGACCTCTCGGCGATGCCGGGCAGCGGCCAGGGTGACGGGGCGGCGGACAACGTGATCGTCAACGGCACGGCCGGCGCCGACACCATCAGCGTCACCGGCAGCGGCGGTTCGGTGGCCGTCAACGGACTGGCGGCGAAGGTGACGCTCGCCGGGACCGAGGGCGCCCTGGACTCGCTCACGGTCAACGGCCTGGCTGGCAACGACACCATCAACGCCTCCGGCCTCAAGGCCGGCCAGGTCAACCTCACGATCAACGGCGGCGACGGCGATGACTTAATCACCGGCAGCCAGGGCAACGACACGGTGTTCGGCGGCCGCGGCAACGACACCGTCTCGATGGGGGCGGGCGACGATACGTTCGTCTGGAACCCGGGCGACGGCAGCGACACGGTCGACGGCCAGGCGGGCAACGACACGCTCCTGTTCAACGGCGCCAACGTCAACGAGAACATGGACATCTCGGCCAACGGCACGCACGCCCGGCTGTTCCGCGACGTCGCCAACGTCACGATGGACCTGAGCAACATCGAGAACGTCGACGTCAACGCCCTGGGCGGCGCCGACACCATTACGGTCGACGACCTGTCCAAGACCGCCGTCAAGCAGGTCAACCTCAACCTGGGCGGCGCCGACGGCCAGGCCGATACGGTCGTCATCAACGCCACCAATGCCGACGATGTGATCAACGTCACCAACAACAACGGCGTGGTGACGGTGTCGGGTCTTGCCGCCACGGTGAACATCTCGGGCTTCGATGCCAACGATCGCATCGTCATCAACGGCCTGGGCGGCGACGATGTCATCCAGGCGTCGGGGTTGTCGGGCATGCTGCTCACCGCCAACGGCGGCGACGGCGACGACGTCCTGATCGGCAGCCCCGGCAACGACACCCTGACCGGCGGCAACGGCGATGACGTGCTGATCGGCGGCGGGGGACAGGACATCCTCGATGGCGGACCGGGCAACAACATCCTGCTCAACGCCGCCACGCCCGCGCCGCATGTCGCAAGTGCGGCTCTGCTCGGCCAGTTCATGGCATCGAGCTTCGCCCCGGCGGGCGGAGGGCAGGGCGGGACGCCGGTTGCCGATCCGACCGCGAACCAGCCGCCGTTGCTGGCTCAGCCGCACGCCTGAACGCGACAAGCCCCCGGAGAGCGCGCATGAGCACCGAACCCGACGGCGCCAGGGCAGGCGATCCGGGGCTTGAAGCCCTCGTGATGCTGCTGCATTTCCAGGGCGTTGCCGCCGATCACGGACAGATCAGGCATCGCCTTGGGACGACCAAAGTAGGCGCACCGGAAATGCTCCGGTGCGCCAAGGAGCTCGGACTCAAGGCGCGCTGCTGGCGGACCGGCTGGTCGCGGCTTGCCACGACGCCCTTGCCCGCCATCGCGTCGCTGCGCGATGGCGGGTTCCTGGTGCTCGCCAAGGCTGGCGAAGACAAGGTCCTGGTCCAGTCGCCGCAGACGTCTCGACCCCTGCTGATGGCGCGGGACGAATTCCTGGCGATCTGGGACGGCGGCCTGATCCTGATGACCCGGCGGGCCGGCCTGTCGGACATGACCCGCCGGTTCGACATCACCTGGTTCCTGGGAGCGATCCACAAATACCGCCGCCTCCTCGGCGAGGTGCTGGTGGCGTCGTTCTTCCTGCAGATGTTCGCCCTGGTCTCACCGCTGTTCTTCCAGGTCGTGATCGACAAAGTGCTGGTGCACCGGTCCTTGAGCACCCTCGATGTACTGGTCATCGGCTTGCTGGCAATCGCCGTCTTCGAAACGGTTTTGGGCATCCTGCGAACCTATCTGTTCGCGCACACCACCAACCGCATCGACGTCGAACTCGGCGCGCGCCTGTTCCGCCACCTGCTGGCCTTGCCGATGGCCTACTTCCAGGCGCGGCGGGTCGGCGATTCGGTGGCGCGGGTGCGCGAATTGGAGAACATCCGCAATTTCCTCACCAGCTCGGCGCTCACCCTCGTCATCGACCTGTTCTTCGCCTTCGTGTTCCTGGGCGTGATGTTCTTCTATTCGCCGCTGCTGACGGCGATCGTGCTCGGCTCATTCCCGTTCTACATCGCGATTTCGGCGGGCGTGACGCCGCTGTTCCGGCGGCGGCTCAGCGAGAAATTCCAGCGCGGCGCCGAGAACCAGGCGTTCCTGGTCGAGAGCGTGACCGGGATCGAGACGCTGAAGACCATGGCCGTCGAACCGCAGATGCAGCGCCGCTGGGAGGAGCAGCTCGCCGGCTATGTCTCGGCGAGCTTCCGGGTGCTGAGCCTCGGCAACACGGCGAGCCAGAGCGTTCAGCTCGTCAGCAAGGTCGTCACCGCTTCAATCCTCTATTTCGGCGCCAAGCTGGTCATCGACGGCGGCCTGTCGGTCGGCGAGTTGGTGGCCTTCAACATCCTGGCCGGCCGGGTGAGTGCTCCGGTGCTGCGCCTGGCGCAGATCTGGCAGGATTTCCACCAGGCGCGCCTCTCGATCCAGCGGCTGGGCGACATCCTCAACACCACCGCCGAGCCGACCTACACGGCAGGGCGCGCGCGGCTGCCGGCGATCCGCGGCAGCATCAAGTTCGACCATGTCATGTTCCGCTATCGCATCGACGGCCCGCAGGTGCTGCACGATGTCAGCTTCGAGGTGCCGGCCGGGCAGACGGTCGGCATCGTCGGGCCGTCGGGATCGGGCAAGAGCACCTTCGCCAAGCTCGTCCAGCGCCTCTACGTCCCGGAAAGCGGGCGCGTGCTGGTGGACGGCATGGATCTCGCCATGGCCGACCCGGCCTGGCTGCGCCGCCAGATCGGCGTCGTGCTGCAGGAGAACGTGCTGTTCAACCGCTCGGTGCGCGAGAACATCGCGCTGGCCGATCCGGCCATGGCGATGGAGCGAGTCATCGCGGCGGCACGCCTCGCGGGCGCGCACGACTTCATCCTCGAGCTCACCGAGGGCTATGACACGATCATAGGCGAGCGCGGCTCGACCCTGTCGGGCGGCCAGCGCCAGCGCATCGCCATTGCCCGCGCGCTGGTCAGCGATCCGCGCATCCTGATCTTCGACGAGGCGACGAGCGCGCTGGACTACGAGAGCGAGCGCGTCATCCAGCAGAACATGAAGGAGATCGCCCGGGGCCGCACGGTCCTGGTCATCGCCCACCGGCTGTCGACCGTGCGGGCGATGGACCGCATCGTCACCCTCGAGCGCGGCCGCGTGGTCGAGGACGGCACCCACGACACCTTGATCAAGACCGGCGGCCGCTACGCATCGTTGCACCTGTTGCAGGCAGGCATCCATGAAGTCCATTGAACACGCGGTTACCACCGGGTCGGTGCGAAGCGTCGTCCCGTTTGCTCGGACGCAAGCGCGCCGCGCCGAAGAGCTGGCCTTCCTGCCGGCCGCGCTCGAAATCGTCGAGACGCCGCCGTCGCCGACCGGCCGGGCGATCGCGGCCACCCTCATGCTGCTGTTCTGTGCAGCGCTGGCCTGGTCGTGGTGGGGCACCATCGACATCGTGGCCTCGGCGACCGGAAAAATCATGCCGAGCGGCCGCACCAAGGTCATCCAGCCGTTCGAGACCGGCGTGGTGCGGTCGATCGAGGTGCAGGACGGGCAGGTGGTCAAGGCCGGCGACGTGCTGGTCGAGCTCGATCCGACGGTCAACGCGGCGGATCGCGATCACCAGCGCAACGACCTGATGGCCGAGGAGCTCAACATGGCGCGCCTGCACGCGGCGCTGGCCGGCGGGGACGACCCCTTGGCCGACTTCCGGCCGCCCCTCGATGCGGATGCGATGCTGGTCAACACCCAACGGGCGCTCCTGCTCAACCAGGTGAGCGAACACGAGGCCAAGATCGCGGCATTGGCCCGCCAGCAGGCGCAGAAGCAAGCCGAACGGGCGACGACGGCGGCCACCATCGAGAAGCTCGAGGCGCTGATTCCGGTCATCCAGCCGAGGGTCGACATGCGCAAGACGTTGATGGACAAGGATCTGGGCTCGAAGCTGACCTACTACGAGACGCTCCAACTGCTGGTCGAGCAGCAGAGGGAGCTCGCCGTTCAGAAGAGCCACCTGCAGGAAGCCGAGGCGGCCGTGGCGGCGATTCGCGAGACGCGCCGGCAGGCCGAGGCCGAATACCGCCACACGCTCTCCGACGAGCTCGCCAAGACCGAGCAAAAGGCGAGCGGGCTCGCCCAGGAACTGATCAAGGCCGAGCAGAAGACCCGGCTTCAGCGGCTCACGGCGCCCGTCGACGGCATGGTGCAGCAGCTCGCCATCCACACGGTCGGCGGCGTCGTCACGCCCGCGCAGGCGCTGCTGGTGCTGGTGCCGAGCGACAGCCGGCTGGAAATCGAGGCCATGGTCTCCAACCGCGACATAGGCTTCGTCCGTCCCGGGCAGGCGGTGGAGATCAAGGTCGACACTTTCAACTTCACCCGCTACGGCCTCCTCCACGGCCAAGTGCTGAGCGTCTCGCAGGATGCCATCGTCCGCGACCGGCAACGCGACCGTCCCGAGGATCGCGGGCAGGGGGCGCCCAACGAGACCAGCGAACCCAAGGGCCAGGAGTTGAACTACAGCGCCCGCATTTCGCTCGACCGCACGCAAATGCAGATCGACGAGCAGCTGGTCAATCTGTCACCCGGCATGGCCGTCACGGTCGAGATCAAGACCGGTTCGCGCACGATCCTGAGCTATCTGCTGTCACCGCTGCTGCGCTACCGCCAGGAGACGTTGCGCGAGCGGTAGGGCGCGTTCGTCGGGCCTCAAATCCGCACAGAAAGAGGGGTGAACTGGATCGTTAAGGTTCTGCGAAACCCAGCTGCAAATAAGTCTTACTTCCGCCCACGAGATCATGATAATGATTCGCAATTGGCGGCCGCTGAGAGGCCGACGATTGTTGGGGGGAGTAGAGATGGCGCGTCGCGTACCCGTGAAAACAGCCTTGGTTGGCTTACTTTTCGCACCAGGTGCCATGGCCCAGCAGCCGCCGGAGCAGAATGCTCCGGCGCCGGATCCGACGCCGCCGCCGACCGAAAACAAGCCCGCTGATCCCAACGCCGCGCCGGCGACGATGCAGACCGTCACCGTGACCGGCTCGCGGCCGAGCGACGATTTCCAGACTAACAAGGTCTCGATCAACCGCCTGGGCGCCGCCGACCTCATGGACGTGCCGCAATCGGTCGTCGTCATCAACAAGGCGCTGATGGAGTCGCAGGGTGCGACCTCGTTGCAGAGCGCCATCCGCAACGTGCCCGGCATTACGATCGGTGCCGCCGAGGGCGCCACGATCGGCAACAACTTCAACATCAACGGCTTCTCGGCCCGCACCGACCTCTATCTCGACGGCATGCGCGACCGCGGCCAGTACTACCGCGACGTCTTCGCGCTCGACGCGATCGAAGTCCTGTTCGGCCCGGCCTCGCTGCTGTTCGGCCGCGGCTCGACCGGCGGTGTCATCAACCAGGTGATGAAAAAGCCGGGGCTGAAGAAGTTCACCGACCTCAGCGCTTCGGTCACGACCAACGGTCTCGTGCGGACCACGGCCGACGTGGATCTGCCGTTCGGCGAGGACAGCACCAACGCGGCGCGCATCAACGCCATGTTCCAGTACGGCAAGGCGTCGACGCTGGACATGACGACCCTGCAGGATTTCGGCTTCGCGCCGGGCGTCAAGCTCGGCATCGGTACGCCCACCGAGATCACCCTGCAGGCTCTGCTGCAGCATAACCACGACCAGATCCCGTACGGCGTGCCGCCGCTGAACGGCTTCCCGCTCAACGTGCCGCGCAACACCGAATACGGCTTCAGCGACGACGCCACCAACCAGGACGTCATCTCCCTGATGGCCACGGTCGACCATGCGTTCAACAAGGATTTCAGGCTGCGCAATCAGTCGATGTTCAACTTCGTGAACACCAACGTGCGCGAGACAGCGGGCAATGCGGTTGGAACGGTGACCGCCGCCGGCTTCGTGCCGGCGGTCAACGGCCCCACGGGCACGCCCTTCAGCGGTATGCCGCTCAACCAGCTCTTCGTTCGCCAGCAGAGCCACGATCGCAACATCTACGACTTCACGATCGATAACCAGACCGAGCTGACGGCGAGGTTCGACACATGGGCCTTCGGCCACACCTTCCTGCTCGGCACCGAATTCGCGTACGAGAGCTACTGGAACCAGAACTTCTATCGCGCCGGCACCTGCAACGGCGTGCCCCTGCAGACGCCGTTGGCGACGAATGGCTACACCGGCTGCGTGCCGGCAGGTTTCACGACCGGGTCGGCCAGCCCGGGCAACGTCGCCCAGCAGTATGGCAACCTGGCGACGGCCCAGGCCTACACCGCCGCCGGCTACTTCAACGACACGGTCCAGGTGCTGCCGTGGCTCAAGCTTGTCGGCGGCCTGCGCTACGACTTCTACTATGCCCAGGTCGGCAACTCGCAGAATACGGCCAATATCTTCGGCAGCACCAACATTCCCTACGCGGCGCAGGGCATCACCTACCTCAGCAGCCGCGCCGGTGCGATCGTCGAGCCGACGCGGGCGCAGTCGTATTATTTTTCCTACAGCACTTCGTTCAATCCGTCGCTCGAACAGCTCGTCCAGACGACCGGTACCAGCCAGCCATTGCCGCCGGAGCAGAACGAGGCGTATGAGGCCGGCGTCAAGTACGAGTTCTTCAACGGCAATTTGTCGGTGAATGCAGCGCTGTTCCAGATCACCAAGACCAATGCGCGCTCGCAGAATACCGACGGTACCTTCAGCGCGACCGGCACGGTGCGCGTGAAGGGCGTCAGGACCGGCGTCGCCGGCCGCATCACCCCCGAGTGGCAGGTATTCGGCGGCTATGCCTATCTCGACGGCCGCATCATCGATGGCATCGGCGCCGGCACCTCAGGCAACGTACCGCTGAACACGCCCAGGGACTCGGCGACCATCTGGACGACCTACACGTTCAAGGAAACCTATGAGATCGGCGGCGGCGCGACCTATATCGGCTATCGCTACGCCAACAACACCAACAGCGTATCGGTGCCGGATTTCACCCGGCTCGACATGACTGCGGCGTATCGTCAGCCGACTTTTGACGTGCGCCTGAATATCTTCAACCTGACGAACGTGATGTATTACGAGCAGGTCATCGCCTCGGACGGCGGTCGCGCGGTCCCGGGCTCGGGCCTGACGGCGATGCTGACTTATACCCACCACCTGTAAGGAGGGCCACCCGCCCGGGCCATGCTGGTCTGCGTTCCCAACGTTCTCGACGCCGCGCAACTGGTGAGCGTGCGTGAGCGACTCGACCGCGCCAACGAGGCGTGGGTCGATGGTCGCGTCACCGCGGGCTACCAGGGCGCGCCGGTCAAGTTCAACCAGCAGGTCGACGAGCGCTCCGCCGTGGCGCTCGCCTGCCAGCGCATCATCGTGTCGGCGCTCGAGCGCAACCCGATCTTCATCAGCGCCGTCCTGCCCAACATGATCTATCCGCCGATGTTCAACCGCTACAGCGAAGGCATGAAGTTCGGCGCCCATGTCGACGGCAGCGTCCGTCTTCACCCGCACGACGGCCGCAAGCTCCGGACAGACGTGTCGGCCACGCTCTTCCTCACCAACCCCGACGAATACGACGGCGGCGAGCTGCAGGTCGAGGACACGTTCGGACGGCACAGCATCAAGCTCGGCGCCGGCGACATGGTGGTCTATCCGGCGACCAGCCTGCACCAGGTATCGCCGATCACCCGCGGCGTGCGCACGTCGTGCTTCTTCTGGGTGCAGAGCCTGATCCGCGACGACACGCAGCGCGCGCTGCTGCACGACATGGACAACGCCATCCAGCGCCTCAATCAGACGAACGCCGACGAGGTTGCCCGGCGAACGCTGATCGGCTGCTACCACAATCTGGTCCGGCAATGGAGCGAGACCTGATGGCCGAAGCCGGCGCCACGGCTTTCGCCAGCAGCCGCGTCAATCGCAGGCTGACATTCGTGCGCTGGGTACGACGGACGCACGGCTGGTTCGGCCTGTGGGGCGCCATCCTCGGGCTGCTGATGGGCTTCAGCGGCATCTGGCTGAACCACCGCAACGTCCTTAAGCTGGAATTGCCGGGCCAGCAGCAGATCAACGCCCAACTCGAGTTGCCCGATCCGCGGCCGGCCACGATCGACGCCATGGCGGCCTGGCTGCAGCAAACCTTGAGACTCGACGGTCCGGCCAACAATATGCGGGTCGATCGTTCCCGACCGGTGGCATGGACGGAGAGGGGCGCCGACAACGGGGCGGAGCGGGGCGGCGAGCGCCGGCCGCTGATGCAGCCCGAACGTTGGAGCCTGAGTTTCGGTGGGCCGAACAGGATCATCCAGGCCGAGTACTGGGTCGGCAACAAGTCGGTCGGCGTGCGCACCACGGAGAACGGCTTCGTGGCGACGCTGACCAACCTGCACAAGGGCGTGGCCATGCCGGTGCCGTGGATCCTGCTGATCGACACGCTGGCGGGAAGCCTGATCTTCCTGTCGATCAGCGGCGCCATCCTGTGGTGGGAGACCCATCGCCGACGCCTGGTCGGCCTCGCGATCTTCGGCACGTCGGTCGCCGTCACGGTGGCGATCGCGCTGTCGCCGGTGCAGTGGTGAGGCAGGGTCCGTGAACGACGACGCCCCTCCCGCCATTCCCAGGCTGCGTGACGAGATCACGCCGACCTACAAGGAGCCGCTGACGCCGACCGTGAAGCGCGCCCTGCTGGCCCTCGTGATCTTCTTCCATGTCGGCGGCGGCTGGGCGCTGACGCAGGTCGAGCCGGTGAAGCTCATCGTCGGCGACATCGCTCCCATGGAAGTCCGCATGGTGGCGGCCGAGCAGGCGGCGCCGCCCGATCCGCCGCTCGATGAGCCGCCACCGTTGCCGGAGGTGCCGCCGCCACCGCCGGAACTCGCCACGATGGTCGAGCCGCCGCCGCCCGATCTGCCGCCGCCGGTCTTCCCGGTCGAGGCGCCGCCGCCCAAGCCACCGCCTCAGCCGGAAAAGCCCAAGCCGCCACCGCCCAAGCCGGTGCAGAAGCGGCCGCCCGTGCCGCAGGCGCCGGTCGAGGCCCCGCCGCAGCAGTCCGCAGCGGCGGCGCCGGCCGCTCCAGCGGCGCCCAAGACCGTAACCGCCTCGCAATTGGGCTATCTCGTGCCGCCCAACCCGATCTATCCGGCGCGCGCGCGCCGGGCCGGCGAGCAGGGCAATGCGGTGGTGCGCGTGCTGGTTGACGTCACCGGCCGGCCGGCGCAGGTCTCGCTGCAGACCTCGTCGGGCCATCCCGAGCTCGACCAATCGGCGCTGAGTGCCGTGCGCGCCGCGCAGTTTCGACCCTATGCCGAAGGCGGCCTCGCCCAGGCGGTGTGGGTCCTTGTTCCGATCAATTTTGTGTTGCGGTAGGAGAGTCAGTCATGGGCGACGCATCATCCCTGGGCTTTGGCCATTTCCTTCAGCAGTCCGACATCGTCGCACGGGTGCTGCTGGTCGTTCTTTTCTTCATGTCGGCGATCTCCTGGTACCTGATCGTCTACAAGGGCGTCAGCCAGGTCATCCGGCAGAGGCGCAGCCAGAAGTTCCTGACCTTCTTCTGGAGCGCCACATCGCTCGAAGCGGTGCAGAATGAGCTCACCGTGCACGGCGTGCGCGAACCGTTCGGCCACCTGACCGCCCAT
>Ga0210407_10000546_pt1 | contig 41862 bp, 32 predicted proteins | sample IncBWC27MmetaG_FD_150860 | JGI IMG/M metagenome (GOLD analysis project Ga0210407, IMG submission 150860) | Forest soil microbial communities from Barre Woods Harvard Forest LTER site, Petersham, Massachusetts, United States - Inc-BW-C-27-M | ecosystem: Environmental > Terrestrial > Soil >...
CCCGGAAAATACACCGCTAGGCAAAAAAGTTCCGCAGACCACCGCCGTCGACTATTTGAAAACTCTGGCCGTCAGCCGCCTGTACCTCGACAACATCGATCACATTCAATCCAGCTGGCTCACGCCCGGCATTAAAGTCTGCCAGGTCGGCTTGCAGTTCGGCGCCGACGACGTCGGCAGCATCCTCATCGAAGAAAACGTCGTCTACGCCGCCGGCGTCCGCAACCGCACCAACGAAACCGAACTCCGCCGCATCATCTCCGACGCCGGCTTCATCCCCGCCCAGCGCGACACCCTCTACCGCTCCTACGCGCTGAAGTAGCGGTCAATGGATTTATGGAATCATGGTGGCCAAAACCAGGAAAGGTTATGCCGAATTACTGAACGAGCTCCAAAAGGCCGACACAGAATTCAAGAAGGCGTTCAAGGAAATCGGGTCGTGGAGAAGCAGGGACAAAGCAGCAACAGCCAAAGCCCAAAAGAAACTGGATGAGTTCCACAAACAACTGCATATTTTTTTTGGCGAGTATCTGCAACCTCTCTCCAATAGACTTCTCGCAGGAGACTTAAAAGCGGTCGACGATTTGATGGAATTTTTGGTCGTCGACGTTCCTGTCTTCAGGACTGGCTACATAAAGGAGTGGTACTACCGAAAACTGAAGAAGCTCTCGCTATCGGAAGCGCAGATCCAAAAACTTCGCGAAATAGCGATCAATCGATGCATCAGTACCGAGCACCGGAGAGAAGACAGCGAGCTCAGGCGTTTGATGATCAAACTGGCCGACGCCGAATTTCTCAAGCGAGTCGCCGAGTTACCGGACAGCCTGAATCCTCACGTGCGCCGACGGAGAATGCTCATGATCGAGGTCGTGGTGAGAGGAAGGGTCGATTTACAAAAGGCGCTCGGCGTCGTACCGAAACCAAGGTATTAGGGTTTGGGGGCGGGGCGGAGGAGAATTTCGACCTCGGTGCCGTCGGCGAGGTCGAGCGGTTCGCGGAGATGCAGGGCGCCGTTTTTGTAGCGCGCGCGAAGTTTTCGCGGCGTGTTTTTGTCGATCGCCGGTTCGGATTTCGAAGTTGCCGCGGGACGCGGCGGAACGCCATCGGCTTCGTCCATGGCCTCGTTGGCCAGCGCGTCGGCTTCGCGGTTTTGTTCGCGGTAGACGTGGTCGATCCGGAACGTCTCGAACGTTTGCGACATTTTTTTGGCGCGCTCGAAGAGCGGGCGCAAATCTTCGCTCTTCACTTTGTACTGCCCGCGCATCTGTTTCACCAGAAGTTCCGAGTCGCTTTCGATGCGCAGCGCCCGGATCGCATGCGATTGCGCGTAGTCGAGCGCCGCGATCAGCCCGTAATATTCGGCGACGTTGTTGGTCGTGCGGCCGATATATTTCTTGAGCCGCGCGACAATTTGCCCGCTGCCATCGCGGATCACCACGCCGTAGGAAGCGGGCCCGGGATTTCCGCGCGAGCCGCCATCGATATTCGCTCGATAGGCGGCGCTCGAAAGTTTTTGTTCGGGTGGAGCGTCGCGGAAAAGTCCTGCGCCAAGAGGTGGCGGATTGCGCTTGAGCATCACGAAGAAGTAGAAGGCGTCTCGGAAGTATTTTGCGCCGGCGCGGCGGGAACCAGCGGCTCGAGGCTGTAGAGAATCAGCCCGCAGGTTTCGCATCGATAGATGTCTTCGTTGCGCTCGTGGCGCAAATCTTCGTAGATGTGCGGAAGGATGCGCATTCCGCATCCGCGGCACTGTCCCGTGCGCGCTTCGGCAAGCGCGGTTCCGTTGTGCCGTTTCGCGATGCGTTCGTAAAGTTCGCGCAAATCTTCGGGCACGGGAGCGAGATATTTCGCGCGCTCGGCGGTCGCGGCTTCCACTTCCTTTTTCTTTTTGCCGTTCAACGCGGCGATGCGATCGCGTTCCGCCGCGATCACTTTTTCGTCATCTTTGAGCCGCGATTCCGCGAGTTTTACTTTGCGTTCGGATTCTTCGGTGGCCATCATGACTTCGAGCTGGCGGTCTTCGGCTTTGGCGACTTCGGCCTCGGCGTTGGCGATTTCGTGCAACAGCGCTTTGTACGCTTCGTTGGTTTTCACCGCGCCGCTTTGGTCGCGGAATTTTTTCGCGCGGTCCTTCCACTGCTGGACGTCCGCTTCAAATTTCTTGCGCTCGGCGAGGCTTTTCGCGTGCGCTTCTTTCGCGGCGGCGACTTCCGCCCGCGCACCGCTGAGCTTGGCGTCGGCTTGCTGGATGAGCTTGGGATAGGAATCGAGTTCCGCGCGCAACGCGGCGATCTGGTGGTCGACGCGCTGGAGCTCGAGCATGGTAGGAATCGCGGGATGCATGAGCTTGTGATTCTAGCACATGGCACCGCGATGCTTTGGAGCGTCGGGTAGGACGTGCCAATGCAGGCCGGACGTGCGGATGGAAAGACGAAGGAGCAAAGTCGCAAAAAAAGCGGGCCGTTCCCGTGTGGCCGCAGGGAACGGCCCGCTTTTGAAGGGGTGACAGCGGCAAAGTGTGCCTAGGAGCGGGACTCGCGGCGGACGAGCGAGAAATCGAAGAGGTAGCCGATGCCGATGGCCAGCGGGATGATGCCGAAAGTGGCGACGGTCCAAACGTCGCGATCGGCCTGAATCTGGGCGATCAAGGCAAAGGTGAAGATATAACCGAGCGCGCCGGAGATGAGGAGAATGCCCGAACGACGAGAGTGCGCGGCGTGAGAGGGTTCCGGAGTCATGGGGATATCGACGCCGCGGGCGATGGCCGCGAGGCGTTCTTCCGAGCGCAGTTTGCGTACGCGGTAGTAGGTGTACAGCGCGGCGATGGGAACGGCCATGCCCAAAGTTACGGCAACCAATCCAATTAATTCTCCACCCATGGTGAGCTCCTTCATTTCGTTGGCTTTTAGCACCAGTGACAGGTGCTTTGTCAGGGGAACCGGCTTCATGGATAGGTACGGAAACAATTGCAGGAAAGTTCCTGGAGTGAGCGGGATTTCCGGTGTCGCCCGGAGGGAGTCCGCGGTGGGACGAGGGAGAAATACAGGAAAAGGCCTCGCCCCTGACGGGTGAGCTAAAGCGTGGTGGCGCGGTGCTGTGAGGAGGAGGCGGCGGATTGGGCGAGGATGAGGAAGGAGCCGCACATGGCGAGGGCAACGAAGAGGCTGGCCCATTCGTCGCCATTGTGGAGTTTTACGGCAACCCGGGGCGAGTGCAGGAGAACGACCCAGAGGAAAAACATGAGAGCAAGCAGGAGAGAGGAGAGACGGAAGAGGATTTTGAAAGTCATGCTGAGGCCGGCGGCGATGAAGGCGATGCCGGTGAAGTATGCAAGAAACAATCGCGCGGGCATCCAGGCGGGAATCAGGGAAGCAATGAATGGGGCATAGAGAAAATGTTGAATTCCAAAAATGACCGAGCAGATGGCGAAGACGAAGCGGCCAAGCAGAGAAAGTTTAGCGGCGGCGGAATTCCAGGAATCGCCGAGAGGCGGCTCGGCGGGAAGAAGCGCGGCGAGGACGAGCGCGGCCGCGCCAAGGGCGAGCGGTTCGAAGGCGCGAGTGCGGTCGTTGCCGTTGTAAATCACGTCGTGCAGATGCTGGGAGTGGAAGACGAAAACGAAAAAGAAGAAGAGAAACGCGATGAGGGTGGCGCAGACTCGCGATTTCCAGTTCGCCGCGATGCACGCGCCAGCGACGATGAGAATTGCGCCGATGAGATAGGCGCCGATCCGGCCACCCGGCGCCCAGGGCGGAACGGGAGGGAGTCCTCCTTGATAGGCGCCGTAGATAAAATATTGGCTACCGAAAGCGACGAGCGGCAACGCAAAGAAAAGGCGCCCAAGTTTGAAGAGTTGGTCCATGAACCGGCTGCTCCTTAGCGCGGAGAGTGTATCTCTTGCATAGACGGCTGGCGCGGGAAAACGGGGAAAGAAGAGCACAAAAAGCCGGTATTCGAAATGATTTTGCAAATCGCGAGTACACTCTGGGCAGATTTTGGCCGGGCGTGGGACAAGTTTCTGGGAGAGCAACGAAAATGAGCGAGCGGATGAAGGGAAAGGTAGTTGTGGTGACGGGAGCGGCGCAAGGAATCGGGTTCGGGTGCGCGAAGTTGCTGGCGGCGGAAGGCGCGAAGGTGGTGTTGGGAGACCGCCAAAGGGGAAAAGGCGAAGAAGCGGCGGAAAAGATCCGGCAGGAGGGCGGCGAAGCGATTTTTCGCGGCGCTGACGTAACGAGCGAAAAAGAGTGCGAGCTATTGATGGAAGCGGCGGTTACGACGCACGGAAGGCTGGATGGGCTGGTGAACAATGCGGGATGGTTTCCGCGCGCGACGCTGGAGGAGACGACGACGGAGCTTTGGGACCAAGTGCTGCAAGTGAATTTGCGGGGGGCGTTTTATTGCTGCAAACATGCAGTGCCGCGGATGCAGCGAGAGAAGGGCGGGAGCATCGTGAATATGGGATCGATCTGCGGGCTGCAGAGCTTACCCAATTTGGTGGCGTACGGCGCGGCGAAGGGCGGATTGTTGACGCTGACGCGAACACTCGCGGGGGCGTTCGCGAAGGACAAGATTCGCGTGAACTACCTGGTGCCGGGGTGGGTGTTTACGGAGGGAGAACTGGCGTTGCACCGCGCGGAGGGACGCGACGCGGAAGAGATGAGGAAACAAGGCGAGCGCCTGCCGCTGGGACGGCCGCAAACACCGCTGGATGCGGCGTATGCGGCGGTCTATCTGTTGAGCGACGAGTCCGCGCAGGTGACCGGGACGATTTTGAATGTAGACGCCGGGGCGGCGACTTTGCCGCTGCCGCAGGGGTTTTACCCGGGGTAAAAAAACAATGCGAACCCCGCCGTCAGTTGACTTCGTGGACTTGCATGTTTTGGTCGATGGCGAGGGTGGGATAGCGAATCGGCGAATTCGGGGGCGCGGGAGCGTGGCGCGCGGTGGCGGTGAAATCGCCGGAGGAGCATTCGACGGAGTAGGAGTAACCGTCACGCTCGGAGCGGGCCATCGCCAGGGAGTTCGAAGAAAGCAACTCGTCGAGAGTGGCGCAATGGCCGTTCAGGGCGACGTAACCGCGTTCGGCTTGGGCAATTTGGAGGAGATCCCCCCGCACGCCAGTCAGGCTGATGGCTTGCGTCGGCGCAGTGCCTTCATCCGTGGCGGGCATCTTCTTGAGGAAAAAAAGATAGACACCCACGGCGAGTAGAGAAACAACCAACAAACCGGCAAGGGCACGCATACGATAAGTTTGGCCCGGCGGCGCAGCGGATTCAAGAATCGTGTGGCGCGAAGTGCGGTAGGAAACAACGGCTCCCTTATTCGTCGGAACGCCCAAAGGCTTTGCTAGACTGTAGTTGCCGCCGAACCCCCTTTCGCGGTGCGGCACTTCCCCTGCGGATTGAAGAATGAACACGACTGCGACAGCGGTGGACCTCCACGCGCTTATGAAGTTGCGGGAACAGGACCTGGAAGAGGCGCGCGCCATTCAAAGTGTGATGTTGCCGGAGGAAGCGCTGCGAACGGGTGCGGTGACGATCTCGCACGAGTTTCAGCCGGTGGCCGACGTGGGCGGAGATTTTCTGGATTATTTCGAATTGACGGACGGGAGCATCGGTCTATACCTCGGTGATGTTTCCGGAAAGGGGCTTCCAGCCACGCTATACGCGGCGCTGGCAGTGGGCACGCTGCGCGGCGTACATAAAACCGGACAATCGCCCTGCCATGTGCTATCGACGCTGAACCGGCGGCTGCTGATCCGCGGCATGCCGCGGCGGTATGCCGCGATCCAATATGCGGTGTTTAATCCCACGAGCGGAGAAATGCGGATTGCGAGCGCCGGGATGCCGGGCCCTTTTCGCCTCACGCACGGAACGTGCAAGCCGATGGAACTTTCGGGAATTCCGCCCGGGCTGTTTGCCAACGCGAGCTATGAAACGACGTCGCTAAAGCTGGAGCCCGGAGATTCGGTATTGTTTTGCACGGATGGGATAACGGAAGCAATGAACGCGGAGTACGAGTCTTTCGGCTACGACCGGCTGCAAATTTGCTGCGAGACGCGCATGGGGCTGGGCCCGGCGGAAATCCTGAGCGGGATTTTTTCGGCGGTAGAGGGTCATTGCCAGGGAAGCTTGCAGCACGACGACATGGCCGCGGCGTTATTTCATTACGGGGTGGGAAGATAGGCTGCTGACCACAGGGTCTGTATAACTACTGCGCAAGGCGCTGCGAATTTCAATTGACACGCCGAGGGCTCTCCAGTAACAACAATACATAAAGCTATCCCTCGAAGGAGAGTCCCCATGAAGACGAAGTCCCCGTTTGCCTTGTGCGTGGCCGTGTCGCTCTCGTGGTTGATGGCTATGCCGGGAGAGACTTGGGCGCAACCCCAAACAGGAGGGCAGCGGGCGGGAGAAGTGTCGCGCGTGATTCCCGCTGTGAGCATCCTGCGCGGAACAAAATCGCTCACCGCAGCGCCAAAGACGGCGGTGGATTGGCAGGATTCCGTGAACACGCAGGCGAATGCGCGGGCGCGAATCGCGCTGGATGATGGTTCGGTGCTGAACGTGGGATCGGACTCTTCGCTCAAGGTGGTGAAGCACGACGCCGGCGCGCAACAGACGGAACTCGAGCTAGCGTACGGCAAGCTGCGCACACAGGCGCAAAAGATCGCAAAGCCGGACGGGAAATTCGAAGTGCGGACACCGGCCGGAGTCGCCGGCGTGGTGGGAACGGATTTTTATGAAGCGTACGACACCACGACCAACACGATGAACGTGATCGTGTTTGAAGGGCTCGTGAAGGTGTGCAACCTGGCGGGAGTTTGCGTGATACTGAAGGCCGGACAGATGACCAGTGTACGAAGCGGAGACAATGGCGGTCCGCTGCCGCCAGTGCAGGCGACGCTGGATGTGCTGGTGGCTTCGAGCAAGGATACCGATCCAGGCGCTCCGTCGGGCGTGACGGGAGCAGGGCCGCACCTGGGAGTTTGGGGGACGGTGGGAATCGTCGCGGTAGCTGTTGGAGTTGGGTTGGGCGTGGGGTTGACGCGAAGCGGGACCCCCAAGACGACACAAAAAGGCTGCACGCCAAATCCGACAACTGAATTGTGCCCGTGAGCTTGGGTAAAGGCATCGCGGAAAAAGCGTGATTTGAGCCCTGGCCGTGCAACGCGGCCGGGGGCTTTCGTTTTAGGGCGGGTGCAACTTGGCGTGTGCTCCGGCCATCTAAGAGAGTGTTGCTTCAGTAGCGTTCCTCCAATGACCGATGCTTTGTAGGACCCCCGGCGCTGGCGTACACTGAATGTTTGGCGGTCCCGTCCAATATCGAGTGAGGCTTCCTTTGACAAGATCGATTCGTAGTCGCGTGATTCCCTTTCTTTGTGTCTTGAGTCTGGCGTTGGCGCAACTGACGGCGCTTGCGGCGCACGCCGCGCCCCCACCAGACGCGCCGGGAAAGCGCTCGCCGCTGCTGGCAGCGCTGCAAGCGGAGCTCGACCGTTCGATGAAAGCGCTGTCGGCGCAGGAGCCGCCGGCGTACTACCTTGGCTACACGGTGACGGATACGCAGAGGACGGATGTTTCCGGTTCGAACGGCGCGCTGCTGAATAGCGGGGACGCGCGCAACCGCTGGCTGGAAGTTTCCGTGCGCACGGGAAGCTACGATCTGGACAACACGCACAAAGTGGGCGAACGCCAAATGCCGGACGGCGGACCGGGGCAGGCCGTGCCGATAGACGACGATCCCGACGTGGTGAGGCGGGCCATCTGGCTGGAGACGGACAAACAATACCGGGCGGCGTCAGAAGCGCTGATCAAGATCAAGACGGGCAAGGAAGTGAAGGTCGAGACGACCGAAGGACGGGCGCCGGATTTTTCGCACGAGCAGCCGCACACCTACATCGGGACGCCGGTATCGATAGCCGTGGACCGCAAACCTTGGGAAGAAAAAGTGCGCGCGTATACGAAAAACTTCCGCGATTCGGCGGCGGTGATCAATTCGATCGTGACGTTCTCAGGGCAAGCGCAAAACGTTTTCCAAGTGACCAGCGAAGGAACGCAACTACAATTCGGGCAGATTCGCTACCGGCTGGAGCTGTTCATTCAGGGCAAGGCGCCGGACGGGATGGATATCGACCGCTACTACAATTTTGATTGGGTGAATCCCGCCGAGGCGCCGGACGACAAGGCCGTGTACGCCGCGGAAGCGAGCATGAGGAAAGAGTTGGAAGGACTCGTGGCGGCGCCGATCAATGACCCGACCGTGGGTCCGGCTTTGCTGACGGGACGGGCCGCGGCGGTGTTTTTTCATGAAGTGTTCGGCCACCGCGCGGAAGGCCATCGCCAGAAAGACGTGACCGAAGGACAGACGTTCTCGAAAAAAGTGGGCGAGCAGATTTTGCCGGATTTTCTGAGCATCGTGGACGACACCACGATGAAGAAGCTGGGCCCGCAGGAATTGCTGGGCTACTTCCAGTTCGACGACGAAGGCACACCCGCGCAGCGAGTGATGCTGGTGGATCACGGAGTGCTGAAGGGCTTTGAGATGTCGCGATCGCCGCTGGTGGGATTTGCGCATTCGAACGGGCACGGAAGGCGGCAACTCGGAGCGACCCCCGTTTCCCGGCAGGGCAATTTGATCGTGGAAAGCAACAAGATGATGACGAACGCGCAGCTCCGCGCCAAGCTGGTTGAATTGATCAAAGGGCAAGGGAAACCGTTCGGGCTGCTGATCGACGACATCGCCGGGGGATTTACGTTTACCGGCCGCGGACAGCCACAGGCGTTTCAAGTTTTGCCGCTGGTGGTTTACAAAGTGTTTGCCGATGGCAGGCCCGACGAATTGGTGCGCGGTGTGGACATTGTGGGAACGCCGCTGGCGGCGTTGACGAAAATCGTGGCGACCGGAGATACGCCGGAAGTTTTCAACGGCTATTGCGGCGCGGAATCCGGCTCGGTTCCCGTTTCGGCCGCGTCACCCGCGATTTTGACCTCCGAATTGGAAGTGCAGAAAAAGGAGAGTTCAACAGACCGGCCGCCGATTTTGCCGCCGCCCGCGCATGATGCGGTGAAAACGGGAGGGCTACAGTGAAGCGCGAGCGCGGGATAGCGTTGGTTACGTTTCTTTTTGCGGCGCTGGCGTGGGGAATTCCGGCAAGGGGCGCAGCTGCGCAGGAACCAAAGGACAACGATCATACGCTGCAGGCGATGCGTGATGAAATGGCGCGGGCAAAAACGCGCCTCGAACTGATGATTCCCGGGACGGATAAACCGGTTCGGCCCTATTACGTGGAATACCGGTTGCTGGACCTGGAAGTGCGCGAAATCGTTGGAGAGTTTGGCGCGCTGCTTACGAGCACGCAGACGCGCAACCGCTTTATGGACGTTTCGGCGCGTGTGGGCGATTACAAGCTGGACAGTTCAAATTTCGTGAGCGATGACGGTTTTCGAGGATTCATCGGGCCGACGGGTTCGGTGGGCATCGACCGCGACTACAATTCGCTGCGGCAAGATTTGTGGATCGCCACGGACCAGGCCTTCAAAGAAGCGGTGGAAACGTATTCGCGCAAGCAAGCGTATCTCAGCAGCCTCGCACGCCAGTCCGACATTCCGGATTTTTCGAAAGTGGAACCGGTGCAATCCATCGCGCCGCTGGTTACACCGGATTGGAGCAGCCGCAATTGGGAGCAGGAAGTGCGCGACTCTTCGGCGGCGCTGCGGGCGTTTCCGCAAATTTACGAGGGCCGCGTCACCTACTACCTGGTTTTCGCCACCGAATACCTGGTGACCAGCGAAGGAACCGAAATTCGAACGAACCGTTCGTTCGCCGCCGTGGAAGCAGGATTGAATACGATGGCGGACGACGGCGTCCAGCTGAATCATTTTTATTCGACCTATGCGCCGCTGCCCGCAAATTTGCCGAGCGTGGATGCGGTGCGCAAGGGTTTGAATGTGACGGGCAGCGAGTTGATGGCGTTGCGCGCTTCTCCGAACGCGCAAGACTATACGGGACCCGTGTTGTTTGAAGCGCGCGCGGCCGCGCCGATGCTGGCGCAGGTTCTAGGGCCGGCGATCAATGGCGCGCGGCCGCCTGTTTCATTCACCCCGGTGATGGAACAGATGCTCAGCGGGCTCGGAGGAAAAAGCGATTGGGTGGCGCGGATGGGCGCGCGCGTATTGCCAACGAGCGTGACACTGGTGGATGACCCAAGCGCGAAGGAGTTCAAAGGAATGCCGCTGCTGGGCGGATTCGCCGTGGACGACGAAGGCGTGCCCGCACAAAAAGTGACGCTGGTAGAAAACGGCAACCTGAAGAGCGAGTTGATGTCCCGAAGGCCGGGGCCGGACCTCGATCAATCCAATGGACACGGCCGATCGGCGTTCTTGAACGACGCGAAGCCGACGATGAGCAATTTATTTTTCACGTCCACCGAGACGCTTTCTCCGGCGGAAATGAAGAAAAAGTTTTTGGATGAGTGCCGCGCGGAAAAACTGAACTATTGCATGATCGTGCGGGAGATGGACAATCCGGCAATCAGCTTGCTCCATCAAGATGATTTTTCCGAATTGCTCGCGAGCTTTGGGGGGGGCGCGGGGACCGGCGACCGCCTGCCGCTGGTGATCTACAGGATTTATCCTGACGATGGGCGGGAAGAGCTGGTGCGCGGCGCGCGAATCATAGGGTTGAACACCCGTTCGCTGCGTAATCTCGCGGGGATCGGCAACGACGATTTCGTTTACAACTACATGCAGAGCCAGATCAACGGCTTCGCGGGCACGGCGCTGGGAGCCTTTGGATCGGCGCAGAACGGTTTGCCGGCTTCGGTAGTAGCGCCGTCGCTGCTGTTTGAAGAGCTGGAAGTACGCGGGGCGCGGGGCGAACCGAAGCGGCTGCCGCTGCTGCCGGCGCCGCCCATGAGCGCGGCAAAATAATATTTTTTTGCGCCAGAAACTGTGCGGGGAACTTTGCGATGAAGGAAATCACACGGCGCGGACTGATTTACAGCGTGGCCACGCTTGGCGCGTACGGCTTGCTGGTGGGCGTGCAGCGCGTGTGCCTCTCCGCGCTCGCCAGCAGCGAGCCCAAGGAAGACAATCCTGGCCCGGTGAAAATCGTAAAGTTCAGCGACGATGGGGCACGCATCGGCCTCGTCAGCCTTCCCAAAATCCGCAAGAGCCTTGACGAATGGAAGAAGCAGCTCACGCCCGGACAGTTTGACGTGACGCGCCGCGAATCTACCGAGTTTGCATTTTCCGGCGCGCTTTACAACGAGCACGCGCCCGGACTTTACCGCTGCATCGATTGCGACAATGCCTTGTTTGATTCCGCCACAAAATTTGATTCCGGAACGGGCTGGCCGAGCTTTTGGGCGCCCATCGCGCAGGAAAATGTTTACGAAAAATCCGACATGAGCGCCGGAGTGCTCCGCCGGGAAGTGAAATGCACGCTTTGCGAAGCGCACCTCGGGCACGTCTTCACCGACGGGCCGGAACCGACCGGGCTGCGCTATTGCATGAATTCGGTGGCGCTGCGCTTCATCGCAAGAAAATCTTCCTGAAGCACAAAAGGCTTTACATCGCAGCAACTTGGCAATTCCAGCAGCGCAACGAATACAAAAGCGAACGCCAGAACTGGAATGAAAGACGGCGGCTGCGGACCGTGGTCTCCGCGAAGATCGCCTATCTTCCGTTCGGCGAAACACGGCGCAATTGAGGTAGTCTAAGCGGGCAATGGTGGCAATCCGGCAGGGCGAAGAAGTCCGCGAAAAGAAGCGTGCCGCGATGCTGAGCGTGGGCTCGGCGGTGTTGCTTTTGTCGCTGAAGACTTTTCTCGTGTTCAACACCGGCAGCTTGGGCGTGCTCTCCGAAGCATTGCACTCCGGTCTCGATCTGATCGCCGCCATCATCACCTTTCTCTCCGTGAGGGTTTCCGATCGACCAGCAGACGAAAAGCATCCCTACGGGCACGGCAAATTTGAAAACTTCTCCGCTTTTGTGGAAACCGGCCTTCTGCTGCTCACCGCGCTCTTCATCATCTATGAGGGCTTCAACCGTCTTTTTTTCCGCAGCGTGCATATCCAGCCGAGCATCACGGCGATCGCGATCCTGCTTGTAGCGCTCTCGATTGACATAACGCGGGCGCGAGCTCTGGCAAAAGTTGCAAAGAAATATGCCAGCGAAGCCATCGAAGCGGACGCGCTGCATTTCTCCACCGACGTGTGGAGCACCATCGTGGTCATCGCGGGGATCGGGCTGGTGTGGGCGGGCGAAACGTGGAATATACCCTGGCTGATTTACGCCGATGCGGTGGCCGGTCTCGTGGTGGCTGCAGTAATTCTCTGGGTGGGGTCGCAACTCGGCAAGCGCACCTTGGACGCGCTGCTAGACGCCGCCCCCGAGGGGTTGCAGCAAGAGATCGCGCGCGCGGTGGCCCGCATGGATGGGGTGCTGGATGTCGATCGCGTCCGCGTCCGCCGCGCAGGAAACCGCCATTTCGTCGACGCCACCGTGAGCGTGGCACGCACCGCCAGCCTCGAGCAAGTCCACCAGTGGAGCGACGCCATCGAAAAACGCATCGGCGAGATCGTTCCGTCGGACGTAATGGTCCACGCCGAGCCGCGCGCCCCGCAGGGCGAACATTTATTCGAAGCTATTCGCGCGGAAGCCCAGAGAAAGGGCCTGGCGATCCACGATCTGACAGCTCTGCAGCAAGACGGTCACCTCTTCGTCGAGCTCCACCTCGAGGTTGACGAAAATCTCAGCTTGCGCGACGCGCACCGGCAAGCCAGCGAACTGGAAGAAGCCATCCGCAAACTGCGCGATGGCACCGCGGAAGTGAATATTCACATCGAACCCCTCGGCAGGCACATCGCCACGCCCGACGCCGGCGTTGGAGAGATGAAGCAGCTCTCGCGAGCCATTGAGGATTTTTTAAATTCACTGCCATCGGAATATGACGAGCTCGTGAATTGCCATGACGTGCGTGTGCGACAGGTAGAGCATCGCATCCTGGTCTCGTGCCATTGCACGATGAAGAGCGCCTTGCCGATCACCCAGGTGCACGATGTCACCGCAGCGCTCGAAGACCGCGTGAAGGAAAGATTCCCTCAAATCTATCGGGTGACCATCCATCCGGAACCCGTGGAACAGGCGTAGGCCACGCCAACATGTTGAAGTGCGGCCCAGCTTAAGACCGCGCTTCCTCCAAGGATCGCTCGTAAGGCTTGCCAAACAGAGTCGCCGCGAAAGCCAGAACGACCGGAAAGCACACGAGCACATAGCGCGGCTCCGGCGTTTCCAGTGTTGTCAAAAACGCGGTTCGCAGTACAACAAAGAGCGCCAGTGCGGCAACCGCCGGCCGCGGGGCGCGATTCCAACGCCACAATCGCCATGCGCCCAACGCGCCCAAACCAACATAAATTATATTCAAAAAAAATAATCCCGCCGTCACGTATTGATCCACAGGATCATCTTCATGCATCTGTGCCAGTGGAAAGACGTGCCCCGCAACCGGCACCAACTCGATTCGCGGCGTAAACCACATCGTCGCCGCGCGCAGCGCCGGCAGCCACACATAGGTCCGCAGCGGATGCCGAGCCGTGCGCTCCCTTGCCAGCTGCGCGAAAAGCGCATCCTCTTCCGGCGTTAGGGTGAGATCGTCGTTGTATCGTTCCAAAACTGCAGCCACGCGCTGCTTTTCCTCTTCCGTGTCAAACGCGCGCCGCGGAATCGTATCGACGTCGATCGCCTCATCATTCAATTTCCACGGAACCAGATAGCAATCCTTCATGCGAAATAGCCAGGTCTTCTCCCAGGCCATGAATCCGTAGGGCACCAACTCCCCCGGCAGATTCGAATTTTTCGGCGCCAGGAATTGCACTTTGTGCAGAGTCATGGCGTTCCGCACCGCCCATGGCGCCAGCGGCAACACGCAAGCAGCGCCGCTGTAAAGCGCGATGAAAATCCACTGCCTCACCTTACGCCGTGGCAAAAGCACAAATCCATTGGCAATCAACGCAGCGATCAATAGCAATGGCGCTTCAGGCCGGAACAGTGTTCCAACGCCGACTACAAGACCGAAAGGAATCGCCCAAAACGTAAAATCGTTTTTCCATTCCCACGGTCTTCTCTCCACTGGAAATATAAGCTCATCGCCGCTCACCGTGAGCCCTACCAGAAACACCAACGCCACCGCCGTAAGAAAAATTGCGATCGTTTCCGTTAACACCACCGCCGTATAGTTCGCAGTGAATGGGCAGAGCGCCGCCAGCCAGAGACCCCCAATTATCACTGGCATTTGCCGGGCGCTGCCATCTGCCAAGGCCAAAAGACCCATCGCCAGAAATGTAATCGCGACGCATCCGGCTAAATCAACCACGACTTGCCCCAGCATCACCCAGATATGCGCCGCCGCTCCCGTCTTCCCAGTCAGCAAATACACCAGCGCCAGAAACGCCGGATAACCGGGCATCCGCAAATCCGCCGGCGTCACCACCCCGCCCACATCCATCGCATAGACGTGGTGCTTCAGCCAGTTCGTGGCCATCTGCTCGTACAAAACGGTGTCGCCCGAGTTTGCCGGATACTTAAGGACAAAAAAGAGCCGCAGGCACAGCCCCGCGGCAAGTGCGGTAACAGGATTCGAGAAAATTCGCCTCATCAATGAACCGCATCTTACAATAGACTGGAGAGAATCAAGCAGACGGACTCAGCCCCCACCCTGAGATCCTTCTCGGTAACGCGGACAGGTTAAACGACTTCATGAAGGAACGCGGTCCCATTTTCTATGACGCTGAGCGCGTGCGTTGGCGGCTCACGCGGCGCACCTTGGAAATCACTGGCGCGCTGCTTACAATTTTGCTCGCCTATTTTTTCGTCACCATCGCCGTCAGCGTGGACCTTCCTGCCGGTTTGCTCCCCGATACCAAGCCAGGCTATCGCCCGCTGAAGGCCAAGAAAAAAGCGCTTCCCGTTCGCGAAGGCCGCCGCCGTCGCGTCGCCAACCTCGGCACCGTTCCCGCAAGCTACGATCCTTTGCGCGCCGCGTTTTTTGTCAGTTGGGATCCCAACAGCATGGCCTCCCTCAAGAAACACTACAAGGACATCGACCTTATCATCCCGGAACAATTGCACAGCGTCACGCCGGACGGCGCGATCACCGTCGTTGACTACGAACGCGGCCAGTTGCGCGTGAAGGCTGCTCCCGCCGAAGCCATTGCCATCTTGCGGGAAGACAAACTCCATCAATGGATGCGCTCCCTCACGCCTCCCGTCGAGCTTCCCATGATGGGCCTGGTCAACAATTACGACGGCACCACCTGGCGCATTAAGGAAATGGTCGACATGCTGGCGAATCCGGCCGCTCGCAAGAATCTCGTTAGGGATCTTGCCAGTTTTGCAACGCAAGCGCATGAAGCCGGCATCGTCGTGGACCTCGAAGAGATCCCCGACAAGAGTCAGGGCGACTTCGAAGATTTTGTCTCCGAACTTGGCGCCGCCATGCATCAGGCGAATCTCAAACTGATGATCGAGCTGCCCGCGCGCGACGACGCCTACGACTACAAATTCATTGGCGCGCAAGTGGACGCTATCGTTCTTAACAATTACGACGAGCACTGGCTCACTTCCGGTCCCGGCCCCATCGCTTCTCAGGATTGGTTTGTCGAGAATCTGCGCCAAATTCTCGAGGTCGTCCCGGCGCAAAAAATCGTAGTGACCATCGGAAACTATGCCTACGACTGGTCGGAAGCTCCGAAAAAAGCAAACGAGCCCGCCCAAACGCTGACCATTCAAGACGCCCTGCTGCACGCCTATGAATCCGAAACTCCCGTGGAATTCGATCCTGCCTCGCTCAATCCCCACTACTCCTATTATGACGAGCACAACCACGTCCATCAGGTGTGGATGCTCGATGCCGTGACCGCCTACAACGAACTGCGCGCCAGCGAACGCCTGGGTGTGCAGGGCACGGCCCTCTGGCGACTGGGTTCCTCGGACACTTCCATGTGGCCGATTTGGGACGCCCGCCCGGACGATGCCACGCGGCAAAAGTTAACCGATGTTCCCCCCGGGCCGGACCTTATCTTTGAAGGTGACGGCGACGTATGGCACTTTATCGACACGCCGAAGCACGGCCAGCGCACTTTCGTCTATGATCCCGCCACCGATCTCTTCACCAGCGAGAAATACGAGTCCTACCCGCTCTCCTATCACATCGACCAACTCGGCGCCGCCCCCAAAAAGCTCGCCATCACCTTTGACGATGGCCCCGACCCCACCTGGACTCCTAGAATTCTCGACATCCTCAAGGAAAAAAATGTTCCGGCCACTTTTTTTGTCATCGGATTCGATGCCGCCAAGTCCCCCAACATTTTGAGACGCGAGTACGCCGAAGGGCATGAGATCGGCAACCATACGTACACGCACCCTTCCTGGGACGACGTCACTCCAACGCAAATTCGCTGGGAGCTGAACCTGACCGAGCGGCTTATCGAAAGCACCCTCGGCGTGAAATCCATTCTGTTCCGTCCGCCTTACGGGATCGATCACCAGCCCGAATACGCCGAAGAAGTCGCGCATTTGCCCGTCGCACAGGACATGGGCTATCTCATCATCGGCCAGAAAATCGATCCGCACGATTGGAAGCTGGAGAACGGCAAACAAATCCCCGCGCAGGAAATTATCGATAACGTGGTGAGTCAGTCCGGCGATGGCAACATCATTCTCTTTCACGATGGCGGGGGAGACCGCACGCAGACGGTCGCCGCGCTTCCGCAAATCATCGACAAACTCCGCGCCCAGGGCTTCCAATTCGTTTCCGTTCCCGACCTCATTGGCAAGACGCGCGCCCAGGTCATGCTTCCTCTTTCGCGTGATGAACAATTCGAAGCTCGCGCGGATGGTTTTATCTTCGGAATGTATCACTGGGCCCAGGTCAGCATCGCGACCATCTTCATCCTCGGCATAGTTTTGGTCAGCGGCCGCGCCTTAGTCATCGGCATCCTTGCTCTCATCGAAAAATTGCGCCCCGACCATACCGCCATGCCCGACCCGCAGCCCGCCGTCACCGTGCTCATCCCCGCGCACAATGAAGAGGGCGTCATCATCCAGACGCTCACGTCCGTCCTTGCGTCTGACATAAGAGATTTGTGCGTGGTCGTGGTCGATGACGGCTCAACCGACAAGACCGGCCAACTCCTCGACGAACACTTCGCTGGCGATCCCCGCGTCCGCATCGTTCACCAGGTCAATCGCGGCAAATCCGCCGCTCTCAGCCTCGCCATGTCCATGGCCGACACCGAAATCGTCGTCACCATCGACGCCGACACCGAAATCGAACCCGACGCCATCGGCAAAATGCTGCGCCATTTTTCCGATCCCAAAACTGGCGCGGTCGCCGGCAACGTAAAAGTCGGCAACCGCTCCCGTTGGCTCACTCGCTGGCAGGCTCTCGAATACATCACCAGTCAGAACATGGAGAAGCGCGCCTTCGACCTGCTCAACTGCATCACCGTCGTCCCCGGCGCCCTCGGCGCCTGGCGCAAATCCGCCATCGAAGCCGCCGGCGGCATCAGCGCCGATACGGTCGCCGAAGACGCCGATCTCACCATTGCCATTCGCCGTCTCGGCTGGCGTGTCAGCTACGAAGAAGGCGCCATCGCCTGGACTGAAGCTCCGGAAACTCCCGGGCAGTTGATTCGCCAGCGCTTTCGCTGGACCTTCGGCACGCTGCAATCTTTCTGGAAACATAGCGACACACTTTTCCGCCCCAAGTACGGCACCCTCGGCTGGATCGCGCTCCCCAACATCTTCGTCTTCCAACTCGCGCTCCCGCTCATCTCTCCCCTCATCGACCTGCTCTTCCTCGGCTCAGTCATCTGGTGGGCCTTGCAAAAGTGGCATTTCTCCTGGCTCCCGCAGATTCACTCCACCAACGATGACATTCTTCGCTCCGTCTTTTTCTTTCTCGGCTTTTTGCTTATCGACATTTTGACCTGCGTCATCGCCTTCGCCCTCGAGCGCAAGGAAGACTGGACCTTGCTCGTCCCCGTCCTCCTCCAGCGCTTCTACTATCGTCAACTCATGTACGTTGTGCTCTTCCGCTCCGTCAAAGAAGCCGTGAGCGGCCGCCCCGTCGGCTGGCGCGGCGTTGAACCCGAGGCTCCTCGCTCCATCGCCCCCGCCTAAACTCCTTCCCCGCTCCAGATCGCCCGGCGTGGAAACCCAAAGACCCATTCCGCCAACCTTCAAACATCCTATTTCATGTTTTCCCATCGAGACGACCGGCAAGTTCTTTGCCGTCAACCAATTCGTCAGCCCAAGATTTTCCTTGACTTCCACGTTACCTCTGTGCTATCATTCTTTCAGTCAGAAATACGCTCAGCTTCCCGTAACACTTCCCCTTACAATCCAACTGGTTTCGCCTTTGGAGCCACCCATGCCCCTCCATCTCCCACATTCTCAACAGTTTATCTCCAACCCCTGAAGCTGCGGATCTCCGGATCCGCTCGCCGCTTCCTCTTCCTCACCTGCTCCGCAGCATGCCCCCAGAGCTTCCTCATCACCACCAACCCGAAATCGTCCAGCGCTCAGTCTCAGCCGCTGCTCCACTAGTAACTAGTTCTTCAATACTAGAACTCAGCTAACGGCCTTTAGAATGAACACTTACAAATCTCTATCAAAACAAACAATTTCAACCCCCTTTAGAATGAACACTTACAAAAAACCCGGGGGGAGGAGTCTCTCCAAGAATCGATTTTCTGCATATTTTCATCTACGCGCACTCTGGTGTAGGATAGCGGTCTGCTCGAGGAGGCCACCATGGCAATCAGCTTCACTCTGAATGGCGAACCGAAAACCGTTGACGTCAGCCCGGACATGCCGCTCCTCTGGGTTCTCCGCGACACCCTCAACATGACCGGTACAAAATTCGGGTGCGGCATGGCGCTCTGCGGCGCCTGCACCGTCCACATCAACGGCACCGCCACGCGCTCCTGCATCACCCAAATCTCCACCGTCGCCGGAAAAAAGGTCACCACCATCGAAGGCCTCTCCCCCGACGGCAGCCACCCAGTCCAGCAAGCCTGGATGGAAGAAGACGTTCCCCAGTGCGGTTACTGCCAATCAGGGCAGATCATGTCCGCCGTCGCGCTCCTCGCCAAAAAACCGAATCCCACCGACGCCGACATCGACGACGCCATGACCGGCAACATTTGCCGCTGCGGCACCTATCAACGCATTCGCAAAGCCATTCATCGCGCCGCCACGTTGCAACAAGGTGCAAAAGCCAAATCCGCCTAGCCTGTTTATTCTGAATTGTTTCTCTGAATTTCCGTTAGGAGTCGAGCCATGCCAACGAATACTCTCTTGGACAGGCGTGCATTTCTAAAAAGGGCCGCCGCCGGCGGAGCCGTTCTCGTCGTCGGTTTCCATCTTCCCGCCGCCGGAGCCACAGGTAGCGCCGAGGAGCAAGAAAAGAAAACCCCCAATCCACTCAACGCCTGGGTTCACATCACTCCCGACAATCACGTCTCATTGATCCTCGGCAAATCCGAAATGGGCCAGGGCGTCATGACCGCTCTACCCATGATTCTTGCCGAAGAGCTTTCCATCGACTGGAAGAACGTGAAGATCGAGCAGGCCGTCACCAACCCCGACGTCTACGATCTCGGCACTGGTGGCAGCGGCAGCATTGCCGGCTCCTGGCTTCCGCTTCGCCGCGCAGGCGCAGCCGCGCGCGAAATGCTCGTCGCCGCTGCCGCGCAGCGCTGGAACGTCAATCCCAACACCTGTGTCGCCAAAGACGGCGGCGTCCTTCATGGCGCGCGCAAAAATTTCCTCACTTACGGCGAACTCGTCGAGGACGCGGCCAAGCTTCCCGTCCCGAATTTCAATACCGTCACACTGAAAAATTCCAACGACTTCACCATCCTCGGCCGCGACACGCATCGCGTGGAAACCGCGCTCAAGACCACCGGCGCCGCAAAATTTGGCATCGACTCCCGCACGCCCGGAATGCTCTACGCCGTCATCGCCCGCTGCCCCGTCTTCGGCGGCAAAGCGGCAAAATTCGACGCTACAAAAGCCAAAGCCATCCCCGGCGTCCGCGACGTCCTTCTAATCGATCCCGTCCCTGAAGGCGCCTTCAGCGCGGGAGGCGTCGCCGTCCTCGCCGATAACTCCTGGGCCGCCATGCAAGGCCGCAAAGTCCTCGACATCACCTGGAACGAAGGTCCGCACGCCGCCGAATCCTCCGACTGGCTCCGCAAACAATTCGTCGCCAACGCCGCCAAGCCCGGAAAACTCTATCGTAACGATGGTGATGTCGATGCCGCTCTTTCCGCCGCATCAAAAAAAATCGAAGCCGTCTACGAACTTCCCTTCGCCGCCCACGCCTGCATGGAGCCCATGAATTGCACCGTGCACATCCGCCCCGATGGCGCCGAAGCCTGGGTTCCCACACAAGCTCCGCAGTGGGCGCAGGAAGTCATCGCCGGCGTCGCCAAATTGCCCAAGACTTCCGTTGTTGTCCACACCACGCTCATGGGCGGCGGATTTGGCCGCCGCTATCAAGCCGATTTCGTCATGGAAGCCGCGCAAGTCGCCAAAGCCGCCGGCAAACCCGTCATGGTCCTCTGGACCCGCGAAGACGACATGCAGCACGATTTCTACCGCCCCGCTTCCTATCACCACTTTCGCGGCGCGGTCGATGCGCAAGGAAATCTCGCGGCCTGGAAGCATTTCCAGACCTCCACCTCGATCGATGCCATGTGGAATCCCGAAAATGGCGCCACTGGAGAAAAATCCGAATTCGCCACCGCCGCCTTTATCCCCTATGAAACTCCGAATTTCCGCGTCGAATACACGCTCGCAAAATGCGGCGTGCCCCGCGCGTGGTGGCGCTCCGTCGAGCACTCTTCTTCCGGCTTCGTCGTGGAAAGTTTCGTCGATGAACTCGCCGTCGCCGCTGGCGTCGACCCGCTCGAATTTCGCCTCCGCCTGATCGGCAGCGACCGCAAAATCCCGGACTTCACCAATCCCAAAGAGGGCAAACCGCTCGACACTGCGCGCCAAAAAGCCGTGCTCAAACTGGTCGCCGAAAAAGCCGATTGGGGCAAACCGCTTCCGCCAGGCGTCGCGCGCGGCATCGCCGGCTACTATTCCTTCGAAACCTACACCGCCGCTGTCGCCGAAGTCACCGTGAAGGGGGGCGAAGTCCACGTCCAGCGCCTGGTCTACGCCGTCGATTGCGGCCGTCCCATCAATCCCGACGGCATCCGCGCCCAAGTCGAAGGCGCCGCCATCTACGGCATCTCCGCTTCGCTCCACGACGCTATCACCATCAATCGCGGCCGCGTCGAGCAATCCAATTTCAACGACTACCAGATGCCGCGCATCAGCGAAACACCAAAAACCGAAGTCCACGTCGTGGCCAGCACTGAAGACCCCACCGGCATCGGCGAACCCGGCCTTCCCGTGGTCACACCGGCGATCTGCAACGCCATCTTCGCCCTTACTGGAAAACGCATCCGCCGCCTCCCGCTCCGCCCCGAAGACCTGGCCTAGCCGGGGTCCAACTTTTCGTCTTCACCCGCCGGTGTCGCGGACGGAGACCCGTCTGCCGTGCTTCCATCTTTTTCCACTCGAGATTTTTGCACCATCACGTGCTCCGTCCGCCCCGGCTGAATCGCCTTGTCCAATCCGATTAGCGCCGCCCCCACAAGCGATTTCTTCTTCGCCTCTTCTTCAAACTCCTCTTCGGTCATCGTCTCGTGACGGTCCGGCGCCCCCAGCACATAAATCAACACGCCAATCAGCACCACCGCCGCAAAAAATAGAAGTATCGTAGCCATGGAATCAATCTACTCCAAAACTCGCTTTACTCGAACTCCGGCCGACCACCCGGCACCGGAGTGGATTCTGTTATTCAACCTGCAGTCGCCGAGACTTTCCAGCCCACGCGCAAGCGAGAAAATGAAGAACTTTCCGCACTTTCTCCGCGGAACTGTGCAAAAGAAAACAGCGCTTATCCGCGACGATCTCTAAGATGTAATCGCAGACCACTACTATATCCACATGGGCCGCGATACGGAGTTGCATCGAATAAGCCTCATCACTCCGTTCTACGCTCCTGGATCTGTGAATCGTCAGGTGCCTGCTAAAGTTGAGTCCAAACCCTGCGGCTGAATTTCAGATGCGAATTTGAAGACAGATTTAACGGGGCCACAACACAAAACTGACGCGCCAGATCCGGGCAAGCGTCGCAGAGTATTTCTCCCGGGAACTTCCTAGAAAGCATTCAGCAAAGGAAATAAAATTATGCTCTCACCGAAACTGATCCTCTCCCCCATCGATTTCAGTAATTTCTCCATCAACGCCCTCGACACCGCCAAAGATCTGGCCGAGCTCTACGACTCGGAGATTTTGTTGCTCAACGTCGTCCCCGCGATTCCGGATCTGCCGAACAACGTTTCCATTCTCCGCGAAGGCACTTACGAAAACGAATTGATCGCCAGGGCCAAGCAGCACTTGGAGACCCTCGCCAACAAACTGCGGCAAGCCGGCGTGCGCGTGCGCAGCACGGTCGGTCTGGCCAACGACGCGGCGGTGGAAATCATCCGCACCGCCGAAAACGAAAAAGCCGATCTCATTGTGATCTCCGCGCACGGCGCGACAGGATGCCGGACCGTAGCCTTCGGTTCGGTCAGCGAAAAGGTCGTGCACACCGCGGAGTGCCCGGTGCTGGTCCTGCGCATCAAGGCTGAGGCGGACTCACCGGCTCACAAGGCAGAGCCCGCGATGGCGGCCGTGTCGGCTGGATAATCGTGGATTCGCCAAATCCGCCCGCGCCGTCCCGCGCGCAACTTTTATTGATTTGAGATCGTGGCCGTGGTTCCGTCCAGTTTCGTAAATTGTACGGTGAATTTCTGGTTCATGGTCTTCAGTTGGTCGTGGAGCACGCTGATCGCGGTGGCCTCCCCCAACACCATCGACACGTCGCTGTCGCTCCGCCAGTGGATTCCGGCGTGAATCCCATGACCGAACGTGACGTTGTGCGCGAGCTTGTTCAACTCTCCGTTTACCGTGAGCTGATTCGCATCCGAACCGGTGTACGGAACCAAAGAGAGGCCGTCGTCTGCCGGAACCACCGGATTCTGGATTACATAATTGCCGTCCATGAAAAACTTTAGAATCGTAATGCAGGCTCCCGCGACGACACCGTGGCCTGTGGGGTAAGAAGGGTGCGTCGGCGAGCCCTCGGGGAAGGCCTGTGAAAGCAAGTAGCTCTTATATTTTTTGAAGCTGCTGTCCAGGGCCTCAGAGTTCAGGACATTCTTATTCAGACTCCCGTCAATGCTGCTTCCTTGCCCGGTCTTGATCAGCTGTGCAATTCCGCCTCCCGACTCCGGACGGTGACGGAGATGGACAAACCACTTCTGATACCAACTGCGTTCCAATGCCCGGTAAGCTACCTCGCCGAGCATCCCGGCAATGTGCGGCGCGCCGAACGTCCCGAAGCCTATTTGGGTCTTCGAATGGAAGTACGGGTTGCCCGGATTCGCCGGCGCGCCAATAGAACTAAGCACAAGGAACGCGACGAAATATCCCTGGTAGAGCATGTCAATGTGTGTCCATGCGGCCAGGTCTCGGCCCCGGTGTGGGAACCGTGGCTGCGGGTCCTCCTGGTTTGCTAGACCGGTGCTGCCGCCATTTTGGATGAGAGCCCAGGTGGCGGGGTCGGTCAGATAGTCGAAGTCAGGCTGATAGGTCATCATCTGCTGGCTGATGGGCTGTTGGCCTAGGAACGTCGGCGTTATGAAAAACTGAGAAACGTACGGCCCCGCCGTTTCACCTGGGAACGCGCCCCGGAAAAGCAAGTCCGGGGTAACTTGGCCGCCATTTCTAGGACCAGCGTACTCCGGCAGCCCCGAAAGCTCCTTTGCCGCTTGCGCGGCCACGGCATTGGTAGCGTATTGGGTGAACGGAATGTCACGCAGCAAGGAAGCCCAGTAGAGTTCGATCAGTTCCGTTCCGTACGCTGCGCTGGCCAAAGCGGGCGCAGGTGGGACTACGACGACGGTCTCCTGGCAGAGTGGCGCGGGAGCGCTGCCGAGTTGGTGGGAATCGCATCCTTCCAAGTCGAACGCTAGTCCGGCTTGCGGATCGGTCAGCTTGCGTCCACCGCCCAAAATGATTTCCTCGAAATCCTCAGGATTGCCGCTGCGCAACGCCGCTTTGAAACTACGGAAGGCATTCTGATTCACTAGGCCGGGGTTGTCTTGCAGAAGGGCTTTGGTATACGTCCCGCACTTGTCGGCGTAGCGTTCCTCGTCGCCGTTTGTCGCGTGTGGTGGAATCGCAACCTTCTCCTCGCCCTTCGCGGCCCCCATGCGGATTTCCGCGGATTGTTCGGCACGTTCGAATCCCCTCGAATCGCCGTCATTGTCGGATGCGCTGGCCACGAGGCGCTTTCCGCCCAGAATGGGCTCCAATCCGAAGGCGCCCACCGTTGCAGCGGCCATGGCCGCTCCCCGCGCGTTTCCCAGGAAACGCCTCCTGCTTTTTGAGCGCGGCGCGTCCGATTGCTCGCGCGAATCCTGCGTGGCTGACTTTTTTGTTCCAGGGTCCGCTTGGTTGCACTGCTTCTCGCGGGACGATTGTTCGCTCATAGGGGCATCCTTTCGGTTCTTGTCTTCACGTTTTCTACAGACACGTTGGGGACTTCCGTGTCCAGAAACTCAGGAATGGTCTCTTGGCGCTTTTCGTGATTCTGTCTTGGCGAGCGATTCTCCGGCATTTGAAAACCTGAGTTCTGTTCATTTTTGGACACGAGATCCAATTGTGTCGATAATTTAACGAATCCCTTCTCGCTTTCTCGGATTATCTACCCGGAAGTGCAGCGCATCCAGAGGAATTTGGTCACGCTCGATTCCCCAAACTTAGGGCCGCGCAATCGCGTCTCTGCCCGGCTGCGCCTTCCAGTCTTAGTTTGCGTGGTCATCGGCCTTGGATCTGGCGCTTCAACTGCACCCCTCTGCCGCCGTGTAGTGCGCTGCCTCAGCCGGAAATGGAGAAAGCGTTCGTCCGTTAAGATACCGGAACGAACATAGGATGAAGTAAGGAAAGCGGTAGACGTCGAACGAGAAGCTCGTGATTCTGAGGCGGCGTTTAATGGAAAGAGTGCAGCTGTTGTTCGAAGATGTGCGATCGCTTCTTCGCCGATGCGTTAATGACATTTTTAAAGCGTAGTGACTGCAGCGTAACAGAAATTCCCTAAACTCAATCCTCGTTCTCACGATGTCTGTTCTTCCGGACTGCGGAGCAATTGTAAATGAACGCTCCGCGGCTAGTCGCAAGCAAGAGTCGTCGTTGGGTACGTCAACGTATTGTCGAAATGGAGATCGATCCAGCTCCGTTGAGGTGCATAGGAGTTCCATCCGTACTTAGAGCTTGATGCCCAAGGCGCCGATCTGATGATTTCGATTCGGGAAATCCGCACTCAATCACTCAAAGAAACAGCAGGACGAGTAAAACCATGGGGGGTACTTTGAAACATTTGCTGAAGATCATTACGTTTGGTGTAGCTATGCTGTGCTTTCTTGTCGTGATGCCGGTATCCACGAATGCGCAATTGAGCAAGGTAAAGACGGTCTGGGTCATTTTGATGGAAAATCACAACTGGACCGGCAACAACGCCGGGGCCGCATTTGGCGCCCCGGATATTAAAGGGAACCCCCTGGCCCCATACGTCAACGGGACTCTGCTTGAAACCTCCGCGCACGCCGAGCAATATTTCAATCCTCCCAAGAACCACCCTAGCCAGCCAAATTATTTGTGGCTGGAAGCAGGGACCAACTTCGGCGTCCTCGCAGACACCCAGCCTGGCCAGCCCCAACTATCCACAGACCAGCACTTAGTAAAACTTCTTGAAAATGCGGGGATTTCCTGGAGGGCCTACGCAGAGCCCGACTTTGGCAGCCCGGTCTTCGATAACTGCCCGTTGGATTTTACTTTCTTTGATGTGGAACATCTCGCTTTTGTTTATTTTAACGATGTTAACGATGGGCTGAATCCGCAGTCGGCCGAATGTATTTCGCACGTCAAACCCTATTACCAGTTGGCGACCGATCTCGCCGACCATACCTCTGCGCGGTACAACTTCATTACGCCGAACCTATGCCATGACGGGCATGAAGGAGTTTCCCCCTGTGCCGCTTCCGAATCTGCCGATAATACGCTGCGCTCCGATACTTGGCTTAAGCAAAATGTGCCCCTAATTACCGAGTCAGACGAGTTCAAGGAAGGTGGCGCATTGTTCATCATCTGGGATGAGGCTGAAGACAGCGGGAAATTCAGCGATGGCCCGATTGGCATGTTCATCCTTTCACCATTTGCGAAGGGCGGCGGTAAGAAGGCCTTCAGCAATTCCATTCACTACGACCACAGCTCCACGCTGAAAACATTACAGGAAATCTTTCACGTCGAACCGCTGCTGGGCGCTGCCGCGGACCCCGATACAAAGGATCTCCGCGATTTTTTCAACGGGAATTGCGGTGACGGAGAGCGTGACGGCAACGGCTGTAGCGATTGAGTAACGGCAGTTCTTTCTGTTCTGGGTGAGCCCTCGTAAATACTAGAGCTCGCCTGAAACAGCCAATCTGGCCCACTGGGGCATTTCATCTGCATCAGAAGCAAAGTAACTGAGAACAACTGGATGAAATGCCTTAGGGGCTGAGGCTCGCGGCGTGAAAGGGGGCATCAGCACGATTTTAATAGAACCAGTGAACCTTATCCCTCCAGCAAACGCATTTCCGGCTTCACTTAGAAATGAATTCCTTCGCAGCCGATTGGCGGGCACCTCTCCCACAATTGTTCCCGAGCGACGGGCAGGCCGGAAGTAATCTCAGCAGATCAGATTCGCGCTATTACTTCCGGTCGACCAGGGCCCGGAAGTAATATAGGTCAAGGAGCAGGGAGCCGTGACCACGCGTAAACAGAAGGTTCACACTCGACAGGTTCACGCGCAACTGGGCCGGGCCGCAGTCCAGATCTTTGCCGCCAATGAGCGCATGAACCAGATGCTTATCGAACATCTTGACCCTGCCGCCTGGAGAGCCAAACCGCCGGGCAAGGCCCGCAGCATTGCGGCGATCTTCACGCACATACACAATGTCCGCACCAAGTGGGTCAGGCTTACAGCTCCGCATCTGAAGGTTCCACCGCAGCTCAACCGCACGCACTGCACGCTGCGGGAGGCCCGTGCGGGATTGGCCAAGAGCGGGGCTCGCTGTGCGGAGATGCTCGCTGAAGCGCTCGGCGGTAGTGGGGGCCGCATCGAGAAGTTCCGCAGAGACGGCTGGGCTCGGGCTTGGCCGGTTGGCCCGGAAATGCTGTGCTACATGATTTCTCACGAGGCCCACCATCGCGGGCAGGTGTGTATGCTCGCGCATCAGATGGGATTCCCATTGCCGAAAGAGCTGGGGTACGGGATCTGGAATTGGGAAAAGCTGTGGAAAGAGTGCGGGTCGCCTGGCGGCCCGGGGTACGATTCTTAAGGAATCGGTCAAGGGCACAGAGCGGCCGGGGATGGGCTGCGATGTGCGACGTCCTACTTTCGTACTGACGGAGGGTCTGGCACCTTCTACAATTTCCTCCACTCGGGAAATCGGCGGCAGCCGTCGATTTGTCCCTTCCCCTTATTCCGCTTATCCTGTCTCCGCACTCTTTGGCCGCACCGTGAACTTTTTCTCGCTCCATCTCATCGAGCTGCTCGCTCTGATGCCGCTCGTGATCTGGCTCTATCTGGTACTGGCAAGGGGCGGTTTCTGGAATTTGCACGAAGACGCCAGCGCCGCAAGCCCGTTGGACCATAGTCCAAGTGTGATCGCCATAGTCCCGGCGCGTGACGAAGCCCGGACCATAGTCCAAACGGTCGCCTCGCTGGCTAATCAGGACTATCCCGGCGAATTCCGCATCATCGTGGTCGATGATCATAGTCAAGACGGTACAGCGAAGCTCGCGTTGCAAGCCGCCCAGCAATCGGAGGCATCGCGGCAAATCTCCGTGCATGCCGCCGCCGATCTGGCGGAGGGATGGACCGGAAAGCTCTGGGCACTTAACGAAGGCGTAAGTCTGGCCGCGCAAACCGCTGCAGACTTTTTCTGGTTCACGGATGCGGACATCGTTCACGCGCCGGATACGCTGCGCCGCCTCGTCGCGCGCGCGGAAAAAGAATCGCTCGGCCTCGCTTCGCTCATGGTGCTGCTGCAGGCCAAAACATTTCCGGAGCGCCTGCTCATTCCACCCTTCCTCTATTTTTTCCTTATGCTCTATCCGCCGCGCTGGACCGCTCATCCGCGCAAGCGCACTGCCGGAGCCGCGGGTGGGTGCGTTTTGCTCCGCCGCGAGGCACTAGAAACAATCGGCGGACTTGCGTCGATTCGCGGCGAAGTAATCGACGATTGCGCGCTCGCCCGCGCCGTAAAGAGCAGCGGAAGGCAGATCTGGATGGGGCTCACTCGCTCGAGTGTCAGCTTGCGCTCGTACGGCAGCTTCAGGGAAATTCGCGACATGATCGCCCGCACCGCGTTCACGCAGCTTCGCTACTCGACTTTCCTCTTGATTGGCACGCTGGCCGGCATGTTTCTCACCTACATCGCGCCGATCGCACTTCTCCTCTCGCACGATCACATTACCCGGTTCTTGGGTCTTTCCACGTGGCTGTTGATGGCTATTTCCTTCGTGCCAACGGTGCGCTTCTACAAACTGTCGCCGTTGTGGGCTGCGCTCTTGCCGCTCGCCGCTCTTTTCTATTCTTGCGCCACGTGGCTCTCCGCCGCGCGCTACTGGCTTGGCCGCGGCGGCCAATGGAAGGGGCGGGCGCAGGCGCCGCAAAAAACATGACCCCGCGATGAATCAAGCCGTCTTTCCGCATCAAGCCGTCCGGCATGCGGCCGGAGGGTATGTTGTCGAGCCATTTGCAAGGCAATCGAAAGTTTGTTGTAACGGGTGCGGGAAAATGGAAATCGGTTGAACACTTCCGATCGTTTTCGCAATTCCTTGAGCCGGGCCGCCTTCTCCCCGTCTGCTTGCGGGCAAGCTTTCACGCGCTGCAGGAGCGTTCGCGGCTGTGAATACACGCGGTGCAATTTTGGTTGGGTTACATCATTAATTGCGCGAGACTTTCCCCTTTGGTAACATTTCAGATGTTGCGTTGCGGGGAATGGAACATAGCGCGTCAATGGTAGTAAAATACTGCTGGTCCTGGGAGATTCTGACGCCAGCCCCGTTTGGCGGTATCTATGAGCATCCGTAAGAGATCGCGTAAGCCCAAACCTGTAAGAAAGAAGACCAAGCTTCCTCGCGTTGCCAAGGTGGAGCTCAGCTTCGACGTCAAAGTATTTCTCGATTCGGCCGGGCTATCGAGAAAAGTGAAACAGTATCGCAGAACTCAGGTTATCTACTCGCAAGGGGACGCCGCCCAGAGCGTCATGTACCTGCAAGAAGGCGGCGTGAAGCTCTCGGTCGTGAATGAAGCGGGAAAAGAGGCGGTTGTGGCGCTTTTGGGGCCAGGGGACTTCTTTGGGGAAGGCTGCCTGGCAGGCCAGTCCATTCGCATGGCTACGGCTTCAGCGGTTACCAGCAGCACCGTGCTGGTGATTGAAAAGGCGGAAATGTTCCGAGTGCTTCACGAACAACACGCTCTCTCTGACCGCTTCATCGCCTTCATGTTGGCGCGCAACATTCGCGTCGAGGAGGATTTGATCGATCAACTGTTCAACTCCAGCGAGAAGCGGCTCGCCCGCACGCTCCTGTTGCTCGCCCGTTATGGTGAAGACGACAAGCCGCATAAAGTGCTTCAAAAAGTGTCGCAAGAGATGCTGGCGGAAATGATCGGAACCACACGCCCGCGCGTCAATTTTTTCATGAACAAATTCAAAAGGCTGGGACTCATCAAATACAACGGCGGCCTTCAGATCAATACGTCTCTGCTAAGCGTAGTCCTGCACGAATAACCGCAGGCGCCTGGCTCTCAATAGGGTGGGCGAAACTGCAGGTGATTGATTTTCCAGCGTCGCGGGAACCGCACGCTGCAAGACTAGTTCATGGAACCGGGCCATTCGAGCACGCGCGCTCGAACGGGCTCGGGCTTTTGGATGCCGTAATCGCCGGGAGAGCCGGCTGCTTTGTCGAGCTTGATGGCAATCACGGCCAGGCACGTCGCGCGTTCGATCAGTTGAACTTCGCGGGAAGAGGGCCCCCTCGCGACGCAACTGTACAGCTCGATGGAGCCGATCAGCTCTTTATCTTCGGAAAAAATTCCTTCGGAATAGAAAGTGTATAAACCAAAAAGCGTCGCATTCATGGCGATAGCTGGAAGCTCTCTCAATTCTTTTTCCGGCAGGGAAATGAGAGAAACCACATTGCCAATCTGACAATCAAGCGCGCTGCAAATTCCATTCAAGACTCGCGGCAGGGGTGCACCAGCGGAAATCGATTGCAGAAGTTCCTGCTCCGCGCTCAATAAGTATTGGATTTTGCCGTCAAGATTGCGAGGCATGTTGCGTTTCTCGAGCCACTCGCCTGAGCCAAAATCATATTCGTTCATCTCGGTCTCCCAACTCTCGTGTCAAGTTCAGGGTGATGCGCGTTTGATTCTCGTGAGGCTGGTTTGTTGGAGCGGCCCCCCAGTCCCCGCTCCCCGCGTAAAGGTATGCCGACCACTTAAGAGCGTTCTGTAACGTACTTCCTAGCGTCCGTCATGGTCCGGGTGGCTGTGTCGCCAATTCCAATAGGCTCTCTGCTGCTTCGCGTTGGTTTCCGCGATTGGCCGGTAGTCTCTGTGTTGTTGGCCGAGATATTGGCGGTAGGAGCGATCTTCGTTATCATCCCAATTGTGGTAGTCATTGTGAGCGCGGTCGTACACACGATTGCGATTTTCTTCCTGGTGCGAGCTGTTTTGCGGCCTGGCTGCGGCACGAGTTGCCAGAGGTGCGGCGAGGGCCGCGCATAGAACTGAGAAAGCGAAAAAATACCGATCGAATCGATGCATATGGAGTTCTCCCCGGGTCAAAACCGCAATTCCGGGCTCGCTGGCCCATGAGGATTATGCCGCGATCTGCCCGGAAGCGATGTGCGAAACCGCACAGTTGCCCGACTACTTGAGATCCTTCGAGTACTTCGCAGAGACTGTAGCTAGAATCCCGTGATAGGGATCAAGCGACCTGACCGGCTTGGGCGACCTTTGGCCGCCTCGCTTTCATCGCATACAAGTCTCTGTCTGCCACATACAGCAAGGTACCGATGGTTTCAGCATCCTTGGGATAGGTGGCAATTCCTACGCTGACGGACAGCGAAGGCTCCTCGGCATCGTTAGAGAGTAGATCGCGAACCCGCCTGGCCACGAGTGCTGCAGCGGCCGCGCTCGATTCCGGGAGGACCAAAGCAAACTCGTCTCCACCTTGCCGCGCCGCGGTGTCCACGGAGCGAGAGCAGTCGCCCAGAATTTGGGCCAGCCTGCAAAGCGCCCGGTTGCCCACGAGATGCCCGTAGCGGTCATTGATCTCTTTGAGGCCATCGAGATCCAGCAAGATCAGGGAGAATTCACGCGCGGTGCGCTTCGAACGGCAAATTTCAGCGTGCAGCACATCGAACAGCCGGCCATGATTGGCCAAGCCCGTCAGCGAATCGCTCCACGCTTGACGGCGTAGGTGATCCTCAAGCGCGCGCTGTTCGGTAACGTCGACGACAATGATTTCGTAGCTGACAAAGTCGCCCCGCTCGTCAAAAACGCCGCGCCCACTAAGCCTGACCCTCAGAGCGGTTCCGTTTTTCCGCTTCCATTCGACCTCGATCGGCTCGATTCGCACAGACTCAGGAGTTCTACCTGCCAGTGATTTTCCCACACCAAGATCAAGGACGACCGCGGAAGCGCGGTTGGCGGCCAAGAGTTCCTCTTTGGAAGAATAACCAAGCATGGTCAAGAGCGCCTGGTTGGCGTCGAGAAACTTTCCTTCCGCATCGCACCGGCAAATTCCGTAAGCGGGATTTTCGATCAGCGCGCGATACAACGATTGCGAATGCCGAAGCGCCCTTTCAGCCTCTTCCAATTCAGCGCGCAATTTTCGTTCCTTCAAGACCCGGCGAACGGCCATCGGCAATTGATCGAGATGCGGTCGTTCAACATGATCAAAAGCTTCCTGGGCGGTAAGTTCCGCGATGTTATCGTTTCCGGAACGGGAAGTCAGAAATATGAGGGGAACTTCTTGAGCGATTTGATGAAGGAGTTGCAATAAATGTGGCCCCTTGCACCTCGGACTGGGGTACTCGACAATGATGACGTCATAGGATTGGGCTCGGAGTTGCAGAGTGCACTGTTCCAGATCTAAGACGGAATCAGACCGGACATTGAATTGCCCTTTCTCCAGCTCACGCAGGCAACAGTCAATCTCGTCCGCATCGCGATGAAGGAAAAGGACTTGGAGGGCGCACCGTCTGTGAGAAGGCACGCTCTCCAACCGGCAATTTGTCCGATCAAGTTGAGGTTCTTTCTGCGCCAGTTTTGCCATTGAACCCTACCCAGGGAGCCAACTCAGCCGCTCGGGCAGTCAGCCACGGGCGGATGGTAGCCGGTCGACTCCTTACCCGCACCTTAACGCCTAAATGAAACGGGGACTGTTCCATTCTGAACACTTGCCTAGTTTTGTGTTTTGAGGGGATTTGGGGGGAAATGTACGGGAAAAAGGCCGTGCGGAAGCCACGCACCGTGATTGGCACGGTCAGGCCGCGAGTGGAGCAGTGTATAAAATGAGACCGCCACAGATTAATCCAAAGTGGACGAGACGATAGGTTAGCAATTCAGATGCCCGCGTGGCATTGGGAGAATAGCCATGATCCATTGCCCCCCACTGCCGGAGGGTACAGATCCATCAATCAAGGCGCAAAGGAATCCTGGAAAGAGCAGTTCTGACCATGGTTTTCCTGAGGCCATTTCGCTGCGAAAAATGCGATTTCCGGTTCTTCCGCTGGTCTTTAACTCCTAGGCCGAATGCGTCCCGGCCAGCGACGTCGTACTAATCTTGTCCGATCTTCGCAAACATCCAAGTTCGCGAGTGCTGTTCCTGTTCAGTTCTTGGAAGGAAGATTTGTTCTGCAACCTGGCCATTCGGATTGGAATTTGCGAGAGCCATGGCGAAAGACTCTGGGAATTAGACGGATTAGGAGATGCTGCGGAATCCTCAGATTGGGCGTACTTGGCCTACTAGCTTCGCGCGTAGGTACAATAATAGGTAATCTTTCCAACTGCTTGATAGCCTGCCACAACTTGGAAGGTTTGGTGGGCCCGCTAGGATTTGAACCTAGGACCAACGGATTATGAGTCCGCTGCTCTAACCGCTGAGCTACGGGCCCCACGGGCAAGAGCGTCAGGATACAGGTCTTGCGGGACTCCACTCTTAGCCGAAAGCGTTCCCAGCATATCGTGAATCACGTCCAGCGTGTAGGGCATGTCCTGGAATTCCTACATCAAGGACAGAGCGGGAAAGTATTCCCATGGATGCAGGCAAAGCTACCCGACGCGTGGGAAAGAGGCGTTCTACTACCAATCGGAATACTTGGTGCCGTCGAGCGCCGTGGCGTTCGACTTTGAGAAGACGTCGAAGACATTGTTGCCGCCTTGGCTGGTGGCATCGGAATCATCTTGTACGGAACGCATGCCCCATTCGGCTCTTCCCGTCATGGGATCAACCGGAATTCGACGAAGGAAGCGTTTTTTCCCGGCGGGGCCGTAATCAACTCCTTTGACCAGAGTTTCGAGGTCATGAGGATAGCCCTCGCTGCCGGCTTCCACACGGATCTGATTCAGGTCCGCCGCATCCTTAAAGCGGTCGATGCCATCGCGCAGTTCGCGGAGGTCACGTCGCAGTTCGTATTCCTTGGAGCGGATGATGGTGTATTTCAGTGCGGGGAGCGCCGCGGAAGAAAGTATCAGCAAAACGGAAGAGGCAATAATCAGTTCCAGCAAGGTGAACCCGCATTGTTTCGCGCGTTTGCAGTTACTTACCGGCATTGAATTCTCCCTGCGGGATGCGTCCTCGATTTGAGCGGATCCAAGTCCACGCCACGCGCACCAAGAAATTCTACAAAGTGACCGGCGATGCGGCAATCCGGCGAAGCGCGCTACTACTGAGAATGCGCGAGGATACGCGAACGTTGCACGGTGAAAATGCCGCAATTGCTGAGATCGCATATTCCGGCGAATCACACAAGTATAAGAATAACAGTCAAGCGCATCTTCCGTCAGCAGCTTCATCCGCGTCCGCTTAAGAATCACGTGCTCACCCATCCGATTAAAGCGCGTCTATTCAGACGGGAAGTGTCGTTAGCACGGGACTTGTGTTTCCATAGGTATTGGTCATTCTCGCCACGGAGGGAAGTGCGCATGCGCAGCGTGTCTAGATTCGTTTTGATTGTGCTGGCTGGAATTGCGAGTAACGCAGGAGAAGCGAACGCTCAGTTCAAGAATGGCAGCCAACCCACAGAACTAAATCTGCCGACCGTCAGCCAACGGGGTGTCGTTTCCCAGTGGATCGGACCTACAGAAGTCACCATCGTCTACCACGCCCCTCTTGTGGGAGGACGAGAGGTGTGGGGGAAGACCGTTCCGTACGGCCAGGTATGGCGCGCGGGTGCGAATGAAAACACCACGATATCCCTTTCCGATGATGTGAGCGTCGAGGGTAAGCCGCTGCCAGCTGGCACGTACGGGCTGCACGCGATTCCGAATGCCGACCAATGGACCATTATATTCTCGAAGAACTCGACTTCGTGGGGCAGCTTTAGTTACGACGAAAAGGAAGATGCCGCGCGCGTGACGGTAAAGCCGCGGGCCGCGGAATTCCGGGAATCCTTGGCGTACACGTTTGACGACATTAAGCCCGACTCGGCCGCCGCTACACTCCGATGGGAAAAATTGGCCGTGCCCTTCCGCATCAATGTGGACGTGAAGGCACTCACGCTCAAGAGTATTCACAACCAGCTTCGCAGCGTCGGCGGTTTTACGTGGGCCGGGTACGATGAAGCGGCCAATTGGTGCCTCGACAACAATTACAACATGGAAGAAGCGGTGAAATGGGAAGAGACGTCAATTCAAAACGAAGACCGTTTCGAGAATAGCGAAACAAAATCTCGCATTCTGGCGGCCATGGGCCAAAAGGAGGAAGCCGATAAAGCAATGGCCCACGCGCTGGAAAAAGCCACAGCCATTCAACTTTACGTCCATGCACGAGGACTTCAGCGGCAAGGGAACGCCGCGCGAGCGTTCGAACTGTATCCGCTAGTGCCGAAGCGGGATCCCAATCACTGGATCAGCCATCTGGCGCTCGCCCGGATCGCTTCGAACGGCGGTGATTATACGAAGGCCTCCGCGGAAATGAAGCTCGCGATCGGCGGCGCGCCGGATCAAACGAAAACCCAGCTGGAGCCGTTGCTAAAGAAACTGGAATCAAAAACGGATATCAACAAATAGAAGGACACGCGCTCTTGAAAACGTGTCGAAAAGAATCGCAAGGCTGCAACTCTTTCGTTCCGAGTTACGCGCCGATGCCGCCGAAGCAGAGATATTTGATTTCAAGATAATCCTCGATGCCGTACTTTGAACCTTCGCGTCCAAGACCGGACTCTTTCACACCGCCGAATGGCGCGACTTCGGTGGAAATAATTCCGGTATTGATGCCCACGATTCCATACTCCAGCGCTTCGGCCACTCGCCAAACCCGGGCGATGTCGCGGCCATAGAAATACGCGGCAAGGCCAAACTCCGTATCATTTGCCAGCGCGATGGCTTGCGCTTCCGTGCTGAAACGGAAGAGCGGGGCAACAGGACCGAAAGTTTCCTCTCTTGCCAGAAGCATTTGCGGCGTGGCGTCCGTCAGGACCGTCGGCTCAAAAAAGCGCCCGCCAAGCGAATGCCGGCGCCCGCCGACAAGGATCTTCGCTCCCTTGGACTGTGCGTCACGAATGTGGCTTTCCACTTTTGCGACCGCAGCATCATCAATCAAGGGACCTTGCGTTGCGCCAGCTTCCAAGCCCGGAGCGGGCTTCAAGACCTGGACAGCGATTGCGAGCTTTGAGGCAAATGCATCATAGACTTTCTCCTGGACGAGAATGCGGTTCGAACACACACAGGTCTGACCGGTGTTGCGATATTTCGAGGCGATGGCGCCTTCCACAGCGGCGTCGAGATCGGCGTCCTCAAAGACGATAAACGGGGCATTTCCGCCAAGCTCGAGGGAAAGCTTCTTTACGGTTCCCGCGCATTGCGTCATCAAGAGCTTCCCAACTTCCGTAGACCCCGTGAACGAGAGTTTCCGAACGATGGGGTTCGACGTGAGTTGCGCGCCGATTTTTGCCGGCGAGCCCGTAATGACGTTGAATACACCTTTTGGGACGCCGGCTCTCTCGGCGAGCTCCGCCAGGGCGAGGGCAGAAAATGGAGTCTGCTCCGCCGGCTTCAAAACCACCGTGCAACCGGCTCCGATTGCGGGCCCTGCTTTTCGCGTGATCATCGCCAGCGGAAAATTCCATGGAGTAATACAAGCAACGACGCCGATCGGCTGCTTGATGACGACAATCCGTTTGTCGGCCTGATGCTGTGGAATCGTGTCGCCATAGACACGCTTGGCTTCCTCACCAAACCACTCGAGAAATGCGGCTGCGTAGGCAACTTCTCCGAGCGATTCGGCTAAAGGCTTGCCCTGTTCGAGCGTCATGAGACGCGCCAAATCTTCTTGATTGGCCATCATGAGGTCGAACCAGCGCCGCAGCACAGCCGCTCTTTCTTTTGCGGTTTTTTTGCTCCAGGAGGGGAAAGCGTGATTCGCGGCATCGATCGCGCGCTTGGTTTCGGCGTCACCCAGATTCGGAACTCTTCCAATAATCTGGCCAGTGGCCGGATTATCGACGTCGATGGTTCCTCCAGGTCCTGGGTGAACCCACTCTCCGTCGAGGTAACAGGCTTCGCGGAACAAGCGCGAGTCTCTTAGCTCGGCAGCGGCGCTGGAAATGCTGGTGACTGAGTCATGCATGGTCGTGCTCCTAGGGATTCGCCACCTTGCCCGCAGCAAATCGATGCCACGGGTCTGAACGCGCGGCGCGAGAGATTACGCGTGCGAAAGAGTTGCCTGCTTGTGCTCCGTTACATGCGCCAAAGCAGCCTCGATAACTTCCAAACCCTCGTCGAACTGTTCATCGCTAATCGTCAGTGGCACGAGGATCCGTATGATGTTGTTGTACGTTCCCGCAGTGATGGTGATGAGACCGTGTTCGTAGCAGAAGTGGGCAATTTCCGTGGTTTCCGTGTCCGCAGGCTCCAGCGTCTCCGTACTGCGAACTAATTCTATGGCGCACATGCCGCCCAAGCCGCGAACGTCGCCCACGAGGGGCCACTTTTTTTGCCAATTGCGTGCGCGATGTTCAAAGCGCTTGCCGATCGCAGTCGAGTGGGCCAGCAGGCCTTCCTTTTCGATCGTCTCGATGGCTGCCAAAGCGGCCACGCACGAAAGAGGGTTGCCGGCGAATGTGCTGCCAAGTCCACCGATGCCCGGCGCGTCCATAATTTCCGCGCGGCCGGTAACAGCCGCGATTGGCATTCCGCCACCCAAAGATTTTGCAGTGGTGATCAGGTCAGGTTCAATGCCAAAATGCTCGGAGGCAAACCATTTTCCGGTGCGACCGATGCCAGATTGCACTTCGTCGGCGATGAAAACGATTCCATGTTTGCGGCAGATGTTGTGAAGAATGCGGAAATAATCGTGCGGAGGCACAACGAAGCCGCCCTCGCCAAGCACGGGCTCGGCAATCACCGCGGCAACGGACTCCGGCGCCACCACTCGCCTGAAGGCATCTTCCAAAGAGTGCGCAAAACTTTCTGCGGTTGCAGCGGCCGTCGCGCGGTAGGAATACGCAAACGGAATGCGATAAATGTCGCTGGCAAAAGGCGCAAATCCTGTTTTGTACGGATGTGTTTTGCTGGTCAGCGACATCGTCAGCAGGGTGCGGCCATGGAATGCGTCTTCAAAACAAATCACGGCCGGACGTTTGGTGTAAGCGCGAGCGATCTTGATTGCGTTTTCCACCGCTTCGGCGCCGGTATTGATGATGAAGGTTTTTTTGGGAAAATCTCCGGGCGCGAGCGCATTTAGTTTTTCCGCAACTGCGACGTAGCTTTCATACGGCGTCACGCTGAAGCACAGATGCAGATACTTCTCCATCTGTTCGCGGATCGCCGCGAGGACCCGGGGATGCCGGTGCCCGACGTTCAGGCAGCCGATGCCGCCGGCGAAATCAAGAAAGCGATTGCCGTCCACATCTTCCATGACGGCGCCTTCCGCCATCGCAGCAAATATCGGTGTCGCATGATACGGCCCGCGAGGAACGGCGGCTTCGCGCCGCGCCATTAATGCGCGCGAGCGCGGTCCAGGAATTTCAGTGCGAATCTGAATCGTAGCCATATCCTTATCCTTTTGCTTACGGCAGAGGGGCGGTCGATCTCTTAAATCCTAATACCAGCCAATCGGCCCCTCATCTAGATTGACAAATACCTGCTTGCTCTCAAGATATTCGTCGATGCCGGATGGACCAAGTTCGCGGCCGAACCCCGATTGCTTGTAGCCGCCCCACGGGGCTTCGACATAGGTCGGCTGCATATGGTTGACCCAAACGATTCCCGCGCGGAGCGACTTCACGACGCGAAACGCTTTGTAAATATCGCGCGTCCAGACGGCGGCGGCCAGACCGTAGGGTGTGTCGTTCGCAATGCGAATCGCAGCGGCTTCATCGTCAAAGGGAATCACAGAGGCCACTGGGCCAAAAATCTCTTCGCGAGAAATGCGCGCCGAGTTGTCGACATCATAGAAAATCGTGGGCTCCACGTAGTAGCCTTTTTCCATCTGCTTGGGCCGGCCGCCGCCAATGGCCACCTTGGCTTCTTTCTTTCCGAGTTCCAGATAGGAGCTGACACGGTCATATTGCTCCTTGCTGACCAGCGGTCCCATCTTCGTGTCCCGCTCGAGCGGCGGGCCAAGCTTGATGCGCTTGGCCTTCTCGGTCATAGCTTCTACGAACTTTGAGTAGATCTTTTTTTCCACCAAAATACGGCTGCCTGCGGAACAAACCTCGCCTTGATTGATGAACACGCCAAAGAGCGCGCCATCAACGGCGGCTTCCCAGTCCGCGCCGTCGAAGAAAATGTTCGGCGATTTTCCTCCAAGCTCGAGCGTAACGCGCTTGAGAGTATCCGCCGCGCTCTTCACTATGATTTTTCCGACAGCAGCGCTGCCGGTGAAGGCGATTTTGTCCACGCCCGGATGCGCCACGAGCGCCGCTCCGGCGGTTTCGCCAAATCCGTTCACGACGTTCACCACGCCCGGTGGCAGTCCGATCTCTTCGAACCAGCTTGCGACTTCCATCATGGTTAGCGGTGTCTGCTCGGCGGGTTTCAGCACGCAGGTACATCCCGCGGCAATTGCGGGAGCGAGCTTCCAGGCAGCCATCACCAGCGGATAGTTCCAGGGAATAATCTGGCCGGCAACTCCAACAGGTTCGCGAAGGGTGAAACTCAGCGCGTTCGCCGGCACGGGATTGACGTGGCCTAGGACTTTGTTCGCGAGGCCAGCGTAATATTCGAAACACGTCGCGGCATCGGCGATATCGTACTCAGCCTCGACGATGGGCTTGCCCGAATTGCGGCATTCGAGCTCGGCGAGTAGAGCGGCATTCGCCCGAATTTTCTCGGTTAGCCTGATGAGAATTCGGCCTCGCTCGGCCGCACTGGTCTGCGGCCAAGGGCCGGAATCAAACGCGGATCGAGCTGCTTTCACAGCCAAGTCGACGTCAGCGGCGGCGCCTGATGCCACCTGCGCGATGACTTCTTCCGTCGATGGATCGTAAACAGGAAATGACTGGCCCGAGGAACTGCCTACCCACTGGCCATTAATGTAGTTTTGATACGTTCGAACGCCTGTCGTCGCACTGCTCGACATCACAGCCTCCCAAATGCAATCACTCTTAGGCGCCCGAGCGGAGGCTTCGCAATTCAGACCGCCGGAGCAGCCGCAGCAAGTTTGCGCGCGGCCTTTCGCCGTCCATAGACAAAAAAGAAAAATGCAGCCAGCCCAATGAAAAACAGCGTGCCGCCGAACATCCACACTTCGTAGGAGAGCAGAGAAGTGATCTGCTGTGCCGGAAAAAAAGCCAGCGCGATACCCAGGCTTGTTGTTACCAACCCGCTCGTGCCAGAAAGAACCAGCGTGGACTTGCTGTAGCGGCCCTTCACATAAGAATCAGCGAAGGCAATTTTCAGCAACGCGCCAAACATATAAAGGAACGGAACCAACTGCAACACCACGGCCAAAGACAGCAATTTCTGAAATGTTTCCTGGACCCCCGCGCTCGTAAGGCTGAAATTTATGACGACCAGCACCAGCGAAACAACCGCGTGAACAATCAGAGCGGCATACGGCGTTCGATAGCGCGGGTGAACCTTCCCCAACCAAGAAGGCATATAAGAATCAAGCCCGGCGACAAAGGGAATCCGCGCCGAACCTCCCAGCCATGCCGAACCGATTCCCGCAATCGATACACTCAGCAGGAATGCGAATGGCGCGACAATCCAGCCAACACCGACGCGGCTCGCCATGTGTCCCACTGCCTGCACGATCCCTTGCAACACGCTGATATCGCTCTTGCTCACGGCGATCAACAACGTCAGCGTCGCACCGATATACAAGAGGCCGGATAGGAAGCCGCCCCAAGCGACCGCCCCGGGCAAAATCTTTCGCGGATTTTCGATTTCATCACCCATAATGGAAGCAAGCTCAAGCCCCACTAACCCAAAACAAATCACGCCAAAAGAATTCAGAACGAACCGCGGGTTCGCCGGTATTCGGAAATCGGCGGCCGTCACCGTCGTGCCAAATCGAAACCACACGACAATCCCCAGCCCGATTAAGACCGCAGCGGCGACTCCCGTGCCGATTGCGCCGAAATTGTTGATCCATTTCCCGACGCCGAGGCCAATGATGTTCATCGCCACTAGGACCAAGAGCAAGACCAACGAAGCCGTCAGAGCGAATGTTTTATTGTCGGCCAGGGATTCGTGTCCGCTACCCAGAACGAACACGGAAACACCCACGAAATAAAGCATGACTGTCGGGACATACATCATGTTGTTGGTCCAATAGCACCAGCCCGAGAGAAATCCATGGAAGTCGCCAAAGACTTCCTTGGCCCACAAATAAACGCCTCCTTCGCCGGGATAACGGTGCGCGAGTTCGATGACCGCTATTCCTTGGGGCCAGAAAAATAGAAGAAGCGAGATCAGCCACAGCCAAACCGTGACTCCGCCATTTGCCGCAATCGATGGAACAACGTTCAAATTAAAAACAGCAACCACAAAGAGCAGCACGAGGTCCCACCGGCCCAGAACTCTTCGCAACTGCGGCGCTTCTTGCGCTTCAAGCGCAGCAGGCTGCATGGTGACCTCGTTCTCCAAGTGCGATCCCCGGCGAATTGACGCGCGATAGTCCCGCGGCTGCCCGCGCTCGCTAACTAATGTCCAGCCGCGCCGACAAACGCGAGACCGCGTTCTTGCTGCGCATGAGCGAGGCCTGGTGCAACTTCTTCAAACACGGCCAGGTGCTTATCGATATCCGCGTCCGTGTGTTGCACGGAAATCGTCCACTGCTCGTCCCACCAATACGGCTGAGCGAGCACGCCGCGATTCACCATTGCGAACCAGTAGTGACGCCAGAGATCCACGTCGATGGCAGTCCAGTCGCGATAGTTGCGGATTTCCTGCGGATAAAGC
>Ga0210407_10000548_pt1 | contig 41821 bp, 39 predicted proteins | sample IncBWC27MmetaG_FD_150860 | JGI IMG/M metagenome (GOLD analysis project Ga0210407, IMG submission 150860) | Forest soil microbial communities from Barre Woods Harvard Forest LTER site, Petersham, Massachusetts, United States - Inc-BW-C-27-M | ecosystem: Environmental > Terrestrial > Soil >...
AAATCCCCCAGCACGCCGTCGAGCAGCGCGACGTCCTTAACGGTTAAGACCGGAATCGAGTTCATACGGGAGCGCTCCGCTTCTTCGGCGCAGGCGTTGGCGGCTCCACCGGGATCGCAACCGGCGGAGGCGTGGTTTGCGGCGCCTCGCTTTGCTTGCTGAACTTGTGGAGCAGGATTTGTGAGACGGCATTGAGCGTCGCGAAAACATTCTCTCCCGTGCTCGAAACAACCTCGAAACTCTGGAGACGCTTCTTCCGGTTGTTTAGGACGTATTCCAGGTAATTAATGGGCGCGACGTTCGGCAAATCGCGCTTGTTGTACTCGAGCACGCAAGGTACATCGTCGATCGCGACATTTTGTCGGGCGAGATTGTCAACGAGATTTTTGAAACTTTCGACGTTCTCCTCCATTTTTTCCCACTGGGAATCGGCGACAAAGACGAGTCCATCGCAGCTGCGCAGAACAAGCTGGCGGGTGGCGTTATAAATTACCTGGCCGGGAACGGTGTAGAGCTGAAACTTTGTCACGAAACCTTTGATGACGACCGCGTTAAGTGGCAGAAAATCGAAAAAGAGTGTGCGATCGGCTGCAGTGGCGAGCGAGACAAGATCGCCGCGGTTCTGCGGATTAACCCGCTGATAGATGTAAGCCAGGTTCGTCGTTTTGCCGCAGAGGGCCGGGCCGTAATAGACAATCTTAAATTGAATCTCGCGGCTCGCGTAATTAATGATCGACATGTGAAGGTCCTGGTTGTGAGTAGGTGCGCGAAAGTTCCTGCGTAATCCTCGCGAGCTCGGCGCGGGTCTCGGAGGCGAGTTCGCCTCCGGCATGCAACGCCGTCAGACAGATGTTGCCGTGCATGAAAAATGTGAGCGGCCACTGCGCGCAATGCAGGGTCATCGCGGTGAACAGGCCGAGCTTGGTGTCACGCATGTGATTATCGACCTTTTGTAGCAGTGACGGTGCCATCGCGCATAAGCCGTCGGCGGCGAGTTCTGTGGGAAGCTTCCCGGCCAAAGTCAACCCATCATCGGCGAAGGCAATTGCGCAGGCTGCCACGCCCGGAAGCGCACAGACGCGGGCGACCACGCTCTTGGGGTCGAGTTTCCCCCCTTTCGCCGAGAGTGTGGCGGACAGGTCTTCCGGCTCCGCTTTGATCTTTTTTGGGAACTGTGCTTGCTCGGCCGGCTTCTCGGAAACTTTCGAAACGGCACGGGTCTGGAAACGTTTCGCCTCTTCGACCGACTTGATCGAGATCGCCGCCTGAGATGGTTCTGGGACTGCGGGTTCCCGGGCGGCCGGAAGTGCATTGGCGCGCGCGACCACACTTTTGGCCTCGGGCTTTTCCTCTTTCGCCGAGGCTAAGGCAGGCCGGTCTTCGCGCGCCGTTTCGGCCTTTTCTTGGATTTCTGGTTGCTCCGCCGGTTTCTCGAAAACCTTCGGAGCAAGTCCGGCACCAGCGTGCAAACGTCTCGCGTCTTCGTCCGCTTTGATTGAAAACGCCGTCTCAAACGTTTCTGCGATTACGGTTTCTTCCTGGTCGTCACGTAGCCGCAGGGTAGTCGCGGGCAGATTCTTGAGAATTTCTTCCAACGGCAATGAGATCGGCGTTTCCCCTGGATCGATGTTGAGAAGCGGACGATAAATCTCGGGCATTGCCCTTTGAAGCACCGTCGGTGAAATCACGACCCGTCCGCCGGCAAGCTGAGGCTGAATCGAAGACAATGGCAATTCCACGCGGACATTTTCCGGAATGGCCGATGGACTTCCATTCAACTGGAATGCTGGCACCTCTTGCAGGAGCCGATTGAGGGCCAAGGCGATTTTGGTTTCGTCCCTTTTCGGTGGAGACGATGCGGCCGCAACCTCACGCGCCGGCCTCGCCGGCGATCCGCGCTGAAATTTCGAACGCAGGTCCTCGCACGGCGCGGTTACGTTTGTAAAAGGAGCTCCCCCCGCTCTCGGCGGTTCTGGCAAGCTAGTTGGAACGGGCGGCCCGCTTGAGGCTGGAACTCTCTCAGAGGCGGGCGCACCCGTTCCGTTCGGTGGAAGATGAAATGAAATCTTCTTTGGCCCAGCCGGCCCGGGGGCTCTTGGTCGGGGCGTTTCCTGCTTCTTCGAGATTGGATCATGCAACGAAACGCCGGGGCTGAGTAACGGCGGCGATCGCCGCTTGATCGTCTCGCTCGCGATCGGTTCCGGTGTAGCCGCGGCAATTGTTTCTGCGCTTGCCGGTTCCACACGTACGGGCGGGAGCGACGAAGTTTGGAGTGGCTCCATGGTTGTTCCGAAACGCTTCGTGTCCTCAAGCGTGACTTTCAGAAACGGTGTGTCCAGTTGGGGAGCCATATCGCCGTGCTCTTGATCGGGCCGCACCCGCAGGCTGCGGAATTCCTCGAGCACTTTTTCGTATGGCAATAGGACGCAAGCCGACTCCGTAGGAGCGAGCCGGTGCGCAAAAATTTCCGGCGCTTCTTTATAAATGCTCGCCAGCGACACACTCGGCTTGCTCTCCCCCATCCCCTTCTCGATTTCCAACGCGTCTAACACAACGCGGCGAGAGAGATCGAGAGTCTCTGGCGACTTGACGTAACCAGCCGGTATCTGCTCAAGAATGTCGGCAAGCTGGAGCGAGATCGTGCGCTCCATCTTCGGTTCCAGCCCGAGCAAACTGGCCCGTGGCAACTGACGCGAGTGCGCAGCAGCAGGGCGGGAGCTGGCTTCAACTGGTTGCAGCGCTGAGGCTTTTGCCCCCCGCGTAGGACCAGTCGCGACTTTCATAGGATCGGGTGACGTCAACGTGCGGATCGTATTCGGCAAGACCGTTTTGCTCAGGCGTTCACCACTCGGCTTTTCCCTGGGATCTGTCCGCGGCTGCGCAGCCGGACTATCAGCGGCCGCTGAAAGGAGCCGTGCTCTAGCCTTGTTGAAAAAATCGACAAAGGGAATCGTCATGTGCCTAGTGGTCTTCCGCCGTCACGCGCCAGACTTCTTCTAGTGTGGTGACGCCTTCGAGCGCCTTTTCCACGCCGACCATGCGCAAGGTTTTCATCCCCTCGCTCATGGCTTGGTTCTTGATGACGGTGGCCGAGGCACGCTTGATGATGAGACGGCGAACCGCCTCGCTTACCGGCAACGCCTCGACGAGCGCTACCCGCCCGAGATAACCGCGGCTCTTGCACCGGCCGCAGCCCGTCCCGTGATAGAACACAGCTCCCTTGCTTTCCTTGAGGCCGAGCTTTTCTAAAATCTCCGGCTCGGGAACAAACTCGTCCCGGCAATTGGTGCAGACTCGTCGTACCAGTCGCTGCGCGCAGGTCATGAGAATGGAGCTTGAAATCAAAAACGGTTCGATCCCCATATCGTCGAGGCGGGTGATTGCGCCGGCTGCGTCATTCGTGTGCAGCGTGCTCAAGACCTGATGGCCGGTGAGCGCCGCTTTCACGGCGATATCGGCTGTTTCGTTGTCGCGAATTTCACCCACCATCACGATGTCCGGGTCCTGGCGCAGGATCGAACGCAGCGCCGAGGAGAAATCGAGTCCGATCTCGCTGCGCACCGCTACTTGATTGATGCCGGCCAGTTCGTATTCGATCGGGTCCTCGACCGTCACGATGTTGTATTGCGGGTTATTCAGCTCTTGCAACACCGAATAAAGCGTCGTTGTTTTGCCCGAGCCGGTGGGCCCGGTCACCAGAATCATTCCATGCGGCGCGTCGATCGCCTTGCGAAATTTCTCCAGCGTCCCCTCCTCCAGGCCCATCTGGTCGATGCCGCCCGTCAGGGCCGATTTATCAAGAAGACGCATGACGATTTTCTCCCCGTGCGTCGTAGGCAGAAACGAGATACGCAGATCGATCTCTTTACCTGCAACTTTGATGCGAAAACGGCCATCTTGCGGCACGCGTCGTTCAGCGATGTTGAGAGCGGCAAGAATCTTGATGCGCGAAGTGATCGCCAGCTGCAGCGCCTTGGGCGGTGACTCGGCCGCGACTAATTCGCCGTCAATGCGATAGCGCAGCCTGAGTGTGTTTTGAAATGGCTCGATGTGAATGTCCGACGCCTTTTCTTTCAGCGCCTGCACCAGAATAAGATTCACGATTTTGATGACCGGCGCGTCCTCGCTGTCCGCGGCCAGCCGATCGAGATCGATCTCCTCGTGCTGCGCGGCCTGCACTTCTAACTCACCCGTTTGCATCGCTTCTTCGGCCACCTTCTTGAGCACCTGGCTCATGTTAGCGCTGGAACCATGGACCCCGCTCAACGCGTCATTCACCGCTCGTTCGGTCGCGATCATCGGGACGATTTCGAGCTGCACCCGGCGCTTCAGATCATCCACCGCGAGCACGTTCGTTGGATCGGCCATCGCCACAAAAAGCTTCCCGTTCAAGCGCGCGATCGGCACCAGCTTGTTCGTTTTGGCCATGTCGCGCGGCACGAGCGCCATCACTTCTTCCGGCACGTGCAATTTCGCCAGATTGATGGGCGGCGTGTTAAGACAGCGACCCGTGCTGAAGGCCATGTCCTGTTCGGTAACGAACTGTTTGTCCGTCAAGATCTTCAACAAGCGCCCGCCTTGGGTTTTCTGAATGCTGACCGCTTCCTCGAGCTGGTTCGGCAGCAGGAGACCGTCTTCGATCAGGACCTCAGCGATGCGTTCTGCGAAAGATTTGCTTGTCATGTCGATGAACGCTTAATCCCTCGTCTCCAGCCGATAAACGGACTGCAAGCTTTTTACAATGGCTGATGGTCGCGCCAGGTACCACGAAACCGTGTAATCCACTTTTTGCTGCACGGTGTCGCGTCCGGCAGCGTCGAAAGGATTGCAGCACGCCACCATCATCGTGCGACTGACCAGATCGAACGGCACAAACAAACGCCCCAGTGTCAGGTAATCCGGCAGCATCGGCCCGATCTGCCGGTCCACGTCGTAATACTCGAGCGGCACATAGGCGAATTTGGTCCGGTCGATCAATGCCGAGAGCACCGCATCTAGGCGGTCCACGTCCGCCTTGCAAAGGGAATCCACCAACGAAGCCGCCAGCGCCTGCCCGTTTAAATCTTTGTTAAGTTGCTTGACCATTTCCAGCGCGGCGGTCACTTCCTCTTCGCCGAAAAGCTGCTGCACAATCAAAAATTTCGCGAGATGATCATCTCCCCGGTCCAACAGGTTCGTACGTTTGGGCCGCCCTCTGCGGCCCGAGTGAATATTGATCAATGAGCCGCTCCCGGTCACGTTGGCGATCGCCTCGCCCGAAATTTGCAGCCGCGTCTCGATTTCGCCAAGCATCGCGAGGATTTCCGGCGCGTTCGGCTCCTTCACCAAAATCGCCTCACACTCCTGCAACGCGTTCGAGTACGACCCGACGTTGAAATACACTTCCGCTAGCTTGCGCGAGGTGCGCAACGAGTCCTCGTGCCTCCCGATCTTTTGGTAGGCCTCCTTCAGAATCTCCAGCGATTGATAATCGGCAGGTTGAGTTTGAGTGATCGCCTCAAACATCTCGATCGTCTGGACGATCTGGCTATGTTCTTCTTCCGACAGCTTGTGTTCCAGCACGGGGGATTGTAAAAGCTAGAAACATGCCCCTGGCAGCCGCCCCGCCCCTAATTCCCCATCAAACTGCTCCCAGCAACGGGATTTCTTGGGAATAGAGCCCGCCTGAGCGACCGACATGAATCGGCACGCCGACAGGCCGACCGAGCAAGAGCGAATGAGTCAATCCTGACATCCGAATTTTCGCCTTTTCTAATTTTTAATTCTTTAGCTATGATTTTCCGTGTTTTCCCGCCCGTGCATTTCCGCATTCCGCTCTCCACTTCCCGTTCGCGGTCCTCTGCTTTTTTTACTTTACACTCTACAATTGCCGCGTGAACACGCGCAACGCGTTCACCCTTTTAGAGCTCCTCGTCGTTATCGGCATCATCGCGATTTTGACGGTGCTCGTAGCACCGGCTTTCACGAACAGGAAAACTGCGGACGACACTACGAATGCGGCCTACACAATCAAAGGCGTGTGCGAGGAGGCCCGAAACTATGCGAAGGCAAATCACACGTACACATGGGTCGGATTTTACGAAGAAAACGCATCTGGGTTTTCACCAACCAACGCTACTCCCGCCTATCCGGGAAAAGGACGAGTAGTTATGGCAACTGTTTTTTCAAATGATGGGACGAAGATTTTAGAAGATGCAGATCCGAGCCCGGTGCTGCCACCGAGCCGGATTACACAACTAGGAAAATTGATCAAGATCGAAGGCGTTCATATTACTGATATTGGCACGCCTGCGGGCGGAAACTCAGACGCTCTCGACGGACGACCTAGTCTGCCTTACACGCAGGGGGCACCATTCGATCACTTCAACCGAATCAGTAGCGATAGTGCCGACGCGACTCGGTTTGCATTCGCAGCTCAGAACTACACATTCTATAAGACAATTCGATTCAATTCCCGTGAAGAAGCGAACATAAACAGCACATATACGCTAAAACGCGCCGCAGAAATTGGAGTAAAACCGACTCGCGGAGATGTTGTCGATGCAAATAGTACAAACATAGTTGCTATTCAGTTTGGCGGCATCGGTGGCAATTTTAAGGTTTATAGAAAGTGAAGCTCTTCTCACGCGCTAAGGATTCGTTTTCACTAATCGAGCTAACACTTGCTCTTGGTGTCGCTTCGTTTTGCTTGATTGCTGTCTTCGGACTGCTCCCGGTCGGGATCCAGACAAGTCAAGACGCCATCTCCGAAACCGCATCCGCGAGCATACTCTCCGCTGTCATCGCAGACCTGCGTGCGACGCCCGAAACCACTATTACCTCACCCCAATTTGGTCTCACCTTTGGCTCCCCAACGACATTGTATTTCGATAGCAATGGAAGGTCGACGACAATTACAACCTCTCGTTATCGTCTCACGATCAGTTTTCCCGCAAATCCAACCGGTACGCACGCGGCCACATTCGCCCATTTGAAAGTAAGTTGGCCGGCACCCGTGGATCCTGCGACAACTCGACCCGCCGGCGTCGTGGAATCCTTTGCCGCCTTTGACCGCCACTAATCACGTTCATCTTGTGCGAAAATCCGATCGAGCTTTTACGCTGACCGAAATGCTGATCGCAGTCACTGTCCTGACGCTTCTAATTGTTCTGTTCGCACAGCTTTTCAATAGCGCGTCTACCATCACCAGTTTGGGCACGAAGCGGATCGATGCAGACTCAAGTGCGAGACCACTGCTTGACCGAATGGGCGTCGATTTCTCTCAGATGGTGAAAAGAAGTGATGTCAGCTATTTTGTAAAGACACAGGCAAACCTCCAGATGGGAAACGATCAGATTGCCTTTTACAGCGCGGTAACTGGATACTATCCCTCACCAAGCAAGCAGAGTCCTGTCTCACTAGTTGCTTACAGGGTTAACTCCGACTCCACTTCGCCCTCTTACAACAAGCTAGAGCGAATGGGAAAAGGCCTTATATGGAGCGGCGCTTCTCCGACCTATATTCCAATTCTTTTCCTTGCGCCCGCTGGCACCCCCACGACCACGATCGACAACATCTGGCCTGCGGCTACAAACAGTTCCACTAGTGATTCAGATTATGAACTGGTAGGACCGAACGTTTTTCGGTTTGAGTATTATTATCTCCTAACTACGGGTGCGTTGTCTCCGGGACCTTGGACTTCTACCAATGCAGTCGCTGTTAAGGATGTGGCGGCAATTGTCGTGGCAATCGCAGCCATGGACCCAAAGAGCAAAGTACTTGTCACGAATTCGCAGATTGCTGCCATCGCGGGAAGTTTGTCCGATTACACGGCATCGATGGGCCCCGGACAGTTATTGGCAGAATGGCAGACCGCTCTTGATGGAATCACTGGAATCCCTCGCCAGGTAGTTTCGAATACTCGTCTTTACGAGCGTTATTTTTATCTGTCTCCAACTCAGTAATGAAGTTCCAATTCAATTCTTCGTTTAAGCAGCCACAAAACAAGGGCGCTGCGTTGGTGCTCGTTCTGGCCCTTATTGTGCTACTCAGCGGATTAGTCGTTGCTTATCTTTCCCGGACCAGCACCGATCGGCGGCTCGCCAAATCCAGTTTCGACGACACCAGCGCCGAGCTTCTAGCGCGAAGCGCACTGGATATCGTCGTGGGTGACTTCAAACAGGAGATCGTCGACGGATCAACGCCGGCCACCCCTCCCTATACTCCAACAAGCACTGCCTACGTCGTACCAATGCGAAGCGGCAATCCGGGCACCGTGCCCAACTTAATCCGCCGTAGCGTCCGATCAGATGGCCTTGTCGCCCCGGCAGTTCCAAGCCGCGCGTCGGCGATTAACTCTTCAACGGATGTTTCCGTCAATGGCCGCTCGGTCAGCCTAGATCGCTGGAACATGCACTACCTGGTCCCTAAAAGTGATACGTCCAACGATGATCCGGCACCTGTTACCAGCTTCATTGCACCAGACTGGGTGCTTGTGACCAGAGGCGGACCATCAGTCCAGACCGGTATCGGTGTTGGTTCAACTGCGTTGAATAGCGCAGCAAACGGAAATTCAAATTACGTGCTTGGTCGTTATGCCTATGCTGTTTACGATGAGGGAGGATTGTTAGATATCAACGTTGCCGGATTTCCTTCGCCGACTCCGGCGCCAAAAACCTACGTAGGAAGGAAAGGTGTTATCGCTTTTGCAGATCTCACTGCTTTGCCGACAACCGGTTTTAGTTTTGTAAGTAACACCGTCATAAACAGGATAATCGGCTGGCGAAATTATGCGACCGTTCAACCGGCTGGCACTTTCCCCAGCTTTACATTCACTGCAGCCGCGACTTCGAACTTTGTAAATTACTTTTTGGACACAAGTCGCGATTTCAGAACGGTTGCGACGAATCTTTCATCCAATCGGACGGATCAAGGTTTCATCACTCGGGCTGAACTAATAAAACTTCGAAGCGATACGGACGCTGGTGCGGCCACTATGCTGCAATATTTGGGCACGTTCTCGCGAGAATCCAACCGCTCCACTTGGGGTAATTCCGGAACTGAGTTGGCTGGCAGATTTCCACTCAGCCGCTTCGATTTGTTTGCAACCACGCCTCCCAACGATGCTGCGGCTATCCAACAATATTTCGGATTGAACTATGTACCGGCATCAGGTCCCACCGCTGAGCATTGGCGATATTGCGGTACATCTGGTAATACGCTGCTATCAGCAATTCCTTCGGTAAACGGAACCAACCAAAGTCCAGACCTATTTCCCTTACTCCAGTATGCATTGCCAACTGGGACGTCGATGAGTGAGGTTCTTTCAATCGGAGCTTCGTTGATCGATCAGCGTGACCAAAATGACGACACAACTTGGATCGAATTCGGAGATCCCGCGGCCCCTCAGAAAGCGTTCGGCGTAGATAAGAATGCATCCACAGAACCAGGAGCGCCGCCTCCGCCCTCGACCGTATTAGTTCTAAATCGCAACTTCAGGAATGTTGGGGAGTTAGGTTACGCGTACAAAAATGGCTCTACCAGCCTTGATTTCCGAACAGCAGGCAGCTCCGACGCTCCCTTGCTTGATCTTTTCACTTACAATACGGCTACTCCGCGCTCTGGGATCGTGAACTTGAATACACAAAACATTTACGTGCTCGCTGCGATTCTCATGGGAGCGATTACAACCGAATCATTGTCCGCAACTGTTCCAAGGACCGCCGCGGCGCTAGCAGCAACAAGCATCGTGAACGCAACGACGAGCCTGCCAGCAATTGGACGTCAGGATGTTGCACGTCTCGCAAGCGCCGTCACCCATTCCACTTTTACAGCAAACGAAGAAACGAAGGAAACGATCGCCCGTGCGTTAACCGAAGTAGGTCAAACTAGAACCTGGGGTTTGATGATCGATGTGATCGCGCAAACTGGGCGATATCCTCCAAACGCCTTAAGTCTGGCCAACTTCGTAGTCGAAGGCGAGAAACGGTACTGGCTACATGTTGCGATCGATCGCTTTACAGGACAAATCATCGATCAGGAACTCGAGCCTGTTTACGAGTAACAGCACGACGCTTAGCGCGGGCTTGGCCGTTTTCAGTTCGGCGTAGGACAGACACAAGAACTTACCGCCGATTACACGAATCACACGGCCAAAATGAATAAATTCTGAGCACTGTCAGTTCTAATTATTGAGAAGTTCATTTCGCCGAGTCGGCGAAATCAGCGCGCGAGTTGCAGGCGCGCTCCCCAGAATCAGACCGCGCCGCCGGTCTTCAACAGCTTGATGGCGTCCCGCAATTCGGCGGCGCGTTCGTACATTTCCTTGGTGATCGCGCTTTCCATTTCGCGCTGCATGATCTCCAGTTTCGAGAGCGGACGTTTGGCGCGGACTTCCTCGAGCCATTCGTCGAGAAAGTTGATCTCGGAACTTTTCGACGCGAGCTCGGGAAAATTTGAGCGCTGAAAAAAATCCGCGATCGCGTCGCGTCCGCGTCGAATCTCGCTCATCGCTTCCGCGAATTTTCCCTGGCCGAGCAAAATGGACGCCCTGGCGCGCGTATTCATCATCAGCACGTAAGGCCGAAATTGTTGCAAGCCCCAGGAAAGCTCTTCCCGATTGGTATGCGCGAGCACGAAATCGAACAGGTCGAGGTTGCGCTGGGTGTCACGCACGACGCCGGCGAAATCGTTGATCTGAAACAAACTGAGATAACGGTGATAGTATTGAATGCCTTCCTGCTGAAGCTCGGTGCATTGCTCCGGCGACAGCTCGTAGTCTTTCGCCTTTTCCTCCGCGCACGCGGCGCGGCTCTGATGATAAGCGAGGAGCGACTCGTAATTGTGCGGCCGTTGTCCATCGGGCCGGCCGGTCATTTCCATTTGCAACACGCCGAGATCGATCCGCAATTGCAATTTCTCCCGACCATCGAGCCCGATGATCTTACGCACTTTGATCGTGCCATTCTCGTGCGGCCAATCCTTCAGGATGGTGTTCAAATCCAAACTCATCGCAAGTCAAGCATCGAACATTTGCCCTTCCTTTGTCAATGGGCGGTATCCTTCCTTCAATTACGGATTGCGGGATTCACCGGATGGCGCGGAGCGGCGAACAGCCAAGCTAGAGAAGGGATTTCAGTTCTTGGATGGTGATTAGCGCTTGTCTGACAGTGCTTTGCACTGTTTTTGGCGCAATTGAGGAATGGTTTGGAACCGTTCCGCACAGACCAGCCTTTCGAGCGTCGGATGTTCAAACCCTCGCGGTCACCATGAAGAAATCCCAAGCGCTTCAGCGCGAAGAACCTCGCCACCTGCATTCTTGTCAACGCGCCTGTTTCTACGCCTCAACTGTGCAAGGGTTGATGGTTGATGGTTGATGGTTGATGGTCGCGCGTGGAGCATGCCATCGAGTCGTTCATCCGCTTCCTTGCCGTCGAGCGCGGGCTGTCGGAAAATTATCAACTCTCCACTCAACGATCTTTGACAGAGTTCGCAAACTGGTGCGTCTCGAAGAAAAGGATCGACAATTTCCGCGGCATCACGTTGCCGCTGATCAGCGAGTATCTCGGCGATCGGAAACGGGCGGGGTTGTCCGCGTCCTCGATCAAATTAATCGTGGTCGCGCTGAAGATTTTCTTTCGCTTCCTCGCGGAGAAATGCGCGATTGAGCGCGACCCGGCCGAAGCGCTTACGCTGCCGCGGATCGAGCGTTATTTGCCGGAAACGCTGAACGAATTGCAAGTCGAGCACTTGATCGAAAACATCGATACGAAAGTTTCTCTCGGATTGCGCGACAGAGCGATGGTCGAACTGCTTTACGCAAGCGGGTTGCGCATCTCCGAGCTGGCGAATGCGCGGCTCGAGAATTTCAATTTCGAAGAACGAATCTTGCGCGTACTCGGCAAAGGAAACAAGACCCGCCTCGTGCCGGTCGGCCGGAAAGCGTGTGACGCGCTCGCCGCTTACTTGTCGGTGGAGAGGCCCAAGCTTGTGAAACGCCGTAGCGGCAGCGAAATTTTTCTCTCCGAGCGCGGCACGAAATTAACAACTGCGCGGATCTGGCAGATCGTGAAAAGGATTTCGCGCCACTCCGGATTGGAAAAGAATATTTATCCGCATTTGCTCCGGCACAGCTTTGCTACGCATCTGCTCGGCAACGGCGCCGACCTGCGCATCATCCAGGAAATGCTCGGCCACGCCGACATTTCGACCACGCAGGTTTACACACATGTCGATCAACAGCGATTAAAAGCCGTCCACCGGCAATTTCATCCGCGTGCGTAAGCGGAGGTTGATGGTTGATGGAAGGGGGCGCGAGTTCCTATTTTTCGTTAATTGATCCCGCGTCCAGCATCGAGTATCCAGCATCCAGCACTTATGAAACGCATTTTCCTTTCACTGATTGCCGGCGCTCTCGCAGCGCTTGCGATTTGGTACGGCGTACGCATTTCGGAAAAGACGTCGCACGCGGTCGTCAGCGCGCTTCTCCCGCGCGAAACGATTTTCGTCGCACACGTGCCGGACTTTAACCAAACGCGTAACCAGTGGCATCACTCCGACATTTACCAGATCTACCGCGAACCCACTGTGCAGGATTTTTTGCGCAAGCCGCTGGCCAGACTCCCGAAAACAGATGCGACTGCACAGACGCTACAGGAGATCGAGCAGCTCGATCCCAAAGATGCCTTCGTCGCGCTCATTTCCATCGACAATAACAATCCGAGATTTGCGGGCGGTTTTCGGTTTCGAGGAAGTCAGGATGCAGCGGAGGCGATTGTGGGTAAATGGCGAGCGAAATTGCTCGAAAAAAATCCAGCAGCGAAGCGCGAGAAGGTCGCCTACCAACAGCATCAGATCGAAACGATCGCCGCCGCTCCCTTCACATTGGCGACGGCTTATGACGGACACTGGTTTTTCGCCTCGAACGATGTCACGGAACTGAAAGCGCTGCTCGATCGCACCGATCGGCACAGCAAAGATCCGCAAGGTATGCTGGACGGGGGAGAGTCATATCGCGCAGCTGCCGCGCACATGCCATCGAGTTACGCGGCGTTTTTTTATCTACAACCAAAGGCTTTTGCCGACAAACTCGCATCGCTCCGCGCGGCCATCGGACAGCGGATCACGCCTGACCAACGCACCATGGTTGAGAAGGTCCGAGCGATTTGTGGGACGACCCGGTTCGAGAACGGGAAAATCCGCGATGTCATCTTCGTCGGCATGCCGAAGCTGGAACAAGATGCGACGCTCGATCGATCTTCCCTGACGCTGGCAACGAAGGACACGTTTTTCTACCTTGCGATGCTGCTCAACCTCGGACAAAAGATCGACGCGATCAATCAGACGGCCGGCATTGGCGGCAGAGTGCAGCAACTTTTTCAGACTCTCTCCGCCAACGGGATTACAGCGGATGATTGGAAGGCCGCGTTCGGATTGGAATTGGGATCTTTCGCCGACTGGCCGGCCAATGCGCGCTGGCCATCGTTACTCCTGGCGCTGCCGGTCAAAGACACCACCAAAGCCAGCCAGATTGTCGAGGCCCTCACCAAAGTGGACGAAGACGCGACCTGGACACGAATGGAAAAAAACGGCGTGCACTATTTCTCGATGCAATCCCCCGCCAGTTTCGTCCCAATCACGCCGTCATTTGCGTTGTCGAATCGAATCCTGGTTGCAGGTTTGGACCGGGTCTCGGTGGAGGAAGTGATGAAGCGTGCCGGCATCTCGGCAGCGGATCTATCGAATTCGCAGGTCTATTCGGCTGCGGCGCGATCCGTTCCGGTGCCGACGAACTTTTTTGCCTATGTCGATACTGCTCTGCTCTATTCGCGGCTCGATGCGACTCTGCGCCCCATGCTGCTGATGAGCGCGGCGTTTATGCCCAAGATGAATGATTATGTCGATGTTAGCAAGCTTCCCGCACCCGAGGTCATTACCAAACATCTCAGCCCGATCGTTTCATCACAGAGATATGAGCGCGACGGTTATATGGCCGAATCGGTTGGACCAGTCACGTCGAATCAGGCAGCGATAGGTTTGGGCTTGCCTGCCGCATTTTGGGCGATCGGTTGGCAGCGGGGCCGCTAGCGGCGCGCCATTTCGGCGCTATCTCTTGTTAATCGCGGCCGGGCTGAGAAATATGCTGCGTTCTCGCCAAAATGTGTTATCCTTCTCGGCCTATGGCCATTCTAAAGAAAAATGCATTCTCCCGCCGCGTCCCCGATCTCGTAACGGAAGAACTGGTAGCGGTACTCTCCCGGCGCGCCTCATTCGAGTTCAAAGAACTTTTCGACATCGTGCACGAAAATCTCCGGGCGCGAAACGCCGCCAGCGGCGGCGAGGAAATGCTGCGGCTGCGAGCCTATGAGAAGCTGCAAAATCTGGTCGCGCGCGGCGCGGTCAAAAAGAATGGCAAGAAATACAAAGGCCTTCCCTCGGCGCTGGCGCATGCGATTGCACCGCAGAACGGGCATCTCGCCGCAAGCGTAAGGTAGTCGATTAACGGCGCGCCAATTTTCGGGCAACGGCGAATGCTGCGAGAATACCTGCCTGTTCTCTTGCAAATGATCGTGGCGATAGGTTTTGCCGCCTCCGCTTTGCTCGTAAGCGTCGCGGTCGGAAAAACGGGCAAACGCACCCGGGCGAAAGATAGCGCGTATGAATGCGGCATGGTGCCGCAAGGCGGGGGACAACCGAGGTTCAGCGTAAGATTTTATCTCGTGGCCATGCTCTTCATCCTTTTCGATCTGGAGATCGTGTTCATGTATCCATGGGCGGTCGTTTACAAAGAGGCGATTGCGCAGAGCAGCCTCATCTGGTGGAGCATGCTCAGCTTCATCTCGATCTTGATGGTCGGCTACGTTTACGCGCTCAAAAAAGGCGCGCTGGACTGGAAAAAATAAGCGCGACGCGCCCGGCGAATCGACATTGTCCAGAGTCACGGGATTCACACTTGCGCCTCCCACTGGAACCGCCTAATACCTTTAGCCTCCATGGTTCACCACATCGTCCTTTATAAGCTCAGGCCAGAAGTCACTCCCGCCCGCATTGAGGAAATGATGATGAATACCCGCATGCAGCTTTTGAAAATCCCCGAGGTGTTGAGCATCAAGTGCGGGAAACGGATCGATCCGGAATTGCCCTGGCCCTTCTTTATCGCGATCGATTTCGAGTCGATGGATAAGTACGCCATCTTCCGCGAAGACCCCGTTCACGTGAAGTTCATGGAAGAAGTGATCAAGCCGAACACGGCCGATTCTCTCACTCTGGATTTCGAGATGGATCCCGGCAAAGACGTCCGGTTCTCGTAATTGTAGTCGATCTTGGCGGAAGCCGCGTTGCTATTTCACTGCGGCGCGCTTAATCATCGGGCGCGATGCGACTCGGCTACCTCTACTCGCGCTATCCGGTCATCTCGCAGACCTTTTGCGATACCGAAATGCTGGCCCTGGAACGCTTTGGCCTGGCCCTTGAAATTGGCTCAGTCTATTCTCCCCTCACCAGTTTGCGGCACGAGCATATCTCCCGCCTTCGCGCGCCGATTCACTACGCGCCGCCGCAGCAAATTCTGCGAATCTGGGAAAAAAATGCAAAGGTGAACGGCAAGTGGCCCGGCGCACTTGTCGATCTTCACGAGCGGAAATATGGCGGGCGCTTCAAGTCCGAGCAACGTGCGCGTAATGCCCTCTACTTCGCGGACCTTTTTACGCGCAACGGCGTGGATCACTTTCACGTCCACTTCGCCAACCGCGCCGCGCACACTGCGCTTTTCCTGAAAGAAATTTCCGGCATCCCCTTCAGCGTCACCGCGCACGGCCAGGATTTCATGATCGATCTGGAAAACGACGATCTTCTGCGCGAAATCTGCGCCGCGGCGGAGTTTGTCGCGGCTGAAACCGATTACAGCTGCGAGTTGCTTTGCCAACGCTGCCCAGATTCCGCGGCGAAGATCCACCGGGTCTACAACGGGATCGATCTGGAACGATTCCCGCCTCCGCTTCCGGCGACGATGAATCCCGCGGCGCGAATCCTCAGCGTTGGCCGGCTTGTTTCGTTCAAAGGATTCGAACTCCTCATCAACGCGTGTGCGGAATTGACGCGCCGCGGTCTTGATCTTACCTGCGAGATCGTTGGCGACGGACCGCTGCGCGAAAATTTTCAAGCAGAGATCGACAAGGCGAACCTCTCTTCGCGAATCGCTTTGGTCGGCTCATTGTCACAAGGCGCGGTTTTCGAAAAACTGCGCGCTGCCGATATCTTCGCGCTCGCTTCGGTGGTCGATGGTCAGGGCGCAAGTGATGTCTTCCCGACCGTAATTCTGGAGGCGATGTCCGCTGCGCGCCCGGTCGTTTCGACCCGGCTCGCTGGTATTCCCGAATTAGTCGTCCACGAAGAAACGGGATTGTTGGTACCGCCCGGCGACGCCACCGCGCTAGCCGATGCGCTCGAGCCATTGATACGCGATCCCGCGCTGCGATTGCGCTACGGTCAGGCCGGACGCGGGCGAATAGAGAAGCATTTTCGAATCGAGAAAACAGTCGAGCCGTTGCTGCAACTGTTGGAGATGCCGTCCGTCGCGCAATGCGAACCAGCCGCTCAACATTCTGTCCACCAGATCGCCTATTTGATCGATCGCTGGCCGGACGAAGATTTGCCGCTCCTCCAGCGCGAGCTTCACGAGATGAAGCGACGCAACATCTCGATCGTGCCGTTCGTGTGCGAGTTGAATTCCACGGCGCGTTTTACTCACACCATGGAACAGTGGGCGGAGCGGCTGGAATTTTTGCCCGACGCAATGGCAATCGAAGCAGAGTGGCGGGCGAACCGCGTCCTCACGCAAAAATTGGAACAGAAGCGAGCAAACGAAGACGAGCGCGCACCAGCCGCGAGTTTCCTGCGGCAGGCGCGTTTTGCTCTCGCATTGCGCAAACTGCTCCCGGAGAAAGAAATTTCGCACCTCCACGCGACCAGCTCGCGCGCACTCCTTTGTGCGCTCATCTTGCGGGAGATTGTCGATGTTACAGTCAGCGCCACGATTGAGCCGCGACCGGAACTGCCGCAAAGTTGGATCAAAAGCGCGTTACGCCGATGCGAGGGCGGACGGCTGAGTGACCGCAAAATGAACCCTCGTCGCGGCAGTTCATTTCTCTTCGACAAGGCATCGCGTGTTTCCTTTCCAACGAAAACAATCCGGCAGCTCGAAGAAAAAATCGGGATCAATTTGACCAGACACGCGAGTTTCTGGCAGGAATGGTCGGAGTTGCTGGCGCGATGGAGCCGCAAGAGCGCGGAGAGAAAACCAAAAACAAGCTCATGAACAAGAAAGCCATTCTTCTCGCCGGTGGCGCCGGGACCCGTCTCTTTCCCCTCACCAAAATCGTCTGCAAACAGCTTCTCCCCATTTACGACAAGCCGATGATCTGCTATCCGCTCGCCACGCTCATGCTGGGCGGTTTGCGTGAGGTACTCCTCATTTCGACACCGAAAGACGTGCCGATGCTCCGCAGTTATTTGGGTGACGGCGCGCAACTCGGCATCCGCATCGAGTACGCGGAGCAGCCGAAACCGGAAGGGATTGCCCAGGCTTTTTTGATTGGCGCGAAATTCATCGGCCACTCCGGCGCATCGCTCATTCTCGGCGACAATATTTTCTATGGGAAACTTGACTTCTATCGCGCCGCTCTCGAGCTCGAGCGCGGCGCGTGCATTTTCGGATATCAAGTGCGCGACCCGCAACGTTACGGCGTGGTCGAATTCGATGCCGCGGGCAAGGCCGTCAGTCTGGAGGAGAAACCGAAACAGCCGAAGAGTCATTTCGCCGTGCCAGGGCTTTATGTTTACGACGAGCGTGTGGTCGATCTCTGCCGGACGCTGCGGCCGTCGGCACGCGGCGAACTAGAGATTACGGATTTAAATTTGCTTTATCTCAAACAGAACGAGCTGCACGTGAAGTTGCTCAGCCGCGGCATGGCCTGGCTCGATACTGGCACGCAAACGACTCTGCTCGATGCCAGTAATTACATCGCGACCATCGAACATCGACAGGGAATGAAGATCGCATGTCTCGAGGAGGTGGCGCTCCGCATGGGTTTCATTACTCAGTCCGATCTTGCAGCAATCATCGATCGCCTACCGAAGAACGAATATCGCGACTACCTGCGGCTGGTTTGCGACGAAGGACCGGGCGTTCTTCACCCCGAACCGCAAGGCTAAACTTATTTGGGCTGCTCGCGCAGCAGATGGCTCGTGTCGGCAAGTACCTTTGTAACCGCGTCCGCCTCCGTCGCATCGTAATAGCCGCGGATTTTGCCATGTCGATCCACCAAAATCATTCGGGTGCTGTGCACAGGCCTTCCGATTTCCTCGCTCCCATCTGAGACCGCGAGTTTGAATCCCTTCTCCGAAAGATTGTAAATCGCGGACTGCGCACCGGTGAGAAAGTCCCAGCGGCCCGGTTCAGCCAGGAGCTTCTCCGCGTAGCCGAGCAAAACCCTCGGGGTGTCCCTTGCCGGATCGACCGTAAACGAGACAAGATGTACGTCCGTTTTCTCCAACGGTTTTTGCAACTCGCTCATCCGCGTGCTGATCATCGGGCATGGCCCGGGACAGGTCGTGAAAATAAAATCCGCAATCCAGATTTTCCCATTCAACTGTGCTGAGCCGAAAGGCTGACCATTTTGGTTGATGAGTTGAAAAAGTGGAACCGTGCCATAGGACTCGACCGCGCGATTGGCGAAATGGTTTACTTGAGCGCGCCAGACAAAGAAAAACACCGTCGCAACAACCAACGGACTGCCGAGCAGCACCGTTTTCCAGACGAGCGCGCTCCGAGACGGCGCGCGATTCAACGGCATTGAGACAGCGTTCATGCTTTAGTCAGCACCAGCGCGCCGAGGAGCAGCGGCAGATATACGATCGATGCGATGAATAAGGCCCGCGCCGCGCGCGCGGTTCTTCTCCGGTGAAATTGCATGGCCACAGCGATAAACAAGCCGCCGAGCGCAAACGCGATCGGAACGTAAATTGCGTTCGCGAGGCCGAGATAAGCCGGTACCGCTCCGACGATGAGAAGCAGCATGCAAAACAGAACGCTTTGGCTAGAGCTGCGCGCTCCGGTCTCATCACCGCTCGACATCATTCGAAATCCGGCGCGCGCATAATCTTCACGATACATCCAGGCCAGGGCGAAAAAATGAGGCATTTGCCAGAAAAACAGAATCGCGAACAGACTCCACGCACCGGCATCGAGCGTTCCCCGCGCAGCCGCCCAACCAATGATCGGCGGAATCGCGCCGGGAATTGCGCCGACCAGGGTGTTCGTGGTGCTGATTCGTTTCAGCGGCGTGTAAGCGAAAATGTATAAGATAATTGTCAGCGCCGCGAGACACGCGGTCACCGCATTGCAAGCAAACGCGAGGTAAATGATTCCGGCGATTGCGAGCAGCGTGCCAATCAGAAGCGCATCGCGCGCGAGCATTCTGCCGGCGGGGATCGGGCGTGTTCTCGTGCGGTGCATCAAGGCATCCGCCCTCCGCTCCCACCATTGATTGAGCGCGGCGGCACTCGCTGCGGCCAGCGCCGTTCCGAACACAACGTGAAAAAGCCCGAAGTAACTGATCGGATTTTTTGCGCCGAGATAATAACCGACCGCGGTCGTAAGCAGGACAAGCAACGTGAGACGCGCTTTCACGAGCTGAGCAAAATCGGTCGCGGCTCGATTACGCACTGCCAGCGCGCCGTTCGCGTCGGAGATAGTCTCGATCGCAGCCGTTTTCATGCGACGGCGGTTCCCCGCTGTTCGATCGGGTGCGTTGCCGATCTTGCATTTGGATGCGCCGGCAAGATTCGCCTGCAAATCGCGTAAATGCTCACGCCGAAAGATAGCATGATCGCGCCCACCGCGACATGCGCGGTGGCAATATCGGCGGCTTTGTTGCTCCAAATCGCCCAGGCGCCGAGCGTAAGCTGGCCAAACAATAGAATGAGCCACCAGATCGACAATCGCTTGAGTGGCGCAATGTGCCGAGCGTTTTTCCAAACACGAAAACAAAACGCGATCACAGCCACGGCTATGATCGCGGCAAGAAATCGGTGCGCCATTTGTAACCAAATTTGAAACGCCGTCACGTCCGATAAAGCGCGCGCGTCTCGCCAGGCGTTGATCTTCGCGAGCGCGGTCGCGCTTGTGTCCGGAATCCACCCGCCATTTGCGGTCGGAAAATCGAGAATGGACAGATCGCGATGTTGATGACGCATGGTCGCGCCAAGAGCGAGCTGGACATAAATCGCAATCGTCGTTGCCAGCGCGATCATTTTGATGGACCCAAAGTTTGTCGGATCGGCAAACACATTCGCAGGCGATCGCCAAAAGTTGGTGGTCACGACCGCGATCACCACGAGCAATCCGAGAAATGCTTGCGCGAGACAAGCATGGAAAATTCCGATCTCAGCTTTCAACATCGTGACGCGCAGTCCGCCAAGGACGCCTTGCAGAATGACAGCTGCGACTGCGATCACGCCGAGATTACGCACCCATTCTCGATCTTCGCTGCGCCAAAGCCAGACTGCGAGAATGACGGTGAGGAACCCAACCGCCGATGCAATCAGGCGATGGGTGTGTTCAAAAAAAATCCCGCCGATCCATTTCGAGACGGGAAACAAGAACATGTTGTAGCCAAACGTAGTCGGCCAATCCGGCACGGCGAGCCCGACACCTTTGCTCGTGACCATGCCCCCACTGCAAATGAGAAACAGGGTCGCGACTGAAGTCAACCACGCGAAGCGATTGAGCCATTTGTTGTAGCGGCGGTCTGAGACCGTCGCACTATTCGAGATCGACCTGCCCACGGTTGGAAAATAACCGGGATAAAAATAAATGCGACGGTCACAGACCGCCGCTACAGAGGGGCCATCTATCCGTGAGGGCTCGGAGACGCTGCTGGCGCTGGCGGCTTGTTTTCTTGTTGCGCGTTTGGATTCTCGGTCTTCGGCGCGCCTGGCGGCGGTGCGCTCTGTGTTCCGGCGAGCTCAGCGCGTTCTTTGAGCCACGCTTGATAATCCGCTGGTGAATCGACCACCAGCGTCCCCTTCATCCCGTAGTGACCGAGCCCGCAAAGTTGGCCGCAAATCACTTCATAGGTTCCCGTTTTAATTGGCTTGAACCACAGCGGAATGAGCGAACCGGGGATTGCGTCCGCGGCGATGCGCATGCTCGGCAGGAAGAAGTCGTGGATTACATCTTTGGATGAAAGCTCGATGATTACCGGGCGATCCACCGGAACATGCAGTTCGCCAAGCGTCACAATATCGTCTTTACCAGCAGGATCGTTCGGATCGAGGCCAAGAGGATTTGAATTCGTGACCAAGTTGACATCGCGTCGGCCAAACTGCCCATCCGGTCCAGGCAAGTGAAAATTCCAGCTGAACTGTTGGCCGACGACGTGGACAAGAATCGCGTCCTTTGTCTCCGGAAATTCGTTTACCCGTCTTGCCCAAAGTGGAATCGCGAACCCGAGCAGCAGAACTGCCTCGATCAAGACAACGGAAAATTCCAGGTGCGTTGAGATGCCGCTGCGCACGCCTTCATGATCGGCGGCGGGATGGCGACTCTTGTGGAAGCGAATCAGAACAAAGATGAAAAACGCCGACCAGCCAAAGAATAGCACGCTCATGAACCAGTGGCTGAACTCGATGATGTGGTCGATCTGGTAGCCGTGCTCGGAAGCGTTGGGCGGTTGGCCGAGGAATTCGTTGATGAGCGCCAGGCTACTCATACTTTTCCAAATCTTCGTCGGTGATTTCCTGATGCGGCTCGAGCGGCATCCGACCATGGCGCCAAATATGAAAACTGAACGCGCCGATTCCACCCAGGACCGACATCACAGCTCCAAAAAGAAACCAGATCGCAACCGCCATGTGCTCGGTCGATTTTCCATCCTTGGCGCCGTAACAGAACGGACACGCCATCGCCTGCCCGAGCGGCGAAAAGATGGACAAGAGCAAGATCGACAAAATTTTCGCTTTCATGTAATGATGCGGAGCCGTTTCATTTTCCGGTAAAACCAAACGCCGTAAACGACCAGCGCGACGGCGGCAGCAAATGAGCAGATCGCGCCGGCAAGATAAATCGGCGCGCCTTCCACGAGATCGACCCAAATGCACCAGCCTCCAACTCCGAGCGCGAGCAGGGTTGAGAACACGATGAAGACGATGTGAAAACCTTTCAGTGACATTTAACGAACGACCGGGTAGTCGTACCACGCAAGAAAGATAAGCCAGAAGAGTCCGAGCACAAAAAAACCGGTGAAAACGAGGACGCGATAGATAAGGCGTTTTTCCGCCGCGAGATGCATGAAGATTGCCGCGACCAATCCCGCCTTTAGCGTCGCAACGAGCATGGCCACCGCGATGTTCGCCTTCGGCGTGCCAAAGTTCACGTAGGAAAGAGCGACCGTGATCGCGGTGAAGCTGAGCAGGAGCGCACCCACCATCAAGTAGCCTCTGACGTGTTTCTGCACGTTGTGCGCGTATTCCTCGTGCTCGCTCGGGTCTTGTGAAATGTCAGGCGGGTTGTTCATGGTTTAGAGCAAATAGAAAAGCGGGAACACGAAAATCCAGACTAGATCGACAAAGTGCCAGAAGAGGCCGCAGACCTCGACGCGGTTGGCCAAATGTTCGGGATTACGCTGGTAAAGCCTTTTACTGACTGGAAGCCACATGTAAATGAACACGAGGACGCCACCGAGCACGTGCATTCCATGCAAACCGGTAATCGTGAAATAGCTGGCAAAATATGCACTGTGCGTTGGCAAAAACATGGTCGCGCGCTCCACGTCTTCCTTTTCGATCTTCGCGATTTTGTCGGTGGGCGGGACGTAGAAAAAATGCGGCCGGTCCAAAGCGGGATTGGTTGGATCGGCGTTGACCGGATCGAGCGCGACTTCGTATTCCTTGATGTTGGGATCGTTCAGCGCCGCGTGATTGTGCAGGTGTCCGCTGATCTCGAGACGCGGTGGCAGACCTCTCTCGGTCGCGTGCTTGTTTCCGAGATACGGTTCATATTTTTCGAGCGCTTCCGGTTTAATGTAAGCGCCGAAGTGTTCGAACTTCTGCGGCCACTCGTAAACGAGTTTAACGGTCAAAAAAATCACGCCGCATAAAATCGTGGCCAGCATGTACCACCAATAAGCACGGTAGCGGCGCATCTTCAGCGCAGCCCAGGCCAACACCACGGTGACCGACGACATGATGAGGATCGCCGTGTTCATCGTGCCAACGGGCACATTGAGCAATCCGTGCGGCCATTCTCCGGGCCGAGCATCGAGTCGCAAAAAAATGTAGGCGGAGAAAAGTCCGCCGAAGAGCATTATTTCCGAGGCGAGGAAAAGCCAGATGCCGACCTTGGCGTTCCAAAGGCCGGTGTCCGGCCGCGTGGAAATTGTGTACGGGATCTCCATTCGTTAGGCTACACGAGCACTGGTTGCTCGACGGTCTTGCGCCGCGTGCGCTCGGTCGGTTCAACCGGCTCGTTTTGCATGGTGAAATCGCGCTCGCCACCAGGCAGGCTGTATTCGTAGGGGCCGCGATAAGCCACGGGCGTCGTAACGAAATTTCCATGGGGCGGAGGCGACGGCGCGGTCCATTCCAGCGTGGTCGCTTCCCATGGGTTGTCGTTCACCTTTTCTCCATGCTTGATGCTCCAGAAAAAATTGATAATGAACGGAATTTGCGCCAGGCCCATGATCCAGGCGGCCCATGAGATTGGCGTGTTCCATTGAAATCCGCTCAGACCCCAAATGTGTTCACCGGAGAGAGTCCAACCCTGCCCGCCGTCGTACCAGCGCCGGTGCATGCCGGCCATTCCCTGCAAAAACATCGGCAGAAAAATTACGTTCATGCAGATGAGCGACGGCCAGAAATGCACTTTGCCCCAGAACTCGTTCATCCTTCGCCCCGTTGCTTTCGGGAACCAATAATAGATGCCGGCAAACAGACCGAAGAGCGTGCCGGGCGCGACGATGTAATGAAAATGCGCGATCACGTAGTAGGTGTCGTGCAGATAGAGATCGGCCGAATTAAAGGCCAGTGGAATGCCGGTGAGGCCGCCGATTCCGAACATGGGCAGGAAGGCGGTCGCAAAAAGCATCGGGACGTTGAACCGGATCGAGCCGCCCCAGAGCGAAATGAAAAATGCGCTCAAAATGATGACCGACGGAATCGAGATGAGCAGCGTGGTCGTCTGGAAAAACGCGCTCACCGTCGTGCCCATGCCAGTGAGCCACATATGATGCGCCCAGACGACGAAAGACAAAAAACCAATCACGAGCACGGAAAAGACGAGCGATTTGTAACCCCAGAGCGGTTTGCGTGAATTGTTGGCCAGAATTTCACCAACGATTCCGAATGCCGGCAAAATCAGCACGTAAACCTCCGGGTGTCCGAGGAACCAAAAGAGGTGCTGCCACAAAAGCGGACTGCCGCCGCCGCTAATGTCCATTTTCACGCCGTTGACGATGAGACCGCTCGGCAGGAAAAAACTCGTGGCCGCCACGCGGTCCATCAACTGCATGATGATGGCGGACTCGAGTGGCGGAAACGCCAGCAGCAACAAAAACGCCGTAACGAATTGCGCCCAAACGAAAAACGGCAGTCGCATCCAGGTCAGCCCTTTGGCGCGCAATTGAATGATGGTGGTAATGAAATTGATCGCACCGAGCAACGACGACGTGATTAGAAAAATAAATCCCACTAGCCAAAGCGTCTGGCCGTTAAAAAATGGATTAAGGCCCGGGCCTCTGTTCGAGATCGCCGCCAGCGGCACGTAGGAAGTCCAGCCGCTTTGTGCCGCGCCGCCCGGCACGAAGAAACTGATGAGCATGACCACGCCACCAACCGCGAACGCCCAGAAACTCGCGGCATTGACTTTCGGGAACGTCATGTCCGGCGCGCCGATTTGCAGTGGCACGACGAAATTGCCGAACGCCGCGAACGCCACCGGCACAACGCCCATAAAGATCATGATCGTGCCGTGCATCGCGCCTAACGAGTTATAAAACTCGGGCGTCATCTTGCCGTCCGGCATGGTGTTCGGACCGAAGAAATACGGCAGCCACCTGCCGATTACCGGTAGCGCCTGGCCGGGATAAGCCAACTGCCACCGCATCAGCATCATCAGGCAAAAACCGAAGAGCAGAAAAACCAGGCCGCAGAGGCCGTATTGAATGCCGATCATTTTGTGGTCGGTGGAGAAAATGTATTTTCGCCACCACCCAAGCTCATGATGCTCGTGTTCGGCGTCGTGTTGCTGTGGATCGTGATGCGTTGCCAGAGAGGTGGAAGCGTCCATTTCGGGAGAAAGTTACCCTGTCAATATCAAGAGAGAAATTGAGTTTGCAAAGCGCGAAATTCACGAAAATCCGCGCGGCGCTCGCGTCTCACGCGTTGGTTTCGGCGTCCTGCCGAAATGATCTCTGCAACAGATGTCGATCTTGCCTATGACCGAGGCGATTGTCGCAAGCGCTCTTGGCGTTGCAACTCCCGCTGAATCATCTGCTCCCGGCGCGATCCAAGCCAGCGATACGAGTAAACGTTCAACCCATGGGCCAGCAATCCGATTCCCCATCCAAGAATGACCCATGGAAACCAGAGATGGTCCGGGCTTTTCAAGAGATTAAGGATCGCGAGCAACACGTTCGCCACCACGTAAATCATGGCGTGCCGGTAAAACGCCAGCTGCGTTTCCACCCGCCAGGCCGCCCGTCGATATGCGATGTCGTCCATGCCGCAATGTCAACATGCCGAGCTCAAAATTGCCAGCGCAAACTGGTGCAGAGGTGCATTGGCTTTCAACGTGAGCAAAAGCTCCCGGCCACTCACTAGTCACTAATCACGATTCACTTTTTTGATTCCACCACTTCGACAATTGCGCCTCCGGAATTTCCGGGATCGCTCTGCCTGCTTTATCGTAGTGCGATGTATCGTTAAACAACGTCAACCGTGCCCGAGTCGCGTCCCGAAAATCGACGATATTTAGCGCGGCTGGTTTTTGGTCGAGATTATCACGATAGCGGCGCGGATCGAAACCGAGCAGCGAGCTGAGCAAAAGCCGGATGGTCGCTTTGTGCGACACGATTAGAATATTTTTGCCGGGATACTCGCGGACCAGCTCGATCAACGCGGGCAGAGCGCGCGCCGTCACAGCGAGACCGCTTTCGCCGCCCAGCGGCGCAAACGTGTACGGGTCCTTCTCCCATTCCGCGGCTTCTTCCGGAAAACGTTTTTCCACTTCGCGCCGAGTCATCTGTTCCCAGCGGCCATGGTTAATTTCTCGGAACCCATCGCGCGTCTGCACTTCCAGCCCATGCGGCCCGGCCAGAATTTGTGCCGTTTCAACGGTGCGGCCGAGCGGCGACGCGTAAACCGCCGCGATCTTTTCGCGGCTCAAGCGTTCCGCCAACCGCTGCGTTTGTTCGCGGCCTTCATCGGAAAGTGCAACATCGGTCGCGCCAGCAAACCGATCTTCCGCGCTCAAAACCGTGGCGCCGTGCCGCACCATGAAGACCCGCGTTCCTGTTGACGTCATACGCTCGACTTCTCATGACGTAAATCATGCAAAAAAGAAAGTTAAACCGGATGGAATCGACCTGCGGCTGCCAGCCGGCCATCAATTTGCGGCACCCTCTGTATGGACGCGCGATTTTGACCGGGCGCGTCAGCCTCGCCGATCAATGCCGCTTTCCCATGACAAACCGGAGGAGGACGATCAGAGCGCCTGCCAAAACCAGCGCAGACCGGCGCCGCCTCTTGGCGAGAGAAGGCGCAGAAGCCGAGGATGGCAATGTTACCTCGCCATTGTCTTGTATGATGGCCATGATCTCATCGTAGAGATGTCGCACGCCCTCCTTGCGGACCTTCGGCTTTGAGGTGCCTTTCACTGGCTCGGCTAGCGAAAGCATTTCGCCTGCCATCGACTTGCCGTGGAGACAGATTCAGGTTTCCTGTCTGAGCGTTACAGTGACTTCGGCACAGCGAGAGGTATTCGCCGCCACGGGTTGCGACGTCCGGTTCGATAATCTGACGCGACAACTCTTCGCCACCGATGCGTCAATTTATCAAATCGAACCGATCGGCGTAGCCTTCCCGCGCAGCGCGCAACAAGCTAGCGCCGTGATCCGCGCAGGGGCGGATGCGGATATTTCCATCACGCCCCGCGGCGCGGGCACGAGTCTGGTGGGAAACGCCATTGGCGAAGGGTTGATTGTCGATTTTTCGCGCTACAACCGGCAGATCACCGATCTCGATTTGGGAAAACGTACCGTGCGTGCTGGCGCGGGTGTCGTGCTCGATCAGCTCAACGCGTTTCTCAAGCCGCACGGATTTTGTTTCGGCCCGGATGTGGCGACCAGTTCGCGTGCCACCGTTGGCGGAATGATCGCCAACAATTCCTCCGGCGCGCACGTCCCGGTTTACGGAACAACCGCCGACCATGTTGTTTCGACCGAAATTGTTCTGGTCGATGGACGAATCCTGAACGTCGGTCCCGGATTCGATTCGTTAAACGCGGAACGCGACAAGATCGACAATCTCATTCTGGCGTGCGCCGGCGAAATGGCCGAGCGCATGCCGCCGGGTTTGCTGAAACGCTGGCCCGGATATGGGATCGAGAGATTTTCGCGCGCGCCGAACAATCTTAACGAAATTCTGGCCGGCAGCGAAGGAACTTTGGCCGCAATTTTCTCCGCCGAACTGAAAATCTCACCGCTGCCGCGCGAGAAAGGTTTAGGCCTCATCTTCTTCGCATCGGTTGACGATGCGATGCAGGCGACAGTCGAGCTCCTTGATCTTAAGCCGGCGGCGATCGAACACATTGATCGTCCGCTGCTCGATCAAACGAAGAGCCAGTTGCATTTCCAGGCCGCGCGCGACCTCCTCGAACTCGATTCGGAACCGTGCGAATCGATCCTGCTCGTCGAGTTTTATGAGGATGTCGCCGAGCGGTTGGCGCTCTTGCAATCGAGAAAACTCGGATTGCGCACAAGAATCCTAACGGACCCACACCAGATGGATCTCGTTTGGTCGGTGCGGAAAGCGGGGCTCTCACTTTTGACAGGATGCATTGGCGCGGCCAAACCAGTCGCATTTATCGAGGATGCGGCCGTGCGCCCGGCGCAATTGCCCGATTATGTGCGCGGCCTGCAATCGATCATGAAACCGCCCGGATTGAAAGCGAGTTACTACGGACATGCTGCCAGCGGGTTGCTTCACGTCCGACCCGTGCTCGACCTGCACAGCGCGGCCGATCTAAAGAAATTCCGGCAAGTCGCGAATGAGACTTCAGCGCTAGTCAGGCAATTCAAAGGCTCGCTTTCTGCCGAGCACGGAGTCGGCACGGCGCGCACTGAATACATGCGCGAGCAACTCGGCGATGAGCTGCTCGGCGTGATGCGCGAAATCAAACACGCGTTCGATCCGAAAAACATTTTCAATCCCGGCAAAATCTTTGAGGTAGGGACGCCGGACTGCCCCGAAAGCTTTCTGGGGTCGGCGCAGCGCGCCGACCCTACCAAAATCGACAATCACTTCCGCGAGAACTTCGAGCGGCCGCTCCGCCTTCCGTTCACGCCACGACTTGCATTTGCGTTCAAAGACGGCTCGTTCATCGGCAATCTCGAGCAATGCAACGGCTGCGGTGGCTGCCGCAAAGACACGCCGATCATGTGCCCAACGTTCATCGCCACGGGCGAAGAAATCATGTCAACGCGCGGACGCGCCAACATCATTCGCGCCGCGCTCGAACTGCGCACGACTGGTCGTGATCCGCTGCGCTCCGCCGAATTAGACGCTGCGCTGAGCAATTGTCTCTCCTGCAAAGGTTGCACGCCGGAGTGTCCATCCAACGTGAACCTCGCGTTGCTCAAAGCGGAAATGCTTTACGCGCGGCATCAGCGCGATGGCTTGCCGTTGCGCGAGCGAATCTTCAGCTCGGTCGATTTGTTAGGCCGATTCGGCTGCGCGACGCCGCGATTCGCAAATGCAATTGTCGATCTTGCGCCGATGCGCGCGATCATCGAGAAGATGCTCGGCATTTCCGCGAAGCGTTCGCTGCCGCATTACGCAAGCGAACGGTTCGATCGCTGGTTTGAAAGGCGAAAGGTAGGGACATCGCGCTGCGATGTCTCCCGCACTGCGGGACAGCGCGGCGTCCCTACCAAAGGCCCGGTCATTCTTTGGGACGATACGTTTGTGCGCTATCACGAGCCGCACATTGGTATCGCGGCGGTAAAAGTGCTCGAAGCGCTCGGCTTTGAAGTTGCGCTCGCGAAAAATCGGAAATGTTGCGGGCGCCCGGCGTTCAGTCAGGGAAATCTCGATGCCGCGACGCAGGCTGGAGAACACAATGTCGATCTTCTAAATTCTTTGTCCTCTCAACTCTCAACTATCAACTCTCAACAAGCGGCAACGCCGATCATTTTCCTGGAGCCGTCGTGCTGGTCGATCTTCGTGGATGATTACCGCGAGCTGAAGATCGATAATGCAGAGAAGGTCGCGGCGCGCTGTTTTCTATTCGAGAAATTCATCGACGATTTGCTCGATCGAGAACCAGATGCGCTGCAATTCAAACTCCGACAGTCGTCGCGAGTAGAGAATCGGCAGGTTAACGTGGCGATCCATCCACATTGCCACGCTAAGTCGCTGATGAATCCCGCCTTCATGGCGCGGCTGGTGGAGCGGTTGCCGGGACGAAAAGCGACGCTGCTCGATACCGGCTGTTGCGGAATGGCCGGCGCCTTTGGTGCGCTCGCCGAGAAATACGAATTGTCAGTTCAGGTCGCTGCCGATTTGCTCAGAAAGATCGAGAACGAAAAGCCGGACGCGGTTGTTGCATCCGGCACAAGTTGCCGGCACCAAATTGTCGATCTTACAAGTACGCGGCCAAAGCATATGGCGGAATTGATCGCAGAAGCAATTGCGTAACTACGTTTCGGATGAACGGGCGGTGCTGGACTCGCGCCGGCGTTGGCAGCGTCGTGCCATCTTCGATCTACTTGTCTTACTCACCAGAGCTTCTTCGATTACCACGTTCTTGTGCTGGCGCGGCCGCGTCCCCTACGACGAAACAACCTACTTCCAGAGCCTCAAACGCAGAGGCTCACACCTCGCCGACAAACTGGATCAACAACTTCCCGAATCCGCCTGAACATCTTACCAACAACCCGCTCCCAAATCCTTGACGGATCACCTCGCGCGTATGGTTAGGCGTATCGGTCATAAGCCAAGCAAATCCCAACGATCTCGATAAGCGTCCTCCTCGTCCTTGAAGTTGCGCATCGCCGAGTCGATATGCGGGCGACCTCCTCTGCCGGGTGTCTGTAGCCACTTCTGGTGAGACTCCGAGATGAATTTCGCCACGGTCTGGCTCGGCACAACGTGAAATCGGGGACGCTCAGTCGCCGGGCCGAGCGCGACAAAGACGTAGTAGTGATCAGGAGCGAAAAAGTTCTCGCTCTTCTGGTTCAGCATCCAAGCCTTCGCCCCGCGTTGATTGGTCTTGCACTGGATTGTAATCGAACGAGTAGCGGCTTGGTTCGTGGCGAGAATGTCGATGCCACGAGTGTTGCGGAGCGAGATGGAAGCAATGTAGCCGCGGCGAGAAAGCTCTGCCGCTACGAAATACTCACCAGCAACGCCTGTGAGTACCGGCGGAATGGTCGTCGGACTCGGATTGACTTTGCTGTTTATTTTCTTCGGCATGGCTTCAGGAGACGCGCTCAAATACGCCTAACAAGGTTTATGCCGAATTTTTCGGCCTAATCCACATATGGACTGTGTTTTCTTGGGTGCTTCCAACGTCCGGCGAGAAGGCAGAAAATTCATCGTTGCTCGCAGGAAGAACACTGGCGGTCGGCGGGAAGCTGCTGGCGAACGCTCGCTCGGTCGGTCTCAAGGCGTTGCCGTTGGACTGGACGGAGCGATCGGTGGTCCCTTTGGAAATGGTGTTTCGGGTACGGCGTTCGTATTCTGGAAAGCGGCAATCAGCCACTTACCGGCCTGCTTCCGCAGAGTTAGAGTTTGAATGCCTTGTCGAGGCTCAGGAATGTTTGGCGGAGTTTTAGCTCCAACCATGGACCAGTGAACGTGCGCCACCGCGACGTCGAGAGTGATGAATTTAATCTGAACTTCATTAACAGTCAGCGTGCTCTCCCGAAAAACGAAGATGTAAGCGTCGGAAAGCTTCTGCTCGATCTGCGGACGCCCTTTCCACCACCAGCCCACTACATTGACCAAATCGCCATCTTCCGTGAACAAGGCGGCATAAGCTTTTGAGTCGTGCCGGTTCCACGCTTCCTGTTGCCGTGTCTGCACGAGGTTCCGGATCTCAGCTTCGTCCTGACTCTGATCGGCACTCAATGTTTTTGGTGTTAAAGCCGCGAGCATAGCCAAAATTAAAGGCAGTCCTAGTCTATTCATATCAAAGGTGAGCAGCACCCGAATATAGAACGCGATTTGTGTCAAGAGCCATCCCGGCTTCGCTGATAGCTATAACGCTTTTACCAGATTCGGAGGCCATCGTCATCTAAGATGACGATGACGCGCAACCCGAATGCGCCGAAACGATCTTTGCAAAAAGGTTATGGCTTGGGCGGCGGCGCGGCGGGTTTCGCGGCTTCGCCAGGTTTTGGCGCGGCTTCGCCGCCGGTAAGCTCGGCGTCGGCCGGAACCGCCAACACATCAGGTTCAGTGAATGAATCCGGATGATTCGCCAGCTCTTTGCGCAACGCGGCGATTTGTTCGGCCGTAACCGGGCTGGCACTGTTCCCCCACTCGCTCCGTTCATAAGTCAGGACGTCGGCGATCCTTTGGTCGGTCAATGTTTTATCCCAGGGCTGCATCACTGCACTGCCAAATTTTTGGCCTTTGACGGTGACCGGGCCTTGCAAACCTTTGAGGACGATCATGGCCGGCCGACGCGAGCCGCCGGTTGTAAACTCTGAGCCAGCCAGCGGAGGATATTGACCGGGCACGCCGAGACCGTTGGCTTGATGACAAGTCTGGCAGTTCGCCGCGAAAATCTTTTTGCCGCGGTCGCGCGGCGTTAGTTCGGCTTGCTGCTGCTCACCCTGGGGTCCGGCACCTTTTTTTGTTGGCGGCGGGCCGCCGAGCGGATCGAGTCCGTCGCCGCTGAAATTTCCCGAGTAGCGCCCGAGATAGGCCCCGCCGAAAAAGACCGCGAGCCCGTAAACGACGATCAACCAGATGGAGAGCGGTTCAAGCCCGACGCGCGGTTCGCGTTTCTCGCGCTGAATGGCGGCGTGCACTTGCTGCACGTCCGCGGTTTCTCCGTAATCAGTCCCCTGACGAACGAGCGACGAGCGGTCGGGAGTTTGCTCGTTCATTTTGTTCCCTTCCCGGCTGCTGGCGACGCCGCGGGGGAAGCTGGTGGCGCACCAGCGGGTGAAGCTGCTGGCGCAGCTGATTTCACTTCCTTAAGTGGATGCGATTGATCGAGCGACATCAAATACGCGACGAGGCATTGCGCGTCGTAGGTGGGAACGATCTCCCAACCAGCGGGTGGCGCGTCGCGGCCAGTGAGCTTGAGAGCCTCGGCGGAAGGTTCGCCGGCGATGGGACGCTTTTCATAAAGAAAATGATAGGCCGGCATGTCCGAGTCGATCGAGAAACTGCGCGGTGAATAAAGATGCCGATGGTGCCAGGCGGCCGAGTACGGCGCTGGCTCTCCGGATTTTGGCTCACCACCAGCCGGGCTTCCAGCTGAGCTCGCGGCGACATTGGCGGCTTGCGCGACCGGAGCTGGGTTGACTCCAGCAGCAGGCGGACTCGAGCCCGCCGGTGCCGGCGATGCGGCCGCCGCAGCAGGAGATGTCGATGCAGCGGGCGAATTCGCTGGCTTTGGAGGAAGCGAGGCGGCAGGCGCGGCGGAAGAAGCCGACGGCGCAGATGAAGCTGCAGGCGCAGGAGAGCCTGTGGGGTTCCCGCTCGGCGCAGGCGAAGTACCGGGGCTAGCTGCCGCCGTGGCGTTCTCTGCTTCCGCGGGCGCGGCTTTTCCGATATTCGAAAGATCAGGACCCATCCGCTCTTTCCCGAGCAGCACCGGGCGATTGAAAATGTAATCGCGCGGGGCGCTGCGGCGCTGGCCCCATTTCGGACGCGGCTGCGGCGCAGCGTCGCGTTCTCGATCGAGGTCGGCAGCAGCATAATCAGCACGGATTTGCTCGCTGTGGCAATAGACGCAGCCGTTGGCGGCGTAAATGTGGCGACCGCGCTCGGCCATTCCCGATTGCGGCATTGGATAGATATCGGTGCCTTCTTCGTCGGATTGCGGCTCGAGATGTCCGATTTGCAGATTCGGAATTAAGATCAAGCCCACCCATGAAAAGGTGAACGTTCCAAAAATTCCGAGGGCGAGAGGGACGAATCCTTTCATAGGTGCGCTTCAGAACCCTCCTCTTCAACTGGATTTAAAAACGTTGGAACGCTCGATGTGCGGCCCAAGCCCAAAAGCATCAGACCGAAATGGAAAGCAAAGATAAAATGCGCGGCCGTCATCAAGAGCCCGGCCAGGCTGCGCCCGCGCAGATAGGGAAGGATCGTTTGGGTGCTCTCGCTGAAAGCGAGCGATGGATTTTCCATGTTCGCGCCTTGCAGGAGACCGCCGGGGAGCAGCATGACCGTCATCAGGCCGACGCCATAGACCGAGGCCCAAAAATGCAGTTTGATGAGCGAGGCATAACGCCACTCGCGGCCTACCAGCCGGGGCACGATGTAGTACATCGAGCCGAACATCACCATGGTAAAAAATGCGTAGAGGCCGAGATGCGAATAAGCAATGCTTGCTTGGGTGAAATTGACGTAGCGGGCGACGGAGCGCAGCGAAATCAAGACACCGACCACGCTGAAAACCGTGTAGGAAATCGCGCCGAACACAGTGAAGCGCAGTGTCGGACTGTAGCGCATGAGCGGGAAATACCCCTGCATCGTCATGTGATGATTGAGCCCAACTGTGGCGACCGGAATGATGGTGAGAATGGTCGCAGCAATGCTTGCCGTGATCATCCAGGCAGGAAACGGCCCATCCACGAGCCGTTGCATTCCGGTCCAACTGGAGAAAAACGCGTAGGTCCAGAAACCGATTGCCGCCAGATGATAACTGTAAACCGGGCGGCCGATCACTTTCGGAATCATGTAATAAGCGGTGCCAAGCCCGATCGCGCCGAGCCAGAGAAAAAGCAGATTGTTCGCGAACCACCAGGCCACGGCTGCTTGCATCACGCCCTGCACCGGCACGACGAAGAGCATCAATTGCGCGGCTCCGTAGAGCCACGGGAACCAGAGAAAGGCACCGAGCAAATACCATTGCGTGATGTAAATCTGATCGCCGCGCCGGAAACGGAACATGAGCACGGCCCAGGAAATGATGAGCGAGTAGGCGACGAATAGGACGACCGCCGCGTAGGGCGGAAACTCGAGCCATTGATAACCAGTGCTGTCGCCCGCGAGAATTCCGCCGACGCCGAGCAGCACCCCAAAATTCCAAAAACCGCCGCCGGCTACGAGCAGAAGTGGATGTCGCAAAACAGTGCGGCACAACCGCGCCATCAACCAAATGGCCGTGCCCATGCCGGCCATCGAGGCCCATCCGTACACCATCACGTTCATGTGCGCCGGTCGTAGCCGGCCCCACGTCAGGAAACTGACGCCGGAGAACATATCCGGCTCGTGCAATTTAATTGAAACGAAACCGGCCAGGAGCGTGCCGATGAGCAGCCAGACAATCGCCGAAGTATAGAACATCAACACGGGCACGCGCGTCGATGCATCGATCAATGCACGCTCGATTTGCTCGACGTCACTCGTCGGCATATCCGTTGGAACGGACGGTGGTTTCAGCGGAATCTCAGTGGCGTCCATGTTGTGCGGGAAAGATCGTTGAATTCAAAATACTCATGGCGTTTTTGCCGGGACCGGCGCCGGCGTTCCCGCCGGTGATTGCGCGGGCGCTGGTGAACCAGAGGGCGCCGGTGGTGGGGAAGCAGATGGCGCTGCCGGTGGCGCGGGCGCCCCGGTCGCAGCGCCGGGAGCTGCTGGTTCGGGTGTAGCAATCGGACCAGCCGGTTCCGGTTTCTTCTGCGCCAACTCCACGAGGGTCAATTCCATGGCCCGGGCGACCGGAATCCGCGCCACGCCTTTGTTCTTGTCGATCCAACCATAAGAGCTGAGCGCTTTGGCGTCTTCTTCGCGCGCTGTCTTAAGCTTTTCTTCCCGCGCTTTAGCACGTTTTTGTTCGTAATCGTCGCCGCGCGGCGCGGGACCAATGACGGCGAGCACAATCACACCGAAAAGCGCAAACAAAAGGACAACGCCAAGCCAGGTGGAAAAGGGCGCGCGTGATTGCGCGGCTTGGCGAAGTGATTCGGCGTCGGCCATGTTAGTTCACCAGTTTCAACGATTCGATCAGGCGCGGGTCGCGCACCGGAAAGAGTGAGGTTTTGCCGAGGATGCGGAGATAAACGAAAGCGAGCGTGGCACCAATGGCGATGAGCGGAACAAAATCCCACAAACTCAAATGCACACCCGTTCCATGCAGTGCGGGCAAGACGATGATGTACATATCGAGCATTTGCATGAAGACGATCCACGCAGCGACGTAACAAAGCTGATGCGGATGTTTCTTGATCGAGCGCAGGAGCAAAATGGCGAATGGGCCGAAAAAGCGTCCGATAACAAGGAGCATGCTCATGGCCCACCACGACTCGGTGTTTCTAGTGATGAAATATTGCGTCTCCTCCGGCATGTTCGCGTACCAGATGAGCATGTACTGGCCAAAGCCGATGTAGGCCCAGAAAACACAGAAGGCCAACATCCATTTTCCCATGATGTGATAATGCTCGACCGTGACGACGTCTTTCAAATAACCGGCGCCGCGCAGAGCGGTGATCACGAGCACGAGCAGCGACATCGAGCTGCCGGCCGCGCCCGCAAAAATGTACACGCCAAACATGGTGGAGAACCAGTGGTAGTTGAGGCTCATCAGCCAATCGAACGCACCGAAGCTAAGTGACAACGCGAACATTGGCAGACTGGCGAAGGCGACCTTGCGCAACCAAATGGTGAACTGCGGATTGCCGTCCTTATCCTGCCGCACCGAAAAACGACGCAGTAACTGAGAGGCGATGATAAAAAAGCCGAAGAAAATAATCGCGCGCACGACAAAGAAATTCCAATTGAGATAAGCCCGCTTGGAATCAAGCGTTGCCTCTTTGCCCGGCGGGATGTTCATCCACTCGTAGAGATGATGACGCAGAAACAAGATGGGCAGAAAAAACACAGCCATGACCGCGAGAAGCACAGCGATGTTCTCCAATTGGCGGCGTACCACCACCGACCATTCCGCGTCGGTCGCGTAATGAACTATTGTCCAGAAGAAACAGCCGGCGCAGAGGGTGAAATAAAATGCAAAGGCAAATAGCCAGGAAAAACTAAATTGGTGCGGATCGATTGCGGCACCCGCTCCGCAAAGCGCCAGAGCCACCAACGCAATGAGCCCAAGCAACGCGGAAAGCCCGCCGAAACGATTGCTTTCGAAATATTCGCCCTCAGGCGTGGGTGGCGTTTGTGAACGGTCGCTCATTTCTTTGACGCCTCCGGTTTCGCTTCGCTTTTGGCTTCAGCCGCCTTATCCAATTCCGCGCGCTGTCCCGGCGGTACATCGGCAATCGCTCCGTTTTGACTTCGCTGAAGCGCGCGCAAGTAGGCAATGATGGCCCAACGGTCAGCGACCATAATGTTTGGCCCGTAAGCCATCATCGTGTTCTTACCGTTTGTGATCGTATTGAAAATTTCCCCGTCCGCCATTTTGCGGATCCGTTCGTCTTGCAGGCTGACCACGGTTGCCAGGCCGTATTGTTTGGTGATGCCGTTGCCGGCGGCCGTCGCGCCGTGACACATCGCGCAAGTGATGTTGAAACGCTGCTGGCCGCGTTCCATCAACTGGCGCGTGACCTCGACCGGAATGCCCGTGCCCCAGCGATCACCCATCTTACCGGTGTCGTAATAATCCGTGCCGACGCTGAAAGCGAGACGCGGAGGCGAAACCAGATCTTCAGGCGGCGCGTTGCCGGGCGAGTTTGCCGGCTTCGGCATCTCATAACCGATCGGCATCGTTCCGGCGACCGGCAGGCGCGGGCCGCGCCCATCCGCAAAAAACGCGAGCGGCGCTTGCGCCCGCACTTTCATCTGGCGAACCATGTCGGGGAAAATCTCGAGCGGCGCGCCAGTGCTCTTTTGTCCACGAAATCCGAAGACGGCGACAATCGCGATTCCGAACAACAAGAAAATGAGAAGGAAGCCGCGCAGCATATTTCAATCGTCGTGGATGATAGTGATGTGTTGCCCGCCGCTTCTCTCGAGCAGCTCACGCGCTTCGACTTCGGTGAAGCGCGGATCGCGCGCTTCGATCACGAGGAAGAATGCATCGTTGGTTACGCGGCTGAAGCGTTCCCAGTTGAAAATCGGATGATGCGGGCGGGGCAGACCGTTCATGATCAGCACGGCGAAGAACGCGGCGAATGCGCCGAAGAGCACGGTCAGCTCAAACATGATCGGAAAAAATGCCGGCACAGTCATAAAGTTCGTCGGCTTGCCGTGCACGATCAGTGGAAAGAGGAACGACGATGGGCCAAATTCTACGATGACCGCGGTGAGCAAACCCGAAATGCCGCCGGCTAGGACCACCGCGCTAAGCCACGATTTTTTCAATCCCATCGCTTCGTCCATCCCATGGATGGGAAATGGCGAGTGCACATCCCAGCGTTTGAAGCCGGCATCGCGCACAAGTTTCGCGGCTTCATAAAGAGTTGCCGCGCTCGGATATTGCGCGCCCATCCCGTAAACTTTATGGCCCGACGGTGTTCTCATGTGCGTTCCTTTGTCCCAGCCGCTGGATGATGATCAGTTGTCGATCCATAATGCGCGTCGGCTTCCGGCAAAACGATCTTCACTTCCGACATGGCGATCATCGGCAGGAAACGAATAAAAAGCAGGAAGAGCGAAGTGAAAATGCCGAGGGTGCCGATGAAGGTCCAGATGTCCACCCACGTTGGGATAAACAAGCCCCAGGACGAGGGCAAAAAGTCGCGATGCAATCCGCCCGCAATGATGATGAAACGCTCGAACCACATGCCGGCGTTTACACACATGCTAACGAAATAAACGACGAGAATATTTCGCCGACACCAGCGGAACCAGAAGAGTTGGGGCGAGAGGCAATTGCAGAATAGCATGCCCACCCACCAGTACCACCAGTAAGGACCAAATACGCGGTTCCAAAATGCAAAGCGTTCGTAGGCATTGCCGCTGTACCACGCCACAAAAAACTCCATGCTATAAGCGTAAGCGACGAAGGAGCCGGTCAACAAAATGACCTTCGCCATTTTGTCTATGTGCTGCACCGTAATGATGTCGTGCAGCTTGAACATCGCTCGCGCGGGAATGAGCAGCGTCAGCACCATGGCGAATCCGCCAAAGATCGCGCCCGCGACAAAATAGGGCGGGAAAATCGTCGTGTGCCATGTCGGCAAAATTGACGTCGCGAAGTCGAAGGAAACGACGCTGTGCACCGAGAGCACGAGGGGCGTCGCGAGGCCGGCTAAAAGCAGATATGCCATTTCGTAATGACGCCAGTTGCGGTTCGAGCCGCGCCAGCCGCAAGCGAAGAATCCGAAAAGAAATTTCCTGATCTTTGTCGTGGCGCGATCGCGCAGCGTCGCCAGATCAGGAATTAATCCCGTGTACCAAAATAAAACCGAAACCGTGAAATAGGTCGAAACCGCGAACACGTCCCACATCAGTGGGCTACGGAAATTTGGCCAGATGGCGTAATTGTTCGGCAGCGGTGCAAGATACCACGCCATCCAGACGCGGCCCACATGCACGCCCGGAAAAATCGCGGCGCACATTACGGCAAAAAGCGTCATCGCTTCGGCGGAACGGTTGATGGACGTGCGCCATTTTTGCCGGAGCAAAAACAAAATCGCGGAAATGAGGGTGCCGGCGTGCCCGATACCGATCCAGAAGACGAAGTTGGTAATATCCCAAGCCCACCCGACCGGAATGTTGTTTCCCCAGACGCCGACGCCGGTGGAAATCTGGTAACCGAGACAGAACATGCCGAACATGGCGATCGTTCCGGTGATGGTGAAGCAAACCCACCACCAGCGCGGTGCTGGCTGTTCGACCACGCCGGAGATTCGCTCCGTCAGCCAACTAAAGCTGCGGCGGTTTAGAACCAGCGGTACACGCTCGACGCCCCTCGACGCTCCGTCGTCAAGCACTTCCGGTGCTGTCGGTGCTGCATCCATATTTCAGGAACACAGGCTTGCAGCCTGCGCCGACAGCACGCTTTCAGCGCATGACGGCCACCAGGGCCGTTGGCCGCACAGCCGATACGGCTGTGTTCCGAACAAGATCGACCATCTCATGACTCTTTTTCCTCCGGACTTGCTACGCCGATGTTCTTCGCATCCGGCATTTTCGGATTTGGATTGCGGATGCGCGCGAGATAACTAGTCCGCGTATTCACATTCAAATATTCGAGCAACCGATAATTGCGGTCCTGCTTCTTCATTTTCGATACAAGGCTTTCTGGATCTTTGATGTCGCCAAAGACAATCGCCTCGGTCGGGCAGGCTTGCGCACACGCCGTGGTAAACGAATCGCGGGGGATGCGGGTGTCCGGTGAAGCGCCCGCGCGCACATGAGCGGCGATCTTCGCCTCTTCAATGCGTTGGACGCAGAAGGTGCACTTTTCCATCACCCCGCGCATCCGCACCGTGACGTTCGGATTTTTCTGCAACTTCACGACGTCGGGCGCGCCCTTGGTCGTGAGAGGCGCAAAATATTCTTCGTAGATGCCCAATTGTCCGGCGATTTTCTTTTTGCCGACCGGTCGCTGGTTGTAATCGAAATAATTAAAGCGGCGCACTTTGAAGGGGCAGTTGTTCGAGCAGTAGCGCGTACCGACGCAGCGGTTGTAAGCCATGACGTTGAGGCCATCCTCGCTGTGAATGGTCGCATTCACCGGACAGACCGTCTCGCACGGCGCGTTCTCGCAGTGCTGGCACATCATCGGCTCATGCACGATCTCGGGATTCTCCGGCCAATCGCCGTTGTCTTGATTAAATGGTTTCACGCTCGCGTAATAACGATCGATGCGGATCCAATGCATGACGCGGCCGTGGGCGACTTGCAGCTTGCCCACGATCGGAATGTTGTTTTCCGCTTGGCAGGCAACGACGCAGGCACTGCAACCAGTACAGACGTTAAGATCGACGGTCATCCCCCACTGTTGCGCCGCGCTCAGCGGTGGATGACTGTAGAGTGATGGCATCTGTTGCGGAAATTCCGAGCTCATGCCAATCTTATTCACGAACTCATTATCTTCGCGGTAATGCTCGAGTGTTGCTTCCCGAACCAGGCCGCGGCCTTCGATGCTGAATTGTTCCTGCGTGATTGAGAGCGGATAGGTGCGACCGACCTTCGTCACCTTCACGCTCTCGATGGCCTGCCCGTCGGCCGCGATGAAGTGCGGATTGGATGACGTGCGCAGGAGATAGCCATCGAAGCCCGCTTCCTCACCGACAGAACCCGTCTGTTTTCGTCCATAGCCCAATGCGATCGTCACTGAATGATCAACGTGCCCCGGTGAAATGAGAGCGGCGATGACCAATTCGCGTTTGATCGGCTCTTTGCCAACGCTTTTTTCGGTGACGGTGATCTGCACCAGGTCGCCGGTTTCGACGCCGAGCCTCTTTGCGAAAGCGGGACTCATGAGTGCGGCGTTGTCCCACGTGAGTTTCGTCACCGGGTCGGGCAATTCCTGAAGCCAGCCGTTGTTGATGTAGCGGCCGTCGTCCACCGCATAACTGGCAACAAGCACAATCTCGGGCGAGTTCACCGTCGGCGCGGGCGGCGGCCCCGCGCCCCAAAGATTATGCGCCAGAGTTCCGGCCGTGTTTGAATTAAACGACGGCGGTCGATCGACCAGCTGAATGTGCGCCGCAAATCCATCCCGCAGCAGCCGGGCCCAAGCCGCTTGAAAATCACCCGGCGGCGCGGTCGCGCGAAAAGTTTCCTCCACGAGCTCCGGGCCTTCGACTTTCGGACCGCCAAGTAACATGTTCATCAACTCGATTTCAGACAGCCCGCCGAAGAGAGGAAGAATCATCGGTTGGATCGACAAGTACGCGCCATCGGATGTGAGCGCGTCGCCCCATGATTCGAGATAATGAGCGGCAGGAACATGCCACTGACTCAACGCCGAAGTCGCGTCCTCGTAATAACCAAGCCGCACAATTTCCGGCACTTTTTTCTGCAGATCAGTCCAATCCAGCGGCAGTTCCTTACGGCGGTCGCCCGCCAACGCGCGTGGCGCATTGTAAACGGGATCGCCCCCGAAAATAAACAGTTGCTCGATTTGTCCTTCGTTTATGTCACTTGCCAGTTTCAGAATGCTGTTCCGACTCGGATTGCGGTGAAACTCGCGGAGAACCAACGTCTGGCCGAGATTCTTCAGCGCAGAATTGATGCCGTAAGCGATCAGTTGCACTACCACCGGCTGGTGCGGCCCGGCCAGCACCAGACTCGCTCCCGGTTTTGCCAAAAGATCATTGGCCGCTTCGGCCAACCATTGCTCGTCGAAAGTCGCAGCGCCTGCCGGCACTTTAAGAGTCGCAATTACAGAGCCGAGGTTAGCGTCTTTTGTCGCCGCCAGAATTTTTCCCGCGAGCGCATATGCGAACGCCGCGATTTGGCTCGCGGGACAGCGAAGACG